>Ga0268266_10004445_pt1 | contig 13410 bp, 12 predicted proteins | sample KBSS13metaG_FD_190356 | JGI IMG/M metagenome (GOLD analysis project Ga0268266, IMG submission 190356) | Switchgrass rhizosphere microbial communities from Kellogg Biological Station, Michigan, USA - KBS S1-3 metaG (SPAdes) (version 2) | ecosystem: Host-associated > Plants > Roots > Rhizosphere...
ACCGTAAAGCTCACCATCACTCGCCCCCTATCCCTTCAGTGCAGCTTCAAAGTCAGGCAACATCATCGTCTGTTCGCGGTCCGGCCCGGTCGAAACCATCCCAATCCGCGCCCCCGACTCCTTCTCGAGGAACAGCAAATAATCCTGCGCCGCCTTGGGCAGCTTGTCCCACTCCGTCACACCCTCGGTCGACGACTTCCACCCCTTCAGCTTCGTATAGACCGGCTCAATCGATTCAAAGCCACGAATATCGGCTGGAATCACGTCCGTCACCTTGCCGTCGATCTTGTAGTGCGTGCAGACCGGAATCTCCTCGCACTCGTCCATCACGTCCATCTTGGTGACCACCAGCCACTCCGTACCGTTGATCATGTTGCTGTAGCGCAGCAACGGCAGATCGAGCCAGCCGCAGCGACGTGGACGCCCGGTTACCGCACCGTACTCCTGCCCGCGCGCCCGCAGCAGCTCCGCCGACGCATCGTGAATCTCCGTCGGAAACGGCCCCTCACCCACACGCGTCACATAAGCCTTCGTCACACCGACCACCGTATCGATCCTGGTCGGCGGAACACCCGTTCCCGTCACTGCTCCGCCCGCCGTCGCCGAGGACGAGGTCACAAAGGGATAGGTCCCGTGATCGATATCCAGCAGCGCGCCCTGCGCTCCCTCGAACATCACATTGCCGCCCTTATCCAGCTCGCGATTCAACAAAACCGCAGTGTCCGTCACAAAAGGTGCGACCTGCTCCGCCATGCGGGAGTACTCCTCGTACATCCCCTTCGGATCCAGCGGCTCCGTTCCGAACAGCGCATGTGCAATCGTGTTCTTCTCGTCGCAGGCGTTCTTGATGTGCGTCCGCAGCAGCGCCGGATTCAGCAGATCGACCACGCGCAGCCCGTTGCGATGCACCTTATCCTCATACGCCGGCCCAATGCCGCGCCGCGTAGTCCCAATCTTCGTACGCCCGGGAGCCGTCTCGGCCGCCAGCTCGATCATGCGGTGGTACGGCAGAATCACCTGCGCGCGATTCGAGACGAACAGCTGGCCATCCACCGGCAGACCGGCTTCCTTGAGCTTCTTAACCTCGCCCAGAAACGCCGCCGGGTCGAACACAACGCCGTTGCCGATCACGCCCTTGCACTCGGGCCGCAGCACGCCGCACGGAATCAGCTGCAGAACAAACTTCCTGCCCTTGATGATGACCGTATGCCCTGCATTATGGCCGCCTGCATAACGCGCCACCACGGAGAACTTCTCCGAAAGCACGTCTACAATCTTGCCCTTACCCTCATCGCCCCACTGGGCACCCAAAATGACCGCAGATCTCGGTTGACTCACGACGGATATCTTCTCCAAAAGAATGGTTCTTTGCTGGCTGGCCCCGAGGGCTTGTTGTTCGAACGGCACACAAGACCGGATGGCTCCGGACGAAGACGCGCCTCTCCCATCATATCGTGTCCGCTCTGATTCCTATCCAACGAACCGTCATTCCGAGTGAAGCCGAGGAATCCCTGTATTCGCCCGAGCCGCCACAGACGCTCCAGGCAGCCCTTCAAGCTCCTCCAACACGACTAAACTCATCGCATGCGAATCATCCTCACCGGAGCCACAGGCATGGTCGGCCAGGGAGCCCTCCGCGAGTGCCTCCTCGACTCCACGATCACCGAGGTCCTCGCCATAGGCCGCACCTCCGTCCCCCAGCAGAGCCCCAAACTCCGCCAACTCATCGTGCCGGATCTCGGAGACCTCTCAGGCCACGAGCCCGAGCTCTCAGGCTACGACGCCTGCCTCTTCTGCGCAGGAGTCTCCTCTGTCGGCATGTCCGAGGAGAAGTACACCAGCATCACCTACGATCTCGCTCTCTCCTTCGCCGGCACTCTGGTCCGCATCAACCCCGCCATGACCTTTATCTTTGTCTCCGGCGCAGGAACCGACTCGACCGAAAAGGGCAGCACCATGTGGGCTCGAGTAAAAGGCCGAACCGAAAACGCTCTTCTCAAACTCGGCTTTGCCAGAGCCTACATGTTCCGTCCCGGCTACATTCAGCCCCTGCACGGCGTCCGCTCAAAGACACGCTTCTATCAGGCGATCTACGACCTGATCGGGCCGCTGACCCTGCTGCTGAAAGGTCGCTTTCCGAAGTACGTCACCACCACCGAACAACTCGGCCGAGCCATGATCCGCGTCGCACACAACGGCTACTCCAAACCAATCCTCGAATCCATCGACATCAACCAGCTGTAATGCATCGCGGATTCACAGTGTCTGAGCCCCAAAATGATCCCCACCCATGCGTCATTCCGAGCGGAGCGCAGCGAAGCCGAGGAATCCCTGCATTCCCCCCCGAAGCGCCACAACCGCTCCAGCCGAACCCTCAAGACTCATCTCTCCTCAGAACCAGAGCTCACAGCACAAACCTCATATTCGCTCTGGACCAAACCGCCCTTGAAGGACTTCGTCGCAACATGACGAAGCGCGATATCGCCCGGTGTCGGCCCAAACAACGGAATCCCCTCACCGATGAGCACCGGCACCCGCGTGATCACCAACCGGTCGATAAGCCCCGCCGTCAGGAACCGCTGAATAGTAATCCCGCCGTCGATATACGCATGTTTGAAATCGCGCGCCTCAAGCATTCTGACGACCTCCGCCGGCTCGCCCGACATCTGCTCGATCACCGCGCCTTCAATCTGCGAAAAATCGAGCGGACGGCTGCTCAGCACAATCACCTGCTTCTTGCCATAAAACCAACCTCCCATGCCTTGCACCACCTCATAGGTCTTGCGCCCAATCACTACGACATCGACACTGTCGTAGAACTCGTCAAACCCATGCGGCTCCTTCCCGCCGGCATCCAGAAAATCCAGCGCATGGTTCGGTCGGGAGAGAAAACCATCCACACTCACCCCGCAGAAAACCGACAGCTTCACAACGCACCTCCTGCCCGAAGACGCTTCAAGTCTAGCAACTCACCTTCAATATCTTTTTGTCAGAATTTTCCACCTGCCGCGCAGTTTCCTCGCGCGCCTGAAGCGACTCGAAGGTGAAGTCCGGAAACCAGCCTCTCCTCAGCTATGCAAGACACAAGTCTTCATAAACAAAGTGTCATCATGAATAAAGAAGTGTCATCCTGAGCGAAGCCCGCAGGGCGAAGTCGAAGGATCTGCGGTTTCGCTCGCATCATCGACGCTCTCCTTCACAGATTCGCTCTCACCGCCGTCGTACTCTGATCCCTCTAGGCAAAAAATCCGCGACACCGATGCGATCTTCAAACCTCCCCACAAACAGGCTCCCTCAAGTATCCTTGCTCCACCTCAAACATGCCCTCGACGCGACTTCTCTACGGAACCACAGCCTTCCTCTCCGCCTTCCTCCTCTTCCTCATTGAGCCGCTCGCCGCCAAACAGATCCTCCCCATCCTCGGTGGCTCGTCCGCCGTCTGGCTCACCTGCCTCGTCTTCTTCCAGACCACGCTGCTGCTCGGCTATCTCTACGCCCACTGGCTCACTAGCCTCCCTAATGCAAGCCTGCAACGACGTATTCACGCCTGTGCCCTGGCTGCTGCTTTGCTTGCACTGGTATTTGCGTGGCTCATCCATCCATCGCTCGGCAGCGTCGACCATCCCGTCTTCACCATCTTCCGCAACCTAACCCGCACCATCGGGCTTCCCTTTCTTCTGCTCGCCTCCACCAGCCCGCTCCTGCAGCTGTGGCTCGCGCAGCGAGAGGCCGATCCTGCAGGAAAGCCCGGCGCCGTATGGTTCCGCCTCTTCGCGCTCTCCAACATCGGGTCCCTGCTCGCTCTCTTCGCTTATCCGGCTCTCTTTGAGCCCCATCTGACTCTCCGGCTCCAGCGAACCCTTTGGTCCATCGGATTCCTGCTGTTCGTCGTCCTCGCCTTCACCCTGACAAAACAATCGCGCGGAAGCACAGCCCCCTCCACACCAGTGCAGGACAATGCTCCAGCGACCCCCACATCCCAACGCTGGCTATGGTTCCTTCTGCCCATGGCCGCAGCCATGCAACTCGCCGCCGTCACCTCGCACATCACGGCCAACATCGCTGCAATCCCCTTGCTCTGGGTGCTTCCACTCGCGATCTACCTCATCACCTTCATCCTCGCCTTCGATCGTCCCTCGTTCTATCGGCGCCCTCTGGTGGTTCGCATCCTGGTCGTCATGCTCGCAAGCCTCGGCTATGCGCTCTCCAAGGCCGACTCATCCCTGCCCATCACCCTCACCATCCTCTTCTTTCTCATCGAGTGCTTCATCGCCTGCCTCTTCTGCCACGCCGAGACCTACGCCCTCCGTCCTCAGCGAGCCTCCGAGGCCACCCTCTTCTACCTCCTCATCGCCGCCGGTGGAGCGATGGGAACCTTTCTCGTCGGATACGCCTTCCCTCTGCTCTTCTCCGCCAACTACGACCTTCCCATCGCCTTCATCGCCACCGCCCTCTTCGCTCTGGCCAAAACCTGGGACGACGGCTGGCCTCAGCGCCTTCTCTGGACCACCGCCGGCATCCTCCTGGTCACCCTTGCCGTATTCCTGCGCCTCTCCTACCAGCGTCAATCGCTCGTCCAGATGCGCAACTTCTACGGCAGTCTTCGCGTCACCCAGTCCGACGCTCCCACCCTCCACGTCCCCATGCGGACCCTGTTGCATGGATCCATCCAACACGGAACCCAGATCTTCGATCCCGGCTTCAGCCACATCCCCACCACCTACTACGCCACCGACTCCGGCATCGGCCTCGCCATGCGTTTCTGCTGCGGCACCAGCACAAAGAACATCGGCGTCATAGGACTCGGTGCAGGAACCCTCGCCGCCTACGGCAATCCCGGCGACCGCATTCGCTTCTACGAGATCAACCCGCAGGTCGAGCCCATCGCGCGCAACCTCTTCACCTATCTCCGCGACTCTCGCGCCGCCGTCACCATCACCCACGGCGACGCCCGCACCTCGCTTGCCTCAGAACCATCCCAACAGTTCGACGTCATGGCCATCGACGCCTTCTCCGGCGACGCCATCCCCCTGCACCTGCTCACCCGAGAAGCGCTGCAGCTTTACCTCCGACACCTGGCGCCCAATGGCGTCCTCGCCTTCCACATCTCGAACCAATACCTCAACCTCGCCCCCGAGCTCGCCCTTCTGGCCCAGTCAGCAGGCCTTCAAGTCCGCACCGTCATCACCGGCTCCAGCGAGCCTCGCGGAGAGTTCCGCGCCGAATGGGTTCTCATGACCCGGCATCCCGCCTTCTTCACCCAACCGGAGCTTGTAGGTTTCGCCGATCGCATCCCGGTCAAACCCGGCCTCCGCCTCTGGACCGACGACTACTCCAGCCTCCTCCCCATCCTACAAACCGGACACGACTAGACCATATCGTCTCCATCACACGTAGGAGCGGATAAATCTCAAACGCGGGAATGGCTAATCTTAAAGCATCTCCCGAACGTAACTACCCGCACAAACGTCATTGCTCTAACCTCACAAACGTCATTCCGAGCGAAGCGCAGCGAAGTCGAGGAATCCCTGTATTTCGCTCGAAGCGCCACAGATCCGTCAAAAGCCTCAAGCGCCGAGTGACCCACATTTCGATTCTGAGATGCGGGATCATTCGAGCGAAGCTCTAACCCGATTCCAGTCAGTCTCCCGGTGAAAACGATCCCCCATAGACAGGTGTCATCCTGAGCGAAGCCCGAAGGGCGCAGTCGAAGGATCTGTGGTTTCTTCCATCCCGTCACCACCTCACTCTTCGCCGAGCATCTTCACCAGGTTCCCTATTCCTCGCTCAAATCCACGATGGGTGACCACCCCCAATCGGGTGCCCCATCTTCGCGACGGTCTTATCGTCGCGAAAATGGGAGATTCTCGCAACGCTCGAACCGTCACATTTGAGGGCACGGCTTCAACCCTGCCGTAAACAACGCTCAACACGCAGCTTTAGCCGTGGGTACACCTTCCGAAACCTTTTCCCCCTTCACAAGCTCACCACCCCGCAAACGTCATTCCGAGCGAAAAAGCCTGCCCTGAGCGAGGCGAAGACGAGTCGAATGGGAGGAATCCCTGCATTTCGCTCGAAGTGCCACAAACTGTCAACCCAAAATCCGTACAAACCAAAGAGAACAAATGGCATACAGTTGCCGATCAGTTCCACCCCAATTGCTATACTTAACTCAGAACAAAGAAACGCCCCAATCATGGGGCGTTTCTTCTTCCTAACTGCTTTGTTTTGAATATTTTGACATTTAACCCATTTATTTACAATATTTTGCGAAGGAGGTATCCGCCTAAGTCCAATAAATAGAATAATTTACTCAAATCACATGGGGGTGGGCCCTACCGAACCATAGCCATCCCATCCGCAAACTTACCGGCACCGATCGTCTTCTCTACATTCCATCCAGACAGATTGATCACCGAGATGTCGTTGGAGAAGTTGCAAGCCACATAAGCCCGCTTCCCATCCGAGCTCACCACAATCTCCGAAGGACCATCACCCACATCGATCGTCTTCGCTGTCTTGAGCGTCTTCAGATCAACAACCGCAACCTGCTTGGCCCCGCGCATCGCAACCAGAAGCCAGCGGCCATCCGGCGTCGTCGCCGTGCCGTAACCGACTGCTGGAAGCTCCACCCAGCTCTTCACCTTATTGGTGGAGGTATCGATCACCGCAAGCTGCGGCTTCTTCTGATCCGCCGTAAACACCATGCTTCCATCGCGTGAGATGGCGATGCGCTGCGTATTCGCGGAGATAGGAATAACCGCCAGCGTCTTGTGCCCAACCATGTCGAGCACCGACACGGTTCCCGGCCCGACGTTCGCCGTATAGCCGCGCTTGCCATCCTTCGACAGCACCAGCATGTGCGACTGCTCCTGTGTCGTGGGAACGGAACCCACAATCTTCAAGGTCTTCGGATCGATGATGCTGATGCTCTTATCGAGCTCGGTCGTAACGAACAGCTTTCCGCTGTTCGGGTCGTAGATAGGGCAATGCGGCCTTACGCCATGGCCGAAGTCGACCTTGTGAACAACCTTGTGGCTGCTGAGATCGATCACCGCCATCTCGGTACCATCGGTTCCCGCGCGGCCTACACCCGCGTTCCCGTAGATGGGAACATACGCCGTCTTTCCGTCCGGCGACACGGCGACCTCGTGCCCGGTGATCCCCTCGACCGGAATCGTCGCCACGACCTTCGCCGAGGCCGTATCGATCACAGAAAGACTCGCGTCTTTCTGGTTTGCCACCAACAGCGTCTCTGCCCCCACGCTCGCACTTGCAGCGAACGCACCCAAACCCAAAATGCTTGCGTACAAAAGAAATGGTTTCTTCATGGCGCATGAAGTATAGAGTCCATCCCTACTCGCCGTCACCTGCGATCGCAGATCGCCTTTGAATCCTTCCTTTACGCCCTATACTCAAAAAGCAATGCCCGAGCTTCCTGAAGTCGAAACCGTCGCCAACGGAGTCCACGAGCGCGTCCACGGACAGACCATCGTCGATGTCCACCTCCGTAAGAACCCGCAGACCTTCAAATCACCGCCGCAGGAGATCGCCGAGACGCTCACGGGAGCCCGCATCGACCGCGTGCATCGAGTAGGCAAGACAATCGTCGTCGATCTCACCCGCGCGCCAAAGAAGACTGCCGCCCAGTTCCTCGTCCACCTCGGAATGACCGGACGACTGCTCGTGTCCGCCCCCGAGACCGAAGTCCCGCCTCACACTCACGCCACCCTGACGCTGAGCGGCGGCAAGGAGCTCCGCTTCGTCGATGCGCGCCGCTTCGGCCGCCTCTCGGTCCTCCACGAACCTTACACCGGCCCCGGAAGCGAGCCGCTCACGATCCCGCTCGAAGAGTTCATCGCGCTCTTCCGCAACCGCAAGACACCGATCAAGGCCGCGCTCCTCAACCAATCGCTCCTGCACGGAGTCGGCAACATCTACGCCGACGAAGCACTCTTCCACGCCGGAATCCGCCCCCGCCGCCAAGCCGGACGCCTCACCAAAGACGAGCTCACTCGCCTCCGCACCGCGCTCCAGAAGGTCTTGAAACACGCGATCAAACTAGGCGGATCTTCCGTTTCCGATTACGTCGATGCCGATGGAGTCGCAGGCTTCTTCCAGCTCCACCATCGCGTCTACTCGCGCACCGGCGAGCCCTGCCGCACTTGCAACACACCGATCGAACGCATCATCGTAGGCGGACGAAGCACCCACTTTTGCCCGACCTGCCAGAAGTAGAGCAAACGCTATTTCGTGGGAGGATGGTCTGGGCTCCACATCGATTGATTTGCGAGAATGTGATCGACCTTGAGAGTCGGAAAGAGGGCGCGGATATCCTTTGCCGCCTGCTCCATCCCGGGCTCCTCCGAGGGTTCATGACCGATCAGGACAAGAGCTTTTTTGCGCCCCTGGGCGACGGCGTCACGGGTGTATTCGACCGTCTCCCACTCCGAGGCCTCTCCGGCAATCAGGACATCGACTCCATCCTCACTTAGCGCACCGACCTGTCGCACCAACCCCGAAGCCCCGGGGCGAATGGCAATACGCTGAACCTGCATCTCGGGATCGCCGACAATTCGCATCGTCCGCGCGCCGAGACGAGACTGGATCTGTTGGACCAAATCGCGAAGCGAAGCCGGAGGAATCGTGACCCGACTGGGATCGGTAGGGTTGTCGAGATTCTTGGTCATCCCCAAAGCTTCGACGAGGGCCATGCCGATCGGGTCAGGTTTGGCCATATGAATCTCGTCATGAAGCCGGAAGACAACCATGTGGTGCTGTTCAAGGAACTCCAGCTTCTCTTTCCAAACGGAAGATCCTGCAAGGAACTCATCACGATGGTTGTAAAAAGTGGGCTCGTGCGTGATTACCAGATTTTCATTGCGCCGCGCCGCCTCTCGCAGCACGTCCATCGTGTCGAGAAACGTAGTGGCAATTCCGGTGACCGGGACTGCAGGATCGCCAGCTTTGATGGTGTCCACCGTGTCCGGAGGCGGTGCAGGCGCATAACGCTTCTGTATCTTCTGAATCGCTTCGAACGCCCGTAGAGGCTCCTGCGAATGGGCCAACGAACCCATAGCGAGAAAACCCGGCAGGACGATACACGCAACCAATCGCGAGATCTCTGTCATGATGACCTACCTCTTAAAGCGCAGGTAACCCCAGCGCTCCGGAACGTGCATGTTGACGACTCCCTGGGGCGACCAGACCCAGTTGTCTTCCTTCGGCTGGCCAGCCTTCCACTCCACACGGCTGAAGTTGATTCGCCACTCCGTACCTATCTCAGGCTTCGGTACCGGCTGACGCGAGTTGAATGCGGTCCACGGAATCGCGATCTCGAGCGTCCATCCTGTGTCCTTATCCTCGGGATGATTCAGGGTGCCCTGAACTGCCACGGCGGTCTTCAGCCCCTCCATCTCCCAGCTGTTGTCTGCCTTGCCTCCCATCCGATAGGGCTTGTTGAGATATAGATCCCATCCAGTGTTCAGGGCATTCATCTCAAACTCGAAGTAGCCTTCCTGATCTGCCAGCGGCTTCAGAAAGACCTCAAAGTCGTTGTCGTGAAAGATCACGGAATCGTGCTTCGTGAGGGACGCCTTCACCTCCGGCTCCTCCAACTCCGCGGCGATGTAGAGGTACTGATCGTCCCACAACATCTTCGCTCGCGTGCGAAAGCGCGGCTTGGGCTTGATGGCTCCTTCGATGTCGACGAAGTCATCAGTCCAGGCGGCCTGCTTCCAAGCCTTTTCGTCCGCTCTGCCATTCACTTCGATCGGACTTGTTGTGCGATGAACCTCGTAGATCTTCGGCTCACCTGCTGGAGGAGGCAGAGGAGCCTGTTGCTTTGTCTGCGCAGGACTCACAGCGGTCAACGACGCAACATAAAGCGCGAAGGCAATCCGTGAGAGTGTGTAATGTCTACCTTTATCTCTTTCGGTACCGGCAGAGTCGTCAACAGCTTCAATCTGCACTATTGTGTCTTCTTTCATATTTTTGAAGTTCCGAGCGCATCATCCATTCGGGATGGTATCAATCCTTCCCTCTGCGCGCTAACTTAGCCCCGCCTCTGACGAGTTGTCGCACAATCTCAGGAAAGTCGGATAAACGTATCTGGTTTTGTGAATGAAATACGTTCAGCCCACCAGTACAAACGATAGCCTCAGCGATATGGATCGACGATGGATGTTCTAATCGACAGGTGCGATAGCTCACTGGCCCTGGTTGAAGCTTCTCTGGAAGGGGCTCACAGCTCTGTTTTTCTCCAACGGTGTTGCACAATTCCATACGCAAGAGTTTGTCGCGAAGAACTTCTCTGCTCTCCGTTCGAATCAACTGATCGTCGTCCGTTCGGCTCCACGAGCCAAGCCTCACGATGAAACCTTCATTGAGATTCAGGCTGACTGGCTGATCACGTCCCGTCCTGATAAACGATGCGCTGATCTCGGTATAGATACCCTCCAGATAGAAGATCGCAAGCGTTCCTTCTGCGACACGAACCTTCTCGGAACGTGGCGCACCTCTAATCTTCTCCCACTTCAACGGAGTTACAAAGATGCGGTTTGGATCAGGATCGAGCTGCTGCCCAGTTGCGTTGATCGTCAGCAAGAAAATGCATGCCAGACCGGATAGCGTCTTCGCAAACATCGCGGAACCTCTACAACCCCGCCGCCTGCTCCGCGCTCACCGCCGACCCGATCACCCTCGTCTCAGGCTCTTCCTCCACGATCTCAATCGAATAACCCTGCAGCGGGCTCATCTTCACCATCTGCTGGGCGTAGTCCCTGAGCATCGGGAGATCGACAAAACCTACATAGGGGCCGGTCAGGAAGAACTTCCCTGGCCCAGCCATGTGAACGGAGCTTGCCGTCGCCGCAGCCAGAGCCCTGTGGTAGAGCTTCTTGAATTCCACGCAGCGCGGTTCGCCTTTCTTCGCAGCCTCGAAGACCTCTTCCGGCTCCATGTCTAGAAAGCGCAGCCGCATCGACCGGTGTCCCATGACACCTTCCAGATGCCCGCGACCACCGCAGCCACAGTAAGTCTCTTTTTCGTCGAGCGTCACAATTGTGTGTCCGCCCTCCCACACGCCAGGCGAAAACGGATATCGGCCGAACCCGATTCCCATACCCAGAGTCCAAACCCGGATCATCGAATCGAGCTTGCCGTGCGTCGCAGCCAGACCCGCGGCCACACCATCGGCATCGTTCAGGATCGTTGCCTGAGTCTCGATACCGTGCTGTTTCAGCTTGGCCATGATCTGGTCGCGCAGACGGGCTCCCTTAAGTTGCGGCAGATTGGGCGCCTCTTCAACGACTCCATTCTTCACCAGGCCGGGCACCGCAACACCCACCGCATCCAGCTTCTTCTCGCCTCCCACGACGGCGACCACCTGCCGGCAGATCGTGTCGACCAGAGATTCGGTCGGCATCTCCACCAGGGCATCGTACTCGTGCTCATCCTGGGGGAACCGCCTGAGCTCACCTACCAGAGCATGGTCCACCACCAGCCCCGTAAAAATCTGTTCCGATAACGTCACACCGACTGACTTCGCCATTGCTTCCTTATGCCTCGTGTCGGACCCGCGTTCTCTTCAGTCAAACTTGCTTACGCGATTCAATCCGTTGAAAGCCGCCACTTTATAACATTCCGCAAGAGTTGGGTAGTTGAAGACCGTATCCACGAAATATTCAATGGTTCCGCCCAGCGCCATGACCGCCTGACCGATGTGCAGCAGCTCGCTGGCTCCCTCGCCAATCACGTGGACTCCGAGAATCGAGTGGTTCTCCCGGTGGAAGATCAGCTTCAGGCGTCCCGTCGTATCGCCGCGAATCTGCCCGCGCGCAATCTCGCGATAATAAGCGACACCCACCTCGTAGGGCACATCCTCTTCGGTAAGCTGCTCCTCGGTCTTGCCGATAAAACTGATCTCCGGAATCGTATAGATGCCGTATGGATAGAAGCTCGGGTTCGAGACGATCGACTCATCCCCGAATGCCCGGGCAGCGCCGATCCGTCCCTGCTCCATCGAGACCGATGCCAGCGAGGGAAAACCGATGACGTCGCCCGCTGCGAAGATGTTGGGGTTCTTCGTCCGGAAGTCCTTATCTACAGGGATACGGCCGCGCTTGTCGGCCTCGACTCCCACTGCCGCCAGGTTCAGCTCGTCCACATTGCCCTGGCGTCCGACGGCATACAGCAGAGCATCGCCCTGCACCTTCTTCTTGCTCTCGAGGTTGGCGACTACGCCGCCATCGGCAAGCTCTTCCACCGACTCCACCTCTTCGTTGAGCCGCATGGTCACGCGCGCGTCGCGAAGGTGGTAGCTCAGAGCCTCCACGATTTCCTGATCGGCAAACTCCAGCAGACGCGGACGCCGCTCAATGAGGGTCATCCGAACTCCCAGCGCGGCGAACATGCAGGTGTACTCCACGCCGATAACGCCGCCACCCACCACGATCATCGTCTTCGGCAGGTTGGTCAGCTCCAGCACCTGGTCGCTGTTGATGATGGTCTTGCCGTTGGTCGGAACCTTGTCGGAGCTGGCGGGTTTAGTGCCCGTCGCAATCAGGGTGCTCTTCGTCTCATACACCGTGGCCCCGCGCGAGTTCGTCACTTTGATGTGGGTCGGGTCTTCGAAACTCGCCACCCCCGACAACATCTCCACGTTATTTCGTGAGAGCTGGGCCTCAGTCACATCGATTTCGGTCTTGATGACGTGCTGAACCCGGAAGGCCAGATCGGCCATCGTGATCCGTTCCTTCACCCGGTAGTTCATGCCGTAGATCGATTTGTAGTTGTATCCGGAGAGATGCAGTACAGCCTCGCGCATCGTCTTCGACGGAATAGTTCCGGTGTTGATCGAGGCACCGCCCACAACCTCGCGCATCTCCACCAGGGCTACTTTTTTGCCCAGCTTGGCGGCATAAATGGCCGCGCGTTGTCCGGCTGGACCGGACCCGATAACGATCAGATCGTACACACTACCCATAAACTCCAGACTCTTTGCGACACCTGCCGCCGTTTCCAGTTAGCGAATGACCCCCTTCGTCCGTCTCCGGCGGCAGAGATCATTCCTCTGCTTCCCAAGGGTCCGTCCCTTCCATGTGGCTCTCTCTGCTCAGAGTTACCGGTTTTCCGGGCCACTCTCTGAACACACTCGCTGCCTCAAAACTACCACACGGCTCCCGGTGGCCCCATCAATAGTCCATGAAGCGAATACCCAGCGAAGCTATGAGCTAATACACTTATCGACGTGCTTCGTTGCGTCATTACCGACCGAACCTTATTCCCCGGAGAAGACGAATCTCAACGGCAGACTGCTCTTCTCCGCCAGGTTGCCCTCTGGGCTCACCGCGGGATGGATCTCATCCAGCTTCGGGAGAAAGACCTGAACCCCGGGGACATCGCCGAGTT
>Ga0268266_10004447_pt1 | contig 13409 bp, 9 predicted proteins | sample KBSS13metaG_FD_190356 | JGI IMG/M metagenome (GOLD analysis project Ga0268266, IMG submission 190356) | Switchgrass rhizosphere microbial communities from Kellogg Biological Station, Michigan, USA - KBS S1-3 metaG (SPAdes) (version 2) | ecosystem: Host-associated > Plants > Roots > Rhizosphere >...
TGACCTCGCGATTGATCACTATCTACGACCTGTACTCTTTCCAAACCAACGTCACCATCGACCCCGAGATCTTCACCGACCTCATCGGCCGCAACTTCAAGCAGCCGAAGGAAGGCCTCGGCTTCGACAATTCCCCCACCGCGCACATGTGGCGCACTATGATCTGGCCCAACAACTTCTTATGAGAAAACCCATTCTGGCTTTGGCAGTGCTGTCTTTGGTGCTCGGACCCGGCGTGTCCGCCGCGGCAGGTACGAAGTTCCAAGCATTCAAAATCGGCGGCTACAACGCCGTAGCGCTCAAGGACGGCGACCTGCAGGAACCCAACGATGGCAAGAGCTTCCTGGTTGGACAGCCCACGGCGGATGTCGCTGCGACACTCCAGAGCGCCGGGCTTCCGGGCGATCACTTCGAGTTCAGCATCCAGCCGCTGCTGGTGCATGCCGGCAACCGGGTGCTCCTGTTTGACACAGGTGCCGGGACCTTCTTCGGCGATATCGCCGGCAAGCTGCCGGGATCGCTGTCCGCCGCAGGCGAGGACCCAGCCAAAGTCACCGATATTTTCATCTCCCACGCTCACGGCGACCACATCGGCGGCCTCGTAACGCCCGCCGGCGCGCTCGCGTTTCCCAACGCAACCATTCACATATCCGCCCCGGAATGGAAATGGTTGAGCGGCATGACTCCCGACTTCGCCAAGAACTTCGGGATCTCCAACGTAACGGCCTTCGTGTCAGCCATCCGTCCGAAAGTAGTTGCGTTCGAGCCCGGCGCCCACATCCTCCCCGGCATCGTCGACGCCGTCCCCATCAAAGGACACACCCCCGGCCATTCCGCCTATCGCATCATCTCCGGCACCAACAGCTTGTTAGTCTTCGGCGACGCACTCCACAGCTCCGTCGTGTCGGTGCGCAAACCCGAGTGGCACATCTCCTTCGACTCCGACCAACCCACCGGTGCCGCCAGCCGCGCAGCCCTGGTCGCCGAATCCGCCGCCTCCGGCCAACGCCTGTACTCCGAGCACTTTCCTTTCCCCGGCGTCGGCAAAATCATCCACGACAAATCCGGCTACACCTGGCTCCCCGAATCCCTCCACTGATGAGTTAGGGCGCTAAATCGCTGGCTGCCTGCGCTTCGCCTCAATGGATACATTTGTAGCCTCCAGCACCGCTGTCTCCTTCAATCTGCCCCTCGTCGCGTCAAGAACGATAGAAAAGACCAGCGCACCATCACGTCACCTAAGGCAGCCATGCCCCAACAGGAGACATACATGAGTGCAGTGCCCAACGATCTGGTTCCGTCGCGCTATGCGGTGCGTATCGGCGAGATCGACATGATGGTGATCAGCGATGGCGTGCTACCAATACCGTTCACGGTGATGGCCACCAATGTCGACCCGGCCACGCGGGCGGCTTGGCTGGGCAACCAGTTTCTGCCGGACAAGTTCGATTGGGCAGTGAACGTGATCGTGGTACGCAGCGGCGGCCGGACCATCCTCGTCGACTCCGGGCTGGGGAATCAGTTCGCGGGTTTCCCGCGGGCCGGGCAGTTGGCCCTGCGGCTGAAGGGCGCAGGCATCGACCTTGCCTCTGTGACGGACGTGGTGCTGACCCACCTGCACATGGACCACGTGGGCGGCCTGCTCGTCGACGAGGTCAGGGACCAGTTGCGTCCGGATGTGCGGATACACCTCTCAGCCGCCGAGGCCAAATTCTGGTCGGCACCCGATTTTTCCCACACTGACATGCCGTCCCCGATACCGGATGTCCTTCGAACGACCGCCGAGCGGTTCTTGAAGGAATACCAAAATCAGCTGCGGCCGTTTGAGCAGGAGCACGAGGTGGCGCCAGGGGTGCTTGCCACTCGAACCGGCGGCCATACCCCCGGGCACAGCGTGGTCCGCCTGGCGTCCGGTGGTAAGCGCCTGACGTTCGCGGGAGACGCCGTGTTCCCGGTTGGGTTCGATCATCCTGACTGGCACAACGGCTTCGAACACGACCCCGAAGAGTCGGTCGACGTTCGGGTCCGACTCTTCAGGGATCTGGCAGCAAGCGGCGAAATGATGGTGGCCACTCACTTGTCGTTTCCATCCGTCGGCCGGGTAGCAGTCGCCGGCGACGCCTTCCGTTGGGTGCCGTCCTACTGGGACTACTGACCGACAATACCCTGACTATTCCTTCATGTTGCTCGTGCGCTTGATGAAGGCGGCGACGTTGTCGTGGAGGAGTTTCAGGGAGGCCTCTTTGGCATAGACCATGTGCCCGGACTCGTAGAATTTGTACTCTATGTTGGCTTGAAGGGCAGTGGGCATCGGCAGGTGATGCAGCTCGTACACGCCCTGGTAGAAGGGCGTGGCGAGGTCGAAGTAGCCGGCGTTCAACTGAACCTTCAGGTTGGGGTTGATCTTCATTGCATTGGCCAGGTCAGGCATGACGTTGGTGCCTTGACGCGATGACATGGGCATCTGGTTCTGGCCCGGTTGTTGGTGCGAGAAATTCCACGTAGCGAAGGTGCGGATGCTCGGCTTGAAGGACTTGCCCTCGCCATAATGAAGTTGCCCGCGAGCGTAGTCGTTAAACGCGGAGACGTAAGCGGAGCCCAACGCGGTTGCCTGTGGGTCGTATTCAGCCCGCTGGGCCAGCGGGTCGATCTCCGGCCCTGAGAACCGGGAGTCGAGCCGGCCGGTGGACTTGCCTTCAGCGCCCTGGAGAGTCTGCCGGAACTCACCCCCGTCAATGCGCAAGTCAGCCTTGAGAATGTACTCCACCGGCAACCCGGTATACTGATGCAGCTTCTCAGCCACAGCGGCCTTGTCGGTGGGCGAGAGGTCGGACCCGGCCGCCAGCGCGCGGGCATAGTCGCCCATCGCAAACTGCTCAACCTCCGTCAGGAACGGCTCGATGCTCGGATGGTCCGCGGGCAACTTCTTGTGGTACCACGCCGTGGCCGCATAAGTCGGCAACACTGTCTGATAGGGCACATCGATTCCCGGATTGCCTGCAGGCCGGTCCGGGCTAAGGTCGAAGTTGAGAATCTGCGACAGCAGAATCACCCCGTTGAAATCGATCGAGCGGTCCGCCTCGAGCTGATTGACCAACACCGCCGCGCGCGGCGTCCCGTAGCTTTCGCCGAAAATGTACTTCGGCGAATTCCATCGTGAATATTTCGACAGAAACTGCGAGATAAATTCAGAAAAAGCATAAGCGTCCGCATCGACGCCATAGAACGCCTTTTCCTTGTCCTTGCCGGCAATGCGGCTGAACCCTGTGCCGGGCGCATCAATAAACACCAGGTCCGAGGCATCGAGCAGGCTCGACCCGTTGTTGACCAGGGAATAGGGCGCGGCCGGCGTGTGGACATCCGTGGAGGTCACGATGCGGCGTGGACCGAACGCACCCATGTGCAGCCAGAAAGTCGCCGACCCAGGGCCGCCGTTGAAGATAAAGGTGACTGGCCGGGTCCCTTTCACGCCGTCCTTGAAGTAAGCGACATAAAACATGGACGCTTCGGCGGTGGGATTCTTGCCTTCACCGCCCTCCGAACCGGGCTTCTCGTCCGCCGGATCGCGCGGCACGTCGTCCCACTCCTTGGGGTGAACGACCAGCGTTCCGGCAATGGCCTGGTAGGAAATGCTCTTGCCGTCGATGCTGACGGAGCCGTTACTCGTGGTCGATTCGGGTTTGAACGGCTCGAAGCGATGCGGTTCCGGCTTGTCACCCGGGCCCGGCGGCGGCGGCGGCGCTGCAATCACCCAAGGGGCCGACGACAAAGCAAGCAGGCAAGCTCCCAACACCAATCGATTCATCATCGGTCCATCCTCGATGTATATTTGGCGGTATGACTACGACGGCGGCAATACTATTATTTTCCTACGGCACTTTGCAGGATAAGAATGTTCAGGTCGCCAGTTTCGGGCGCGAGCTGCGGGGTCGGGCGGATGCCATGCCCGGTTATCGCCAGACGCTGCTCGAGATCACCGACCCGCAAGTGCTCGCGACCAGCGGTAAGAAGTACCACCCCATCGTAGAGCCGAGCCCGGATTCCAACGACGAAGTCACGGGCACGGTGTTCGAAATCACCGCGGAGGAACTCACCGCGGCCGACAAATATGAAGTGTCCGACTACAAGCGTGTGGCGGTAACACTCAAATCAGGGCTCGAGGCGTGGGTGTATGTTCGCGCCTGAGTGGAGAAAACGAGAATGGTGTTTTGTGCTCGAAGGTCTGCCGTATTCGTCCTTTCGACTCTCGCCTGCGCAGCTACGCTTGCAGCAGGGGCTGATCGTCCGCCGGTGTTGTTCGGTTTCTCAGCCGCGGACTCAGCGACTCAACAAACCCTCGAACAGCGGTTTGATGCCGCGCTGAACCCGTCGGATCTCGATGCCTGGCTGAAGAACATGGCCTCCGAGGCCAACCACGTCGGGGCTCCGCACGACAAGGCCAATGCCGAGTTCACCCGCGATCAGTTCCAACAGTGGGGCTGGGACGCGAAGATCGAAGTCTTCTATCCGCTGTATCCCACGCTGAAGTCGCACACCCTCGAAATGGTGGCGCCGACCAAGTTCGTAGCCGCGCTGAAGGAGCCTTCCGTCGAGGGCGATGCGACCTCTACCCGCACCGACGGAATGGGCCCATACAATGTGTACGGCGGCGATGGTGATGTCACCGGCGAGCTGGTCTACGTCAACTACGGCATGCCCGATGACTACAAGGATCTCGCCCGCCGCGGCATTGATGTCAAAGGCAAGATCGCCATTGCCCGCTATGGCGTCGGCTGGCGCGGCCTCAAGCCGAAGCTGGCACAAGTACACGGCGCAATCGGCTGTCTCATTTACTCCGACCCCCAACAAGATGGGTATGGGCCTGGCGACGTATGGCCCAAAGGCGGCTGGCGGCCGAAGGACGGCGTGCAGCGCGGGTCGGTGGCGGATATGCCGGTTTACCCGGGTGATCCGCTGACGCCGGGTGTCGGCGCCACCAAGGATGCCAAGCGGCTGGCGATCGCGGATGCCAAGACGATTCTCAAGATTCCGGTGATTCCGATCTCCTACGCGGACGCGCAACCGCTGTTGGCTGCGTTGACCGGACCGGTTGCCCCGCCACACTGGCGCGGTGCGTTGCCGATCACATATCACATGGGGCCGGGCGGCGCGAAGGTTCACATGGCTGTCAGCTCTGACTGGACCCAGAAGCCGTTGTACGACGTGATTGCTCGCATTCCGGGTTCCCAGTTTCCGGACGAATGGATCGTTCGAGGCAATCACCGTGACGGCTGGGTGTTCGGCGCGGAGGATCCGCTGTCGGGCCACGTTGACATGATGGCCGAGGGCAAGGCGATCGGCCAACTGTTGAAGTCCGGTTGGAAGCCGAAGCGAACCCTTGTGTACGCGAGTTGGGACGGCGAAGAGCCGGGGCTGCTGGGCTCGACCGAGTGGGCGGAGGCGCACGCCAAGGAGCTGCAGAGCAAGGCGGTTCTCTACTTCAACTCCGACGGCAACGACCGGGGTTTCCTGAACGCCGGCGGCAGTCACTCGCTGCAGCATCTGGTGAACGATGTTTCCAGTGCTGTGAAGGATCCGCAGACGGGAGTCAGCACTCAGGCGCGTTTGCGCGCCAAGTTGGAAGTTGACGGGTTTGAGAAGGGCGCTTCCGACGAAGACAAGAAGGCTGCCAAGGTGGCCGCTGCCGGGGGTGACCTCGGTATCGCTGCGCTGGGCTCGGGATCGGATTTCACGCCGTTTCTGCAACACCTGGGACTCACCACACTCGATGTCTCCTATGGCGGCGAATCCGACGGTGACGGGGTCTATCACTCCAACTACGACTCCTACGATCACTACATTCGTTACGGTGATCCCGGCTTCGTGTATGGAATTGCGGAAGCGCAGACGGTGGGGCACATCGTTCTGCGGATCGCGGATGCGGAGGTTCTGCCGATGCAGTTCGGCGCATTCGCGGACACCGTGGACGGATACGTTGGCGAGTTGCACGAGCTCGCGGACTCCCGTCGCAAGACCGCGGTTGAGCTCGGCAAGTTGATCGACGAAAGCGCCTTTAAACTGGCAGCAGATCCGACCCGCGTGATTCTGGCGCCGGAGCGCGAGCCTGAAGTGCCGCACCTGGAGTTTGCTGCGCTCGATAACGCAGTGGACCGGGTGAAGAAAAGCACCAAGGCCTATGACGAGGCCTACAACAAGCTGATGGCAGGACAGACGAAGCTCGCACCGGCTCAGCTGAAGGAGCTGAACAGCGAGCTGCGGCAGATGGAGGCGGCGCTCACGGACTCACGCGGGCTGCCGGGTCGCGATTGGTTCAAGCACCTGATCTATGCGCCGGGGCTCTATACGGGCTACGGAGTGAAGACGGTGCCGGGTGTGCGCGAGGCGATTGAGCAGAATCGCTTCGACGAGGCGAATCAGTACTCGGCCATGACGGCCCAGGCGCTCAACGCCTACTGTGACCGCCTGGACAAGGCAGCGAAACTGCTCGGCGCTCGTTAATTGGCGCGGCACTATCCCTGGCCAGGGACTGGCTGCCGTGAGCCCGGGTCCTTTCGGCGCAGGTGGCCTGGATCAGCGAGCATCGGTCGAGTGGCGCGCGATCTTTACGGGGACTGACTTGTAGGCCGGTGTCCCGCTCAGCTTATCCTGATAGGCGAGCGGGACCAGGCAGTTGGCTTCGGGGAAGTACGCGGCGACCGAACCGGGTGCGATGTCGTAGGACACCACCGTGAAGCCCTTCAACTGCAAATCCTCAAATCCCGGCACCGCGGTAGTGATGTCCACACGATCGCCGTGCCGCAGATTTCGCCCGACCAGATCCTCTTCGCACATGAACACCACATCGCGGCGACCAAACACGCCGCGATAGCGGTCGTCGTTGCCGTAAATGGTGGTGTTGTACTGGTCGTGGCTGCGGATGGTCGTGAGCAGCAGCGCACCCGCGGTCGCCATCGGCTCCGCCGGCAACAGGAACTCGGCCTTGCCGGAAGGCGTCTTCCAGATGCGCTCCGTGGCCGGAAGCGGCAAGCGGAAACCACCCGGCTGTCTGATCCGCTCGTTGTAGTCGTTGAAATCAGGAAACACCGACTCGATGCAATCGCGAATCCGGTCGTAGTCGGCGACCAACTCGTCCCAGGCTACCCGCGTGTTGGGCAGAGTCGCTTTGGCGATTCCGGCCACAATGGCCGGCTCCGACAGCAGAAAGCCGGAAGCGGGCGGCAGCTTGCCTTGCGAGGCGTGCACCATGGACATGGAGTCCTCGACGGTAACCGACTGCGGTCCGGAGGCCTGAATATCCGTCTCGGTGCGTCCGAGGCAGGGAAGGATGATGGAATCCTTGCCGATCAGCAGATGCGAGCGGTTGAGCTTGGTGGCGATGTGGACGGACATATCCACATTGCGCATTGCTTTGAAGCAGCGTTCGGGATCGGAGAGGGCGACAGCCAGGTTGCCGCCGAGACCGATGAATACTTTGGAGCGCCCGTCGAGCATGGCCTCCATGGCGGCAACGGAGTCGTGTCCGTGCTCGGTCGGAGGATCAAACCCGAAGGTCCGCTTGATCCCTTCCAACATCGCAGCAGGTGGCTTTTCCCAGATACCGACCGTGCGGTCGCCCTGCACGTTGGAATGGCCGCGCAAAGGACACAGGCCCGCGCCGGGCTTGCCGATGTTGCCACGCATGAGCAGCAGGTTCGCGAGCTGCTGCACGTTGGAGGTACCCGTGAGATGTTGGGTGACGCCCATGCCGTAGCTGATGATTGTGGCTTTGGACTTCGCGTAGGCAGCGGCGATGGTTTGCATCTCCCACCGCTTCAGTCCGCTGCGTCTCTGGATATCCTGCCACTCGGCAGCACGCAGGCTATCGGCCAGTTCCTGGAAGCCACGGGTGTGAGTAGCAATAAAGTCGTGGTCCAGGGTCTTCTTTCCCTCGTCCTCGGCTTCCAGCAGGGCCTTCATGATTCCCTGCATTGCGGCGGCATCGCCACCCACTTTGACCTGATAATAAGACGAGGCGATCTGGGTCGAGCCGAATAAACCCATCTCGAGGGGATTCTGCGGATCGGCAAAGCGCTCCAGCGCCCGCTCCTTGAGCGGATTCAACACGATGATCGGGACGCCGCGGCGCGAACACTCGTGCAGCGTGCCCATCATGCGCGGATGGTTGGTTCCGGGGTTGTGACCGATCGACAGGATCAGGTCGCACTTGTCGAAGTCTTCAAGGGACACGGTCCCCTTGCCCTGACCGATGGAGTGCGGCAGCCCCACACTGGTGGCCTCGTGGCACATGTTGGAGCAGTCAGGGAAGTTGTTAGTGCCGTACTCGCGCACGAAGATCTGATACAGGAAGGCCGCTTCGTTGGAAGTACGTCCCGAAGTATAGAATTCGGCCATGTTTGGATCCGGGAGCGCCCGCAGGGCGGCCCCGATCCGATCGAAAGCGGCTTGCCAGGTGATGGCCTGGTACGTGTCGGTTTCCCGGTTGTAGGCGACGGGATGCGTGAGGCGTCCTTCGCTTTCGAGCTCCAGGTCCGTCCACTCCAACAGCGAGGTGACCGTGTGGGTGTAGAAGAAGTCGAGCGTTACACGGCGCTTGGTCGCTTCCCAAGTAACGGCCTTCGCGCCGTTCTCGCAGAACTGAAATGTCGAGTTGTGATTCTTGTCAGGCCACGCACAGCCGGGGCAATCGAAACCGTCCGGCTTGTTGGTCCGCAGGAGCAGCATGGGCGCGACATGCACGTCCATCTGCTCTCGCACCGCTTTTGCAGTCGCGCGCAATGCACCCCAGCCACCGGCCGGGCTGTTGTAGGCTTTTATTCCAGGTACATTCGCACGCTTCGACATTTAGTTTCGAAATTTCAGGCTACGGTTGAAGCTGAGTGCGGCAAGGGTGCAGGCCGCTCCGGATAGCAGGTAGACACTGACATAAGCGAGCCCGAAGTTGGCAGAGAGTCCCAATGCCACCACCGGAGCAAACGCCGCACCGATCAGCCAGGCCAGATCGGACGTCAGTGCTGCACCGGTGTACCGGTACCGTGGCTCGAAATTGGAGTTCACGGCGCCGGCTGCTTGTCCGTAGGACAGCCCGAGAAGGCTGAATCCCAGGATCATGAACAGGTCTTGGCCTACGAGGCCCCCATCCAGCAGTGTCGGTGCAAACCCACTGAATACGGCAATCATAACGGCCAGGGTGCCGAGCGTTCTGCGACGTCCGTAACGATCCGCGACTTTGCCCGAGACGATGATCCCGACCGCACCGAGCGCCGCGCCCAGCATCTGCACGCCGAGGAATTCCGGGATCGACTGGTGCGAATAAAGCTTGATCCACGACAACGGAAAAACCGTGACGATGTGAAACAGCGCATAGCTTGCCAATGAGGCGAACGCGCCGACGAGGACTGTTGATCCCTGGTTGCGTGCGATCTCGACCACGCTGGCGGGCTCCAGCTCGCGCTCATCCAGCAACTTGGCGTACTCGTGGGTCGTCACCAGGCGCAGGCGGGCAAATAGAGCGACGACGTTGATGGCGAATGCAACATAGAACGGGTAGCGCCAGCCCCACTCGAGAAAGTCATCAGTCGAAAGGCTCGAGTACAGGTACGAGAAGAGGGCGCTGGCGATGACAAATCCGACTGGTGCACCGAGCTGCCCCAACATGGCGTACCAGCCGCGACGGTGCTCAGGCGCATTCATGGCGAGCAGTGAAGGCAAACCATCCCACGAGCCGCCCAGCGCAATGCCCTGACCCAGACGGAAGATTGACAAGAGCACGATGGAGCCGAATCCGAAGCTACTGTACGAAGGTACGAACGCAATGCCGGCCGTAGAGATGCCGAGCAGAAACAGAGCCGAAGTCAGCTTGGCTTCACGTCCGAAGCGCTCCTGGATGGCCATGAACGCAATGGAGCCGATGGGACGCGCGAGAAAGGCGAAGGCGAAGATCGTGAACGCGTACAGCGTGCCGTTCAAACCGTTCGCGAACGGGAAAAACACCGAGGGAAACACGAGCACACAGGCAATGCCGAACACGAAGAAGTCAAAGTTCTCGGAGGCTCGGCCAATAATCACACCAATGGCGATTTCGCCTGGCGCGACGTGCGAATGGTCCGCTGTCTGCCGTGCGTCGTTGCCGGGAATGTGCTGTGGTAGTGCAGTGGTGTTCGTGTTGGACATATTTGGTGCAATCAGGCGGGTTTCAAGGGCCGCGTTGAGTCAGTTCTACAAGCATGCAGGCTCTCATTCCTGAGGTCATGCTGCGATAGGACAAAACGTCCAATGCCTATGCGGCTGCACTCACACTAAATTACGCGAATGCTAACTCTCAGAAGCTCGGTGGCACTCGCCACAGCTGTATTGCTGTCTGGTTGCAACAGCGTGCTGCTCAATCCATCCGGCTCCGTCGCGGCGCAGCAAAGCCATCTGATCGTGCAATCCACGTTTCTGATGCTGCTGATTGTGATCCCCGTCATAGTTCTCACTGTTGTTTTTGCCTGGAAGTATCGGCAGTCCAACAAAGAGGCGACGTACACCCCTGATTGGGACCATTCCACCCAATTGGAGCTGGTCATTTGGGCCGCTCCGCTGCTCATCATCATCGCCCTGGGCGCGCTGACGTGGATCAGCTCACACACGCTCGATCCTTTCAGGCCCCTGCGGCGTCTCGATTCCGCTCGGGAAGTACCGGCGCAGGTAAAGCCGCTGACCATCGAAGTCGTGGCACTCGACTGGAAGTGGCTGTTCATCTATCCCGAACAGGGGATTGCTACTGTGAATGAAGTGGCGGCTCCGGTGGATGTGCCGATCAACTTCAAGATCACTGCGTCCTCGGTGATGAATTCGTTCTTCGTACCGGCGCTCGCGGGCCAGGTCTACGCGATGCCCGGCATGCAGACACAGTTGAATGCCGTCATGAATAACCCCGGTGAGTATGAAGGATTTTCAGCCAACTACAGTGGCGCCGGCTTCTCCGGGATGCACTTCAAGTTCAAGGGCCTCTCGCCGGAGGGGTTCTCGCAGTGGGTGCAATCGGTCAAAGGAAGCAACCAGGAGCTGAGCAAGGAGCGCTACGTAAATCTGGCGGCACCCAGTGACAACGAGCCCGTCCGCCTTTATTCATCCGTTGATGTGTCGCTGTATGACGCGATCCTGAACCAGTGCGTTGCGACGTCGTGTCTCTCAGCCCAGGCCTCGAATTGACATCATGCCCGAACATACTGCCTTGACTTCCAACCTGTTAGGCCGGCTCGACTGGAACGCGATCCCGTTCCATGAGCCGATCCTGCTCTACACCTTTATAGCGGTGGCCTGCGGCGGCATTGCCATCCTCGCCGCCATCACTTACTTCCGCGGGTGGGTGCCGTTGTGGCGCGACTGGATCACCAGCATCGATCACAAGAAGATCGGCATCATGTACATCATCCTCGGGGTGGTGATGCTGCTGCGTGGCTTTTCAGACGCGCTGATGATGCGGGCACAGCAGGTGCTGTCCTTTGGTAACGCGCATGGATTCCTGCCGCCGCATCACTATGACCAGGTCTTCACGGCCCACGGCGTGATCATGATCTTTTTCGTTGCCATGCCGCTGGTGACGGGGCTCATGAATTTTGTGGTGCCGCTGCAGATTGGAGCGCGGGACGTTGCGTTTCCATTCTTGAATAATTTCAGTTTCTGGATGACCACCTTCGGCGCAGGTCTGATCATGTGCTCGCTGTTTGTCGGCGAGTTTGCCCGGACCGGCTGGCTCGCCTATCCGCCGCTTTCCGGAATTCTGTACAGCCCCGATGTAGGCGTCGATTACTACATCTGGGCGCTACAGATCGCGGGTGTAGGGACTTTGCTATCCGGCATCAACCTGATCGCCACCATCGTGAAAATGCGGGCCCCTGGTATGAGCCTGATGAAAATGCCGGTGTTCACCTGGACGGCGCTGTGCACGAACGTGTTGATCGTTGCCGCGTTTCCGGTCCTCACCGCAGTGCTCGCGATGTTGTCGCTCGACCGCTATTGCGGAACGAACTTCTTCACGAACGATCTCGGCGGCAACCCGATGATGTACGTGAACCTCATCTGGATCTGGGGTCACCCTGAGGTGTACATCCTCATCCTGCCGGCGTTCGGTGTGTTCTCGGAAGTGGTGGCCACGTTCTGCGGCAAGCGCCTGTTCGGTTACACGTCGATGGTTTATGCGACGGTGGTTATTACGATCCTGTCGTACCTCGTGTGGCTGCACCACTTCTTCACCATGGGCTCGGGTGCCAGCGTGAACTCGTTCTTCGGGATCACAACCATGATCATCTCGATTCCCACCGGCGCGAAGATCTTCAACTGGCTCTTCACCATGTACCGTGGCCGGATCCGGTTTGAGGTTCCAATGCTGTGGACCCTCGGGTTCATGATCACGTTCGTCATCGGTGGCATGACCGGTGTGTTGCTGGCTGTTCCGCCGGCGGACTTCGCGTTGCACAACAGCTTGTTCCTGGTGGCGCACTTCCATAACGTCATCATCGGTGGCGTGTTGTTTGGAATGATGGCCGGTATTACCTACTGGTTCCCGAAGGCGTTCGGCTACAAGCTCGATCCGTTCTGGGGCAAGTGCTCGTTCTGGTTCTGGCTGGTCGGGTTCTGGTTTGCGTTCATGCCCCTGTACATCCTCGGCCTCATGGGCGTGACGCGGCGGTTGAGCCACTTCGACGATCCGTCGCTGCGGATCTGGTTTGAGATTGCCGCGTTTGGCGCCTTCCTCATTGCCCTGGGCATCGGGTCGTTCCTGATCCAGTTGGTTGTCAGCTTCCGCAATCGCGAGGCGTTGCGGGATACAACAGGCGATCCCTGGGACGGACGCACGCTGGAGTGGTCCACGTCATCACCGCCACCGGCTTACAACTTCGCGTTCACCCCGGTTGTGTATGACAACGACACCTGGGATGACATGAAGAAGAGCGGGTATGTGCGGCCGGAGAATGGGTTCATTCCTATTCACATGCCTAAGAACACGGGTGCCGGGTTCATCCTGGCTGCGCTCAGTGCGCTGGTTGGCTTCGCGCTGATCTGGCACATGTGGTTGATCGCCTGCGTGGGCTTCGCCACTTTGCTGATTGCTATTGTTGTTCATACTTTCAACTACAAGCGTGATTACCACATTCCGGCTGCGGAAGTGACACGCGTGGAGGGCATCCGGTCGCGGGTGCTGGCGGGTGGTCATGTCTAAGGCGCGTATGTCGGTTGTTGAGAGTTGTATTGTCGCGGCGGTGACTGCGATCACAGGCGAGCCTGCGCCTGGTGACCTCGCCCGTGACGCGGCGAACTCGAGCGGTTCGTCGAGCGATGCGTCGAATTCGCCCCTGACTGGTGCGTCGCGCGCTACTCTGGGCAATACGTCGAATCCGTCTTCGACCGGTGCGTCGCGCGTGGCC
>Ga0268266_10004448_pt1 | contig 13407 bp, 7 predicted proteins | sample KBSS13metaG_FD_190356 | JGI IMG/M metagenome (GOLD analysis project Ga0268266, IMG submission 190356) | Switchgrass rhizosphere microbial communities from Kellogg Biological Station, Michigan, USA - KBS S1-3 metaG (SPAdes) (version 2) | ecosystem: Host-associated > Plants > Roots > Rhizosphere >...
CGGCACCAACCCGGCGACGATCTCCGGCAAAGCCAACAACGAACTCGTCTCGGGAGCGACGTTCAGTGCGGACACAGCTCCGAATGGGCTCTATAACAACGGAAAGAACTACGCCGCCGGTAACGTCGTCTCGCATCTGGTGGGGGGGACGACAAGCTGTTACAAAGCGAAGGCTCCTACCACCGGAAATACACCTCCGAATGCGACGTTCTGGGAATCGGCTACTTGCCCATAGGGAGTCGGAAGGTTTAGAAGGTTAACCGACGATGCAGATGCGGGGTTGACAATCCCGCATCTGCACGTCCACTACTTGCGGCTGGGATCGTGCCCGCTCTTAGCCGTCAATCGTTTTCGAGATAAATGTTCTCCCCCGCAGCGCAAAGCGGCGCTGCTTAACAGGGACAATCTTCAAACGAGAGGAACTCATCTGATGAGTGTCAAACGACTCGGCATCGCCCTCGTGGCGTCGCTGGCACTGGCCGCGGTCTTCGCCGGCAGCGCGTTCGCGACGGCGACGACAACCAAAAGCTTCTGGCGTGAAGCGGGGACCAAACTGAGCTCCGGCACGACCAAAGCTGCCAAATGTTCGGCAGCCGAAAACTTCATCCTGAGAGGCACGATCGCCGGCGCGGAAGCCGAAATCAAAGCGACCACGCTGGAATGCCCCTCAGGCGACGTGATCAAGCAGGAAGGCGAACAGGCGATCGCGACCGGCACGCTGAAATTATCCGGTCTCACGGTCGTGAAGCCCGCCGGCTGCAAAACCAACGCCTCGATCACGACCAAAGCGTTGACGGCGAAAACCTTCATGGAAGGGACGACGGTCTACACGAAGATCCAACCGACCACCGAAACCACCTTCGCCAACGTGCCGCTGACCGAATGCGCCGCGGAAGGGACCTACCCGGTCAAAGGCAGCGTCTTCGGCAAAGCCAGCAGCTCGACAGGGACCGAAGCGCAACTCGTGCCGTCGACGTTCTCCGGTGCGATCAACAGCACCGCAGGCGGCAGCCTGACGCTCGGCACCAGCCCGGCGACGATCTCCGGCGTGGCCAACAACGAACTCGTCTCGGGCGCCAAATACGGCGCCAACGAAAGCTGACCGACTGAGGCAATTCGCGGTTGTGCCGCCTTTCGGACCGTCGTGAAAGCAAGCCCGGCTAAACAACCCGGGCGGCGCCTGGATTGAGATAAGAAACAATCCACAGCGTTTCTTGACGATTAAGCGGTTCTTGGTGCATGTTCTTTGCGCAGCGCGAAGCGGCGCTGCTTACAGGGAACGGGCTCGGGCGACATCGCCTGCGCCCGAACAATCTCCAAACGAGAGGAACTCATCTGATGAGTGTCAAACGACTCGGCATCGCCCTCGTGGCGTCGCTGGCACTGGCCGCGGTCTTCGCCAGCAGCGCGTTCGCGACGGCGACGACAACCAAAAGCTTCTGGCGTGAAGCGGGGACCAAACTGAGCTCCGGCACGACCAAAGCTGTCAAATGCTCCGCGGGTGCAAGCTTCATCCTCAAGGGCACGGTCGCCGGCGCCGAAACCGAAATCAAAGCGGCCAAACTGGAATGCCCCTCGGGCGACGTGATCAAGCAGGAAGGCGAACAGGCGATCGCGACCGGCACGCTGAAATTCTCCGAACTCACCGTTCTGAAGCCCGCCGGCTGCAAAACCAACGCCTCGATCACGACCAAAGCGTTGACGGCGAAAACCTTCATGGAAGGCACGACCACCTATGAGCGGTTCGCGCCGACCGAAGGCGAAGTCTTCGCCAACGTGCCGCTGACCGAATGCGCCGCGGAAGGGACCTACCCGGCCAAAGGCAACGTCTTCGGCCAGGCGAGCAACCCGACAGGGACCGAAGCGGCCAACCAGCCGTTGACGTTCTCAGGTGCGATCAACACCACCGCCGGCGGCAGCCTGACGCTCGGCACCAACGCCGCGACGATCTCCGGCGTGGCCAACAACGAACTCGTCTCGGGCGCGAAATACAGCGCCAACGAAAGCTGACGAGCAGTTACGAAGCTAAGTAGCGTCAAGCCGGGGCGGGCCTGTCGGCCCGCCCCGGCTTTTCTGCATCCTCCACTGATTACTTGACAGCGGACTGGTAATCCCTATCCTTGTCGTACTTTCCGGGAACGGCATCGTCCGTACCCCAGAACTTCGTCGTAGATTCACAGGGAACGCAGGGGAAGATGACCAGCTTGGTCATTAGCTGAGGGCGCCATAAGGGCTTAATGGGAACGGGTGATGCGGTCTCTCTCGCGGATGGCGAAGCCGCCCAGGGAAGACTGTGTCCCCCTCGACGCAGGAGGAAGCAAAGATGATGGAGAGGGAAGTTTCGCGGCACGGAGGACGAAAGTGATCTCAAGGATTCATGGGAAGCTCGGCACTGCTGGCTTTGTCATCTCGATCGTGGCGCTCGTCGCCGCACTCGGCGGGGGTGCCTACGCCGCTTCGGGCGGCCTGACTGGCAAGCAGAAGAAGGAAGTGGAAAAGATCGCCAAGAAGTACGCTGGGAAACCGGGGCCAGCCGGACCCAGCGGTCCGACCGGCCCGGGTGGCGCCAAGGGTGACTCCGGTGCCAAGGGTGACGCCGGCGCGGCCGGGGCCAACGGCACGAACGGCACGAACGGCACGAATGGGCTGACCGGATTCACCGAATCCCTGCCCTCAGAAAAAACGGAGACCGGAACTTGGTCGTACGAAACGTTGGCCGAAGGTGTCACCACCACTAGGTTCCCGATTTCGTTCCCGATTCCGCTCGCGGAAGGAACGCAGGTGGATGTCCACTACATCGCCCTGGTAAGAGATCCCGTAAGTGAAGAACTTGAACCGGGTCAGCCGACGCAAGAATGCCCCGGATCGGCCGCCGCACCCGAAGCCGCCCCGGGGAACCTCTGCATCTACGAAACGTTGATTAGTACCGCCGGGACGGCCACCAGCGGGAACTCCTTTGATCCGATCAGCGCTGAAGGCGGCATCATCGGCACGGCAGGAAAAGCCGGGTCGGTGGGCTCGCTTATCACCCTGTTTGGGCTTGAAGAAGGAAATCGTGGAGTTGGCGATTGGGCCGTGACCGCACCGTAAGGTAGTGGGACGTAATCGGAGTGGGGAGCCCTCTGGCTCCCCACTCCGATTCAGCAAGACGACGTGATCTAGAGGAGAAGAGATATGAGAGAGCGATGCGCGGCCTCTGGGCTGACGAGATCAACACCTTGGCGGATCGTGTGCCTAGTGGGTGTGATGGCGCTCGCTCTTATCGCCACCAGTTTGGGGTCGGCGCAGGCGCGGACGACTCATCCGTACCTCTTCACCGTGACGCTTCCCGAAGCCGACTTTCCTGAAGGGCTCGGCGTCAATCAAGCGACCCACGAACTGTTCGTCGTGGCGGTTCGCGCCGAAGCTGTGTACCGGTATGACATGAATGGTCAGCAGAATCCCACGAAACCGCGACTTACCGGTCTGCCGGCTGAATTTCACCCGCGGTTCGTTGCTGTCGATAACTCTGCGACTGCTACTGGCGGCTTCGTCTATGTCTCCGGCGTAAAGAACTTTGAACCCGGCTCGATCGGCGGGATCCAACAGTTTTCGCCGAGTGGGGCGGCCACGGCGGTCAAGATCACTGAGTCTGCTGTACCAACGGACGGCACGCCCCAGGCAGGCGGCCTACCTAACGTTGTGAACGATGGATCGTTCTGGCCGGGACCCATAACTGTGGATTCGTCTGGCAACGTCTATGCGAAGGACGTAGCTAACGAGGTGATTGACAAATTCTCGCCAGCGGGTGTCTTCTTGGCCCAGTTCCCTGCGGGATCGTTCGGCTCTGCGGGGGGCCTCGCCGTCAACGCGACGGGAGAAATCTACCTTGCCAACGGACCTGGCGGACTCATCAAGAGGAACGCCAAAGGCGAATGCGTGAATAGCTGCGTCCCGATCGATTCTGCTCAGGCCGAAAGCGTGGCGATCAACGCCGCCGGGGATATCGTGCTGGCCGCCACTGTCCCGGGAGGGGCAGTGATCAGAGAATTCGACCCATCAGGGACGCTGATCAGTGAATCCTCCAGCCCGCATCTTATTCTGCCGAGGGCCGTAGCTCTCGATGAAGCGAGCGGGCGCATCTGGGTATCTAATGAAGCGGCGAGCGCGGGCCCGCCGGCGGTGTCGATCGGCGTCACGGCCTTCGGCCCGACGATCATCCTCCCCGACGCAACGACCCAAGCGCCGTCGGCAGTGACCAGCACGGGCGCGACCCTGAACGGTGCGGTGAGTGCGGCGGAAGGGTCGCCGGCCACCTGCCAGTTTGAATATACGACCGATGCAGCTTTCAACGCTCGTGGCTTCGAAGGAGCCGAAACGGCAGCGTGCGAACCCAGTGGACCCTTTTCCGGCGGTGGGATAACTCACGTGCAGCATACCGTTGGGCTCGTGGGAGGGACTACCTACCGCTACCGTCTAGTTGCCAGTAGCTCACTCGGGTCTACCCAAGGCGCTGACGAACTGATTTCGACGCCTGGTCCGAGCATCCTCTCTGAAGCCGCGTCGGATATCTCCGAAACGTCAGCAACGCTCGAAGCTGCGATCAACCCTCGCGGGGAACAGACCACCTACCAGTTCGAGTACGTCGATCAAGCCAGTTTCGATGTTTCGGGATTCGCAGGAGCCGCTAGAGTGCCCGCGAGCAGCACCGGGATCGGGGCAGGCAGCGTTGGTATCGCGGTGTCGCAAGGCATCAGCAACCTCGCGCCTGGTGCCACCTACCACTTTAGGGTCATTGCGACCAACGCGGAAGGCACCACGATCAGCAATGGTGGCGTGTTCCGAACTTACACGACCGCTGAGATCTCGCTCCCCGATGGCCGTCGTTACGAGCAGGCAAGCCCCACCGACAAGAACGGTGCCAGCCTCCAGCTGGAAACGAACTCCGTCCAGGCGGCCGAAGACGGAAACGGAATCACGTTTTTCCTCAATGCCGGTTTGCCCGGCGGTGAAGGGGCTCAGTCGTTCCCAAGCTTCCTCGCGACTCGTGCGCCCGACGGCAGCGGCTGGTCAACGCAGGGGCTCCTGCCTCCGGCGACTACGGGGCCGGTCGGGAGGATCGCCGGCTGGACCGAAGATCTGAAGACCAGCTTTGCCACGAATAAATCGAGTGCCGGTGAGCCGCCCGCCTTATATGTGCGCAACAGTTCCGACCACTCGCTCGCGCAGATCGTCCGCGGCGGAGATGGTGGCGGGAAAGGTTTCAGCGTCGCGGACAGCGAAGGCCCTTGGGTGATGTTCGAAAGTCAGACCGGCCAACTTGCGGCCGGGGCAGCTGCAGGCAGGGCCAACACCTATCTCTGGAATCAGAACACTGGCGAACTCGTCCTTGCCGGCGTTCTCAACAATAAAAAATCCCCATCCCTGGGTTCGTTTGCCGGATCGTACGACTGGTGGGTCTCCGGAAGCCCGACCGGCGGTGGATCCGAAAGTACCACCGCTGCGGGTGTCACCTCGCGCTATTACACCCGGGCGCAGCACGTGTTGTCGGCCGGAGCCTCAAGGCTCTTCTTTACCGCAGCTGGGACGGGACAGATCTACATGAGGATCAATCCGACCGCTCAGCAAAGCACCTTGGACAGCCACGGAAAGTGCAAAGAACCGAGCAAAGCTTGCACGATCGAGATATCTGCCCCAGAAGAAGGGGTCGTCGATCCCCAAGGTGAAAAGCCCGCAGCGTTTATCGGGGCCACTCCGGACGGAATGACTGCATTCTTTTTGAGCGCGGAGGACCTTACGAAAGATGCCAGGACCGGAAGTGGCGATGGCAAAGACCTTTACCGCTACGAAGCGGGAACGGAAACGCTGACGGACCTGACCTCAGACGAAGAAGATGAAAATGGTGCCGCAGTACAGGGTGTAATCGGCACCAGCGAAGATGGGGAATACATATACCTGGCCGCAAATGGAGTCCTTGCGCCAGGAGCCAAACCAGGAGATTGCCGGATTGCGATTGCGGCCGGACGGTGCAACCTCTATCTGCTCCACGGCTCAACGTTCACTTTCATCGCACAGGTTGAACCCGGACGGCACAGCAGCGGAGGAAGCGACGTGACCAATTGGGCACCCACCTCGGAAACTTACGAAGGTGGGGGGACGTTCTACGAAGAGAAGGCCGGTCGGGTGACGCCGGATGGATTGACTCTGCTTTTCCGGTCTTCGCGTTCAGTCACGGGCTACCAAAACAACGGCTTTACCGAGCTTTATCGCTACCGAGTCGGCCAGGCGGGTCCGACCTGTATCACCTGCGCGCCGACGAACTCCCCGGCGACGGGGAATGCGTCTGTTCAGACCCTGCAGAGCGCCTTCACGGGCCCAAGATTGTTGTTCTCGATCATCACCCGCAACTTGTCGGCAGACGGGAACAGGGTATTTTTCGAAACCCCGGAGAGGCTTGTTCCCAACGACACCAATGGTGTCGGCGACGTATATGAGTGGGAGGCAAACGGAAGCGGGACGTGTAGCTCGAGTGACCAAGCTGGCGGCTGCATCTACCTCGTGTCGTCGGGTTCAAGTCCGTCTCCCAGCTACTTCGGCGATGCGAGCCTAGACGGCAACGACGTGTTCTTCTTCACGTCTCAATCTCTGGTCAAGCAGGATCAGGATGAACTCGTCGACGTATACGACGCCCGAGTGGGCGGCGGCATCGCGGCGCAGGAACAAGAAGCACCTATTCCCTGCACCGGGGAACAGTGCCTTGGGTCAGGGACTCAACCTACCGGTCTGCCCCAGCCTCAGAGCACCGTGGGACTCCCTGGAAATCCGCCGCGGCCCAAATGCAAGCCGCACTTCAAGCGGGTGACCAAGAAGGGTAAGCAGCGATGTGTGCGGATTAAGTCGCACCCGAAGAAGTCAAAGGGAAAGCCAAAGAAGAAGAAGCACCAGACCAACGGAAAGCGCCACGATAAGGGGCGGCACCATAAGGGGAGTGCGCGATGATGGCGAAAGTCAAGGGCTACGGAATTGCGGTCTCCTGCTTCCTCGTACTCATAGCCGTTCTGGCGACGAATGCCAACGCGGCGGCTCCAGCGCCGGCTTGGTCGATCACCGCTATTTCATATCCGACGAACTTCGTCCCAAACTCTGTCGATACCAACCGAGTTGGGCCCGCGTATCTGTTGATGGCGACCAACGTAGGGGGTGCTGCGACCTCTGGGACCTTCACGATCACGGACACTTTGCCCGCTGGCTTGACCTTGTCGCCGACTTTGCCTCCTGACGGAGTCTTCGGCCGGGAGAAGTTGCCGGAAGTCTCGCCGGATGTGCATCTGAAATGCACCAGCGCGGGTCAGACGGTCACTTGCACCGGCGGTGCTCCGGGAGTGAACGCCGGTGAATCGGTTCGACTGACCGTCCCGGTCGAAGTAACCGCAGCGTCAGGCGTGGTGACGAACGTGGCCTCGATCTCCGGTGGAGGCGCGGTTGCACAGGCATCGACCATCATCGACACTCAGATCAGTCCTGTCCCCGCCGATTTCGGGCTGCTCCCCGGCAAGGCAGGGCTTTTCGGGATCGCTACGACGGCCAGTGGCTCCACGGCGCGCCTTGCCGGGTCGCACCCGTACGCGCTCACCATTGGGCTGGGTTTTCCGGTCGAAGATGCTGGACCGTCTCCCGAAACCGAAAACAACTACGGTGTGGGAGGCGGCGTTCGCGATGCATCGGTCGTGCTTCCGCCTGGACTAGTCGTCAATCCGTCTGCCGCCCCGAAGTGCAAGGAGGCGGAGCTTGAGTCGCCGGTGGGGTGCCCTCCCGATTCACAGATCGGAACGGTAAAGATCGCGAATAGCGTCGCGAGAACGACGGCCACGACTTCGCCGTTGTTCAACATGAAGGCGGCACCGGGGTCCCCGGGCGAATTTGGCTTCGAATTCGGTGGCCTGGATGGAACCTATATTCATCTGCAGGGCCACGTGCGCAGCGATGGGATGTATGAACTGACCGCAGGCGCCAATGACGCGATCGCCAAGGCTGGCGTCTTTGCCGTGCAGACCAACCTCTGGGGCGTCCCTTCGGACTCGAGCCATGACGCCCAGCGTGGGGAATGCTTCAATGCCGGCGTCGGTACGGTGCCTCCCGAAGCCCTTTGTCCGTTCGAGACGGAAGGGGTGCTCCAGAAGTTCGTCAACAGAGCTCTGGTTACGATGCCGAGTGCTTGCTCGGGTCCGCTTTCTCTTCAGGCCTCGGCCGATAGCTGGATTGCCCCAAATGACGTCAAGACTCGGGATGCGGTAACCACCGATCTGGCCGGGAATCCAGTAGGGGTCGAAGGGTGTTCGAATCTGGACTTCCGGCCGACGATCGAAGTCAAACCGGACAACACGAGTGCGGACAGTCCCACCGGCCTGTCAGCGCATCTGCACGTGCCGCAGAACGAGGCATACGAAAACGCCGCGGGTGAACCGGAGTTCGCGGAGGCGACGCTGAAGGACGCCAAGGTGGTCTTGCCGGCCGGGGTTTCCATCAATCCTTCCGCGGCGAACGGCCGGAGCGCCTGCAGTGCCGCACAGATCGGCTTGATTACCCCGATTGGCCAAGGCACCGACGTTCACTTCCGCAATGAACCAGCGTCGTGTCCCGACAACGCCAAGGTGGGGACCGTGAGAGTGGAGACGCCGCTCTTGCAGGATGAAGCGATATTCGGGGTGCAGACGGCACATCCGTTGGCTGGTTCTATCTATCTGGCGCAGCCGTACGAAAACCCGTTCGGCTCCCTGCTGGCGATCTACATCGCCGTCAACGATCCCTCAACCGGCGTCGTGATCAAGCTCGCAGGAAAGGTCGAAGCAGACCCCGTCACGGGGCAGCTGACGACGACGTTCCTTGAAAATCCGCAGCTACCCTTCGAAGACTTCGAACTTGAATTCACCGCCGGGCCTCGTGCGGCTCTTCGAACGCCGATCACGTGCGGCGATCGTCAGTCGCATAGCGAACTGACCTCATGGGCCAGTCCGCTGCCGGTCGTGAGCTCTGAACCATTTCCCGTTGACCGCGGAGCGAGCGGCGGTTCTTGCGCGACCTCAGCCAACCAGCTCCCCAACCATCCGACTTTTGAAGCCGGGACGACGTCACCGTTGGCAGGGCGCTATTCGCCGTTCGTGATGAAGCTCTCCCGGGATGATGGAGCTCAGGAATTCGGGGCGTTGAATGTGACGCTCCCGGCAGGGCTCACCGGTAGGCTCGCCGGTACTCCCTACTGTCCAGACGACGCCCTCGCTGCTGCGGCGTCGAAGACCGGGCGGGAAGAGGAAGCGAACCCTTCCTGTCCTAAGGCATCGGAGGTCGGCACCGTGACCGTCGGTGCCGGGGCAGGTTCTCAGCCCTTCTACGCGCGCGGGACCGCGTACCTCGCGGGACCATACAAAGGCGCTCCGCTGAGCCTCGCAATCGTCACGCCTGCCGTTGCCGGTCCCTACGACTTAGGGGACGTGGTGGTCCGATCAGCTCTGAATCTGAACCTCTTTACCGCTCAGATCAGTGTCAAGTCCGATCCGTTGCCGACGATTCTTAAGGGGATTCCCCTCGACGTGCGGTCGATCTCCGTGCAGATTGGCAAATCAGATTTCACCCTGAATCCCACCAGTTGCGAACCGATGTCTCTCGATGCCGAAGCCGTCTCAACCACCGGGCAGACGGCGCAGCTCTCGACCCACTTTCAGGTGTCTGGTTGTGAACAGTTGAAATTCAAGCCGAAGCTCGCGCTGAGTCTCAAAGGCGCGACGAAGCGAGCCGGTCACCCCGCTCTAAAAGCAGTCGTGTCCTATCCGAAGAAGGGCGCCTATTCGAACATCGCTCGGGCACAGGTCAGTCTGCCTCATTCAGAGTTTCTCGACCAGAATAATCTGAATAAGGTCTGCACTCAGCCGCAGCTGATCTCGAATACGTGCCCGACTAAATCGATTTACGGCCACGCGAAAGCCTGGACTCCGCTGCTCGAGAAGCCGCTCGAAGGTCCGGTCTACCTAGGGGTCGGTTTCGGCTACAAGTTGCCTGCGCTGGTCGCTGATCTGAACGGCCAGGTCCGAATCCTCCTCAAAGGCAAGGTCGACACCAGCAAGCAACACGGGATCCGGAACACTTTCGAAGCTGTTCCCGATGCACCCGTCTCCAAATTCGTTCTCGAACTAAAGGGCGGTAAGAAGTACGGGCTGCTCGAAAACTCTGAAAACATCTGTCGCAAACCGCAGTACGCGAGTGCCCAATTCGCGGCTCAAAACGGCCTCACGGCCCATTTGAGGCCTCTGATCGCCAATAGCTGTAAGTCGTCAGCGAAGGGACACAAGAAGGGGCACAGGCGGGGCAAGGAAAAGCACCATAAATCGAAGGAATAGTGGCGGTCACTCGCTGCTTGCTGTGTAGTCCACCCACCCGCTGGCCTCTACCGACTATTGGAAGTTTGTCTAATCGATAGTTGACAATACTCGGGACCTTGAGAGATGATCAGCTTATTCGGAGCGCTGTCGCTGACAGCCTCTGATGGCTGGACTTGCGGGACCGCCGCGCTAAGGGACCGGCGTAGGACAGGGATTGGGACGGCTCTTCGTCCTCAAGGGAGTGGATATGCGGTTCGACCATAGACGGGACGATCCGCCGCAAGAGCCGGCGCGTCGCGCTGGCCATTCCATGACCTTTACCTGCCTTCGGGCCACCGGCTGAGCTCCCGGCCTTCTCGTCCGGCGGTCAGGTGCCACTCGATCACTAAAAAGGAGCAAGCAAAATGGGAAAGCAAAAGAAGATGGCCGCGCGGCTATCAGCGGCGGTCCTCGCCGTCGTGTCCGCCGCGCTCGTCTTCGCCGGCGGCGCTTCTGCGCACACCGGTGAATGGGCCGCCTTCAACAATTGTCCGTCGACCACCACCGGGGTCAACAAGTGCCTGCATGCATCGGTGATCGGCGGCCACGTAAGGCTGGGTAAAAAGAACGTGCCTATCGTCAACAAAGTGACCCTCGACGGTGGCCTCTCTAAACCGGCCGGCGAAGAAGAACCTGAAGAAGGGTTCTCAAAATTTGTCGCGGCAGCCAATGGCGAAACGCTCTCGAAAACTCCGCAGCCGGTGCCTGGCGGCTTGGCCGGCATTGTCAACTGCAAAGAAATCAGCAACTTTCTGGTCCGGATCGGCTGCGAAGCAGTGTTCGAAAACGGCCTGACGGGTCTCAACGCGACGCTGGAACTGGCGAAGCCCGCCAGCGAAATTCGGGTGAGCGAAACCAACTTGGTGTTCGGCGAAGGGGTCGCACTCAAGATGCCGGTTAAAGTGCACCTCGAAAACCCGTTGCTTGGCAGCAACTGCTACATCGGTTCGAGCAGTTCACCGCTCCTATGGAACCTCACCACCGGTACGACCAAACCACCGGCCGGGTACACCGCGTTGAAAGGCAACACGGGTCTACTCACCTTCACCGAAGAAGGGCAGATTCTGCACCTTCGTGGGACCGAAATGGTCGAAAACAATTGGTCGGCACCCCGTTCAACGGGCTGCGGGGGACCGATCGTGGAACTGATCCTCGATCCGATCATCGACAGTCAAATCGGTTTGCCGTCTCCGGCCGGTGCCAACGAAGCCGTCCTCGGCAACAGCATCGACGTGGCCCGCGCGGTGGAAGTAAACAAACACTAGCCAGGGGGATTATCCGGGTCCTGATGCCCGGATCTCCCGGAAGGGACTGGGCGCCGCTGCAGTCTGGAAGCGGCGCCCACGTTTCCGGGTCCGGTGAGCAACCGCCGACCACCGATAGAGGCATCCAAAGTTTTCCGGAACGACGCTTGACATTCCCTGGTATTCACGCGGTAGGATGATCTCACCCGTTCATCAATCATTGATTGGTGAAGGGATCGGGAACGGGCAAGGACAGGGACGCAAGCGATCGTTGCGGTGGTTTGCGGGTTGGTGGGGCTGGGCGGCGTGTTCAGCGCCTCGAAAAAGGTCCGCGCACGTTCGAGGGAGCCATAAAGAAGGAGCAAAGCAAGCATGGGAAAGCAAAAGAAGACGGCAGCGCGCCTGTCTGTGGCGGTTCTGGCCGTCGTGTCGGCCGCGTTAGTCTTCGCCGGAGGCGCTTCCGCGCACACCGGTGAATGGGCCGCCTTCAACAATTGTCCGTCGACCACCACTGGAGTCAATAAGTGCTTGCACTCAGTGACCATCGGCGGCCACGTCAAGCTCGGCAACAAGAACGTGCCGATCGTAAATCCGGTGACGCTGGATGGCGGCCTGACCAAACCGGCCGGCGAAGAAGAACCAGAAGAAGGGTTCTCGAAATTTGTCGCGGCGGCCAATGGCGAAACGCTCTCGAAAACCCCCCAGCCGGTGCCTGGTGGCTTGGCTGGTCTGGTCAATTGCAAAGAAATCAGCAACTTCTTGGTCCGGCTCGGCTGTGAAACCGTGTTTGAAAACGGGCTCACCGGCGTCAACGCGACGCTTGAACTGGCGAAGCCAGCCAGCGAAATCCGAGTCAACGAAGTCAACTTGGTATTCGAAGAAGGCGTCGCACTGAAGTTGCCGGTCAAAGTGCACCTTGAAAATCCGCTGCTCGGCAGCAGTTGCTATGTCGGCTCGAGCACCTCGCCGCTGATCTGGAACCTCACCACGGGAACGACGAAACCGCCCGCCGGGTTCACCGCCCTGAAAGGCAAATCAGGTCTGCTCACCTTCACCGAAGAAGCGCAGATCCTGCACCTCCGCGGCAGTGAACTGGTCGAAAACAACTGGTCGGCGCCCCACGCGTCCGGCTGTGGCGGCGCGATCGTCGAACTGATCCTCGATCCGATCCTCGACAGCCAAGTCGGGCTTCCGGCGGCCGCGGGAGTCAACGAGGCCGTTCTTCAGGACAGCATCGATGTCGCACGTGCGGTGGAGGTCAACAAACACTAGAAGGATTGTGAGCGCTGGTGCTCACTCCTGGGGACGGGCGTCGCTGCTTAGGCAGCGGCGCCCGTTGTCTTTCCGAGACCGAATCCCGCTTCGCGGCTACAGCCCGGCTGGGTGCCGGACGGCGAACTTCGGCAGGACGGTGGCTTCGGGGGCGGCCATCTTCCAGCGGGGGCCGCTGATGTCTTCGATGTTGTTGCGGGTGTCGAAGCGGAGGCCGGCGACGACCATGAAGACGTGTTCGGCGTTGGCGTAGATGGTGATCCAGCGGCCGGGGCCGGGGTCGCCGAAATGGGCGAGTTGGCCGCTGACCTGGGTGTAGCCGAGGAGGTCGGCACCGTGGAGGGCGTAGGAGACGGCTCCTGAGCAGTCGTAGCCCTTGGCGATGAAGCTGGCGTGGCCGCCGCCCCAGATGTAGGGGGTTTCGTCGATTTCGTTGGCGGCGGCGATGACTCGCTTTACAGCGGGCGGGGCGTTGGGGGGGGGGACGGCGTCGCCTTCGA
>Ga0268266_10004450_pt1 | contig 13406 bp, 10 predicted proteins | sample KBSS13metaG_FD_190356 | JGI IMG/M metagenome (GOLD analysis project Ga0268266, IMG submission 190356) | Switchgrass rhizosphere microbial communities from Kellogg Biological Station, Michigan, USA - KBS S1-3 metaG (SPAdes) (version 2) | ecosystem: Host-associated > Plants > Roots > Rhizosphere...
GCCGGCGGCAGCAGCAGGCAGGCCAGCAGCATCGAAGCGAGACGGAAGATTCTTCGGGTCATGCCGGTTCGACCCGCGAGCCCGGCGGCAGTTGCATCAGTCACCACCGGCCGGCGGCGGTGCGAGAATCTCGCGCGAACCGTTCGGCTGCAGCGGCCCCACGACGCCGGCCATTTCCATGCTCTCGAGCAGCCGTGCGGCCCGGTTGTAGCCGATCTTGAGCCGGCGCTGCACGTAGGAGATCGAAGGCTTGCGCTCGCTGGTGACGATCTTCACCGCTTCGTCGTACAGCGCATCCTGTTCATCGCCGCCGATCGCGGCGGGATCGGCGGGTTCGCCCGAGATGCCGGCCAGCGGTGTGCTCGGGCCGTCGAGGATATCGTCGATATAGTTGGGCGCGCCGGACTTCTTGAGCGCGTCGACCACGCGATGCACTTCGGCGTCGGCCACGAAGGCGCCATGCACGCGCGTCGGCACCGAGGTGCCCGCCGGCAGGTACAACATGTCGCCGTGGCCCAGCAGCGACTCGGCGCCCATCTGGTCGAGGATGGTGCGCGAGTCGACGCGCGCCGAGACCTGGAAGGCGATGCGCGTCGGGATGTTGGCCTTGATGAGACCGGTGATCACGTCCACCGAGGGACGCTGCGTCGCCAGCACCAGGTGGATACCGGAGGCGCGCGCTTTCTGGGCGAGGCGCGCGATCAGCTCTTCGACCTTCTTGCCCACGATCATCATGAGGTCGGCCAGCTCGTCGATGATCACGACGATGTACGGCAGCGGCACCAGGTCCTGGATCTTCGACTGGTCGAGCGTCGGGTCGTTGGCCGCCATGGCCGTCATGACCGGATCCCGGATCGGCTTGCCGGCGTCGTTGGCGTCCTTCACCTTGCGGTTGAAGCCGGCGATGTTGCGCACGCCGAGCGCCGACATGAGCTGGTAGCGCCTTTCCATCTCGGCCACGCACCAGCGCAAGGCATTGGCCGCGTGTTTCATGTCCGTGACCACGGGCGCGAGCAGGTGCGGGATGCCCTCGTACACCGAGAGCTCCAGCATCTTCGGGTCGATCATGATCAAGCGCACGTGTTCAGCCGTGCTCTTGTAGAGCAGCGACAGGATCATCGCGTTGATGGCCACGGACTTGCCCGAACCGGTGGTGCCCGCGACCAGCAGGTGCGGCATCTTGGCGAGATCGGCGGTCACCGGCGCGCCGCCGATGTCCTTGCCCAGCGCCAGCGCCAGTGGCGACGACACTTCGTCATACGACTTCGACTTGATGATCTCGCCCAGCGTGACGATCTCGCGTTTCTCGTTGGGGATCTCGAGACCCATGACCGACTTGCCGGGGATGACTTCGACCACGCGCACGCTGATGGCCGAGAGCGATCGCGCGAGATCCTTGGCGAGGCTCGAGATCTGGCTGACCTTGACGCCGGGCGCCGGGCGCATCTCGAAGCGCGTGACCACGGGTCCGGGTTGCACGGCGACGACTTCCACCTCGACGCCGAAGTCCTTGAGCTTGAGCTCCACCAGGCGCGACATGGCCTCGAGCGCTTCCTGCGAGTAGTTCATCTCGCGCGCCGGCGGATCGTCGAGCAATTGCAGCGGCGGGAGTTCGCCGGCCTTGCCCGATTCGAACATGGGCACCTGGCGTTCTTTCTCGACGCGCTCGCTCTTTTCCACCACCGGGGCCGGCGCCTCGATGCGCGGCCTGGTGCGCGCCGCCGCCTTCTTCTCTTCGACCTTGGCGGCCTCGACGCGCGCCTTCTTGGCTTCGACGCCCACGGCCACGTCGCGCGCCACGCTGCGGCGTGCGCGGATCCAGCTGATGCCGTTCCAGATGCCGGCGCCGATCCGGTCGACGATGGTCAACCACGAGACGCCGAAGGCCAGCGATACGCCGGCCATCCAGGCCGCGAGCATGAACAGCGTCGCGCCGAGAAAATTGAGGTTGCCGGCGAGGCCATTGCCGATGAACTGCCCCACCACGCCGCCCGCGGTCTCGCGCAATACGCCCGAGCTCCAGTGCAGGGTCGCGAGGCCACAGCTCGCGAACAGCATCAGCGTGAAGCCGCCGATGCGGACCGCGGTGTTGGCGCGCGTGCTGCCCTCCTCTTCCTCGCGATGACGGAACATCACGAAGCAGGCCACGCCCAGCATCAGCGGGAATAGATAGGCCGGGCGGCCGAACAGGAAGAACAGGATGTCCGACAGCCAGGCGCCGAACGGTCCGATCTTGTTGTCGACGGAATGGTCACCGCCGCCGGTGGACGAGAACGCCGCGTCATCCCGGTGGTACGAGGCCAGCGACACCAGCATGACCAGCGCGATCACGCCGATGGCGATGACGGCGCTCTCGCGCAGCCCGCGGGACACCGCGGCGGTGAAGCGCTTCTGCGGCTTGGTCCGGTCGTACGTAGTTTCAGCCATTTAGCGGCGGATTCTACCCGATGGCTCAGCTCGACAGCGTCAACTCATCAGCGCCGGATGCGTGACCTTGCCGGCTTCCACGTTGATTCCACGTACCAATCCCGGATCGTCACGCCAGTCGCCGTCGGCCAGCCGGCCGGCGTACGGCGCGATGGCCGCCGACAGGGCCTGCGACGAGGTGCGCGGAACCGAGCCCGGCATGTTGGTGACGCAAAAATGCGTCACTCCTTCCCACTGGTACGTCGGCGCCTCCCAGGTGGTCGGCTTCGTGGTCTCGATGCAACCGCCCTGGTCGACGCTGATGTCCACGATGACGCTGCCCTTCTCCATGCTGCGGACCATGTCCGAGGAGACCACGTGCGGGGCGCGTGCGCCGGTCACCAGCACCGCGCCGATGACGACATCGGCCTCGCGCACGGCATCGGCGACATCCGCGACGTGCGGATAGAGTCCGGTGACATTGGCGCCCATGGCGCGCGCGGCTACCAGCTTGTCGCGATCCTTGTCGAACACGATGACTTCGGCGCCGAGGCCCGCGGCCACCAGCGCGGAGTTGCCGCCGGCCACGCCGCCGCCCAGTACCACGACACGTCCGCGTCGCGCGGCCGGCACGCCACCTAACAAGATTCCCTTGCCGCCCTGCGGCTGGTGCAGCAGCGTGGTCGCGTATTGCATCGACAGGCGGCCGGCGATGTCACTCATGGGCGCGAGCAGCGGCAGGCGCCCGGCGCGATCCTCGACGGTTTCGAAGGCCACGGCCGTGAGGCCGATCTTGCACAGGGCGCGTGTCAGCTCGGGCAACGCCGCGAGGTGCAGGTAACAGAACAGCAGGTGGTCCTTGCGCAGCCGGGCGAGATCCGGCTCGATGGGTTCCTTCACCTTGACGATCATCTGGGATTTGGCGAACAACTCGTCGGCATTGGGCAGCACCGTGACGCCCACGTCGCGAAAACTCTGATCCGAATAGCCGCTTTTCTCGCCGGCCGAGTGCTCGACGAACACTTCGTGCCCGTCACGCACCAGTTCGACACAGGCCGCGGGAATCAGGCCGACGCGCCCCTCGCGGGGCTTCAACTCACGGGGAATTCCAATGCGCATGGATAAACCTGTCGCCCGCGCACTTGGCCGCAGCGGGCGCCTTTCTTAACATGTGCCCCCTTCGACGCCGGGCAGCGCGCCTGCCGGTTGCCTGGCAATCGAATAAGCACATGAAAAATTGGGAACTTGAAGTGGCGCCCGGCGCGCAAACTAACTGGCTTAGACGCCACACGAATGGCCGAAAGTATACATGACCCCCCGACATAACCCGCTCGTCATCCTTGGTTCCGGCCCTGCCGGCTACACCGCAGCCGTCTACGCGGCGCGCGCCAACCGCAAACCCCTGCTGATCACCGGCGTCGAACAAGGCGGTCAGCTCATGACCACCACCGAGGTCGACAACTGGCCCGGTGATGCGCATGGACTCCTCGGCCCCGCGCTCATGGAACGCATGAAGTCGCACGCCGAACGCTTCAACACCGAGATCGTCAACGATCACATCCACAGCGTGGATTTCTCGAAGCGGCCGTACACGCTCAGCGGCGACTACGGCTCGTACACCTGTGATGCATTGATCATCGCCACGGGCGCGTCGGCCAAGTACCTGGGCATTCCCTCGGAAGAGAAATTCCGCGGGCGCGGTGTGTCCGCTTGCGCCACCTGCGATGGATTCTTCTACAAGGGTCATCGCGTGGCGGTGGTCGGCGGCGGCAACACCGCGGTCGAAGAAGCGCTGTACCTCTCGAATCTCGCCAGCCACGTGACCGTGGTGCACCGGCGTGACAAGTTCCGCGCGGAGAAAATCCTGCAGGACCGGCTGTTCGCGCTCGAGAAGTCCGGCAAGGTCCGCATCGCCTGGAATCACACCGTGGATCAGATCGTCGGTGACGATTCCGGCGTGAACGGCGTGCAAATCAAGCCCACCGCGCACGGCGGCACCATCGAGACCATCGACGTGACCGGCGCGTTCATCGCCATTGGCCACTCGCCCAACACCGGCATCTTCGCCGGGCAGCTCGACATGCGCGACGGCTACATCACCATCAAGAGCGGCTCGGACGGCGCGGCCACGGCCACCAGCGTTCCGGGGGTATTTGCCGCTGGCGACGTCGCCGATCATGTGTATCGTCAGGCCATCACCTCGGCAGGATCCGGGTGCATGGCTGCGCTCGATGCGGACAAGTATCTCGACCACCATCACGGACATTGATTCGGCGGACTGGGACGCGCTGAACCCGAACGGCGCGCCCTTCCTGCGCCACGCCTTCCTCGCGGCGCTCGAGACCAGCGATTGCGTGGGTCCGGGGACGGGCTGGCAACCGGCGCCGATCACGCTGCACGATGCACGCGGCCTGGCCGCCGCGGCGCCCGCCTACGTCAAGGCGCATTCGCTGGGCGAGTTCGTGTTCGACCAGGCCTGGGCGCACGCCTACGCGCAGCACGGGCTCGCGTATTACCCCAAGCTGGTGCTGGGCGTGCCATTCACACCGGCCACCGGCGCGCGGCTGCTGGTGCGCCCGGATCTCGACGCGCCGGCCACGCGCGCGGCGCTGGTCGCAGCGATCCGCGAGTTCGCGGAATCCCGCAATTTCTCCTCGATCCATGGATTGTTCGTGGCCGACGCGGATCGCGCCGCGCTGGCCGGCGAGGGCTGGCTGGCGCGCCAGGACGTGCAGTTCCACTGGCACAACCGCGGCTATCGCGATTTCGACCACTACCTCGAAGGCTTCACCGCCGAGAAACGCAAGAAGGCGAAACGCGAGCGTCGCCGCGTGGCCGAGCAAGGCATCGAGTTCGAAACCTTGTTAGGCGGCGGCATCGATCGCAAGTCGATCGACGAGGTCTACGACCTGCATCGCGACACCTTCCTGCGCCACGGCCACGAGCCGTACCTGACGCGCGCGTTCTTCCGCGCCATGCCGAAGGCGCTGGGCGACGCGTTCATGATCAAGCGCGCGCGGCTGCGCGATCGCACGGTGGCCGCGGCGGTGTTCTTCTGGAGTCCCGAGGCGCTGTACGGCCGCTACTGGGGCGCGAGCGAGGATCACCACAGCCTGCACTTCGAGACCTGCTACCACCAGGGCGTGGACTTCTGCATCGAGCGCGGCATCGGCCGCTTCGAGCCGGGCACGCAGGGCGAACACAAGGTCAGCCGCGGATTCGTCCCGTCCAGCACCTGGTCCATGCACTGGATCGTCGACCCGCGCTTCCGCGCCGCCATCGGCGACTACCTGCGGCGCGAGTCGGTGCACGTCGACGAATATGCGCGCGAAGTGGACCTGCACGTGCCCTATCGCGACGCGCGGCGCGCCGCCCGGACCAAGTGAGCGCCAGGTCGTGAACAACAAGACCATCACCTGGTTGACGCCCGAGGGCGACCGCGAGTGGTTCCCGCCACTGGACCAGGCGTTGGAGGAGCCCGAGGGGTTGCTGGCCGCGGGAGGCGACCTCGCCCCCGAACGCCTGCTGGCCGCCTACCGTCGCGGCATCTTTCCCTGGTATTCAGCCGGCCAGCCGGTGTTGTGGTGGTCGCCGAATCCGCGCGAAGTGCTCGATCCCCGGGAATTCAAATGTTCGCGCAGCCTCGCGAAAACTTTGCGAAATCGCGGCTTTGAAGTGACATTCGATCGCGATTTCCCGGCGATCGTCCAGGCCTGCGCGGCGCGCCGCGACAACTCGCCCGGCACCTGGATCACGCCGGAAATGCATGCCGCCTATTGCGCGTTGTTCCAGCGCGGCCACGCCCACAGCGTCGAAGTGCGGCTCGAGGGCAACCTGGTCGGCGGCCTGTACGGGGTGCTGCTGGGAGGCGTTTTCTTCGGTGAATCGATGTTCAGCCGCGAACGCGACGCCTCTAAAGCGGCGCTGGCCCGGCTTGTCGAAAAAGGGCTCGTTGCGGGCCTCCAACTGATCGACTGCCAGCTACCTACCCCTCATTTGCGCTCCCTCGGCAGCAAACCCATGGGCCGGGCCGCATTCAGCAAGCTGGTTTCCGCCGCCACCGCCGGCGCACCCGTCCCGCTGTTTTCCGCCGGGTGAATATTCCCCGCTCTTGCCCTTTTCGGTGCGCTTTTCTGGCAGAATTCGCGGCCTTCGCGGGTACCACAGGTTTCTGATGTCGAAAGAAGATGCGATCCAGATGGAAGGTGAAGTCGTCGAGACTTTGCCTAACACCACGTTCCGGGTGAAGTTGAAGACCGGGCACGTGGTCACTGCGCACATCTCGGGGAAGATGCGCAAAAACTACATTCGCATCCTGACCGGCGACCAGGTGACCGTGGAGATGACCCCCTACGATCTGTCCAAGGGACGCATCGTCTACCGCGGGCGCTGATCGCGCGCGTGGCGTCCGCGCGCCGCAGCGAGGCCGAGTACCAACGACGCCTGCACGCGGTGCTCGAACATATCGATCGCCACCTGGACGAAAACCTCGATCTCGCGACGCTCGCCGCCGTCGCGCATTTCTCCGCATTCCATTTCCATCGCCTGTTCCATGCGCTGACCGGTGAGCCGATCGGCGACTACATCCGCCGCCGGCGGGTGGAGATGGCGGCGATGCGGCTGCGTTCGCAGCCCGATGTTCCGGTGCTCGAAATCGCGCTCGCGGTGGGCTTCGGTTCCACCGAGGCTTTTGCGCGCGCATTCCGCGCGCGCTTCGCCTGCACGCCCACCGCCTGGCGAAAGAGCAAGCACGATCAGTTGGCGCGCAAGACCGGTCAGGCTCCGCGTTTCGATCCGCCGAAGAATGGCGGCCAGTCGAAACAGGAGACAGTCATGAGTGCCGACATCAAAGTGAGGCTCGTCGATCGCGAACCGGTGCACGTCGCGTATCTGCGCTACACGGGACCGGTGGGTGCCGCCATCGGGACATTCTGGATGGCGACCGTCGCGCCGTGGATGGGGACTAACAACCTGTACGGACGCGACCGTTACGGCATCAGCCTTGACGATCCCAGCGTCACCCGGGACACGCTGATCCGCTATGACGCCTGCGTGGCCAGCCCCGAGGGCGAAGTGCTGACCGGGACCCCGCAACGCAAGGTGATCCCGGGCGGCAAGTACGCCGCGATGTCATTCAAGGGAACCGGCGCCGAGATCGGCGCCGCGTGGGACACGCTGTTGCGCGACTGGCTGCCGAAGAGCGGCATGCAGCTCGACTCGCGACCGTTTTTCGAGCACTACCCGTCGACCGGCGAGTACGACCCGAAGACGGGGGCGTTCAGCTGCGACCTTTGCGTTCCCGTAGCGCCGCTATAAAAAGAAGGTGCCGGGTGGGGAAAGTGGGGAGAACCGCTCTCCCCACTTTCCCCACCCGGCACCATGTCTTACTGCAAAGTTGCGGGTAAGGCCGGAGTCTCGGTCGGCAGGGTATCGAGCTTCAGGCTCTTGCCGTCCTCGCTGATGCCGATCTTGACCGTGCCACCGGCGGCGAGCTTGCCGAACAGCAGCTCTTCGGCCAGCGGCCGCTTGATCTGCTCCTGGATGAGCCGCGCCATGGGACGCGCACCCATCTTGGGATCGTAGCCCTTCTCCGCCAGCCAGCGGCGCGCGTCGTCGTCGAGGATGATCGACACGCCCTTCTTCTCGAGCTGCGCCTCGACTTCGACGATGAGCTTGTCGACCACGCGTTCGATGACCGGCATGTCGAGCGGCGCGAACTGGATGATGGCGTCGATGCGGTTGCGGAACTCGGGTGAGAACAGCCGCTTGATGGCCTCGCTGCCGTCGGAGGCGTTGTCCGACTGTACGAAACCGATCGAGGCGCGGTTCATTTCGAACGCACCCGCATTCGTGGTCATCACGATGACCACGTGGCGGAAGTCCGCCTTGCGGCCATTGTTGTCGGTGAGCGTGCCGTGGTCCATGACCTGCAGCAGCAGGTTGAACACGTCGGGATGCGCCTTCTCGACTTCGTCGAGCAGCAGCACGCAGTGCGGATGCTTGGCGATCGCCTCGGTGAGCAGGCCGCCCTGGTCGAAGCCCACATAGCCCGGCGGCGCGCCGATCAGGCGCGACACGGTATGCCGCTCCATGTACTCGGACATGTCGAAGCGGATGAACTCGATGCCCATGGCGATGGCGAGCTGGCGGGTGACCTCGGTCTTGCCCACGCCCGTGGGACCGGCGAACAGGAAGCTGCCAACGGGCTTGCGCTGATCGCCAAGGCCCGAACGCGCCATCTTGATGGCCGACGCCAGCGAGTCGATGGCCTTGTCCTGGCCGTAGATGACCAGCTTGAGATTGCGTTCGAGATTGCGCAGCACTTCTTTATCGGACTGCGAAACGCTCTTGGCCGGGATGCGTGCCATGCGCGCCACCACGTCCTCGATGTGCTTGACCTCGACCGACGGCTCGCGCTCGTTGGCGGGCTTCAGGCGCAGGCGCGCGCCCGCCTCGTCCACCACGTCGATGGCCTTGTCGGGCATGTGGCGTTCATTGATGTGGCGCGCGGCGAGCTCGGCGGCGGCCTTGATGGCGTCGTTGCTGTAGGTCACGCCATGGTGCTGCTCGAAGCGCGGCTTCAGGCCCATGAGGATGTCGACCGTCTCGGACACCGAGGGCTCCACCACGTCGATCTTCTGGAAGCGGCGCGCCAGCGCATGATCCTTCTCGAAGATGCCGCGGTATTCCTGGTAGGTGGTCGAACCGATGCAGCGCAGCTCACCATTGGTGAGCACCGGCTTGATGAGGTTGGACGCGTCCATGACACCGCCCGACGCGGCACCCGCGCCGATGACGGTGTGGATCTCGTCGATGAACAGGATAGCGCCCGGCTGCTTCTTCAGCTCGGCGATCACGCTCTTCAGGCGCTTCTCGAAATCACCTCGGTACTTGGTGCCGGCGATCAGCGAGCCCATGTCGAGCGAGTAGATGGTGCAGTCGGAGAGTACGTCGGGGACCTTGCCCTCGACGATCATGCGCGCCAGGCCTTCGGCAATGGCGGTCTTGCCGACGCCGGCTTCACCCACGTACAGCGGGTTGTTCTTGCGGCGGCGGCACAGGATCTCGATGGTGCGCTCAACCTCGAGCGTGCGGCCGATCAGCGGGTCTATCTTCCCGTCCTGGGCCAGCTGGTTGAGGTTGCTGGTGTACTTGTCGAGCGCGCTGCCGGCATCGCCGTCGCGATCGGTCTCGGTGCCTGGCTCCTCCTTCGCGGTCTTCTCCTCGGCGATCTTCGAGAGACCGTGCGAGACGAAATTGACCACGTCGAGGCGCGTGACCTCGGCGCGGTTCAGCAGGTGCACCGCGTGGCTCTGCTTCTCGCTGAAGATGGCGATGAGCACGTTGGCCACGCCGACTTCCTTCTTGCCCGAGGACTGCACGTGGAACACGGCGCGCTGCAGGACACGCTGGAAGCCGAGCGTCGGCTGCACCTCGCGGTCCTCGTCGTTGGGCAGACGCGGCGTGGTGCGATCCAGGTGTTCGTTGAGGGATTCCTTCAGTTTGTTCAAATCGGCACCGCAGGCCCGCAGGATCTCGCGCACCTTCGGGGTGTCGAGGATCGACAGCAGCAGGTGCTCGACCGTCAGGAACTCGTGACGGGCGTCACGCGCCTTGGCGAAGGCATCGTTCAGGCAGAATTCGAGCTCTTGGGATAACACCTTTGCAACCTCTAGACCGTTAGTGGACTAAGCCTCTTCCAACGTGCACATCAGCGGATGGTGATGATCACGAGCGTAAGAGGTCACCAGGGCCACTTTGGTTTCCGCTATCTCGTATGTGAACACACCGCAAATACCCTTGCCCTGTGTATGAACCTCGAGCATGACGCGCGTCGCAGTCGTTCGGTCCATGCGGAAGAACTTCTCGAGGACATCGACGACGAACTCCATCGGGGTGTAATCGTCGTTGAGCAGCACCACCTGATATAAGGGCGGCTGCTTCGTCTTGGGCTCGGCTTCTTCGACTGCGAGGCCCGCGCCGCCGTGATCGGGGCGTTCAGTTTCGGAACTGGGCATTGGCGGTCATTTATAGGGGTCGTCGGATGGCAACACAAGTGCGCCTCTGACACTGTCGGTTTGCCAAGACAAAACAGGCGCTTGAGGCTGCTGCGGAGCGAAACGTATCATCATGGAAATGACGGCAAACATCTGGAGTCCGGGCGCTGGTGGCGGGGGCGGCTGGCGCTCCAACGCGCTGGCGCGCGCACCCCAGGTCGTGACCTTCCTCCTGGCCCTGGCGCTCGCCGCGCAGTTGGCGTTGATTGTGGTCGGGATCACCAGCCGCAGCCGTCAGACGGCGCCGCCTCCTGTGGCCGCCGCGCCACCCCTGGCCCAGCTGGATATCGGCGGACTCGTCAACTCCCATCTATTCGGCAATGCTGTCGTGCAGAACACGAATGGCGATGGCGCCAACGCGCCTCCGTCCAGCATGCCCCTGGTGCTGGCCGGCCTGCTCGCCACCGACGACCCCAAGGAAGGTATGGCGATCATTGGAGAAAGCGCCGCGGCGGCCAAGGTCGTCGCCGTGGGTCAACAGGTGCCGGGCGGCGCCACGTTGCATTCGGTTTACAACGACCGGGCGGTGATCGACCGCAATGGCGCGCTCGAATCCGTGCTGCTGCCGCGTCGCGCGGCCGGAACCTTGTCCGCTCCCCCGCCCCCGGTGGCGTCCGCTGCGCCGCCCAACGACGCGGCCATCGAGCGCATGCGCCGCCTGGTCAGTGATGACCCCAATATCATCGGCCAGGTCATGCGTCCCCAGCCGGTGTTCGCCGGCGGCAAGATGCGCGGCTTCCGGGTTTATCCGGGCGCCAATCGCCAGGCCTTCGCGCGGATCGGGCTGCGGGCCGGCGACCTGGTCACGGCCATCAATGGAACGCCGCTGGACGACAAGGACCGGGCCCAGGAAATCTTCGCCACGCTGAATTCCTCCACCGACGCCCGCGTCACCGTCACCCGCAATGGCCGCCAGCAGGAGCTGGTGCTGAACATCGCGCAGATCGCCGGTGAAGCCGAACAACTCGGTAACGGCGGCGATGGCATGATGCCGCCCGATCAAGCCCCGGCCGAGCCCGTGCCCGGCGAACAATAAGAACCGCACATGAACCGTTGGGTATTGAACGTAATGAGGCAAACATCCTTCCGCGCGGCGCTGGTCGCGGCAGTCCTGGCATTCACCGCCACCGGCATCGTCGGCGCCCAGAACATGGGCAGCAATGGCCAGCGCATCACGCCTAACTTCAAGGACGCCGAGATCGGCCAGGTCATCGAGGCGGTGGCCGCGGCCACGGGCAAGACCATCATTCCCGACCCGCGCATCCGCGCGCAGGTCACGATGCTGTCGCAGACCCCGATGACGCCGGCCGCGTTCTACGAAGCCTTCCTCGCGCTGCTGCAGGTCCACCAGTTCGTCGCGGTGGAGTCCGGCGGCATCATCCGGATCATTCCCGACGCCAATGCACGCCAGGTGCCCAACAAGGGTGACCTCTCGCCGCGCATCGACGGCGAGTCCGACGAACTCATCACCCAGGTGATCGCCGTCGAGAACGTGAACGCGGCGCAGCTGGTGCCGGTGCTGCGCCCGCTGATGCCGCAGGCCGCGCACATGGCGGCCTACCCCGCCGGCAACATCCTGATCCTTTCCGACCGCGCTTCGAACGTCGCCCGCGTGATGCGCATCATCAAGCGCATCGACCAGCAGGGCGACAACGAAGTCGACATCATCAACCTGCAGAACGCCTCGGCCAGCGAAATCGTGCGCGTGGTGAACAGCTTCTTCCAGCAGCAGGCCGCGGCCGAAGGCGGCGGCGCCTCGCCGGTACGCGTCATCGCCGACGACCGCTCGAACAGCGTGCTGATCGGCGGCGACAAGAACGCGCGCCTGCGCATCAAGGCGCTGGTGGCGCATCTCGACACGCCGCTCAACAACGGCGGTGACACACAGGTGCGCTACCTGCAGTTCGCCGACGCGGAAAAGATCGCCACCAAGCTCAAGGAACAGATCAGCGCCACCGTGGCCATCTCGGGCGGTCCGCCGGCCGCCGGCGGCGCGGGCGGCGCCAGCAGCGTGGCTGCCAGCGCCGACAAGTCGACCACCATCTGGGCCGAACCGGAAACCAACGCGCTGGTGATCACCGCTCCCGCCAAGATCATGCGTTCGCTATGGGCGGTGGTGGACAAGCTCGACATCCGCCGCGCGCAGGTGCTGGTCGAGGCCATCATCGTCGACGTGCAGATGGACAAGAACGCCGAGCTGGGCGTGAACTGGGCGGTCTGGCAGAACGAGGACAGCGACATCCCGCTGGGCACGTTCCAATCGCCGGTCGCCGGCGTGAACCTCGCGCAATTGGCGCTGGCGGTAGACAACCCGTCGAACGCCGCGACCATCGCGCCGGGCCTCGGCAACGGCACCACCTTCGGCATCGGCCGCATCGCCGCCACCGGCGTGAACTTCGCGGCAATGATCCGCGCGGTGCAAGGCGATTCGAACACCAACCTGATCTCCACGCCGTCCGCCGTGACCATGGACAACCAGGAAGCGCAGCTGAAGGTGGCGCAGGAAGTGCCGTTCATCACCGGCCAGTTCACCAGCACCGGCAACACCAATAACGGCGAAGTGAATCCATTCACCACCGTGCAGCGCCAGGAAGTCGGCACCATCCTCAAGATCACGCCGCAGGTGAACGAAGGCGGCGCGCTGGTGCAGCTCAAGATCAACATCGAGAGCTCGGCGCTCTCCGGCACCACCGGCGATGCGAACAGCGCCATCACCAACAAGCGCACCATCGACACCAACGTGCTCATCGAGGACGGTGGCATCGTGGTGCTGGGCGGCCTGATCCAGGATGGCGATACGCGCGGCGAGCAGCGGGTTCCCTACCTCGGCCGGATCCCGGTGATCGGCGAGTTGTTCAAGACACGCAGCCGCAAGCGCGAGAAGCGCAATCTCATGGTCTTCATCCGTCCCAAGATCCTGCGCGACGGCCTGGCCGCGGCCAT
>Ga0268266_10004452_pt1 | contig 13400 bp, 14 predicted proteins | sample KBSS13metaG_FD_190356 | JGI IMG/M metagenome (GOLD analysis project Ga0268266, IMG submission 190356) | Switchgrass rhizosphere microbial communities from Kellogg Biological Station, Michigan, USA - KBS S1-3 metaG (SPAdes) (version 2) | ecosystem: Host-associated > Plants > Roots > Rhizosphere...
ATGATCGGTTCGGCAATTGGTGCAAGGGCGGGGAGTCGGAAGCGCAAGACATGCATGATCTCGACGAGCACACCGGCGGGCGTTTCCTTAAACATCCAGACCACGCGCATCCCACGGGTGAATGCCTTCAGATGTAAAAAGCGGAGCTCCATCCGCTCCCGATCGACCACAAACTCGGAAGTCCAGGAAATGGGGATTCCCGAGCGCAGTGCCGCCATCTCGACAATGCTGCGCTCCGGACGTTGCTGGAGGAAGCGTATGTAGCGGTAGTGCGGCAGGATGCGCGGCCATTGCGCGAGATCGGCGGCCGTCTCGAAAATGAATTCGCGGGGGGCGTGCATGATGATCGAGTTGCCGGTTTGCATGGATCTCGTAAAAAAAGGAGCGTCAGGATAAGCTGCAAAAATCGCGGCGCAATCAATGGACGAAACTATGGCCTTGGAAATTCGTAACAAATGCGAAAGATGCGAGAAAGCGCTCGCGCCGGTCGATGAAGCCTACATCTGCAGCTACGAGTGCACCTTTTGTCTGGAATGCACCGAGGCAATGGCCAGTACCTGCCCAAATTGCGGGGGTGAACTGTTGCGGCGGCCGCGTCCCGCTGCGGCGACTAATATTTAAGCCGGTATTCGGCAAAACACTCTTGGCCAATTATCCGCATTTGGACTAGCGAACACCGGACGCTTGACGGCAGAAAAGAGGACCCGCGTCCAGTTAGGGTGGGCGCGCTTTTTCCGCCGAAGATGTAGGGGGATATGGTGAGATTAAGTCGGTCGACCGACTGCAACTCGAGGAGGCTGCGGAACAACTCCGCGCCGCCTTCGCAGGCGACCCAGCGCACGTCGTATTCGCTCCGCAGGACTTGCAGCATGCGGCGGAGGTCGACGCTGGGCGTGGTGCTCAGTCGCAGGGTGGCTTTTTCGCGCAACGCGACCTGATATTTCCGCGGCATCCGGGTCGTAGAGAAAATGACAACGCGAGAGAAGTCGGTCTGGAAGATTTTCAAAGCGGGATCGATCCGGCCTTCGTTGGAGACGATGACGCGAATCGGCCACGGCGCCTGGCCGCGCGCTTCGCGCTCGGCGCGCATCGCCGGGTCGGGCAGACCGAGGCGAACATTATCGTGCGCGAGGGTGCTGCGTCCGATGAGGACAGCGTCGCCTAGCGCACGTTGGCGCAAAAGGTGAAGCTTGTCTTCGCGCGATGTGAAATCGACTGGCGAAAAGGTGCGCGTGGTGATCTTGCCGTCGACGGTCATGGCGAATGTAGCGGCGACAAAAGGGCGCGACCGCTCGTGCGGTGCAATGTGGGCGGGGCGTTTGTGCCCCGATGGCTTGGCCTTGGTGGGGCGAGACTCCGTCGAGCCCGAAGGAAGATGCCGCTTCACAAGGCCATGCGCCTTTTTCAGCTCGACCGAGTCTCGCCCCGCCGACGAAGAGTTCGTCTTTAACTTCGCGGCCTTACTCGCTTTCGGTGATCTCATGCTCCAGCGTCGCAACCTCCTTGCGCATCTCGCTCAGCTTCACGTGGCCGGCTTGTCCGCTCGGTTTATAGAGAAAGTAAACGATCCCGCCCGGCGCGCTCGAGACGAGCATGACGAGAAAGCTCATCGAGCCGATCAAGACCGCGACCGCTTCTGGCACGCCGCAGAGCCCATGGAGCATGATTTGAAAGATTTTCTCGCGCAGACCGACGCCGGCGAAACTGATCGGCAACGAGGAGATTGTGCGCTCGATCGGCATAATGGCGAAAAAATCGAGCGCCGCGACGTGGGCGCGAAAAGCATAGGCCACACAAAGAAAAGTTCCAAAGGTCGCGAGATGGGCGACGATCGAAGCGCCGAGGGCGGCCAGGGTGGCACGCCAGTGCCGGGCGTAGAGATGATAAGCTGCTGAGAGCTCAATCAGTTTTTCACGGCCAGGAAATCGTTCCGGCAATTTGTGAGCGAGATGGAATCCGCTGACCACAAATGAAGTAACCAGCATCAGGACAGCGCCGCTGAGAATCGCAACCAGCAGCCAGACGAGATGCTTCGTCTCCTGCAGTTGCGTCAACCAGTCGTAGCGCAGCGCGATCAGCGCGCCGGTGATGCCAATAAGGGCGACAAGACCGACCATGCGATCAAAGACGACGGCGAGGAGCGCACCTGTCGCCTTGCCCGGTGTTTCCTTGAGTAAGAGGTAGCTTTTCATGATGTCGCCACCTGTGCCACCGGGTAGAAACTGATTGTAAAACATCCCGATCAGGAAGAGTCCCGCGACGCGTGCAATGCTGAGGTGAATTTGCTGAACCTTGAGCAAGATCCACCAGCGAATGCCGGCCGCCAGTTCGACCAAAAAATAACAAATGAGCGCGGCGATTATCCAGCGGTAATCGGCCATGCGCAGCGCGACCGCCATTTGTGCGCGCTTTTGCGGGTCGTGAAAGACCCAGAAGAGAACGGCGACCGTAACCGCAATCTGGAGGACAGCGACGAGGATTTTTTTCATTCTCCGAAACGCGCTTTCCAAAGGCTGACGGAGCGGCGGATTTCCTCCACCGTTTTGCGCGGGCTCATTTCCCAGACAAATAAACAGGTTGCTGGCAGGATCGGAACCAGTTTCTCAAGATCGACGTCGCCGGCAAAGGGCGGCTGATGATCCTGCGCCGGCCATATACAATCCTGCACGTGACAACCCAACGTGCGCGGTCCGATAGCGCGCAACCATTCTTCGTGATTGATGAAGCCGAGGTTTTCCTTGATCTGGATGTGACCGATGTCATGCCAGTAGCCGACTTGCGGCGAGTTGAACTCGTCAAGCAGCGTCGGGAGTTCGCGCTCGCTCGGAATTTCTTCGTAGCCGCGTCGGCCTTCGATGCCGAGCCGGATCTTATTCGTCCCAGCATGCTCGATTATTGGCTTGAGGCATTCCTTCACGTTTTCCAGGTAGACAGACGCGGCCGCTTCCCGCCTGGCCACTGCGTCCACCTTCCGGCGCACGTATTCGCGGGAATACATCTCGCCGGCCTTCGCCAGCGAGATGAGCGGCTCGGTCACCGGCTTGATCGGGATTTGTCCAAGGTGAAGCACGACAAAGGGCGCCTCTAGCCGAGTCGCGAAATCAATCGTCTGAAGCGTTTGCTTGACGGCGCGCCGACGTTCGTCTCTAGAGGTGCTCGAGAAGGTATAGCAATCGGGTGACCCACCCCTGACCTCCACCGGCAGCGGACAGAAGTTGTGTAGACTGCTGAAGCGCACCTCGCCGGCGTCGAACATTTTTTGCACGCCAGGCATGAGGGAGATACGGATGCCGTGTCCGAGTTCGATAAGGTCAAAACCCAGTTTGTTTTTGATTTCACGCAGCATTTCATCGCCCGCGGTGTGGCGACTGGAATTCCAGCAGGTGGAAAAAGAGAGCATTCGTTTTGCCTAACGATGCCTACACTGCGGCCGCTACTTCCGGCGTTGGGGAACTGGTGATCGCAGCGGGCGTTTCGTTCAAGCGCCTGCCTATCCGGCTGAGAATGAAAAGCGCCGCTGCACCGTAACCAACCGCCGAGATGGCAAGCGCAGTGCGCATACCGATCGCGTCTGCCAGGCTGGTGACGCCGAGGCCGGCGATCGGCATCAAGCCAAAGAAACTCAGGCCCATGACGGCCGCGACGCGACCGCGGAGATGTGACGGCGCCCGCTCCTGCACGATTGTGTTCGAAAGGCCAAAGATAAGGGATAAGCCAAACGAGATAACGACAAGGGACGCGGCCGCGAAACCGAAGGTGTTTACCCGGCTGAGGGCGAGAACGGCAAACATCACCGCGAGCGCGCTGGCCATCATCCAACCGAGTCGGCGCGAACGGGCAATCGAAACCAGGGTAACTGCACCAAAGACCGAGCCGATGCCCGACGCCGCCATCAAATATCCAAGGCGATCGGGTCCGAAATGTAACACCTCGCGCACATAGAGTGGCATCATTACCGAAACGGTCGGAAAAACAAAAATCGTCATTGAGGCGATCATCCCGACCATTGCGAGGCTCGGCTTATCGGCGCGCACATAACGAAAACCATCCTTGATCCCGCTGGCGCGTTGTTCCTCCTCCTCCTGGCTCCCAATCGGCCGCGGCGGGAGAGAGACGAGCGCGACGATGAAAGCAAAGAAGGAAACCGCGTTGGTGAAAAATGCGGTCGCGGCGCCCCAGAGACCGACGATCAGTCCCCCGACCGATGGACCGACCAGTCGTGCACAATGAAAGACCGCCCGATCCAAGGCGACTGCGCCGGCGATTTCTTCGTGTGTGACCAACTCCGGCACGAGAGCCGCAAGAGCCGGATGCTCGAAAGCGAATGCGATCCCTAACAGCCCCGCAACGGCGATGATATGCCAAATCTGGATGCGCCCGGAAAAAATGAGAATGCCAACGACGATCGCGAGGGCGATCTGTACCACCTGGGTCCAGATCAGAATCCGGCGTTTGTCGAATCGATCGGCCATCGAGCCGCCAAACATGGTGAGAAAAATCATGGGCAAGCCGGCAGCGAAATTGACCATCCCAAGCATGATCGCCTTATCGGTCAGTGTGCTCATGACCCAGCCTTGGGCCATGATCTGCATCCAAGTGCCAGTGTCCGAGATTGAGGTACCGATGATGTAACGACGGAAGGGCCCCGGCCGCAGCAGCGCCAGCGTCCCGCTTCCCCAAGGTTTTGTCCCGGCGCTCATCGGAAGCAACAGATACTCGGTGAAGGGTGGAGTCGCAACGCATGCCCCGCGTCATTCCAGCAGATCCGGGCGCAAAGCGGAACACTGGTTAAACAACGCGGCGCGCGGCACCACGGCATCCCTCGAATTGCGTTCGGGACGATTACGGCCGCTCGTCGATCGGCACGACTTTTTTGCCGACGGGCTCGCCGATGTATTCGCTCAGCGGGCGGTAGAGACGGTTGTCCTCGAGTTGCTCGAGGACGTGTGCGCACCAGCCGGCACAGCGCGCGATGGCGAAGACGGGAGTGAACAAATCGGTCGGAATACCTAACGAATAATAAACCGTCGCAGAATAGAAATCGACATTCGCGTTCAGGTCCTTTTTTTCCTTCATCAAACGCGCGATTCGTTCCGACATGTTGATCCACTTCGGGTCGCCAAGTTTCTCGCTGAGTTTTGCCGCCATCCGCTGCAGGTGCGGCGCCCGTGGGTCGAGGGTTTTGTAAACCCGGTGGCCGATGCCCATGATCTTCTCCTTGTTGGCCAGCTTCTTCTCGATATAGGCGTCGACTTTGTCTTCGCCGCCGATTTCCTCCAACATCTGAATGACACCCTCATTTGCGCCGCCATGGAGCGGGCCCTTCAAAGTGCCAATGGCCGAGGTGATGGCGGAGTAGAAATCGCTCAAGGTGGAAATTGTGACGCGAGCGCTAAAGGTAGAGGCGTTTGTTCCGTGATCGGCGTGCAGGACAAAGGCGACATCGAGCGTGTCAGCTGCTTCCTGCGACTGCGGTTCGCCGTTGATCAGATAAAGGAAATGTTCTGCTTCGGTGAGATCGTAGCGGACCGGCGGCAGCGATTTGCCACTGCGCGCTCGGTGAAAATAGGCGGCAATCACGCCGATCTTTGCCGTGATACTTCGCGCGCGGCGCTCGTTTATTTCGCGTGTCGCCTCCTTGTCCATCTCGGGATCATAAAGCCCAAGCATCGAAACAGCGGTGCGCATCACGTCCATCGGTCCGGCGGTTCTCGGCGCGCCTTTGATGAAGTCGATTACCCCGCCCGGCAACTCCCGCTCTGCGCGCAGCTGCTCCACAAATCGATCGACCTCCTGGCGATTCGGCAGCTTTCCCTTCCAAAGGAGGTAAACGACTTCCTTGAAACTGACTTTGCCGGCCAGCTCATTGATGTCGTAGCCGGAGTAGATCAGTTGCCCTTTGTCACCGATGACGTCGCTCAGGCGCGTGCTGTTGGCGACAATTCCTTCCAGACCTTTTGCAGTGACCGGCATCGGCTTACTTCCTCTCTTTCATCGCAGAAATCAATGTGTCTGCCATCGTCGCTGGCGTATCGGCGACCGCAATGCCCGCAATCTTGAGCGCTTCGATCTTGCCGGCGGCGGTTCCTTTGCCGCCAGAGACGATCGCCCCGGCGTGCCCCATTCGTCGACCTGGAGGAGCCGTCGCTCCAGCGATGAACGCGGCGACCGGCTTCCGGCAATTCTCTTTGATCCAAGCTGCAGCTTCCTCTTCTGCAGAGCCGCCGATTTCGCCGATCAAAATCATCGCGTCGGTCTTAGGATCGTCATCAAAAAGCTTCACCGCGTCGAGATGCGACATGCCATTGATCGGGTCACCGCCAATGCCAATGCAGGTCGATTGACCATAGCCGCGCGAGGTCAACTGCCAGACCGCCTCGTAAGTGAGCGTGCCGCTGCGGGAAATGACTCCCACGCCACCCGGCTTGTGAATGTATCCCGGCATGATGCCGATCTTACATTCGCCTGGCGTGATGATTCCCGGACAGTTCGGTCCGATGAGGCGCGATTTTTTGCCGGCCACTTGCGCTTTGACCCGCATCATGTCGACCACCGGGATGCCTTCGGTAATGCAAATGACCAGCTCGACCCCAGCATCGACCGCTTCGAGGATTCCATCCGCCGCGCCGGCGGCGGGAACGAAGATGACTGAGGCGTCGCAGCCGGTTTCCTGGCGCGCTTCCCAGACGGTGTCGAAGACTGGTACCTTGCCTTCGAACCTTTGACCGCCCTTCCCGGGCGTGACGCCAGCGACCACATTGGTGCCGTATTCCATGCACTGCTTCGCATGAAATCCACCGGCGCTTCCGGTAATGCCCTGCACACACAGGCGAGTATTCTTATCAACGAGGACGGACATAAGAGATTTTTGAATCAGGGAAGCAGGAAAAAAATCTTAAAGGATGAAGCTGGGATCTGCTTTCCTTTCCTGTTTTCCTGACTCATCATTTCGTTAGGCCGATTTGCGCTTATGCACGACCAGTTTATTGCCATCAGGATCGCGGAATTGCGCCTCCAGCAGACCGGCGTCTCGATTTTTTCCATATCGAAACTGACACCGCGTTCTTTCAACTGCGCGATTGTCGCGTCGATATCGTCCACCTCGAAGGCCACAGTCGTGCCATCGCGCGATGGCTTCCAATCGGGGTGGCAGCCGACGCCAATGGTCGTGGGTCCAAGGTCATACTCCACCCAAGCTCCTTCCATTGCGGCGGTGGTCGGCTTCAGTTCGAGCGTCTCCTGATAAAATTTCCGCGCTCGTTCTTTGTCCGAAACAGCGATGGCGACAAATGCTACTTCTTTGATCATACACACTCTCCTTTTTCGTTCTCTGGCTTCAATTTATGGATTATTAATTTGTTGCCGTCGGGATCCTGCACGACCGCCATGTGACAGCACGGCGTTTCGAACGGTTCGGCCGCAAAACGGATATCTCGATCCTTCAATCGCTGAATCGCCTCAGCGAAGTTTTCCACTTCCAATGCCGCGCCCGTTCCTTGATCCGATGGTGTCCAGTTCGGGATCACGTTCGCGATCGCAAGCGTCTCGTCACCGACCGAATACTCGATCCATTTTCCACTCATCATTTCGTCTGAAACTTTCAGGTTGAGCACTTCCTCGTAAAACGAGCGGGCCCGTTTCACATCGGTCACGGGGATGGCGACAAATCCGATTCCCTTGATCTTCATCTAGCCTTTTCCCCGCTCGCTGAACCAATCCGTTAGCAGGCGAAGGAATTTGGGATCGAAGGGCGCCTCTTTTCCGCGAAACGCGTCCGCCATGCTCAAATAATGTTGAAAGGTGTGGCCCATCGCTGGCACTTCCATGAATCGCGCGGCGGTCGGTCGGTTGGCATTGACGTATTGCATGATCAGCTCGGGATCTTCGCGGCTCATGATCCAATCGTACTGGCCGTGTATCACTAAGGCGGGCACTTTCACGCGCGACCACGCAGCCGCCAGATTCAGCTTCTGGAGCTGCTCATAGAAGGCGAGCGGCCGGCCGTAAAGATGGGCCACGTCTTTGCCTTCCGGCCAAAGTTCCGCCAACTCCGGTTTCTCCTTTACGATCGCCTCGACGTTGCGGCCTTTGATCAGCCACTCGGAATAAAGCGCGGCCGCGCCTTTCATCCGATCGTTCACTTCGCCCGGAGATTTTCCCGCCAGGGCAAGCCGGCGCCGCTCGATCTCAAGCATGTGCTCGAACCAGGTTTTCACCCAACCGCCGACCGAAATGTATCCTTTTATTCCTGCCCGTTCCGCTTCCGACTCTGGAACCAGCGGGGCGAAACCGCCGCCGTTGCTGATCCCTAGAATGTAAACCTGGTTCGAATCGACAAAGTCGTACTTACCCAGAGCACGAAACGCAGCGCGATACCCGGCCAGCTCCGCTTCGAAATCGTTTTGGGCACAATCGCCTTCGCTGTCTCCGACTCCCTGCTTGTCCAGTCGGAAGAGGCAAAAGCCGGGCATCTGGGCAAGACCGCGAAAGACGATCCCGGTCGCGTCCTTCGTGCCGGCGGGCGCCTCGACCGAATCGCAGCTCAACCAGCCGGCCACAAAAATCACCGGCAGCTTTCCCTTCGCTCCATGCGGCCTGGTCATGATGGTGCGCAGTTTCTCGCCGGCCCGGCCGGCCACCGAATCGTAAATGACATCAACCTTTGGGTAGCTTTCGGCCGACGCCTGCGCTCGGCGCGGCAATTCACCTGCGGCTCGGGCGCTCAGGCTCAACAGGAGAGCGGCGAAAAGGAAAAGGATCGTCTTCATTTCCCGCTGGCCGCCGCGACAACTTTTTGCGCGGCGTCCGCCAGATCATCGGCCGCTATGACCGCGAGGCCACTCTCCGCGAGTAGCTTCTTGCCCGCTTCGACGTTGGTTCCTTCCAGCCTGACGACCAGCGGCACCGGCAACTTGACAGCTTTGACGGCGTTGATGATCCCCTGGGCGATAACATCGCATCTCATAATCCCGCCGAAGATATTGACCAGGATGGCCTTCACGTTCTCGTCAGAAATGAGAAGCTTGAACGCTTCGGTCACCTGCTCTCCCGTCGCGCCGCCGCCAACGTCGAGAAAGTTGGCGGGACTGCCGCCGTAAAATTTTATGATGTCCATTGTCGCCATGGCGAGGCCGGCACCGTTCACGAGGCAGGCGATATTGCCATCGAGCCCAATGTAATTGAGACCGTGCTTGGATGCCTCGACCTCCCGCGGATCTTCTTCCGCCGTATCGCGCATTGCGGCGATGTCGGGGTGCCGGTAGAGCGCGTTGTCGTCGAAATTGAATTTCGCGTCGAGGGCAAGCACTTCGCCCTTCGTCGTGACGACGAGAGGATTCACTTCCACCATCGAGCAATCGGATTCGATGAAGGTCCGATAAAGCGCGCTGAAAAGCTTCGCCGCGGGTTTGATTTGATCCGACTTGAATCCGAGTTGCTTCGCCAATTTGCGGGTCTGAAAAGGCTGAAGGCCAGCCAGCGGATCGATCGGCTCCCGGATAATTTTCTCCGGCGATTTCTCCGCCACCGTTTCGATTTCCACGCCGCCTTCCGTGCTCGCAACGATCAAGGGGGCCGCGGTCGCGCGATCGAGCAACACGGCGAAATAAATCTCCCGCTCGATATCCACGGAAGCCGCCACCAATACCTTGTTGACCAGGCGTCCCGTCGCGCCCGTCTGATGGGTGACCAGCGTTTGGCCGAGCATCCTCCCGGCGACGTCGCGCGCCTCGGCCGGTGATTTCACCAGGTGCACGCCCCCTTTAAAACCGTTGGCAAAGGTCCCCTTCCCGCGCCCGCCGGCATGAACCTGGGCCTTGATGACCAGATCGTTCGTGCCGAGTTCGCGCGCGATCTGTTCCGCTTCCTCCGCTGTAGTCGCGACCCTGCCGGCCGGCGTGGCAGCGCCGAATTTTTGCAACAACTCCTTCGCCTGGTATTCGTGAATATTCATCGGGGCGGCGCCTTAGACAGACGTGCAATTAGCTCGCGAAACGCAGGCCAGCAACGGATTTTTCCCCGTCGATTCGCACACCATGTCGGCCGCGTCGCAGTAGGTAGACATATTTGCTTGCCGCCGCCCCTCCCCGAGGACTAACAGTCTTGAGCCATCGAAAATTCCATATGAAAACCAAACTTCTGATCGCTCCAGTGCTCATCCTTTGTTTCAGCGCGACCGCGCTCCGTGCCGGCACGCCGGAACAGGAGAAGGATTTCACCGCCAAATATAAAACCGCTTACGAGGCCAAGGATACGGCTACCCTCTACTCGTTCCTTTACACGGAGGGGGCGAACCCCATGGCGCTCGGGTTTTACAAAATGATGATGAGCAATGGCGCGGGCGAAAAGATCTCGAAAATCGAACTGATCGATCTTACTCCCGAGGAAACGAAAGAGGCCGAAGGCGTGCAAGATGGACCAGGTGGAATGAAGACGCGCCTTCCGCTCAAGCCGACGAAGAAGCTTAAGATCACCGTGGAGACGAAGGACGGCGACAATACTTCATCGAGCACAAGCTCGAGCTTTGTTGCCGAAAAGGATGGCAAATTCGTCATTCCCGTGCCGGTGACCGCGAAGTAATCGCGTCCAGCAGCGGGCGGGTCTGAGTTCCGAAGCCGACAATCGCGAGCTTAGGTCTGATTCCACAGGTGAGATCCACGGCGGCGACGGTTTCGTAGTCAAAGAAAAAGCGCGCGCTCCCGGCAAACCCAAAGCGCGCGCTCTCGTGAAGCCTAGCGAACTATTTCTTGACGATCTCGGCGTTCTCCAGCATCGAGACACCACCGTTGCTCGCCATCTTGCCTTTCAAGGTGACAGTCTTGCCGGCGAGCGGGGCGAGTTCGTCGTTCATCGGCTTGTGCGCGCCGACCACGAGATACGCTTTGCCGTCGCTTACGATCCCGACCGGGCCGCCGCCTTTGATGCACTTCTCACCGCAACTGGCGTGCTTCTCGCCTACCGCGTTGTGGTCGACATAGCACATCATGTCGACGATCTCGCCAGTCACTTCTTTCGTCGACGCATCGGCCTTCTCCGGCTCTGCCGCCAGCGCCAGCGGGGCCGCGGCCAGCGCGGCCGCGAAAGTCAGCACGACAGCGATTTTCATAAACTTCGGAACTTTGTCAGTGGTTGAATACATGCAGAAACGTCCTCCCAAACCGCTCAACGGTCAATGCGTTGGACTCGTCCCGTTCACCCGTTGTTTCCGCTCTCAATGAGCCGCGCAAACTGCTCGAAGAAATACCCAGCGTCATGCGGACCGGGCGCAGCCTCGGGATGGTACTGCACGCTGAAGATGGGCAGGTCGCGGTGCCGCATTCCCTCGACCGTGCCGTCATTCAAATTGATGTGCGTCACTTCCACGTCCGGCGGAAGCGAAGTCGGATCGACTGCAAAGCCATGGTTCTGTGAAGTGATCGCAACTTTGCCCGTCGCCAGGTCTTTGACTGGTTGATTCCCGCCCCGATGGCCAAACTTGAGTTTGAAAGTGCGTCCCCCGAAGGCGAATCCGAGCACCTGATGACCGAGACAGATGCCAAAGATCGGCGTCTGGCCCATTAAATCCCGCACCGCTTGATGTGTATAATCGAGGACCGATGGATCACCGGGCCCGTTGGAAAGAAAAACGCCCTCCGGCTTGAGCCTGAGCACTTCTGCCGCCGTCGCCGTCGCGGGGACCACCGTAACCCCAAAGCCGTTCTGGCGTAGCCGGCGTAGGATGTTTTCCTTGATGCCGTAGTCATACGCCACGATCCGATGCTGAATTGGTGGCAGAGGGCTGTTCTTGCTGTTTGCGATCGCCCAGAAAGCGCTTTTCTGGTCGTCAGGATCCCATTGATAGGCGACCGGCGCGGTGACTTCGCGCACGTAATCCATGCCGATCACCCCCTTACCTTCGATGGCACGCCGGACCGCCTCCTCCGCAGACACTTCATCCGTCGTCAGGCAAGCCTTCATCGCGCCGCGCGTGCGCAGGTGGCGGGTCAGAGCACGTGTGTCGACGCCTTGGATGCCGGGGATTTGCCAATGCTGCAAATACTGGTCGAGCGAAAACTCCGAACGCCAATTGCTCGCGATTTCGCTCAATTCCTCGATGACAAAGCCGCGCACGTGCGGCGAGCGGCTCTCGGCATCGATATGATTCGTGCCGTAGTTGCCGATCAACGGATAGGTCATCGCCACAATCTGTCCGCGATACGACGGGTCGGTCAGCACCTCTTGGTAGCCGGTCATTGACGTGTTGAAACAAACCTCGCCAACAGAGATGCCGGTGGCTCCGAATGATTCACCCTCAAAAATGCGGCCGTCTTCCAACGCGAGAAGCGCCTTGGGCGAACGCGAAGCGAGCTGCGACATCGCTTCGATGTAGCCGCCAAGCGCCCGCGCGTCAAAAAAAGCGCCCGGACCATCACAGATCCGGGCGTCGCAAAGTATTACCCCACTAGTGCCGTTTGGGTGGATTATCCCGTTCCCTCATGGTAACGGGCGGGTGACCGCCGCTGGAGCGTCTGACTTCCAATTAAGGCCTGCCATCTTCCCCTAACGACCTAGCCCCCTGTGCTAACAACATCGGTCCGGGAATCACACCTGTAATCTCGAACACCGCAGGGTAAATTTCTTACTCCGAAAACATTCGGGTTGTCGGAAGTTGTCGGTAGAGAGCTGAAAGTAGACACGAGAAGGTCTTTGAACCTTCAACTCTCAATCAACAACTCCCGAACTCTCAAAGAACTATTCGCGCAGTTCCGCGCCCAACTCGCTTTTCAAACGCTCGCGAATCCGGTCGTGAGCCACACTCACTTCGTCGGAAGTCAGTGTCCGGTTTTTGTCGAGATATGTCAATGAATACGCCATCGATTTGCGCCCTGCGTCTATATTTTTCATCTGTGCAGGGGACACCAAGTCGAAGAATTTTATCTTCACGAGCAGCGGTTCCCATCCAAACATCGTCTGATAGATCTTCTCGTGCGTTAGATCTTCCGGAACGATCATTGAGATGTCGCGTACGACCGAGGGGAAACGCTGCAATTCCTGAAACTTGGGCAGGCGGACGATGGATCCGATGTCGTTAGGGAGGTCAATCTCCGCCACCAAGACCGGAACCCGCTCTGAGATTGCGGATGAAAGGTGGCCTGCCACGCCACAGTTTTTTCCCGCCACGAAAACCTCGGTCGCGAGGGCGAACTCCGACCGTTGGCAACGGCGCAGCTTCACTTCGCCGAGACCGACGCCTTCGAGCGCGGCTTTGAGATCAAAAAGGTCGAGCGGCCGACCGGTCGTGCCACGCCAGTGCGGTTGCGCTTCTGCCGCGCCGCAAAGAAGCAGCGCAAGCCGCCGAATTTCTTCGCCCTGCGGCGGAAGGAAAATGCGACCGACCTCAAAAAGGCGCACACTTTTCTCAC
>Ga0268266_10004454_pt1 | contig 13398 bp, 6 predicted proteins | sample KBSS13metaG_FD_190356 | JGI IMG/M metagenome (GOLD analysis project Ga0268266, IMG submission 190356) | Switchgrass rhizosphere microbial communities from Kellogg Biological Station, Michigan, USA - KBS S1-3 metaG (SPAdes) (version 2) | ecosystem: Host-associated > Plants > Roots > Rhizosphere >...
GTATCCAGCCCTCGATATCTTCCGAAAGACGAACGACGCGTGGATCAAGGCGGCGGTCGATCTGGGGCAGCAGGCGATCTGTCGCTCGCTGGACCATGCCGGAATCTCTCCCGAGGACATCTCAGCCATCTTCTTCGCCTCCGTCACCGGAATCTCGAGCCCGACAGTCGATGCGCGCCTGATTAACCGCCTGCCCTTCTCTGTGAACATCAAGCGGACTCCCATCTTCGGTCTGGGCTGCGTCGCCGGAGCCGCGGGAATCTCTCGCGCCTCGGACTATGTACGAGCCTTTCCCGATCATTATGCCCTTCTTCTCTCGGTCGAGCTTTGCTCGCTGACTTGGCAGGACGATGATCAATCCATCGCTAACCTCATCTCCTGCGGCCTCTTTGGTGATGGTGCAGCAGCGGTTGTTGTAGCCGGAGCCGATACCGAGTTGGGGCGCCAGAAGCGAGGACCGCGTGTGCTCGCAACCCGCTCCACGTTCTATCGCAACACGGAGCGTGTGATGGGATGGGACATCGTTGAATCGGGCTTCAAGATCGTTCTCTCTCCCGAGGTCCCGAAGGTGGTTGAAGAGAATCTTCTTCAGAACGTCGAGGGCTTCCTTGCGGACAACAACCTGACCCGCGACGATATCTCGACCTACATCTTCCACTCCGGTGGCCCCAAGGTGCTGGAGGCGATGCAGACCTCGCTTGGGCTTCCACCTGACGCACTCGCTCCCTCGTGGAAGAGCCTCCGCGAGGTTGGAAACCTCTCGGCTGCCTCCGTTCTCGCCGTCCTCGAGGACTACCTGAAGGTGCATCCAGGTAAACCTGGTACGTATAGCATTCTGGCAGCGATGGGGCCAGCCTTCTGCTCTGAGCTCGTCCTTTTGCAGTGGTAAGGACTTGGGTATCCCCTGTCAAATTCTTGTAAGATCTTGATTCTATGTATTTTAGGCTGGGATCAACTTTGCAAGATCTTCTAAACAAAGGGGATACGGCCAGGATCTTGAATACAAAAGAGTTAGCCGGGGATATCCGGGCTAACTCTATTCTTGCCTGACTTTAAGTTTAGCAAAGTGAGTACAACCCATCGGCAAACTTATCTGGCCTATTTGGTGAAGGTTAGCTGAATCTGGCACTTGACATGGTTTTCGTGAAGGCACGAAGATCTTATCGGTATATGAGGCAACCACGATCCTCAAGCGTGTTGAACCAGGCTGGTGGGCTCAATGTATTCACCCAGCGCAGATCGAGTTTTTCCAGTTTGGGCAACGACAAGAGAGCATCGGGGAGGAGTTCGATGGGATTGCCTCTCAGATCAATCTGACGAAGCTCGGATAGCTTTGCGATGGCTGGCGGAAGCGTACGAAGGCCGTTGTTTCGCAGGTGCAACTCCCGCAAGGCTGACAAGTTCCCAATGCAATCCGGTAGTTCTGACAGTTGATTATCCGTTGCGCGCAGTTCGACCAAGCTTGCCATCGAGCATATGCATCGAGGGAGAGCCGCAAAACGATTCTCGCTGATGTTCAGATAGCGGAGATTCTGAAGCTGATCGAGGGACGCGGGCAACGACTCCAGTCGATTGTCATGCAGATAAAGAAAATCTCTCAGCTTCCTGATGCTGCCGAGTTCCTCAGGAATTTTGAGCAGCTGATTGTGCCCAACATCGAGTGTGCACAGATTCTGCAGATCGCCGATCTTTGACGATATTTCGGCCAGTTCATTATTCGCCAAGATGAGTACGCGGAGACTGGACCGGTTCCAGACCTCATCCGGAACAACTCCCAGATGTTTCTTCCAAAGATTCTGCGTTTCCACTTCTGCCATGTCCATTCGTTTAACTCTGCATCCTGCGTCTCTCCGGAGGCCTGCATCAGATTGTTGATGGTGACCACCTCTCACCACACTTGAAAGATTCCGTTGGCCATCGGGCTTTTCTTCAGGCACTACCAGACGTGGAAGGCTTCGATGATGGGTGCTCCGGCACGGCCATTGACCACATCTACCCGTAGTACGACTTCGATGTTTTTGTCGCGCCAGTTTTGCCCGACCTGGCGATCGAACTCGTCCAGCAGATCGCGGGAGGTTGCGAATTGGGAGGCCGCGTCTGTGCCGAAGCGTTGGAGTCCGGCGAGGATAACGATCATGCTGTCCGTGGACGGATTGCGGAATCGGGCTACCAGAGCATAGTCGGGAGTGTCGCCGAAGGGTTTGGAGTGGTCCCGTTCCCAGAATCGTTTTGGATCCTGAGCGTCGAGGATGCGTTCGTCAGGATGCCGTGTGAAGTGGAAGCGCAACGGCTCGGCCATGCGATAGGTCCAGTCGTTGTTGTAGGCCCCCACTAAGACGGTAGGATTTTCGCGGATCTGTGCAAGCGAGGTAGAGGCCGCAGATTGGACTCGATACTCACCACCGCGCGAATTGAGCAGCGATGCTACCCGCCCCATGGCGAGCCCGTTTTCGAAAGAGATATAAGGATTGACGCTCGACTGATCGGATGCCACCTGAGTGCCGGTGCTCGATTGGGCAGAAAAGGTTACTCCGCCGACGCTTAATATAGTTGGGGTTTTTCTAGAGAGAATCGGAGCCCAGAAGCGAGCCTCCGGATCGGACCGCGAATGGGTCCATAGACGAAAGCCAACGGCACAGGCGATGAGGAGAAGTGCGGCGCATGACGCAGCCCAGATGAGCCTGTGATTTCGAGGATGCGGAGCTGCGGGCGATGTTGCGAGATTGGCTGCAGGTTCTTCCGAAGCCGACGGCGCGGAGATGACTGGCGCCTCGAGGCGAAGAAATTCTGGACGGTAAGACCGGGCTGAAAGGCTGATCTGAATATCGGAAGCAGGCGCTTCGTGGTAGTGAAGAGCCAGTCGCTTGCGAACCTCTCCAGCCGAGTAGCGTACGACCGTGTCGAGGTTTGTGTCATAGTCCGGCGGCCGACCGAAGACATCGATCCCGACGGTACGCTCCTTGAGCTCATCTCCGTGACCGAGCAATGTCTGTTCGACGACGTACCGCAAGAGAGCCGGATAACGCTTGCTGTTGCTGAAGTAGGAGCTCTCGAGGACGCCTTCGAGAGCGCGCAGAACGTCGGCATGATCTTCCGGAGAGACCGGAATCCATCGCTTTCGTTCTGGGGGTACTGAAATCACTCCGGGGCAAAGTATATCGAACTGGAAATACAACCATCCAGTTTTGAAGAAGTTGGAGCGTTGTGACAAACGTCTGCCTGGACTTAGACCTCCGAAAAAATGGGACAAACGGTGAGTCACTTGCCTGTTACAGGCGCTAAAGCCGATTGTGAATCCCGCCTGAATAGGTAAATCCAATCAGCGGAGTTTTAAGGAATGGCAGTGAATCGCAGGGAGTTCTGTGCCGCACTTGGCATGACGATCTTGGCCGGGAGCGGTCGCAGAGTTTGGGCAGAGCCGGGCACAAAACCATACAAGCTAGTGGCAGATGTGGACCGGGAACGAATTCTGCGGGCTGCCCGGGAGTACGTCGCGATGGCGCCGGTAACGGTCACAGCTTTCCGGTCGCCGAAGAGCCCGGGAGGACCGCACGACTTCTTCTCTCAGGCGGACTACTTCTGGCCGAACCCGAAGAATCCGGACGGTCCTTATATCAACCGGGACGGGCAGAGCAATCCTGACAACTTCGACGACCACCGCAAGGTGATGGTCGCGCTCTCGATCCGAATGCCTGCGCTGACCGCAGCGTGGCTTCTGACGAAAGATCGCAGCTATGCCAAGCGGGCGGGAGATCACCTTCGCGCATGGTTTGTGACTCCCGAGACCCGGATGAACCCGAATCTCGAATTTTCGCAGGGAGTGCATGGGGTCTCCACCGGACGCAACTACGGGATTATCGACACGCTTCACCTGGTGGAGGTCGCAAGGGCAGCCAGCTTCCTAAATAAGGAGGCGTTGTCGGAGAAGGATCGCCAGGGCGTGCAGGAGTGGTTCCGCGAATACCTGCACTGGATGAAGACCAGCGAGAAGGGACGACAGGAGCGCGACACCCTAAATAATCATGCGACCTGTTGGGCACTGCAATCTTCGGAGTATGCGCGGTTAATCAAGGACGAGGGTACGCGCGATGAGATTCGGAAGTGGTTCACCGGGACCTTGCTTCCTGACCAGCTTGGGAAGGATGGATCTTTTCCGAAGGAGTTGGCCCGAACGAAGCCTTACAGCTATTCCATCTTCAACTTCGATGTGATGGCAGGACTGGCGCAGTCGTTGAAGGGCTCGGGGACCGACCTTACCACCTTCGCTCTACCGGATGGCCGCGGCTTCTGCAAAGCAGCCCAGTTTATCTACCCCTACATGAAGGACAAGAGCGCGTGGCCGTATGCCAAGGATGTCGAACACTTCGACTCTCTGCCTGTTCGCTCGCCGGGGCTTCTGTTCGCCGGGGTTGCCTGTAAGAGACCGGAGCACATTGACCTGTGGAAGACCCTGAACCCCGACCCCACGGATAAAGAGATCATCCGGAACTTTCCTATTCGCCAGCCTCTTCTTTGGGTCTGAGAGAGCCTCGGGTTGGATGGGTCGACGATAAGAACGAGTTTGAGAGGAGTAACAAATCATGTATAGATCTATGGCCAGAGTTCTTTCTGCAATTCCTTCCAGAGTCTTGTTGGGGATGGCCCTTTTCCTTCTGGGTGCCATCTCCATTGCGCACGCACAAAGCAACACAGGAACGATCGTGGGAACGGTAAACGACGACAGCGGAGCAGCGATTCCTAACGCTACGGTGACCACGAAGAACCTCGGGACAGGTGAAGAGCGCGCCGTTACGACAGATGGCAGCGGCCAGTTTACGGTGCCGAACCTGCAGATCGGGCACTACTCCATAAGAGTGACACGCGATGGTTTTGCTCCGGCGCAGATTGCGGATACGGAGTTGCAGGTAGCTCAGCGCGCCACCATCAATCCTGTGCTGCACGTGGGAGCAGCAAGCGACAAGGTGACCGTGATCGCAGCGGATGTTCCGCTGCTGAATCAGGCGTCCTCTTCTGTCGGTCAGGTGATCGACACACAGACAGTTCAGAATATGCCCTTGAATGGAAGAACCTTCTGGCAGCTTACACAGCTGACGCCGGGCGTGAGCTACATTCAGGGCGGACAGAATATCGCTGCGGGGGGGGACCTCGATTCGTGCGAGCGCCGTGAACGTCAATGTGAATGGGCTTTCTCCTTCATGGACGGGCTGGTATCTCGATGGTGCGAACATCACCGAGTTTCAGCTGGGAGGAACGATCATTCAGCCGAATGTGGATGCGCTGGATGAGTTCAAGGTGGAGTCGAGCAACATGGGGGCCGAATATGGCCACAGCCCAACCATCGTGAACGCTACGCTGAAGAGCGGCACCAATCAGTTCCACGGCACGGTGTATGAGTTTCTTCGTAACAATGCACTCGATGCCAAGAACTACTTCTTCATTCCACCTGCTGGTTCGCATGCTCGCAACCAGGCGCTGCACCGGAATCAATTTGGAGGAGCAGTCGGCGGCCCTATCTGGAGAGATAAGACTTTCTTCTTTGTCGATGCACAGGAGACGCTCTATAGTCTGGCGCAGACCTTCAACAGCATCGTCGCTACGGATGCTCAGCGTAACGGAGACTTTTCGAAGACGCCGGGAGTTACGATTCGCAATCCATTCACTGGCCAGATTGCTAATGATGGTCGTGGCCCGAATACCTTTACTCCTTCTCCGCAGTCGGCTTATCTTCTGCAATACATGCCTCGCGCCAACGCGGTGGTAAACGGAGTTGGACGAGCCATCGTTACCAACAAGCTCAAGCAGCAGCTTGGACAAGGCGATATTCGAATCGATCATCAGCTTACGCAGGCGGATCACCTCACGGGCCGCTACTCACTCGCCGACAATCGGGAGACCGATCCGAACGCGTATCCGGCGATGGGAGGCTTCCCTCTGCGGAGCCGCGGGCAGAATGCTCTGTTTCGCGAGACGCACATCTTCAACTCGAAGTGGATCAATGAGCTTCAGGTTGCTTACTACCGAAGCTATTTTCTCTTTACCAGCTCACTGCAGGGGACCGATATCAATGCAGCCGCAGGGATTCAGGGGTTGAGCGACCTGGCTCCCGATTCTACAAAGGGATTTCCCAGTATCACGATTGCGAACTATTCGAACTACAACGGTCAGGCTAACAACAGCTATCCGAAGCAGAACAAGATTCGCTCGTGGCAGTATGGCGATCATGTGACGTACGCCAGTGGTAAGCATGATGTTCGTTTCGGCTATGAGCTGTTTCACAACACGAACACCTATGTGGCAGGCAACAACTCCACGGGAACCTTCAACTTCAATGGTGCTTATTCGGGCGACAACCTTGCCGACTTCCTGATGGGGATTCCCAGAAGCGCAAGCCGCTCCAGTTTCAGAAGCCTGTGGGGGAATGCAGGAAACTTTCAGTCGTTCTACGTTCAGGACAACTATCATGCGAAGCAGAATCTGACGATCAACGCCGGCCTCCGTTGGGAGATCAATCCGTTTTACAACTCCGGCGATAAAGGACAGATCACGGGGTTCGACCTGACGAATGGCAAGCTTGTGTTGCCGCGAAACTATTCGATCAATGCACAACCGCTTACACCACAGCTGGCTCCGCAGTTCGGCGATCGCTTCGAGTATGCGGAGGATCTGGGGCTGCCGAAATCGATCCGGAAGTCGGACTACTTCGATGTCGGGCCTCGTCTTGGATTCGCTTACAGCGTGAGCAATAACACAGTGATCCGCGGCGGATACGGAATCTTCTTCCTCTTCCCGGATAACAATGCCATCAACAATACACAGAACACGGTTCCGTTCATCGCGTCGCAGACGCTCAACAATACTACGACCAAGCCGACCTATACTCTTGGGGATTATTATCAGGGGCAGCCTGTGGTTGCTCCGAATACAAGTGGAGCGACCTGTCCGTTTGGCTACGTTGCCAAGTCGTGCTCCACACCGAGCATTACCTCGATGGCTCTGGATGTGAAGAATACATATATCCAGGAGTACAACGCAGCGATTCAACGGCAGTTCGGAAGAAACGTATCGCTCGATGTTGCCTACGTAGGCAACAAAACGACGCACATGCAGCAGGCTTTTCAGATCAACGATCCTGATCCGGGTCCGGGCACGATTCAGAATCGGCGGCAACGTCCTCAGTGGGGCACGATCAATTACTCGAAGTTTGCCGGAAGCGGAAGCTACAACGCTCTTCAAACGAAGTTCGAGGCGCGTGATCTGCGCGGAGCAACCTTCCTGGTCTCCTACACGTATGCGAAGTGTCTGACGGATGGTACTTACACCAATGTGGTTCGCGAAGATACCCCGCTGATTCGCTACTACGGGGTTTGCAACTATGACCTGAAGCACAACTTCGTGACGAGTGGTCTTTATCGGTTGCCTTTTGGGCGCGATCGCAGCTTCTTTTCGCACATGCCGGTATGGGCAAATGTTCTTGCGGGAGGATGGAATCTTTCGACTATCGCTACGTTGCAGTCCGGGCTTCCCTTCACGCCTACGATCAGCGGAGATCAGGCGAATACAGGCGTAGCGAGCCAACGTCCGAATGTGATCGGGAAACCAACCCTGGCGCGAAATGTGAACTGCTGGTTCTACGACTCACGCAATGCGACGTGCCGTGCTCTCAGGCCGAATGGTGCAGACGCATTCGCTGTTCCCTCTCAGTACACCTATGGCAATGGTGGCATTAATACTCTGCGGGCCGATGGATTGGTGCAGTTCGATGCTTCTCTCATCAAGAACTTTCGATTCACGGAAACCAAGTCTCTTGAGTTTCGCGCTTCGTTCTACAACGTCTTCAATCACACCACATTTACCGCACCTTCGACTAACATCGACGCGGCCTCGGGCGGCACGATCGGAACAACGCTTAATCCGGCGAGACAAGGAGAACTTGCCGCGAAGATTTACTTCTAACCAACAGGCTATCTTTTCAAAAGACACCAAAATAAAAAGGCCATCGATGACGTTGTTCATCGATGGCCTTTTTAGCGTTAGGGCGACTAGAAGTTTATTCGACCAGCCAGTTGGAGCAGACGTGGATCGTTGGTCTGAGTCGTTATCTGTCCCATCTGAGCGGACCCGATGGAAGTATTCGGTGCGCCGAATTGAACCCTGTTGAATAAGTTGAAGGATTCGACGCGGAGTTGTAACACCAGGCGTTCGGTGAGGTGAGTATCTTTGAACAGTGCAAAGTCGAAGTTGGCTATTCCTGGAGCACGTAGTTGATTGTCGGTTCTCGAGGCGTTGCCGAACTTGAAGTTTCCTGGAGCTACGAAACAAGTCGGATCGAACATTCGTTTGAAGTTGGACGAAGAGTCGCCAAGACGTGACTGGATCGATCCTGAGGTCTGCTTCTCGCAACCTTGAACCATGTTGGGGCGGGTTGTACCTGCCAGAGCGTAGGTGCTGACCGTGTTCGAGGCCATCGAGAAGCCCAGCGGGAAGCCTTTCTGGAAGGTGGTAACTCCGTTGACGCCGTATCCGGAGATCAGACCTCCGAGGAAGCCGGAAGCTCCCGATCCCCAGTGTTGATTCTTTCCGAAAGGAAGGAAGTAAACATAGCTGACGGTGAGGCGCTGACGAGAATCGTACCCGGACAGTGAATACTCCTGACTAAGATCGTTCAGGTTCTGATATCCAGGAGCACCCGTTGCTTCAAGCCATGAGGTCAACGACTCGGCATTTGTCATCAGCTTGGAGAACGTATAAGAACCGAGCAACACACCACCGGAAGAGAACCGCTTTTCCAGCTTCATCTGCAGAGCGTTGTAGTTGCTGGAGCCGATGTAGTTGCCCGTGTTCGAGATACCACCATATTGTGGAAATGGACGGTACAGCTGGTTCGACTGAATCGTAGCGTACTGTTGGTTGCCTTGCGTAAACAAGGATCGATTGAATGGATTTGCTACTCGTTTTGTGAGGAAGCAGTTGGTGCCAAGATTTGCGGTCGGACCTACGCAGTCGGAATTGCCGGCCGCCTGATCGAGATATTGTTTCGATACCTGATTGATATTCCGACTGACAGGTAAATACGATCCATGCAAGCCCGAATATGCCGCTTCGAGAGCAACACCCAGAGGAAGTTGTCGCTGAATTGCGAAGTTCCACTGATAGGTTGCTCCATTGTCCTGGCTTGCGCTCAATGCCTGTGCGGAGCCTCCGAGGAGAAGCTGTTGGTAGACCGGATCGCGCCCAGGCGCTGGAGTAATTCCACTGGGGAGCGGATTGTCCAGCGTAGCATTGGGAGTCACTCCAGCATCCGTTGTCGACACTGGATTGTTGGTAATGTACGACAGCGGCGACTGCACCGGCGATTCCGGGAACTGCAGGTAGGCCGGGATGACGAACTTACCCCAGCCAGCGCGAATCACGGTCTTGTCGTCTATACGGTACGCAAGTCCAAGGCGTGCCGAGAAGTTTGTGAAGTTTTCAGGCCGCAGTCCCTTCTCAGGATGCTGGGGTGAGTTAACCAGATCATACGACCCTGTCACCGGTCGCCCAGCTACGGAGATCGCCCCTAGAACAGGGTTAACCGCCGTGGGATTGAAGGTCGCCATGAGGTCGTGTCGCTCACGCCAGACACCCGGAATCTCGTAACGGAGACCGACGTTCAGTGTCAGCTTCGAGTTTACGGTCCAGTTGTCCTGGAAGTAATAGCCCTGATAGTAGATCGTGCTGTATGTGGGTGGAGCGATCTGGACGACACTGGCGGTTGCCGCCTGATCGACCATGTAGCCCATGAGGAACGATGCAAACGGATGGCCACCGTTACCGTTATTGACCAGAGAAGACATGAAGGGGCTGAACTGGAACGAACCGCCGGGGCTGTTGTTCTGGAAGTAGTTCATCTCCAGACGACGAAGATCGGCACCTGCTTTGAACACATGGCCTTTGAAGGTCTTCGTTATGCTCGGTGCGATCACATAGTTGTTGTTGATCGAGAAGATGTATCCGGTGCCGACATTATTAACGGTGGGATTCGCCAGTGCAATGGCTGGAACAGTGGTTGAGTTGGGGACTCGGTTCAGATCTGAGATGGTTCCCATGTACGAGGGGAATCCGAGCTGGGTTTCGTCATATCCCAGAGTTCCGGGTGTACGAACGTAGTTCCATCGTGTGAACGAGAGACGAAGATCTCCAATCAAAGTCGGGTTGAAGAGATAGGTATCTCCAATGACAGCCTGGTAGGTTTTAAAAGCCTCAGGGGAGATCGGATCGCCAGAGATGAGGCCGTTGTTATACGGACTGGCGCCGCGATTTGCAGAGTTCCACTGGGTATAGCGCCCGAAGATACGCTGCTTATCGCTCAGCGTAAAGTCGACCCGACCGGTATACTGATCGTTCGTTCCTCCGGCACCAGCATATTTCACGAAGTTATTTAGAACTCCAGATCCGGTCGGGGACGCCCAATAGGGAAAGTTGATTAGGTTCCGGGCTACACCGCTCCAACGGGCGGCAGGAATCCTATTGTTCGCGTAAGGTGTGCGAGGACCCGTATAGCCCGGGCACCCCTGACCACCTGCCACTGTTCCTCCGCAAGGGTCATAGATCTGCCCCGGAATTCCATTTGCTGTATTCGTATTGGCGGAAGGGATACAGAGTCCAGTGTTGGGGTTGGTGCCGTTGGTGCAAAGCTCCGAGAAGTCTCCCTGTCTCATCTTGAGTGTGGGAACCGTGTAATTGAAGAGTCTCTGCCGAGCCTGACGGTATCCCTGATAGTCAAAGAAGCCAAAGAGACGATCCTTGATGATGGGGAAGCCTACATTACCTCCGAACTGGTTCTGGTGGTACGGATCCTTGGCCAGAATCGAGCTCGGATTATGTTTGGAGAAATAAGGTGTCGAATTGAAGATCGTGTTGCGGACAAACTCATATACGGTGCCGTGAATCGCATTGGATCCAGACTTACTCGTGATATTGATAACACCGCCAGTGTAGTTGCCGTATTCTGCTGTGTTGTTGCTGGTCTGAACACGGAACTCCTGCACCGCATCCTGAGAGGGTACGAGCGCGGTGACATTTCCATACGAGATATTGACCGGCGCGCCGTCGAACAGGGTAGCGCTCTGGTTGGCGCTGCCTCCGCCGATCTGGTAGTTGCCGGCAGCGAAGACGTTCTGGCCGGTCAGGTTTCCTGAAGAGCTTCCTTGCGGAACGACTCCTGGGACCAACCCGACGAGAGCCAGAACATTCCGTCCGTTCAATGGAATGTCCGTTACAGCCTTGCCCTGTACGATCTGACCCAATGCCGCATTTTCCGACTGGATAATGGGCGCCTGCGATGTGATAGTGACTTCTTCCGAGGCGGTACCTACAGACATTTCTACATTCTCGCGCGTGGCCAGTTCTACCTGCACTTCAACAGGGTTGTGCGTGTACCGCCGAAAGCCTTGAGCTTCTATAGAGAGGGTATAGTGTCCTGGAGGTAGAGACAGGAACTGATAGTCGCCGGAGTCCGCGGTCGTCGTTGTGCGTCTGTCTCCGGTTGCATTGTTGGTCAAAGTTATCGTGGAGTTTGGGATAACCGAGCCTGTTGAATCTGAGATAGTGCCCACGATGGATCCAGTCGTACTTTGTGCCCAGACCTTAGAACCAAGTGATGCAAAACACAGAACGAGTGTGAATAAAATCACGCGCCAGAAAACTCGCATGTTGTTACCTCCTGATAAGGACAGCGTTGGGTCCCACGATTGATATCGAAAACCGTATTTTGACTTCGACAGAGATTGGCAAAACTTCGCGAAAGAGATTTGCATTGAGCGCGGACGGCAGATCATTTCGAACCGCCCGCCTTGGTCTTTCCTGAAGACCAGAAGATGTAGGTGCCACTGCGCGTCGATGTAACCAGATCCACCACTCCGTCACCATTCAGATCCTGGGCAAGCACATCGGAACCGCCGCCGGAGTAGTTGTGGACGAGTTCAGGTTCAAATCGCGCCCCGCCCGGAGCTTTTTTATCGCGTACGGTGCGATAGACATACAAAACCGGCGGACCATAGGGATCGGGATCGTAGAAATCATCCAGATGGGACCAATAACGTTTCGCTACGATGAAATCGGGAATGCCATCTCCATCCACGTCGGCGATCGTGGATGCATGCGGCTCTGTGAAGACCACTCCACCTGCACTCTCTTTGGCGGTGCGGCCCATAACCAGATGAGGAACAAAGCTTATCTCGCCGGTAGAGGATCGCTTCTGCTCAAACCAGCTGATTCCCCATCCGTGAGCCTGCATGGAGGTCACAACATCGGCTAAGCCATCTCCATTGATGTCATAGACACCGATCTTGGCTCCGCCTGCTGAGGTTCGTCCCCACTGCCCGAAGGGCTCAGGGTGATACTTCCAGGAGGCGTCCGCAGTATTTTGAGCGGGCTGCTCCCACCAACCATAGGCTCCAACGATGTCGACTTTTCCATCGCCATTCACATCGCCTGCGCCTACGCCATGAGCCGGCCATGGACCTCGCTCGCTGACCTTGTGGACGATCCACTTGTCTGTCGGGTGCGCGGGATCGGGTTTGGCATAGCACATATATCCACCGCCCATGTAGACCAGCTCCGGCTTTCCATCGCCATCCACATCTGCGAGCACGGTCTCTTCGCTATCGATGGGAGCTACTATGGAGTACTTCTCCCAGCGACGCGATTCGCCTTTTGGATTTACGTAGAGAACTGCTCCTACCTTGCCGCCGTCCGCATGGCTGGTTGTGACAACATCTGCCCACCCATCGCCGGTAAAGTCGGATGCATGCTGGACCCAATCCTCCCCGGAGTAGTTCGTGGAGGCATTCACAATCTGCGCGGAGTAGATCTCGCGGGAGTGAGTGTAGTCAGGTCCGAAGTAGATATACGGACCTGACACGATGTCCATCTTTCCGTCGTGATTGAAGTCCGCGGCCGCAGCTGACCATCCGTAATAAAACTCATTGAGTCGCTGCATCTGGAAGTTATGGCCTATTTCCTCTTTAGGCCATGACTTGATTCCGAGATCTTTGTATGCAATCGCGCGAAATTGAACCGTCGATCCGGCAGAGTACAACGCAAACGGACCGAAGCTGTTCATGCCTTCCGTCGCTACACTGACAGCGTCTCCACCGTCGTTGAAGAATGCTCGAAGGATATCTGCGTCCAGCAGAACCTCAACATCATTCCAATCTTCCTTGCGGAGCCCATGGGCAGGATGTTCAAGTGGCGCCTTTATTCCTCCCGGCATTGGAGGCGGCTCTGGCCGTTGAAAGGCCCGCGCCGGCTTTCCATCTGGAGGAGCGGGTGGAGCGAATCGGATCTGCCCTCCCGCACGACGCAGCTTTGTTCTTCCAGTCTCTTTTCCCTTGGCGTCCAGCGTGATGGCGTAGCCTT
>Ga0268266_10004455_pt1 | contig 13397 bp, 12 predicted proteins | sample KBSS13metaG_FD_190356 | JGI IMG/M metagenome (GOLD analysis project Ga0268266, IMG submission 190356) | Switchgrass rhizosphere microbial communities from Kellogg Biological Station, Michigan, USA - KBS S1-3 metaG (SPAdes) (version 2) | ecosystem: Host-associated > Plants > Roots > Rhizosphere...
GCTCGTTTGCAATCGCCAGCGCACGATGCAGGGATTGTTCAAGGCTTTGGGAAAAAGTTGGCATTCGCGTCCTCTATGGCCCCCGGTCATCATGATCGCCATTACCCGGTCAGGCAACAACAACCTTCGTCATCCCCTGTCATATAGTTACGTACGATCGTGGCGAAAGACCGGTTCCGCAAACGTGGTTTTTCTCTAAATTTCCGGCACCACGCGTCACAGCACACAGCCCGCCCCCCGAAAAACTACCGGGAAAACGATCGCTTCCGCCGCTCAGCAATCGATGCAAGACCCGTTCCTACTCTTCGGCCGGGTCGAGACCATGCGGGGCTATTTCTTTTCCATCACGCATTGCAGGGGATGCTGGTGCTTGCGCGCAAAATCCATCACCTGTGTGACCTTGGTCTCGGCAATCTCGTAGGTGAACACGCCGCACTCACCGATCCCGTGGTGATGCACATGCAGCATGATCTTGGTGGCGGCTTCGGCGTCCTTCTGGAAGAACTTCTCCAGCACATGCACGACGAATTCCATCGGCGTGTAGTCGTCGTTCAGAATGAGGACGCGATACAGGTTCGGACGCTTGGTCTTCGGCTTGACCTTGGTGATGACCGATGTCGACGGTCCACCGGGTCCGGCGTTGCGGTTCTCGTCATTGCCCATTCGGGGAGCAGAAGCAGACGACTTTGCCGGCACGGACGAACAAGCTTTGAAGGTTGACTGCAACATGGCTCAGGCGTTCGAAATTCCAAAGGGGTGACCGGAGAGCGCATCCAGGCGTACTCGCAATCGGCTCTCGCGTAGGCCAACGCAAAGCACCCGGTAACGCATTTTTCCTGATCGCCGCTCCCCGTCCGACCCGTGGGCCGGACCGGTACCTGGAATATGGGTCTGCCGCCGGACCGCCGCAAGCGCAGCGATGCTGCCCTTTGGGGGTCCGCGACCGGCCCGATTCCCGGCTCGGCTATCCGGACCAAGGTTAATCGTTTCTGCCTGATTTGACAAAGGACCGCGACGTCCTGTTTAGGCGCCGTTGAGGATAGCAGGCGCTTTTGACGGCCGGTTCGACGATCTGCGGGCTTTTACCCGTCTTTTGCGGAACCGGTTTACCCCCTGTTTAGCCGCCTCGGCGGAAATGCCCACAGAAATCACATCTGCGGTGAGAGCCATGCTCGATACAGCCATTTTCAGTCGCATTCGCACGACCGTCAGCCGGTTCGCCGGCGCCAACGACGGCAACATCGCGATCCTGTTTGGTATCGCGGTAATCCCGATCATCACTTTCGTCGGCACGGCGGTCGACTACACCCGCGCCAACAGCGCGCGGTCCTCGATGCAGGCCGCGCTCGACTCGACAGCGCTGATGCTGGCGAAAGACCTGACCCAGGGCACGATCAAGACCTCGGACATCCCCGCGAAAGCGGACGCGTATTTCAAGGCGCTCTACACCAACGATGAAGCCAAGGGCGTGACGATCACCGCGACCTACACGCAGAACTCCGGCAAGGGGTCGACGATCCTGGTCAACGGATCCGGCAACATCGAAACCGGCTTCATGCGGGTCGCCGGATTCCCGACCATGGATTTCAAGACCAGTTCCACCTCGGCCTGGGGCAATGCGCGCATGCGTGTTGCGATGGTGCTCGACGTCACGGGATCGATGGCAGACGACGGCAAGATGGCGGCGATGCAAAAGGCCGCCAAGGCGCTGGTCGATCAGCTCAGCGCGCTCGTCAAGACCGACGGCGACGTCTACATTTCCATGGTTCCCTTCGCCAAGGACGTCAACCTCGGCACCAGCTACAAGGATGCGACCTGGATCGACTGGGACTTCTGGAGCGATCAGAACCCGACCTGGGGGACGTGCAGCAATACCAGCAAGACGACCAAGCCTGACTGTCTGAGCAAGTCGACCAGGACCTGGACGCCGGACAAGACCAAGTGGACCGGCTGCGTCACCGACCGTACGCAGGATTATGACATCACGAACACGGAGCCGACCTCGACGAACGCGCCGACGATGGTTGTGCCTGAAGAATATACCACGACGGATCGTAGAGGTAACGTCACGCAATACTGCAAGACGAATACCACCGCCTACGTGGGCAAGATCGTGCCGTTGACCTACAACTGGACCACGCTCAAGGACGCTATCGACAAGCTGATGCCTACCGGCAATACCAACCAGGGCATCGGACTGGCATGGGGTTGGCTGACGCTCGGAGTCGGCAAGGTGCCGTTCAACGCCCCGACCAAGGACACGGACAACTACGACTATACGGACGCCATCGTCCTGCTGTCGGACGGTCTGAACACGCAGAACCGTTGGACCAGCGATCCGACCAAGATCGACGACCGTGAGAGCAAGATGTGCGAAACGGCCAAAAAGCCGCCGAACAACATCACGATCTATACGGTTCAGGTCAACACCGGCAAGGATGCGACCTCGACGGTGCTGCAGAACTGCGCCAGCAGCGCGGACAAGTTCTACCTGATCACCGACCCCGACAAGACCGTGTCGGTGTTCAACTCGATCGGACAGTCGCTGTCCAAGCTGCGCGTCTCGCTGTAACCGTCGAGACGCCCGGACGTTCGAACAACAAGACAAGAAAAAGCCCGGCCGCAACGGCCGGGCTTTTTTATTGTCGAAGTATCAGATCGCGAACGACTTAGTTCGCGGCCGGGGTAAACTTCGAAACCAGGCCCTCGTAGGGCTTGAAGGTCTGCTTGGCGAGATCGGTGTAGAGGCCGGCGATCTTCTGCGACTCCGCAACGAAGGTCTCGTAGGACGAACGGGCGTATTCGGTCTGCGCCTCGAGCGCCTTGTCCAGCGACTTCACGCCGGAAAGCTTTTCAACAAACGACTTGGTGTCTTCGAACGACTTCTTGGCGTAATCGCCATAGGCGGACGCGATCGCCTGAACGCCGCTCTGCAGGTTGCTCGCGGAAGCGGCAACCGATTCAAGATGCTCTTTGCCGTAGTTCTGAATGTCTTCAACCTTGACCATCAATGGAGTCCTTTCCCAGACTGCAGGTTTAAACCGATTGCCGGGAGGTCCCGGCCCCCTGACCTCCATCTTTGTATGTGCAACGCACAATAAAGTCAACAAATATTGTGCGACGCACAAATGTGGCTGATTGGCGCAAAAACCGTGCCTCCCCCGCAACGCTTAATTAATCTTTTAGAAACCCGCTCCGCCTAACCTGATTCCCGGACTTGTTCGCCTTCTGACAGACAGCGCGAAAGCTGTTTGCGAACAGCAGCTTAGCTAGAGCAGCGACCTGATCGGCCAACCCGGCCGTGCGCAATGGCCGGATCGGTACCTCGAACGGGAAAGCATCAGCGGTTGGTGGGCACAATTTTGCCTCACGGGCCGGTGATCAAGACAGAAATTGGGACGGGGAAGTAAATGCTTCGTACAACCTTGGCTTCCTCACGCGCGTTGCGCGTGTGCGCCCTCGGGCTCATTACATTCACGACCGCGATCCTGATCAGCAGCGAGAGCGCCGAGGCTCGCCGCTACAAGCACCGCAGACACCACCACGTCGTGCGCGAGAGCTACAGCCCGCAGTTTTCCTCGATCATCGTCGACGGCAATTCCGGCGCGGTGCTCGCCTCGAACAATCCCGACGGCATCCGGCGCCCGGCGTCGCTGACCAAGATCATGACGCTTTATCTGCTGTTCGAGCGCCTCGACGCCGGCAAGATGAAGCTGGATACCGAGATGGACGTCTCCGAGCACGCGTCCGAGCAGGCGCCGACCAAGCTCGGCCTGCGCCCCGGCCAGACCTTGAAGGTCGAGGATGCCATCAAGGGCCTGGTGACGCGTTCCGCCAACGACGCCGCCGTCGTGATCGCGGAAGCCATCGCCGGCGATGAAACCGAATTCGCCAGGCTGATGACGCGCAAGGCGCGCGCTCTTGGCATGAGCAAGACCACCTATCGCAACGCCTCCGGCTTGCCCAACGACGAGCAACTGACCACGGCGCGCGACCAGGCCACGCTCGGCCGCGCGATCCAGGATCGCTTCCCGCGCTACTACCGCTACTTCGCGACCACCGTGTTCAATTACCGCGGCCAGTCGATCCGCAACCACAATCGGCTGCTCGGCAGCGTCGAAGGCATCGACGGCATCAAGACCGGCTACACCCGTGCCTCCGGCTTCAACCTCGTCAGCTCGATGCGCCGCGGCAACCGACACCTCGTCGGCGTGGTGCTGGGAGGCCGCAGCGGCGGTTCGCGCGACGCCACCATGCGCAACCTGCTGGCCGAGAACCTGGAGAAGGGTGCGACCAAGCGCACCGTTGCCGCGATCACCGAGCGCAATCCCGCTGATGGCGCCGTCGATGTCGCGGACGCCGAGACCGCGTCGCGTCCGGCTGAAACGGCTCAGTTCGCGGCCGCCGAACCGGCGGCCACGCCCGTGACCCGCTCGATCGCGCCGGCAAAGCCGTCGCTGATGGCGGCAGCCGCCGCTGCCCTGCCCCCGCCGGCCACCAAGGCCGAGCAGCAAGCCAAGCCGGAGCCCGCGCCGCTGACCAGCGGGGTTATCCAGTCCCAGGCAATGTCCAACATCCCGGGCTCGGCTGAGCCGATGAAGCCGGTCAAGGTCAAGACGGTCCAGGTCAAGGCCGGCCCGATAAAGCTGGCGTCCGCCGGCGGCTCGCAGCCGGCGGCCCCACCGACCACCAACGCCATCCCTGCCCGTGCGGAAGTTGCCGAGACCTCCAACGCCGTTGTCGCAAAGGCCGCAGAGAACAAGTTCGAAGCCGCCAAGGAAGCGCTCAGGGCTGCCATGCCGCAGCAGCCGGCCGGCCACGGCACCGGAAACGGCGTGCTGGGTGTACTGCCCGCTTCCAGCCTGACACAGGCCCCATCGCAAACCTCGCATGCGCAGACGCTGGCCTTCGCCGATCCGGCACCTCGTGCCCAGCCGGCGGTGCAACAGAGCGAGGCCGTCAAGCCGGCCGTGCCGGCGGCAGTGGTTCGCACCGGCTGGATCGTCCAGGTCGGTGCACTGGAAAGCGAAAGCGAAGCCAAGCAGCGGATCGATCTCGCCCGCAACAAAGCCAGCGCCCTGCTCAGCAAGGCCGATCCCTTTACCGAAACGGTCACGTCCAAGGACAACCGCACGCTCTATCGCGCCCGCTTCGCCGGTCTCGAGCGAGAACAGGCCGAAGCAGTGTGCCGTACGCTCAAGCGCGCCGACATTTCCTGCATGACCGTTCGCAACTGATCCGGACTCCCGTTGACCTTCGCAAAGCCGGCGCCACTAGCGCCGGCTTTGTTGTTTTCAAGGCACAGTCGCGACAGCTCGCACACGATCTCGCCCGATGCGGCCGGCGAAAACTTCTCGTCAAGAATTTGCGGTTAGGTTTCTCCGCAATGGACGATCGACCACGCCGGACAACGGCGGGCGAGATGGGGCGTCTTCAGAGAACGACAGGCAAGTATTTCTCGGTTTGTAGCGTCGGTGGCGTGAGCCGGAGTTAGCTAGAGATGCGTGCGAAGAAGGGTATCCTTGGCCTCGTTTACGCGAGCAGCGAGGTACGTCGAGCCCCCCTGGTCGGGATGCAGTTTCTTCATCAGGGTGCGGTGCGCCCGGCTGATGTCGTCACGCCCCGCCCCCGGCTGCAGGCCAAGGATCTGATAGGCCTCCTCGTCCGTCATTTTTCCACTCGCCGCCGCGCGGCGCTGCCCCCCTGCCGTGTCGCCTTGCGCGTTCTGACGCCAAGCGGGAAACCGGCGGTCAAGATAGCTTTCAAGTAAGGCGACGCTCTCCGCGTCGAACACCGCGATCATCGCGATCAACTGCGGCAGGTCGAACTCGTCGAGCGAACGGCCGGCATTCGGTCCGTCCACGATCCGGCCCGACAGCTGGCCGCTGTCGTGATCGAGATTCATGTCGAGAAACTGCGAGCGGACGCGCGAGGCCTGCCCCGACGAGCGCTGTGCACCGCCACCGAATATCCCCCCGATATTGCTGAAGCCGCCCGGGCCGAACGGCGACCAGCCGAGCAGGCCGGCACCGAAGATGCCGAGCGGGATGGCAACCGCAAGCTCGCCGCGCAGCCCCGTGAAGGCTGCGACCGCCAGCGCCACCACACCGCCCACGATCTTGATCACGCGCGCGAGCACGACCGGGTTGGCCGCGCGAAACATCTGCAGCAGCAAGTAGAGAACGACAACGGCGACCACGCCGGCAATCAGGGTTGGCATCGCTCTAATATAGGCTCTTCGACGCCGAAAAGCATGGCGCGTGTTCGTTGCCAACCAAGGTCGTAATCACTTCATCTGGCCGATCAGCGCAGCCGCGCCGCTTGCGGTCTTCGACAGCGCCAGCAGCGCTTCGCGGCCGCCGGCGGCATAGGCTGCTGCGGCGCGCAACAACTCGCGCAACTGCGCCGCAGCGCCGGGATCGAACCTGCACCAAGCGCCGCCGGTGAGCCGCGCAATCTCGCGGAAGGCCTGTTCGGCGACGGTGTCGCGGCCTTCCTGGAACATGAACACCGGCACCTTGAGCAGCCCGAGCTCGCCGGCCTTGGCGCAGAGATCGTCGACCGCCTCCTCCATGGCGTCGCCGACGAACACCACCGCGCGCACGCCGGACGCCACCGCCTCGCGGCGCGCCTCAGACAGCACCTTGCCGATCTGGGTGTTGCCGCCCTGGCAATCGATCTTGCCCATCAACCTCGCCAGTTGCGTGGAGTCGGAGATCCAGCCCGTGGCGCGGCATTCGTTGAAGCCGCGGTAGTAGACGAGCCTGATATCGAGGCTGCCGAGCGAAGCCGCCTCGCGAAACATGTCGGCCTGCAGCGCGCAGGCCATGTCCCAGGTCGGCTGCCGGCTCATGGTGGCGTCGAGCGCAAACACCAGCCTACCCCTGGCGCCCGGGCGGTGCGGCGACATCGCGTGCGCCTTCGCCACGAAGGCTGCGATGTCTTCCGCCGCCGATGCCTTGGCCTCCGGCAACCGGCCGCCGGTACGGGCTTCAGCCTTCGAAGCAACGTCGTCTGCCGATTTCGGTTTGATGGGTTCGCCGGCCATGAGCGCTCGCGGATAAAACAGCAAGCTCTATGTGGGACGACGCTTGGCGGCGGTCAATGCGCTGATCGGGGCGGCTGCCGGTAACGTACGGACAAGCCGCCTAGTTCGTGACCGACTTGCTCTTCGGTGCCGGATTGCTCGCCAGCGGCACGGACAGCGGCACCGGTCCAGGGTTGCTGCTCAGCACGTCGGGCACCTTGGTCGGCACCGGCTTCAGCGCGCCGCTCTTGTCGGACTCGTCGAGGAACCTGTCGAGCATCGACTGGATCGAGGACTTGGCCGCGTCCGGCCCGGTGTCCCGCATGTCGTTATGCTGGAAGCCGGTGTTTACGACCGTGATCCCGGCCTGCTCGCACTGCTCGTCGTCAGGCACGACGCCGGGGTCGGGCTTGAAATGCGTATCCTTGGAACGGAACGACAGGATCTTGAACTTGCCGTCGGTCAGGAACGGCACGCGCAGATTATCCAGCGTCACCACCTTCTTGATCTCGTCGGGATACTCCTTGGCGAAATACATCGAGATGTCGCCGCCCATCGAATGGCCAACCATCGTCACCTTCTCATAGTCGGCGTTGGGCTGAACCTTCTGCATTTCGTGGATGGCGAAATGGATGTTGGCCACGCCGCGCTGAATCTGCGGCAGGCGGCCGACATAGGGCTCGCCGACCTTGGTCACCATCGGCGGATCGGTCGGCAGATCGTGCTGCGGGCTGATCGCGAGGTAGCCGCGCGAGGCGAAGACGTTCGCTAGGAATGAATACTCGGTGTTCTTGACGGTGTTGCCATGATTGAGGATCGCAACCGGCAACTTGATCAAGCCGTTGTTGGCCTGCATCTCCTTGTCGCGACGAACGGCGATCTGCACAGCAACAAGACGGTTGCCGCGATCAGGATCGTGGAATGCGATCGTCTCGTGCCGGATCGCCCACTTGCTCGCGGTGAAATAACCGACAGCGGCCAGCACGGAGAGTGAAAGCAGAACGAGAATTCCACGTTTCATAGTCGTCCTCGCGCCCCGTTCGGGGGCCATCCCTGTTTGAGACTCTTTCGGTCTCTTCTTGATGATATACGTCACGGTGGCGTGACATAAAGGCCAAATGTTGTGTATTGACCGCCTGATCATTGTGCGATGCACCTAGCCATTGTGCAGCCGCTCAATCCCCACAAATTCGACCCGTTATCTCTTACGACGCCTCCCATCAAGCTTTGGTTCGAGGGCTAGATAAAAGTCTAATGAAAACGGAGTAATGTCGCAGTGGTTCCCTCCGACCCGCCGGCCCCCTTAGGTGCGAGAATACCGGTACGCCTTCCAGGGCCTAGACTCTGGTGTAGATGACCAGCTTCAGCGCCGGGTCGTCATTGGCCTGAAAGCTCGCATACTCCAGCCTGAGCCGGCCCTTCTTGGGATGGATCAAGGATTTCCTTCCTGCCGAGCCGCCGCTGACGTCATGGGCCTCCCACCAGCCCGCAAATTCAGGACAGCCTTCGCGCAGGCGCGCCAGCAGATCGCGAAAGGCGGGATCGCCAGCCCACAGGTCATGTGTCGTACGGAATTGGGCTACGATACGTCGCGCCTCATCCGCCCATGACGCGCCGAACAACCGCCGCGTCGCGGGATTGGTCAGCACCGATAGCAGGCTGTTGCGATCGGCTTCGGCGAGCCGGCTGAACGCGAAGATTTCTTCCGCGGCCGCATTCCAGGCAAGAATGTCCCAGCGCCGCCCAGTCACATAAGCCGGCAGGTTAAGTTGCTCGACCGTGCGCCGGATCGCTGGAGGCACGACTTCCCGGACAAACGGACGACGGTCGGCATTCTGCGTCAGTTCGGTCAGATGCCGGTGTTCGGCTTTGGTCAGCCGCAACGCGCGCGCCAACGCGTCGATCGTCGACGTCGAAGGGCTGACGGATCGCCCCTGCTCGAGGCGGATGTACCAGTCGACGCCGATGCCGGCGAGTTCGGCCACTTCCTCGCGCCGCAGGCCGGGCGTACGCCGCCGCCGGCCCACCGGCAGGCCGACCAGTTTCGGCGTCAGCTTCTGGCGCCGCGACCGCAGGAAGTCGCCAAGTTCGCTTTGCCTCGAATTCGTGACGTGTTCCGCTATGGGCCGTGCCTCAGCAAGGGTCTTACAGTCCTAGGATAATACCAGGTCTTGTTGAGCCGTGAAGGCTCGCCAGAATGCGGGCTTCATCGAAACGAGGAGTCCCCATGAAGGCTGCCGTCCTGAATGCGTTCGGATCGCCGCTTGCGATCGAAACCGTCCCCGACCCGGTTATTGGCACAGGCGAGGTCATCGTCGACGTCGCGGCGAGCCGCGTGCTCGCCTATGCCAATGAGGTTCTCAGCGGAGAGCGAAAATATCTCCTGGAACTGCCTGTGGTCCCCGGCCCCGGCGCGATCGCCCGCGTCCGCGCCACCGGGCCCGATGCGACCCGGCTTCGCCCCGGCGATTGGGTCTACTGCGATCCGACCGTGCGCTCGCGCGACAATGCGCTGGCGCCCGACATTGCCCTGCAGGGTCTAACCGGAGGCAGCGAGGGCGGGCTGCGTCTGCAACGATATTTCCGCGACGGTGCCTGGGCCGAACAGATGCGCCTGCCGACGGAAAACGCGGTACCGATCGGCGACATCGACGAGAAGGCTGCGGCGCGATGGTGCGCGCTCGGCACGCTGCTCGTGCCCTATGGCGGGTTCCTCGCCGCTCAACTGCAAGCCGGCGAGATCGTGCTGGTCAACGGCGCCACCGGCAGCTTCGGCAGCGCGGCCGTCGCCGTCGCATTGGGGATGGGAGCGAGTTGCGTGGTTGCAACCGGACGGAACGAACAGGCACTGAACCAACTGACGCGAAGGTTCGGTGCCCGCGTCCGGACCGTGCCGATGCGTGGCCACGAGGCTGACGATCGCGCCCGCATCCTGCAGGCGGCCCCCGGCCCGATCGACTGCGTGCTCGACATCCTCCCGCCTGCGGCCAGTGCCGTGCAGGTGCGGACCGCCGTCATGGCGGTACGGCCGTTTGGGCGCGTCGTGCTGATGGGCGGCGTCGGCATGGCCGGTGATGCCGGCCTCGATCTGCCCTATCCGTGGATGATGCGAAACTGCATTACGGTCCGCGGGCAATGGATGTACCCGCCGCATGCGGCCACGCTGATGACCGGGCTGATCCGCTCAGGCCTGGTCGACCTCGATCATTTCGAGATCACGGCCTTCGGTCTCGACCGCGCCAATGAGGCGGTCGCGCATGCCGCTGCCAACAGCGGCCCATTCAGGATGACGGTGATAACGCCGCGGTAGGCCGGCTGAGGTGCTGATCAGGGCTCAGGCGCTGACGATGTCGCCGATGATATCGTGGACCTCGAGCGGCTTGTCGACCTGGGTGAACCACTCGGCACGGTTGGCGGCGCGGCGGCGGCCGCGCTCGTCGAGCGGCAGCTTGAGCTGGCGCAACAGGCTCGTCACTTCCTCGCGGGCGGTGACGTGGCCCATGCTCGGCCGGGTTCCCAGTGTCGCCTCGTCGATGTCGTCCAGCGCCGTCAGCCCGCGCGGGAAGAATTCGCGGTAGACCACCCGCTCGGCAAACCCGTCGATCGAGCGGAAGCCGAGCCGCAGCGAAAGGTCCTTCAGGCTGTCAGCGACCAGTTGCTTGTTACGCGAGCCGATCATCGACAGGCGGTTGCGTACCACGATCCAGTCGGTGGTGGCGCCATCGACCTGGCGGCGCTTGCGCCTGACATCGCGCACCATCTCCGCATAATGGCTCTCGCCGGTCACCGAATAGGTCGCGGGATCGACGGTGCCGAGTACGTCGAAATCCAGAAAGCTGTCGTTGATCGGGGTCACTAGCGTGTCGGCCATCGAATGCGCCAGCCGCATCAGATAGGAGTCCGACCCCGGCGTATCGATGACGATGAAATCGTAGGCGCGCTCGACCGTGCCGACCGCCTGGGCGAACTGCTGGAACTCGGAGTTTTCGTTGTCGGCAATCTGCATCGTCTCGCCGAGCTTGATGCAGTAGTGCACCGGAATCTCGAGGTCGAGGCCGGTGCGACGCGCCCACGCGGTCCGGTTGGCGATGTAGCGGGTGAAACTCTGCTGGCGGCAGTCGAGGTCGATGGTGGCGACGCGCTGTCCGGCCTTCAACAGGGCAACAGCGATGTGCAGGGCGGTGGTGGATTTTCCGGATCCGCCCTTCTCATTGCCGAGCACGACGACGTGCGCCGAACCGAATTGACCCTGACTCGCTTGAACCAACATGACTCAACCCCCGCACGATATCTTCAACCACGCGCGGCTACGGTCAAGTGAAATGCGCGACGACGCATTCAAATCAATCGCGGTGTGTCTTAATCATGAATCGCAACGGTTGCGATGTCGTTGATGGACTCGCATTGGCTGCCGCAGGTGCGCCATTTTCAAGTAAGCTTGGCGGCAAAGCTCCGGCCTTATAAGGTCGGCGTGCCCGCCAACAGAGATCGGGGCCGCCGCCCCCTCACCCCGCGAGAAGCTGCAAGAGATCGAGGCCAGATGTCGCGAAGCCCCGTGGTCGTCCGTACCGTTCCCGCCTTGCGCCGCGCCGTCGAGGCCTTGCGCGTCCGAAAGGCTGCCGTCGCATTGGTGCCGACCATGGGAGCGCTCCATGACGGGCATGTGTCGCTGGTGCGGCTCGCCAAGCGCCGCGCCCAAAAGGTGGTCGTATCGATCTTCGTCAACCCGACGCAGTTCGCGCCGACGGAGGACTTCGGTTCTTACCCGCGCACCTGGAAGGCCGACGTCGCCAAACTCGCCGCCGAGAAGGTCGACCTGATCTGGAATCCGGACGTCAAGGCGATGTACCCGGAGGGCTTCGCCACCCGCGTCGTGCCGGAAGGCCCGGCCACCGCCGACCTCGAGGATCGTTTCCGGCCGCACTTCTTCGGCGGCGTCGCCACGGTGGTCGGCAAGCTGTTCACCCAGGTCCGGCCGGATGTGGCGATCTTCGGCGAAAAGGATTTTCAGCAATTACGGGTGGTGACGCGGATGGCCGCCGATCTCGACCTCGGGGTCAAGGTGATCGGCTCGCGCACCGTGCGGGAACGCGACGGGCTCGCGATGTCCTCGCGCAACGTCTACCTCTCGCCGGAAGAACGGCAGATCGCGCCGACGCTTTATCGCGCCATGAAGGAGAGCGCCAAGCGGCTGAAGGCCGGCGAGGATCTGGCCGCTGCGATGGAGGCCGGACGCGAACTGATCAGCGCCGCCGGCTTTGCGCTGGACTATTTCGAGGCTCGGCACGCCGAGACGTTGGCGCCAATTGCTTCCGTCAAGGACGGCCCGGTACGGATTCTCGTCGCCGCCAAGCTCGGCAAGACGCGCCTGATCGACAATATCGGGGTGTAGGCCGGGAGTTCGGTCAGAGCAGCCCGAGATCGCGCAATTCGCGCCGCATCGGTTCCGGCATCGCGGCTACGCTGGCGGCCGAGGACCTGGTCAGGTCAGCCGGCGCGGCATCCTCGGTCAGATAGCGCCAGCCCTGGAACGGGCGCATCGGCCGCGGCGACACCGCAAGCACCTTGGGCTGCATCACCAGGCGGCACCGCCCGATACCATCCTTGTCGCGGAACGGTTCGATCGCGATGATCTTTTCGCGCGCGGCGATTTCGCCCTTGATCACCCAATAGAGCGAACCGCCGGCGAGGATTTCTGCGTCGCGCTTCGGCGTCATCCGCGTGACGTGGACGTGGCGAAGCGGCAGGCCCTTTTTCTTTGCGGTTGCCATCCGTTCGGCAACCCAGCCCTTGAGTTCCTTGACTGACTCGCAGCCGACGGCAAGCTTGATGAGATGAAGCGGCATGATCCCGCCGATGTAGCGACCTGCGCCCGCTTTGAAAAGATCACTCGTTGTTATCAGCTGTGGGCGACGCGGCCGACGGCGTGAGCTGGACCGGCGCTGCGCCAGCCGGCCGCTTCGGCGCCGGCTTCTTGGCGGCGGTCTGCGCCGGTGGCGATGCAGCCGGGGGTGTTTGCGGTGTCGCCGCCGCCGGACGCGGCGCGGCCGGCGCCGGCTTCGGCGCGGCCCCGAGCGGCGGCTCCGGCGTCATGATGCTGACCGGCGGAGTGGACGCCGAGGTCGGGAACTCAGCATTGGTGGGTTTGCCGGTGGGGACCGACGGCGGCAGCGCCGCGATCATGCCCGTCGCAGCCGGCGGCGCGTTCCACGAAGCCGCGTAGCGCATCACCAAGCCTTCATAGACACGATCGTCCATATTGGCCGCGATCTGGCGGCTATCGGTCAGCGAGCGGAATGCGCGGCAGGCCGATGGCGTGCAGCGGTCCCGCACCGTCAGCACATAGGCCATCAACCCGTAGCGGTCGCGC
>Ga0268266_10004456_pt1 | contig 13395 bp, 7 predicted proteins | sample KBSS13metaG_FD_190356 | JGI IMG/M metagenome (GOLD analysis project Ga0268266, IMG submission 190356) | Switchgrass rhizosphere microbial communities from Kellogg Biological Station, Michigan, USA - KBS S1-3 metaG (SPAdes) (version 2) | ecosystem: Host-associated > Plants > Roots > Rhizosphere >...
CGCTGGTAGAAACGCTCACTCCGTCGGAGCGTAATACCCATGCCGGTAATACACACTCGGAACCGGCATTTCTGGCGATACATCTACACTTACTTTGACTTGCCGGTATTTTCCATCGCGAGATGGGTTAGAAGAGACGTAGCCTAAAAGGTACTCGTTTCGAAGCGCAGTACCAATTGTTGCACTGACGGTATCGAGATCGTCAAGACGGTCCACAGTAAAAAGCCGTCCTCCACTTTGGACGGCAAGCTCATCGAGCAACTGTGGGCCGTTTTTTTCTTCCGCCGAATGTTTGAGCGAATCGAATATCCCCATGGCGTACATTTGAATCTCTGACTCAAGCAGCGCGCTTTTAATCTCCCGTCGCGTATACCGGCTGCGATTGTCGCCGCCGTCAGAAAGCAGCACGATGGCTTTCCTGGAATTTCGTGCGTTCTTCATCTGAACCAAAGCCAGGTGAATTGCGTCAATCAGTGACGTGCGGCCGAACGGTCTGGTTCTTGCGATCTTCTTATAGATCTGGTCGGAATCCGACGTGAAGGGCATCATAAGCTTCGGTTTTTCGCCGAACTCCACCAGGAAAAATTCATCTCCGGTGCTGGCGGTCTTGAAGAACGCAGCTGCAGCTTCCGCCGATTCGTGAATCTTGTTCGCCATGCTGCCGCTGGAGTCGAAGACTAAGCCCACCGAGACCGGCGAGTCCTGTTTCGAGAAGTAGGAAACTTTCTGTTCCACTCCGTCTTCAAACAGGCGAAAGTTTTCTTTCAGTAAATCGGTTACGGACGTCCCGCGGTCCGACGTAGCGTGAATGGGAACTAGAACCAGGGACGCATCCACTCGCAGATGCACATCCGGAGCGCCTGCCGCCTGCATCTCGGGACGCGCGCGGGGAACAATAGAGACCCTTGGCTGCGAGGTCGTCGTTTGAGCGCGGCTAGTGACGCAAAGCGAAGACAAGATGATGAAGCACAAGAGGCTGTGACGGACGCAGGCCATGCGGCAAATTGTATACCAATTTTGGTAGCCGTGCCGAAGTGAAAATGTTTTGAATTCCTAAGGCCAATCAATTAAGGAAGTTGCCGATGGGCGGCGCCACAGAAATTCATAAATGGGGATGTCGGTCGATCTTCTAGATCGCTCCGATACAATAAATAAATGGCATCTTCAACATCCGCGCGTGTTTTGGTGGTGGACGATGACCCGCAAGAACGGCAGGATCTAGCCAAAATCATCACCGCCCTGGGTTACATTCCTGAGATCGCTTGCGATGGAGAGCAGGCCCTCGAAAAGTTGGGCGCAGCACCAGTTGACGCCATCGTCACTGACTTGATGATGCCGCGCATGGACGGGTACACGCTGCTTAAGACTTTGCTGGAGCGCGGCGATCTTACGCCGGCGATTGTCTTGACCGGCTTAGGCAGCATCCGCGAAGCCATGGCGATCGTTCACGACCTACGCGCATTTTGGTTTTTGGAAAAGCCGGCCCAGCAGGCTATCCTTGGACCGTTGCTGGAAAGAGCGATTCGCCAAAAGACCTTAATGGCTGAGACCGAGCGCCTGCAACGGCAACTCAGCCTCCACGGAGTCCTGGGCGACATGGTGGGAACATCCGAGCCCATGCGCCAGGTGTTCTCGCTCATTCAACAGGTGGCTCCCAAGACCGCTTCGGTGCTGATCAGCGGAGAAAGTGGAACCGGGAAAGAGCGGGCCGCCGCCGCGATTCACAAGCTGAGTGCGCGGGCCAATGGACCCTTCGTCGCCATCAACTGCGCCGCCATTCCCGAAAGTCTGATTGAAAGCGAATTATTCGGCCACGAAAAAGGAGCCTTCACCGGAGCCATCGGACGGCAGGCCGGCTGTTTCGAACACGCGAATGGCGGCACTCTGTTCCTGGATGAAATCGCGGAGATGCCAATGCCCATGCAGGCCAAGCTTCTGCGGGTTCTAGAAGAATCCAAAGTACGCCGCTTGGGAGGACAGGGCGAAATTTCCGTGAATGTCCGGGTGCTGGCAGCGACCAACCGCCCTCTGGATGAAGCTCTGGAAAAGAAGCAATTGCGCGAAGACTTGTTTTATCGTCTGAACGTCTTCAACATTTTTCTGCCGCCTCTGCGCCACCGTAAAGAAGACATTCCCGGGATCTCGGAGGCGTTGATCCGCATTCTCAATCAGCGCAACGATTGCCGGGTGACTCATCTGGATGCGGAAGCCCTGGGAGTCCTTATGGGTTATTCATGGCCGGGAAACATCCGGGAATTGCGCAATATTTTGGAGCGGGCCGTAGTCATCGCCCGCGAGGGCGTGCTTTCCGCTCACCATTTCCCGGCGGGTTTCAATCTGCCGAAGAGGCCAGCCTCGTCCGTCACCACTCCGGCGGCCGTCGCGGCTCCCGAATCTGCCTCTGGGTTCGAGCCCGGCAAGTCTCTACAGCAAATGGAAGAGGCCTACATCCGGTTGACGCTGGCGCATACCAACAACAATCGCCAGCGTGCCGCTGAGATTCTCGGTATCAGCCTGCGAACTCTGTATAAGCGGCTATCCGAGTTCTCAAAAGCAGAAGACGAGCCATCGTCCAGCTCCAAAGCGGCGATAGGAACAACGTGATCGTTGCATCATGGTGGTCCAGGTGCATACAGGATCACCATGAGTAGTCCCCGCTTTTATATCGTGCTAGTGGAAGACGCCGAGCCGGATGTCATTCTGGTTCGCGAGGCCTTAGAACAATCTGGCCTCGACTTTGATTTGCGTGTATTCGACGATGGCGAACAGGGTGTGGACTTTGTAGAGAACATCGATCGCGATGCTGCCGTCGCGTGTCCCCACTTGTTTCTGCTCGACCTCAACCTGCCTAAGAAGAGCGGCGGTCAGGTGCTGGAACGTGTGAGGCAAAGTGTGCGCTGCGGTGCGGTCCCCGTCGTCATTCTTACCTCATCCGACTCCAACAAGGACAAAGCGCAAGCCGCCAATTTGAAAGCTACCGGATATTTTCGCAAGCCATCCAGGCTCGACGAGTTTATGAAATTAGGACCCTATCTACGGGATCTGCTCACAAATCCGCCGCAGGCAAACGGAAGCTGATAGTGGTTCCTCCGCCAGAACGCGAATCGGCCCACATCTCTCCACCATGCTGTTCGATGATTTTCTTCGCCAGCGTTGAGCCCAGTCCGCTCCCTGGAAATTGCTTCCCATTAAGCCGCTCAAATGGCTTGAAAATTCGTTCCTTGTAGGCCGGATCGAATCCCACACCGTTGTCGCGGACTGAAAAAAGCCATTTGTCCCCTTCGCGTACCGCCCCGATGTGCACTGCCAAGGGGGCTTCTCCGCGGAACTTGCAAGCATTCGCGATAAGGCAGCGCAGAGCTGTGGCGAGGGACGCGAAATTTCCCATCACCACCGGCAATGGATCGTGCGTGAGGGTCGCGGCGCAGCTTTTAAGCTCTCCGGCAATCTCGTTTCGCGCCTCGATCAGGACCATCTCTAAATCAACCTCAGTATGCTCGGGCGTGCGCACTTCTTCATAGCAGTACTCGGCGATATCGTTGATCAACGTCTCCATCCGATTCGCGCCATCGGCAACATAGCGCGTACCGCGACTGGCATTTTCAGCGGAGGGACTCGCGCCATCGGCCGCCAGCAGCTGTGCGCCGAGACGGATCGCCCGTAAAGGTTCCCGCAGGTCATGCACCGCCATGGAAATGAAGTCTCGAACGGCTTCAAGATCCGGCGCCTGAATTTCCGGTGCGGTCGCCTCTGCATTGTCTTTCATACGGCTAGGAGTTGACATTGTTATGATATGTGATCATTCCGCTCGGTCAGGCAGCGTGAAATAAAAGGTAGATCCTTTATCGGGCGCGGACTCGACCCAGATCTGCCCCCCATAATTCTTCACAATCCGCTCGCAAATAGCCAGTCCGATTCCGGTCCCCGGATAGTTGCTTCCATGCAGCCGCTTGAAGATCCCGAAGATTTGGAGCGCATACTCGGGCTTGATTCCAATTCCGTTGTCCTGCACCGAAAAAAGCCAGTTGCCGGGACGGCGCTCGGCATCGATGTGAACTTTGGGCGTTTCGGTGCTGCGGTACTTAATGGCGTTGCCCACCAGGTTCTGTAAGAGTTGAACCAGCCGGATCTCGTGTGCTTGAACCGTCGGCAGCCCGTTGAAGGTTACGACGGCCTGATTCTGATCGATGCTCGCCTGCAGGTTGAGTAGCGCCTTGCGCAGCGCATCCGAGCAAACTACGGGGCCCGCCGGCTCCTCGCTTGCAGACGACCCCACTTGCGAGTAGTCCAGCAGATCGCGCAGCAGCGTCTCCATGCGGTGTGCCCCGCTGATGACGTAAGAAATGTATTGGTCCGCTTGCGGATCGAGCCGCTCTGCATACTTTCTCTGCAGGATTTGGCTGTACAACGCCACCAGCCGCAACGGTTCTTGCAGATCGTGACTCGCTGCGTAGGCAAACTGATTCAAATCCTCATTCGATTTTCGAAGTGCCTCGTTGGATTCCAAAAGGGCAGCCGTACGCTCGGAGACGCGCTGCTCCAGGCTTGCGTTGAGATCCCGAATCTCCTGATCCGCTTTCTTGCGTTCAGTGACGTCGCGTATCGCGGCAGTCACCAACAAACCTTCCTCGGTATCCAGCGGACTCAGGCTGATCTCAACCGGAAATTCCGTACCGTCTTTGCGGACGCCAAACAATTCCAAACCCGTTCCCATTGGCCGGCTTCTGGGTTCATCGAAAAATCCCTCGCGGTGACCGCCATGCCGCCCCCGGAAACGCTGCGGCACCAGCACTTCAATCGCTCTTCCCAGCAACTCTTGCCGGCGATACCCAAACACTTTTTCGACCTGCGCATTTACCAAAACGATATGCCCGAGACCGTCCACCACTGCCATTGCGTCGGGAGCCGCCTCCAGCAACGCACGAAATTTCTGTTCCGCCTTACTTAGAACTTCCGCCTGCTTTTGCAGCAGCGCGGTGTTCCGGCTCAACTCCACGAACACCTTGACCTTGGAGCGCAAGATCTCCGGAACAATCGGCTTGAAGAGAAAATCGACCGCGCCCAAGTCGTAACCCCGGAACAATTGCTCGTCGCTCTTGTAGCCGGTCAAAAACAAAATCGGAACGTGCCGCGACCGCTTGCGGGCCCGGATCAGTTCGGCCGTTTGAAAGCCGTCCATCTCCGGCATCTTCACATCCAGCAGCACCGCCGCGAAGTCATCTTCCAGTAGGTGTCGCAGAGCCTCGGTGCCGGACTTCGCCATTACCAGATCCTGACCCAATCCGTCGAGCGCCGCTTCCAGAGCGATCAGGTTCTCTGGCGTATCGTCTACCAGCAGAATCTTTGCTCTATCCGGCGACCGACGTTCCTGGGTATCGGGAGTCTCCGTTAGCATGGGGCTCTTTAACATCTTAAGACGTCACGCTCCAGGAGCGACCATTTGACTCTCCTCATGCACATTGCTTCCCATGCAAACGCGCAGCACTGAAAATAGTTGTTCGATATCCACCGGCTTCGTGATGTAATCCGAGGCCCCGGCCTCCAGGCACTTGGCGCGATCCCCCTTCATGGCCTTCGCAGTCAAGGCCACGATGGGCAGAGAGCGGAACTGGGGAATCTTCCGGATAGTGCTCATGGTTTCATATCCGTCCATTTCCGGCATCATGATGTCCATCAGCACTAAATCGATATCCGGTCTACTCTCCAGCAACTCGATTCCTGCGCGGCCATTCTCGGCGTGAACCGCCTTCATGTTGTGTTCTTCCAGCAGGCTGGTCAGCGCGAAAATATTGCGGACATCATCGTCGACCACGAGAATCGTTTTGCCGTAAAGCGTGGGATCGGTCCGGCGCAATTGATCCAGGATGCGGCATTGATCCGCAGTGAGGTCGGTCTCCGCGCGATGCAGCAGTAGAACCGTATTGTCGAGGACACGCTCTATAGTATGGGCCCGCTTCACCACGCTGATTCTCATCGCGCGAGCGAATTGTTGCTCTTCCGTCACCGATAGGGAGCGCGTTGCCATCAAGATCATCGGCGGCACGTGCGGGCTGAGTTGATTTTGGATCTCTTCCACCAATTGCAGCGGACCAAGGTCGTCGAGATCCGGGTGAATCACAATGCCGTCGAGATATTGGTGCTTGGTAACGGCCAGCGCTTCGCCTGCGGTCTGTACCGGAATCACTTCCAGATCCGGGGCCGTGATCAATTCGGCAACAGCTTCCCGCTCCTCTCTATCCGCACACACCAATAACAACTTCTTTACGCGTTTCTGCGTGGATTCCTCGATGGCGGCGAAGGCATCCACCAGCGAATCTTTGGCTACGGCCTTTTCCAGGTAGCTCATGGCGCCAAGTGCCAGCCCACGGCGTCGATCCTCATCGCCGGAGATGATATGGACCGGTATGTGCCGGGTTATAGAATCGTGCTTCAGGCGATCGAGAATGGTCCATCCCGCAACATCGGGAAGAGTGATGTCCAGCGTGATGGCGCCGGGCTTGAACTCACGGGCCAGCGAAATAGCGCTGCTGCCCCGAAGCGCAACCAGCGCTTTGAGTTGATGATCGTGCGCCAGGTCCACCAGAATTCGGGCAAACGTAATATCATCTTCGACGATTAGCAGGACAGAATCTCCCGGCTGGATCAGATTGCGGTCATCGTCGAGAACCAATTCCTCGGTGAGCTCTTCGTGCTCCAACGGCGACGAAAGAATCACGTCCACCTCGGAATCCGCCGCGCCGGCCACTTGATCGATTTGGATCGGAGTGATCTTCAGAGCTTCGCTCTTGGGCGCCTGTGCTTGCGCCACATAAGTCTGCGGTAGATACAAAGTGAAGGTGCTGCCTACGCCAGGCGCGCTCTGCAGGCGAATTTCACCGCCTAGGAGCCGGGCGAGTTCGCGGCTGATCGAAAGACCCAATCCCGTGCCGCCGTACTTGCGGCTGGTGGTTCCATCGGCCTGTTGGAACGCCTCAAAAATAATGCGCTGTTTGTCAGCCTGAATCCCGATGCCGCTATCCATCACGGTGAACGCGATCACCGATTTCGCGCGCGATAGGATCGGATGTCCGAGGCTCCAGCCACTGTAGGCCTTGTCGATGGTGAGTTGCACGGAACCGTGTTCAGTAAACTTCAGAGCGTTGGACAACAGGTTCTTCAACACCTGCTGCAAGCGCTTGGCATCGGTGTGCATGATTTCGTTTGCCACCGGGCCTCCTAGGTTGATACCGAAGTCCAGTCCCTTGCCTTCGGCCACGTGACGGAACGTCTTGCCGCAGTAGTCTTGAAGCTCGGCGAATCGCACGCCTCCAATATCCAGGTCCATCTTCCCGGATTCGATCTTGCTCAGATCCAGAATGTCGCTGATCAGCGCTAACAGGTCGGTTCCCGATGTGTGAATCGTTTCGGCAAACTTCACTTGTTTCGTAGTCAGGTTCTTGTCCGAATTCTCGGATAGCATGCGCGCGAGAATCAGCAGGTTGTTCAGCGGAGTCCGCAACTCGTGACTCATGTTGGCCAGGAACTCACTCTTGTATTTCGAAGTCAGTGAAAGCTGCTCCGCCTTCTCTTCCAGCGCCTTCTTGGCTTGCTCGACCTCCAGATTCTTGGTCTCGACCTCGGTTTTCTGTTCCGCCAGCAATTGGGCCTTTTCCTGCAATTCTGCGTTCGTGGTTCGCAGCTGTAGCTGCTGGCTGCGAAGCTCTTCCGCCAGCGCTTGGCTCTGCTGCAGGAGCTGCTCGGTTCTCATCGTCGCGGCAATCGTGTTTAATACGATGCCGATCGATTGCGTCAACTGATCCAGGAACGCCAGGTGAACATCATTAAATTGTCCGAAGGAGGCCAGCTCAATGGCCGCTTTCACGTCGCCCTCGAAAAGCACCGGCAGCACGACGATACTCACTGGAGCGCTTCCTCCCAGACTGGAATTGATCTTTACGTAGTCACCCGGTACATCGGTTACCAGAATGCGTTCTTTCTCCCTCGCGCACTGGCCGACTAATCCTTGTCCGATCCTGAAGCGCTTCGGCACGTCATCCTCTTGCTCGATCGCGTACCCCGTTAAGAGCGACAACACGGGAGTTTCGTCCACTGTGTCGGTGATATAGAAGGTTCCATGCTGCGCGCCGATCAGCGGAGTGAGTTCGGAAAGCAGCAATTGCGCGACGGTGAGTAGATCGCGCTGCCCCTGCATCATGCCGGTGAACTTGGCGATGTTGGTCTTCAGCCAATCCTGTTCGTTGTTCTTGCGCGTTGTCGCCGCGAGATTGACGATCATCTCGTTCAGGTTGTCTTTGAGCGACGCCACTTCGCCTTGCGCCTGCACAGCGATGGATCGCGTCAAATCGCCCTTGGTCACGGCCGTCGCCACTTCGGCGATCGCGCGGACCTGCGTAGTGAGATTTGCCGCCAGTTGATTGACGTTGTCTGTCAGATCGCGCCAAATACCGGCCGCGCCAGGCACACGCGCCTGTCCGCCGAGCTTTCCTTCGATACCGACTTCGCGCGCCACCGTCGTTACCTGATCGGCGAACGTCGCCAGGGTATCGATCATTCCGTTGATGGTGTCGGCCAACTCCGCAATCTCGCCCTTGGTTTCGAGAATCAGTTTACGTTTCAAGTCGCCGTTCGCGACAGCGGTTACGACTTTTGCGATGCCACGCACCTGCGTGGTGAGGTTCGCGGCCATGAAGTTCACGTTGTCGGTCAGATCTTTCCAGGTACCAGCCACGCCTTTTACTTCGGCCTGGCCTCCCAGTTTGCCGTCCGTACCGACTTCGCGAGCCACGCGCGTCACCTCGCTGGCGAACGAATTAAGCTGATCCACCATGGTGTTGATGGTGTCTTTCAGCTCCAGAATTTCTCCTTGCACGTCGACAGTGATTTTGCGCGAGAGATTGCCGTTCGCAACGGCCGTCGTCACTTGCGCAATGTTGCGGACCTGCGCTGTGAGATTTCCGGCCATCGAATTGACGCTATCCGTCAAATCTTTCCAGGTGCCGGCGACACCGCGGACATCGGCTTGGCCGCCGAGCTTGCCTTCAGTTCCGACTTCGCGCGCCACGCGTGTCACTTCCGAAGCGAACGAACTAAGCTGATCCACCATCGTATTAATGGTGTTCTTCAGCTCTAGAATTTCGCCGCGCACGTCGACCGTAATTTTGCGCGACAAGTCGCCGCGCGCCACGGCTGTCGTGACTTCAGCAATGTTGCGAACCTGGTTCGTCAGGTTGCCCGCCATGAAGTTCACGTTATCGGTGAGATCTTTCCAGGTGCCGGCTACGCCTTTCACTTCCGCCTGTCCGCCGAGCTTTCCTTCGGTTCCCACTTCGCGCGCCACGCGCGTGACTTCCGATGCGAACGAGCTAAGCTGATCCACCATGGTGTTGATGGTGTTTTTCAGCGCTAGAATTTCGCCGCGCGCGTCCACCGTGATGATGGTGGTTAAATCTCCGCGCGCCACGGCGGTGGTCACACCGGCGATATTTCGGACTTGGTTCGTCAAATTGCTCGCCATGTAATTGACGCTATCGGTGAGATCTTTCCAAGTTCCTGCCACTCCGCGGACATCAGCCTGACCGCCGAGCTTGCCCTCAGTGCCGACCTCGCGAGCCACGCGCGTCACTTCGCTAGCGAACCCGTTGAGCTGATCCACCATCGTGTTGATGGTGTTCTTTAGCTCCAGAATCTCGCCGCGCGCATCTACCGTGATCTTGGTCGATAGATCGCCCTTCGCCACGCCAGTAGTCACCTGCGCGATGTTGCGAACCTGCGACGTTAAGTTGCCCGCCATGAAGTTCACGCTGTCGGTAAGATCTTTCCAGACGCCGCCGACGCCTTTCACTTCCGCCTGCCCGCCGAGCTTTCCTTCGGTGCCCACTTCGCGAGCCACGCGCGTCACTTCGCCCGCGAATGCGTTGAGCTGATCGACCATGGTGTTGATCGTGTTTTTCAACTCCAGAATTTCACCGCGAACGTCTACGGTGATTTTGCGCGACAAGTCGCCCTTCGCAACAGCCGTCGTTACTTCCGCAATGTTACGGACCTGGCTGGTCAGGTTGCTCGCCATGGAGTTGACCGAATCCGTCAAATCTTTCCAGGTTCCGGCGACGTCGTGCACGTCGGCCTGTCCGCCCAACTTGCCTTCGGTACCTACTTCGCGCGCCACGCGCGTCACTTCGCCGGCGAACGCGTTAAGCTGATCCACCATCGTATTGATGGTGTTTTTCAACTCCAGAATTTCGCCGCGCGCATCGACCGTGATCTTGGTCGACAAATCGCCCTTCGCAACCGCCGTGGTTACCTGCGCGATGTTACGGACCTGAGAGGTCAGGTTACCTCCCATGAAGTTCACGCTATCGGTGAGATCTTTCCAGACTCCGCCGACGCCTTTCACTTCAGCCTGACCTCCCAGCTTTCCTTCCGTACCCACTTCACGCGCCACGCGCGTCACTTCGCCCGCGAACGCGTTAAGCTGATCCACCATCGTATTGATGGTGTTCTTCAGCTCCAAAATTTCACCGCGCACGTCTACCGTAATCTTGCGCGACAAATCGCCGGTAGCCACCGCAGTCGTAACCTCGGCGATGTTGCGGACCTGAGCCGTCAGGTTGCCGGCCATGGAATTCACGGAATCCGTCAAATCTTTCCAGACGCCGCCGACGCCTTTTACTTGTGCCTGCCCGCCGAGCTTACCGTCAGTACCGACCTCGCGCGCCACGCGCGTGACTTCAGATGCGAACGAATTCAGCTGATCCACCATGGTGTTAATGGTGTTTTTCAAGGCCAGAATTTCGCCCTGGACATCCACGGTGATTTTCGTGGAGAGATCGCCCCGCGCCACGGCCGTTGTAACTTCGGCGATATTACGAACCTGGTTAGTGAGGTTTCCGGCCATGGAATTGACGGAATCCGTCAGATCCTTCCAGACGCCACCGACGCCTTTCACCTGCGCCTGTCCGCCCAGCTTTCCTTCGGTTCCCACTTCGCGCGCCACGCGCGTCACTTCTGATGCGAACGAATTCAGCTGATCCACCATGGTGTTGATGGTGTTCTTCAGCTCCAGAATTTCGCCGCGCGCATCGACCGTGATCTTGGTCGACAGATCGCCCTTCGCCACGCCAGTGGTCACCTGCGCGATGTTGCGAACCTGCGACGTCAGGTTGCCCGCCATGAAGTTGACGCTATCCGTGAGATCGCGCCAGGTTCCGGCGACGCCTTCCACTTTCGCTTGCCCGCCGAGCTTGCCTTCGGTTCCGACTTCGCGCGCCACGCGCGTGACTTCCGATGCGAACGAGCTGAGCTGATCCACCATCGTGTTGATGGTGTTCTTCAATTCCAAAATTTCGCCGCGCACCGTAACCGTGATCTTGCGCGAAAGATCGCCCTTCGCAACTGCGGTCGTGACCTCAGCGATATTACGAACCTGAGCCGTAAGGTTTCCGGCCATGGAGTTTACCGAGTCCGTCAGATCCTTCCAGGTGCCGCCGACGCCGGGAACGTCAGCCTCGCCTCCCAGCAGGCCTTCAGTTCCCACTTCGCGCGCCACGCGCGTCACTTCCGCAGCGAACGAGCTCAGCTGGTCCACCATGGTGTTGATCGTATTCTTTAGCTGCAAAATTTCACCGCGCGCGTCAACCGTAATGCGCGTCGAAAGATCGCCTTTAGCCACTGCGGTTGTTACTTCAGCGATGTTGCGAACCTGGTTGGTCAAGTTGCCGGCCATCGAGTTAACGGAATCGGTCAAGTCTTTCCACACACCGGCGACGCCCTTCACTTCCGCCTGCCCGCCCAATCTTCCGTCCGTACCCACCTCGCGCGCCACGCGCGTCACTTCCGCCGCGAACGAACTCAACTGATCCACCATCGTATTAATGGTGTTCTTCAACTCCAGAATTTCGCCGCGGGCATCCACCGTGATTCTGGTCGTCAAATCGCCCTTGGCGACCGCGGTCGTGACGCCGGCGATGTTGCGAACCTGATTGGTGAGGTTGCTCGCCATCGAGTTCACGCTTTCCGTCAGATCTTTCCAGGTTCCCGCGACGCCCGTCACCACCGCCTGCCCACCCAGCTTGCCTTCGGTCCCGACTTCGCGCGCCACGCGAGTCGCTTCCGACGCGAACGAATTCAGCTGGTCCACCATGGTGTTTACGACGCGCGCCGTGTGCAAAAACTCGCCGCGCAGCGGGCGCCCGTCGACATCCAGAGACATCGTCTGCGAAAGATCGCCTTTCGCCACCGCACCGATCACGCGCGCCACCTCGGTCGACGGCTGCACCAAGTCGCCGATCAAGCTGTTCACCGAGTCGATGCAAGCCGCCCATCCGCCGCTCGCCGACCCGATCGACGCCCGCTGGGCGATCTTGCCCTCTTTACCGACCGACCGGCTGATGCGGTCCAGCGCGCCTGCCATTTTTTCGTTGAGCTCCAGAATATCGTTCAACGCATCGGCGATCTTGCCGTCCATGCCGACCAGATCCACCGGCATGCGAACCGAGAAGTCACCCTGTTTGAAGGCAACCAGCGTCTCCAAAAGGACGTTGGTTTCGCGGCGCGGTGCGGTCTTTGAGCGTTTCTGGGTGGTTGGTGCGGATGGCATGCCTGTCTCCCGTGTCAATTTGGCTCGAACTCCGAATAGAGACGGAAAACCGCAATAGGTTACAAGAAGTTATGGCTTACTCCCGAGGCCCTTGCTTTTCGGGCGGATTAAAACGGTAAATCACTAAAAATATGTGATTTAGCGGCGACGCACAGATCAGCTTTGCAATGTTTTAGCGGCTGGTCTTCCTGGCTGCTTTTTTGGCCGGACTTGCGACGGCCCCTCGTTTCGCAGGCAAGGTGCGTTTCTTGGGCGCCGCTTTTTTGGGTTTGGCAGCGGTCTTAGCCGGGGGTTTAACCACGCCAGTCCTAAGCGCCAACTTGCCGATTGTCGTTCCAATTGCTTCGGCGGCCGATTTCAGAAACGGACTTTCTTCAGACACCACTTTCTTCTTCTGGGCCATGATCGGTTCCCTCTCCATAGATAAGCTTCGCTCATCCGGGGCACGCGTGGGGCCATTTCTCACAATCGGCCACCTAACTGCAATAAGAAGAACGTGCATATGATGCTTGCGAACACTAAGGTTCTCCTGTGACCCGCCCGCGCAGCAATGCGGGGATGCGGATTGCCGCCACGTTGATAGCGGTGATCGCTGTTATGTACCTGGCGCGCGAGATCCTAATTCCCCTGGCCTTCGCCGTCACATTGGCACTAGTTCTATCGCCCGCCGTTGGCTGGCTGCAGAAAATTCATATCCGGCGCTTCGCGGCGGCGTTGGTGATCGTGACGGTGCTGGTTTGCGGAACCGGCGCAGTAGGGTATGTGATCTTCAACCAATTGGTACAGGTCGTAAGCGATCT
>Ga0268266_10004457_pt1 | contig 13393 bp, 12 predicted proteins | sample KBSS13metaG_FD_190356 | JGI IMG/M metagenome (GOLD analysis project Ga0268266, IMG submission 190356) | Switchgrass rhizosphere microbial communities from Kellogg Biological Station, Michigan, USA - KBS S1-3 metaG (SPAdes) (version 2) | ecosystem: Host-associated > Plants > Roots > Rhizosphere...
GAGGCTTCGGCTGGGACATCAACACCGCCTTCTCCCGCCCACGCGGCTCCATCTTCCCCATCGGCAGCTTCGGCCACACCGGCTTCACCGGAACCACTCTCTGGATGGATCCGCAATCCGACACCTACGTCGTGCTCCTGGCGAACGCCGTCCATCCCCGCGGCAACCCACCCATCTCCGCCCTTCGTGGACAGGTCGCCACCGCCGCCGCCGAAGCCATCCACCTCTACGGCAGCTCTCCATCGCAAGCTGGCAACTCCGCCAAAACCCTCACCGGCATCGACGTCCTAGAATCCACGCACTACGCCGATCTCGCCGCCGCCGCGCAACGCCACGGCAACCACCTTCGCCTCGGCATCCTCACCAATCAGTCCGGAGTCGACGCCAACGGCCATCGCACCATCGACCTTCTAGCCACCGAGGCCACCAAAGCCGTCCCCGGCCTCGAGCTCAAAGCCATCTTCTCTCCCGAGCACGGTCTCTTCGGCATCAAGGACGACTCCGGAATCAAGGGCGAGGTAGACCCCACAACGCACATCGCCGTCACCTCGCTCTACGGCACCACGCCGGAATCTCGTCACCCCACCCACGCGCAGCTCAAAGAGCTCGACGCTGTCATCGTCGACCTGCAGGACGCAGGAGTCCGGTTCTACACCTACGAAGCGCAGACCGGATACTTCGTCGAAGCCGCCGCCGCGGAAAAGCGCCTCGGCCATCCGCTCGAAATCATCATCCTCGACCGCCCCAACATCATCGGTGGTCTCGCCGTGCAGGGTCCCGTCTCCGACCCCAACCGCGAGGTCTACACCAACTACATGCAGATGCCCGTCCGTCACGGCATGACTCTCGGCGAACTATGCCTCTACATCAACGGTGAGCGCCGTCTCCCCAGCAAGACCTCCCCCAATGTGCAGGAGCCGTTAGGAGCCGCCGTCACCGTCGTCAAGATGCAGGGCTGGCAACGCCGCATGTTCTACGACGACACCGGCCTGCCCTGGATCAATCCCAGCCCCAACCTGCGCTCCGTCAACGCCGCCACGCTCTACCCCGGCGTCGAGTTCGCTCTTCAGTTCACCAACATCTCCGTCGGTCGTGGCACTCCCATGCCGTTTGAGAACATCGCCGCTCCCTTCTTCGACGCCAAAGCTCTCACCGACGCCCTCACCGCGCGCAATATCCCCGGCGTCACCTTCTCGCCCTCCACCGTCACCATCGCCGAAGACGCATTCAAGTACCCCTACCACGGCCAGACACTACCAGCAGTCCACCTCACTGTCACCGATCGCAACTCGCTCGACTCGCCCGCCCTGGGCATCGAGCTCATGTCAGCCATCCGCCGCCTCTATCCCAAAGACTTCAACATCGACCGAGCCGACACGCTCATCCGCAGCGTCAACACCATGCTCTCTATTAAGAACGGTGACGACCCTCACTCCATCGTCAAATCCTGGCAACCCGACCTCGAAACCTTCAACCAGCGCCGCGCAAAGTACCTCCTCTATTAGCCATCGGGTGCGGGTGCCCCACATCTCGACCCTGAGATGTGGGTTGGCTCAGGTACAACATCCTGGAAGCCGACATTCCGAGCGAAGCCGAGGAATCCCTGTCTTCCGCCCGGAGCGCCACAAATGCCTGCTGACGCAGGACGTTGTCCCCAGCGGTCTTCCCAAACCAGTACCCATTTCGCCACTCACACCCCACAAATTCACAACATCCCACACCTTCCTGCGTCACAATAAGAAGACATCCTTTGAGGAGGAATGCTGTCTCATGCCGCGCATCAACTTCCATCAACAGCTCGCCGCGCTTAAAGACAAGCTCCTCGCCATGGCCGCGCTCTCCCAGCAGGCGCTCTCCCTCGCCCTCGAGGCTTACCTCACCGGCAATCTCAGCCTCTGCGACCACGTCAAGGAGATCGAGGCTGCCATCAACGCCGCCGAGCGCGACGTCGACGAGATGGCCTACGACCTGCTCGCCAAGGAGCAGCCCATGGCCATCGATCTGCGTTTCATCCTCGCTGTCATCAAGATCAATGGAGACCTCGAGCGCATCGGCGACCAGGCGACCAATATCGCCCAACGCACCCGCGCCCTCGTGGGCATCTCCCACATCGAGCTTCCCATCGACATTCCGGACATGGGCGAAAAGGTCGGCGTCATGATCCGCACCGCCCTTCAATCGCTTCTCGAAGCGGACGCTCGCCTCGCCGAACAGGTCCTCGCCATGGACGACGAGGTCGACGAGATCAATCGTCTCGTCCAGGACGATCTCACCGAACTCATGCAGGGTCATCCCGAAAGCAGCGCGCAGGCCCTCAACGCCATCATCGTCTCCCGCAACCTCGAGCGTTCAGCAGACCACGCAACCAACATCGCCGAAGATGTCATCTTCTGGGTACGTGGCTCGGATGTGCGCCACAAATACTCCCTAGCTCAGGCTGAATAACACCTCCCAACCTGAGAGCCGCTTTTGGGCCATCCTTCGCAGCGAAGTTCAGGAATTGATAACTTTTCCTTATAACCCTTTGAAAGATCGAATCATTTTACGGCTCAAATACTTGCAACATCCCCCAAAGTTCCCTTGACGCCCATTATCCCGCCCCATTAACCTTTAACCATGGCGTTTGGCCGCACCCATCTCGTCTCCTTCTGTCGCAGCTGTTGTTGCGACCGGGTGCGCTGTCGCCTTTGTCCTGTTGTATAGCTACACCGTCAGGCAAAAGCGCCGCCGCCCACTCCCACCGAGTGGGATTTTTATTATCTACGCCAACTTTTAAAGGATCTCAACCATGTCCAGTACACCGGCTCCAGCCGCTCCCAAAGAGACCAAAGCCCAGCGCTCAGAACGACTAAAGCTTGCCAAGAACCCTTGGGAGGCCTGGGATGAAGTCCGCGAGTTCGCCCGCAACGGACGTGACACCGTCCTGCCAGAGTGGACTGGGCTCTACTTCAAGTGGTGGGGCGTCTATACCCAGGGCGACGGCAAAGGAGTCACCGGAGGAGCCAACGGCGAAGGAAAGGCCAGCGAGTACTTCATGATGCGCATCGGCCTGCCCAACGGCCTGCTCACAAGTCACCAGACCCGCGTCATCGGGCAGCTCGCGGTCAAGTACGCCAACAACCTCGCCGACATCACCACCCGTCAGAACATCCAGTTCCACTGGCTCACCCTCGGCGGCCTCGTCGACGTCGTCGACTCACTCACCGCAATCGGCCTCTCCCCCAAGGGAGCCTGCGGAGACGTCGTCCGCAACGTCACCGGCTGCCCGCTCGCCGGAATCGACTCGCACGAGCTGATCGACGCCTCTCCGCTCGCCGTTGAGATCGCGCATCACCTCACCGCGAATCCCGAGTTCTACAACCTTCCCCGCAAGTTCAAGATCACCGTCTCCGGATGCCCCGTCTGGTGCACCTTCCCTGAGATCAACGACGTCGCCCTCACCGCCATCAAGCGCACCATCGGCGGAGTCGACGAGATCGGCTACACCCTGCGCGTCGGCGGCGGCCTCTCCACCGAGCCCCACATCGCCACACGCATCCCTGCCTTCATCCCGCAGTCGAAGGCCCTCGACGTCGTCACCGCCGTCGTCCGCATCTTCAAGGAGCAGACCGAGCTTCGCGAGAACCGCACCCGCGCCCGCATCAAGTACCTCTTCATGCGCCACGGCTGGACCGCCGAGTCCATGCTCGCCGCCATCGAAGAGAAGCTCGGCTACAAGCTCGATCCCAGCCCCGTCGATCACGAAGAGGTCCCCGCCGACATCTACCGCGATCACATCGGCATCACGTCGCAGCGCCAGCCCGGCCTCTCCTCCGTTGGAGCCTCTGTGCTGAACGGTCGCCTCTCCGGAGAGCAGCTCATCAAGCTCGCCGACCTCGCCGACAAGTACGGCAACGGCCAGCTCCGCGCCACCATCGGCCAGAACATCCTCATCGTCAATGTGCCCAACCGCGAGACCGCCGCACTCGTCGTCGAACTCAACACCCTCGGCCTCAACGTCGACGTCTCTCCCTTCTGGCGCGGAGCCATCGCCTGCACCGGAACCGAGTTCTGCAAGCTCGCCATCGCCGAGACCAAGGCCTTCAACAAGTGGCTGGTCGCCGACCTCGAAGAGCGTCTGCCCGGCTTCGATCAGCAGATCCGTCTCCACGTCACCGGCTGCACCAACTCCTGCGGCCAGCACTGGATCGCCGACATTGGCCTCGAAGGCAAGAAGATCAAGAAAGACGGCCAGATGGTCGACGCCTTCTTCTTCTGCGTCGGCGGCTCCATCGGGAAATATGCTCGTCCGGCTCGCCAGATCGGCTACCGTGCGGCAGCGACCGACGTTCCCGCCGCCATCGAGCGTCTTCTCAACGGCTACCTCGAAGCTCGAACCCCGGGAGAAGATCTCCGCAGCTACTTCGACCGCACCGAAGACACCGTTCTCCGGGCTCAATTAGCCGGTGAAGTCCTCGAGCCGGTCGAGCGTGATGCTCCGCCCGTAGGCGCAGGTCGCTTCGCCCCAAGCGAATAACTCAACACCGCTTTCACATCAACAGAGGCCACGACATTTGTCGTGGCCTCTGTGTTTTTCGCTTTGAAGATGTAGCTCAATGAACCTAATGAGACGGCATCACTAGCACCTCAGCTTGCGGAGCTTCGATGAGATTCGAAATCCGCCTCAGCATATCGGCCGGGTGCACCGGCTTACTGAGCAGTGTGAAGTGGCGCCCCAGACCGTTCGCCTGTTCCAGCATATCGATCGTCGCAGCCTGCCCCGAAAACAGCAGAACCTTGATCTCGGGAATCAGTTCTTCCAGAGCAAGAGCAAGCTCGATTCCCGTCATTCCGGGCATAACCACATCCGTGATCAGCAGGCTAGGACGATACGCTCGTGCCAGCTCCAGCGCGCTTGTACCATCGTAGGCCGTCATCACCTTGTAGTTATTCCTCGAGAGAATTATCGATAAGGTATCGGCGATGATTCGCTCATCATCTACCACCAACACGTCGACATGCGTTCCCTCAGCGGACGAAGAACAATCTTCCATTGGAACCTCCTCCAGGGCGACGACTTCGAACTTTAGTTGGCGCATGAGCCACCTCGATTTTCACTCTACCAAGCTCCGGCTCATATGGGTTAAGTCTTTTATATTCCTATATTTACACGTCAACATTAGAGTTGAAACCTTCTAAGATGAACTTGCATCTATTTATTCGGCAGTTTTTTGTTACGATTACGCTACGTTAGCGTGACGCAAGGAGAACGTGATGGACGGCGAAGATCACTTCAAACCCATGAAATGGGAATCCATACTCCAGGTGGACGTACCCAAAGGAAGGGACGGCAAGCACAAACTCATCATCGCGCAGCTTCTGAACGACATCGATCAGTTGAAGGTAGGCTCTGCGCTGAAGATTCCTCTCACTGAGCTGCCCGACTCCAAAGAAAACATTCGGGCCGCCCTCAGCCGGGTATCCCGTCAGCGCGGCATTCCTCTCGCTACCTCAAGTACGGACGAATTTCTGTATATCTGGAAAGAACCCGGCAAGGGTGGTGCCGACGGAGACGGTTCCAAAGGCTGACCTGTCCGAGCGGGAAATAACTCTTCGAAATTTCCGCTCCTCTGAGACAACGCTCGACCTGAACAGAGAGAGGACGAACAGGTCGAGCGCGATCCATCGATCCAATCAGGATTCGTTACTGCGAGTGAAGGGTTTCCATGGGATCAACCAGTGAGGCTCGTCTTGCCGGAATATAGCAAGCAGCGACAACCACGAGCGTGAGGAGAGCAGCCACTCCAATGAAGGTGCCAGGATCTGTGGCACTCACGCCATAAAGTAATTTTGTCATCATGCGGGTTAGCACAAGGCCCGCAGCGACTCCAATGGCGATTCCGATCACAGCTAGCCGCACACCTTGCCACAAGATCAGATTTATAACGTCTGTGCGTTGCGCTCCAAGCGCAAGCCGGATCCCGATCTCCTGTGAGCGTTGCTCTACCAGATAAGCGATCACTCCATACACTCCAATGCTGGCCAGTAAAAGAGCCAGTGCAGCGAAGGATCCAAGAAGAATCATGACGAAACGCCGCTGAGCCAGAGAGCTCGATAAACTGCCTTCGAGCGTGTGGACGTCATAGAAGATTTGCTCGTGGCTGTTCTGCTCGACGGTGCGGCGGATGGAGTTGAAGACCTGTTTACGATCGCCCTGATATCGCAGCACAGCCTGAATACCCGAGGGTGCGAGGCGCACAAAGTCGTCCGGAGTTTGCATCCAGGATGTATAGAGTTGCACCCGCAAGGGATTCACATCGTCAGCGTCAAGTCCCCATTGTTTGACGTGACCAACCACTCCGACGATCTCGACTCTTTTATCGCCGTCGGCAAGCATAATGTGCTTTCCGATGGGATCCTGTCCCGCAAAGTATTTCGCGGCGAAGACTTCATCGATAACACCCACAAGGGGCGACTTTTCGTCATCGTGGGAGGTAAAGAATCTGCCGCGCTTGAGAGCAATTCCCATCACCTTCAGATAGTCCGGCCCGACGCTGTAAAACAGGGTACCTTTCATGTCGCTGGTGGAAATAGGCTTCGGCTGGCCTTCCTGCCAGAACTGGACGTCCCCTTCGTTATCGATGGGAAGACCGGCCCAGGACTGCGAGACAGCGGTAACTCCGGGAATTGCCGCAATTTGGTCATCGAAGTTACGGTAGGCGGCGCGAATGGCCGTTGGGTTTCCGCCGATCATGGAAGGCGGAAGTGTATAGCCAAAGACCAGAACATTCTGCGGGTTGAAGCCAGGATCGACCTTCCATAGCTGTTGAAGGCTGCGAATCATGAGACCGGCTCCAAGAAGGAGCACCAGTGCGATCGCCATCTCGGAGATGACAAAGATGTTTTGCGTTCGATGACGTGCCACGCTCGACCCGCGACCGCCTGCTTTGAGCGCAGCGTGAGGGTCAGTTCGGGATGTTCTGAACGCCGGCAACAGGCCGAAGAGCGTTCCGGTAAGAAGCGTGATGCCCAGAGTGAAAAAGAGAACCCGAAGGTCGAGTCCAATCTCTTCGGATCTCGGCAGCGTCTCGGGAAGAAGCTTGAGGCAGGCATGAGTTCCCCAAACTGCGATGACGAGTCCGAGTGCTCCAGACGCGATCGACAGCAGGAGACTCTCCGTGAGCAGCTGACGGATCATGCGCGTACGACTGGCTCCCAGCGCTGCACGAATCCCAAACTCCTGCATACGAGTGGTGGAACGCGCAAGAAGAAGGCTTGCGATATTAACGCATGCGATCAGGAGCACGAGACCGACTGCCGCCATGATCACCAAGAGGAACGGTCGAACGTCGCCTACGATCTGCTCCTTGAGAGGAACCAGACTCGCTCCGATGCCTGTATCGACATCTGGGAACGCCTTGGCGAGGTTCTTCGAGACCCGGGCCATATCGGCGTTGGCTTGTTCGATGCTTACACCGGGTTTCAGTCGGCCGATCGCACGAAGCCCCATGCCGGCATTCCGGGCCAGGAGCCCTGGCGCATTCCATTGCCCCATGGGAAGGTAAACATCACGATTGCCCATGCCCCAGACCGTGAGATGAAAGCTCGAAGGAATAACCCCGATAATTGAGTATGATCTTCCATTGAGAGAAACGGTTCTGCTCAACACATTAGGTGACGCATCGAACTTTCTCTTCCATAGTCCTTCGCTGATCAGAGCTATAGGAGCGGCTCCAGGGATCTCTTCCTGCTCCGTAAAGGTGCGTCCAAGAAGAGGCTTAACTTCCAATGTCTCGAAGAAACCTGAGGTCATATATTGACCATCGACTAGTTCGGCTTCACCCTTCCCCGTAAGGCTGAAGTAGTATCCGTGCGACACGGACATCGAGGAGAAGGTGCGGTTGTCCTTTCTCCAGTCCTTGAAGTTAGGAAAAGAGATTCCGCCGAACTCGAAGTTCGGCTTGCTCTCATGCAGGATGATGAGCTCCTCGGAGTGAGGATATGGCAGAGGATGCAGCAGAATCCCGTTCACGATAGAAAAGATGGCCGTGTTGGCTCCGATACCTAACGCAAGGGTTAGGACTGCGACCGCAGTAAAGACGGGACTCTTTCTCAGCATGCGCAGACCGAAACGGAGGTCGTGCCAGAGCGTCTCGAGCCAGGGGAGAGATCGTTGCTCGCGGTAAGACTGCCGCGTCTGTTCCACTCCACCCAGCTGAATCAGAGCCTGGCGTCGAGCTTCGCCCGGTGCCATTCCAGAGCAGATGTTGTCCTCGATATGCATCTCAAGATGACTCTCAAGCTCCGCGGCAAACTCCTGCTCTGCCTGCTGCATGCGAAAGGTACCCAGCAGACGTCTCCATAGTGCTCGCAAAGTCTTCATTGCGCCTCCTGAGTGGGTGCCAGAAATCGGGCCAGGATGGCAGTAGCCTGCTCCCACTCTCGCGCCTCTTGCTGGAGTAGTTTGTGACCCGCACGCGTGAGCCTGTAGAACTTTGCCTTGCGATTCTTTTCCGAGGCTCCCCACTCGGATGCAATCGCTCCCTCCTGCTCGAGTTTAAGAAGCGCCGGATAGAGGGTGCCGTAGTTTAGAGAAAGCAGACCGCCACTGGTCTGTTCGATGCGCCGCGCTATGCCATACCCGTGCAACGGCCCCATCGCCTCAAGCGTTTTGAGCACCATCAGTGCGAGAGTGCCCTTCCAGACATCCGCTTTATTCTCTCCCATCGCTTCTCTCCTATGCGATTCCCATAGGGAATATTTGCATTGTTTCCTATGGGAATGCAATAGGTAAAATAAAAATGCAATGCGTTGCCGAAACTCAGTCCTGGAGATAGGCCAGAATCGCTCGAAGCGTCTCTGCTTTCGCTCGCGCAAGGGACAACCCTCTAGGCCTCCGCAGAACAATCGCGTGTCCAAACGTTTCAACCATATTGCTCAGAAAGAACGCTTGCATGTCGATACTGCCGGCGTGGCTTAACTCCTTCGAACGTGAGCCGAGCGAACGGCGAATCGGGCCATAGAGCCGAACAGACAAACCGGGAGTTCCCGCAGCGGATTGTGGAACCTCAGTCTGCAGCAGCCCTGATAGCTCGGGATCGACACGATGAAGCTCAATCATTCCATCGATCATCGAAGCGATAAACTCTGCAAGCGTCGAATCCTCGTTTTGTGCCATGCATCGCCCAATCATGCCGTCCACCTCGGCGATGTGGCGCTCGTGCAGCGCAATAAAGATTGCGCGCTTGTTCGGAAAGTATTGATACACGGAACCGATGCTGACCCCGGCAGTCTCGGCGATCCGGTTCGTTGTAATCGAGGAGGCACCACGCCGCTTGAGCAGCTTGATGGCTGCATCGAGCATGGAGTTGACGGTCACCTGCGCCCGTTCCTGGTTCGGCACTCGGCGGGCCGAAGACCTTTTAACGGCTCGTTTCATTGCACGAGTGTAGTTCAAAATGTGAGCTTTCTTTTAATTTATGCATTTGGGGTCCTTCATGATTGGACGAACGTAAGGCCTCAATGCGAGTAGACAAGGTGTTTTCGGCCTTAGTCTTGTCCTCATAAACATGGCCGCTGCGTTGAGCAGCCCTGACTCAATTGTGAGGATGAATGACACATCTGATTACTGGAGCGACCGGGGACGTTGGATCCCGCGTCGTCAACCATCTGCTAAAGCGCGAGATTCGCCCACGGATTCTGGCACGAAATGAAGCAAAGGCTCGTCTCCGGTTCGGAGAGGCGGTAGATATCTTTGCAGGAGATCTCTCTGATCCGGCATCGTTCCGAAAAGCCTTGGAGGGGATCGATGCTCTCTTCCTCGTCAACGTCGGTCCGGAGATCCCTGAACGAGATGAAGGGGCAGCCCTCCTCGCAAAAGAAGAGGGGGTGAAGAAGATCGTGAAGCTTTCCTCGCTCGACGTAGAGCACGGCTTGGCGATCGGAGCCTGGCATGAAAAAGGGGAAGCCGCCATCCGTGCATCCGGTGTTCCCTTCACCTTCGTGCGTCCGACAGGATTCATGTCAAATCTGCTGACATGGGCCTACTCCATCAAAATCGAGCAGATCGTCAGATCTTCGACTGCGGATGGCCGTAGGCCCTTTATTCACTCAGAGGATATAGCGGCAGTATCGGTCGAGGCTTTGCTCACGGAGACGTATCGAAATCAGGTAACCTCGATTACCGGGCCTGACTCACTCTCCTTTGGCGAGGCTACTGGAATCATTGCCCAAGCGATCGGACACCCTTTGACCTATGAGTCGATATCAGACAAGGAGGCGGGCGGAGCGTTACGCAAAAATCAGTGGGTCACCAGAAGAAACGGAGGCTCATGTCGCTTTATGGAGGGCCATTCGCCAAGGTCGTCTGGCCGGAGTTACAGATGACGTGGAAAAGATTCTAGGACGTAGGCCCATTCCTCTCAGCCAATGGGTTGCAGAGAATAGAGATTCGTTTCGTAACTGACACAGGTTGAAATGCACTCGCACCCGACCCTCGCCGTTCTGTAGCCGCTCCAGGCATGTCAAGGCGCAGTTCCTCTATTTCCCACAAAGCAAAGAAGATCGATTTGCCGATTAGATTCCGTCTCTCAGATAAAATATAACTACAGAAAGAAGGCTCCGGAAAACCGGAGCCTTTGCTTCACCCGGATCCAGGTCCGGACCTAAGTTATTTCGATCGAAGACTTTGCACAATAACAGCAGGGGGAGGCCATCCCTCGAACGGAGTTCCAGAGATGTCCCTTTTCCCGATCTTCCTCAAGCTCACCGGCCGCTCCTGCGTCGTCATCGGAGCAGGTCACCTGGCTGAGTCGAAGATCACCTCCCTTCGTGCCGCCGATGCCGCTGTCACGGTCATCGCACCGGAGGCCAGTGAGGCCATCCGCGACCAGGCCGCCGCAGGCGAACTGGTCTTCCTCGAACGTCACTATAAAGAAGGCGACCTCACCGGAGCCTTCCTCGTCGTCGCCGCCACCGACGAGCCAGCAGTTAACCGCGCCGTCTTCGCAGAGGCCACAGAGAAGGGTGTCCTCTGCAACGCCGTCGACGACCCTCCGTTCTGCGACTTCTACTTCCCTTCTGTCGTCCGCCGCGGCGACCTGCAGCTCGCCATCTCGACCGCAGGAAACTCGCCCGCGCTGGCTCAGCAACTCCGCAAAGAGCTGAACGAACAGCTCCCGCTTGACCTCGGCGAATGGCTCGCTGACCTCGGCAACCTCCGCCGCGAGGTCGTCGCCGCCGAGCCGCTCAACCAATCCCGCCGTCTTCTCCTGCACGAGCTGGCCCAGCGTCAGGTCTGCAGCTACGATCAGTGCCCCTCCCGCCTGCTCGCCCGCGAACACGCTCTCACAAACCCCCAATCGAAGGAGAAGGCGTGATCTCAATCCCCGACGCCGAACCTGGTTATGTCTATCTGGTAGGTGCTGGTCCAGGCGATCCCGCGCTTCTCACCTTGCGCGCGGCCCACCTCATCAAAACCGCAGACGTCATCCTGCCCGATGACCTCGTCTCCGACGAAGTCCTCGGTATCGCAAGTCCAACCGCGATCGTCATCCCGGTAGGAAAACGCTGCGGACAGCCTCGCATCACCCAGGCGGGGATCCACGACCTGATGCTCGAGCACGCCTCCGCCGGAAACTCGGTTATCCGACTCAAATCCGGAGACCCGCTTGTCTTCGGACGCGCCGCCGAGGAGATCACCTTCCTCCGCGAACACTCGCTTCCCTTCGAGATCGTCCCCGGAATCACCGCCGCCTTCGCGGTCGCCGCCACCCTTCAGACACCGCTGACCGACCGGACGCGAGCATCCAAACTCATCCTCGCAACAGCGCACCACGCAGCTGGAAAGCTCTCGCTTACCCCAAGCTGGTCCGGAGCCTTCCCCGACGAAGCCACCCTCGTCATCTACATGCCCGGACGCGACTTCGAAGCGCTCGCCCAGGATCTCATCGCCTCCGGAATTGCGCCGACGACCTCCTGCGTCGCGGTCTCCCGCGCCTCTACTCCCGAGGAACACATCCACATCACCACGTTAGCCGAACTCTCGAGCACTAACGTCGGGCCAGCCCCGGTCATTCTTCTCATCGGGCCTTCGGCGTAGAGACCGGATCACTCAGAAATCGCTCCACGCGTTCACGAACCGCAGCAGCATCACAGCTCATAATCAAATGCGCACATTCTCCGTGCGATAGATAGACCTCAGCACCCGCCGCCTTCGCCCACTCCAGTGCAGGCCCCGGAGCTACCATCCTGTCTTCGGCCGCATTGATCACCAGAAACTTCACCCGCGAGCTGCGAGCTACCTCCTCGAGTGGCCGACCGTGCAGGACATCGTGCGAAAGAATCGCACGTGCCTGCCACACACGATCGTTGGCATCCTGGCGCTGCGGAGCCTCGATCTTTGCGAGCCACTCACTATATTGCGAGCGCGGAGCTTCTGCATTCCGGAACGCTGGAGTCGTGAGCAGCTGAAACCCTATCGCATTCGCCAGCTTGAGAGCAGGCTCCTTCGTGTAATTGCCTCCCTGATAGTCCGGATCAGAGGCGATGGCATCGATCAGAATCTGCTTGGAGAGTCGGTCGAAGTTGGTAGCCTGGGGCGAGCCTATGATGGGAACCGCACGCTCGACAAACTCAGGATAAAGCGTTGCCCACGCAAAGACCTGATGACCACCCATCGAGAGCCCGACCGCGGCGTGGACATGCTGCACATGCAGCACCTCCGTCAGGACACGGTATTGCGCTCGCGCCATGTCTTCCATGGTGAACTGGGGAAAAGAGGCTCCAGCTTGCCGTCTGCTGTTGGAAGGCGAGGAAGATATCCCGTCTCCAAACGCATCGAAGGCGACACCAAAGAATCGAGACGTATCGACAAGTCTCTGTGGTCCCGGACCATCGCCGAAAAGAGAAAGCAGATCTTCGCTGCGCCCGTTCAACCAGGTCGGAACGATCACCACATTGGTGCGCTCTGCATTAAGAGCGCCAAAGGTTCGATAGCCGACTCTACAGTCCAGAATGACTTGACCACTGGCCAGATTGCACGTTCCCAACTCCGCGATCTGCTGAGTGCCGTCAAGACCGCGCATCGTGCCACAAAAAAGATAGGTAAACGCGAGGATCCAAACGCATCGTCTCGTCAAAGTCTTCATTTTGGGAGAATACACTTCAGGAAAACCTAATCACCGCTTTCGAAGAGATTCGAGCTCATCCAGGGTTCGCGGCCAGTCTTTTCCGAGAAGACGAGAGAGACTACGATCTGCCAACAGCTTTCCTTCGGTCTGGCACACAGGACAGTAGTTAGTCTCATTGTCTGCATATCGAATCCGCTGGACAGGGTTACCGCATCGCGGACACGGTTGTCCAAAACGCCCATGAACAGCCATGTCTTTTCGGAAGGCCGTCACCTTCTCCGGGA
>Ga0268266_10004462_pt1 | contig 13381 bp, 11 predicted proteins | sample KBSS13metaG_FD_190356 | JGI IMG/M metagenome (GOLD analysis project Ga0268266, IMG submission 190356) | Switchgrass rhizosphere microbial communities from Kellogg Biological Station, Michigan, USA - KBS S1-3 metaG (SPAdes) (version 2) | ecosystem: Host-associated > Plants > Roots > Rhizosphere...
GGTGCGCGAGTTCTTCTTGGCGACGTAATAGAAGCCGGTATCCGCCGTGGAAACGAGCTTGACCTTGATGGTGACCGCTTTGGCCATGTTCAGAACCTCAAATAGGGGATATCAGGCGCCGGCCAAACCGGCCTGCATTTGCCGCGCAACCTAGCTTCTGATCGCCCAAAGTCAAGGTTTTCGGGCCAAAAACCAACCTGATTCGGGGTGATTAACCCTCGAAGAATCGGTTTTTCGGCCTCGGCAACCCCAAATTCTCCCGCAGCGTCCGGCCTTCGTATTCTTTCCGGAAAATCCCGCGCTTCTGCAGTTCCGGCACCACCCTGTCGACGAAATCGTCGAGGCCGGCGGGCAGGAACGGGAACATGATGTTGAAGCCGTCGCTGCCACGGCTCGTCAGCCAATCCTCCATCTGGTCGGCAATGGTTTGCGGCGTGCCGACGAACGACAGCCCGCCATAGCCGCCGACGCGCTGCGCGAGCTGGCGCACGGTGAGCTTGTCGCGCGCGGCAACATCGACGAGGCGCTGGCGGCCGCTCTTGCTGGCGTTGGTCTCGGGGATCGGCGGCAGCTGGCCGTCGGGATCGAAGCCGGAGGCGTCGGTGCCGAGCTGCACCGAGAGCGAGGCGATGGCTGAGTCGTAATGCACCATGCTGTCGAGCTTTGCGCGCTTCTCCTTGGCTTCGTCCACGCTGTCGCCGACCACGACGAAGGCGCCGGGCAGGATTTTCAGATGCTCGGGGTTGCGGCCGATTTTCTCCATGCGGCCCTTGATGTCGGCATAAAGCTTCTGCGCATCGGCGAGGGGGCCGCCACCGGTGAACACGGCTTCCGCCGTTTCCGCCGCGAGCTGCTTGCCGTCCTCGGACGCGCCGGCCTGCACGATCAGCGGCCAGCCCTGGACGGGGCGGGCAATATTGAGCGGCCCGCGCACGGAGAGATATTTGCCCTTGTGATTGAGCACGTGCATTTTCGCTGGGTCGAAAAAGAGCCCGGATTCGACGTCGCGCACGAACGCGTCGTCGGCGAAGGAATCCCACAGGCCCGTCACCACGTCGTAGAACTCGCGCGCCCGCTTGTAGCGCTCGGCATGCTCCATGTGGTCGTCGAGTCCGAAATTCAGCGCGGCATCCGGGTTGGAGGTGGTGACGATATTCCAGCCCGCACGACCGCCCGAGATGTGGTCGAGCGAAGCAAAGCGCCGGGCGACATGATAGGGTTCGTCGAACGTGGTCGATCCCGTCGCGATCAGGCCGATATGTTCGGTGGCGCCGGCCAGCGCCGACAGCAGCGTGAACGGCTCGAACGACGTCACCGTGTGGCTGCGCTTGAGCGCATTGATCGGCATGTTCAGCACGGCCAGGTGATCGGCCATGAAGAAGGCGTCGAACTTGCCGGCCTCCAGTTTCTGGATCAGCTTCTTGATATGCGGGAAATTGAAGTTGGCATCGGGCCATGCGCCCGGATAGCGCCACGCGCCGGTGTGAATGGAGACCGGCCGCATAAACGCGCCGAGCTTGAGTTGCCGCTGTGCCATTGCCCCGTTCCGTAGCTGTTATTGTTGGGGAAGAGATAGGGTGGCGATCAGCGCAGCGCCATCAGGCGCCATCGAGAAGAATTTTGCAAATTAAGGGATTGGAGGAGAACAATTCGACGGTGCTAATACCGTCATTGCGAGCGCAGCGAAGCAATCCACGTCTCCGCCCGGGGATAGATGGTTTGCTTCGCTGCGCTCGCAATGACGGCGAGAGAGACTCGCAATGACGAGGAGAGAGCGGGGTTAAGCCCCCAGCACATCCTTCTGCATCTTGCCGCCGTAGAAATGGAAGAACGGCACCGGTGCGTCGTGACGCAGGGGACCGGTGGCGAGCCGGCGGTCGAGTTCGGCGAGCACGTTCTTGGTCATGGCATGTGCGTCCGCGAGCGGCTGGGAGCCGATCTCGACCCACACCAGCTCGACCAGTTCGGCATCGGCATGGATCACGCCTTCGACGCGATGGGCGATGCTGGAAGCATCGGCGGTGAAGAAGCGCGTATCGAAGCGGCGGACGCGGCCGGGCGGGGTGATCGCGCGCGCGATCAGGAACAGGCTGGATGGATCGGGCAGCAGGCCCGCTTCCGTGAACGGCTTCCAGGCGCCGTCGAGTTTCACGGGCTTGTCGACCTTGCGGCCGAGGCAGAGCCCGGTTTCCTCGCAGGCCTCGCGGATCGCGGCGACCGCGAGCGCACGCGCCCGGGAAGCTACGATCTTCGGGCTGCCCTTGAGCAGATTGGCCTCGAGCTCGGACGAAATGGGAGCGGCGACGGGAATGCGGTTATCGGCCTTATCGACGCGGCCGCCCGGGAAAACATATTTGCCCGGCATGAACACGACCTTGTCGTGGCGCTTGCCGACTAGCACCTTCGGCTTGTCGCCGGAGCGATCGATCAGGATCAGCGTCGCTGCATCCTTGGGCCGGAAATAGGGATGGTGATCGGCTTCTTTTCCTTCTTGTACGGCGGTCGCGGTTTCGGTCATTCCATCCCCATTTCGATGCTTCTTGTTGCGTCCCGGTTTAGCTAGACCGGCGGAATCTCGCTAGGGGCATTCTCGTCAAAGCCATGCATGCGTAATGCCCATTGAAAGCCGACCACGCCGCCCTTGACCGGCTGCAGCAGCAGCAGCGACAGGATGAATGTCAGCGGCAGGTAGATGGCGAGTTGCAACCACACGGCGGGCGAGTAGTTGGTTTCGATCCACAGCGCCGCCGGTACCACGATGTGGCCGACGACGACGATCACGAGATAGGCCGGCAAATCATCGGCGCGGTGCGGGGTGAAATCGAGCCCGCAAACCGAGCAATTATTGGCGGTCTTCAGGAAGGCGCGAAAAAGCTTGCCTTCGCCGCAACGCGGGCAGCGGCAGCGAAAGCCGCGCTTCATCGCGGTCCAGAGGTCGCGCTTCTCGCCCTTCACGGTATCCCGGGTCCAGGCTGGCGTCGCGGTGCTCACGGTTTCCATGACTTGCCTCTCTTCGATTTGCCGGGCTTGGCTTTGCCGGACTTGCCCTTGTGGGCCTTGCGAACTTTTTCACGCGGACTGCGGCCGGGGTGCGATTTCGACGGCTTTGTCGATGCCTGCGCGCCATCGCGTTTTCTGCCGCGCGGAATGACTTGGCCTTCCGACAACAATTCGAACCGCAGCGCGCCAGCCACTGGTGCAGCTTCTACCAGACGTACGTCGACAACGTCACCCAGCCGGTGCATGGCACCGCTGCGTGAGCCGACGAGCGCGTGGCGCGTCTCGTCGTAATTGTAGTACTCGGTGCCGAGGGTGCGGATCGGGATCAGCCCGTCGGCGCCGGTATCCGATAACTTCACGAACAGACCGGCGCGGGTGACACCGGAAATTCGCCCCTGAAAGGTCGCTCCGATGCGGTCGGCGAGGAAATGCGCGATCAGCCGGTCGGCCGTCTCGCGTTCCGCCTTCATGGCGCGCCGCTCGGTCACGGAAATCTGCGCCGCGACTTCGCTTAAGCTCTCCAGCGTCTCGGTTTCCGGCAATGCGCCTTCGCCGAGGCCGAGCGCGCGGATCAGCGCGCGATGCACGATCAGGTCTGCGTATCGCCTGATCGGCGAAGTGAAATGCGCGTAGCGGCGCAGGTTGAGGCCGAAATGGCCGTAGTTTTCCGCCGAATATTCCGCCTGCGCCTGTGAGCGCAGCACCACCTCGTTGACCAGCGGTTCGTAATCCTCGCCGCGGACCTGGCCGAGCACGCGATTGAACAGGGAAGGGCGCAAGGCACCACTCTTCGCAAACGGCAGATCGAGCGTTTTCAGGAACTCCTGAAGGTTGTGCACCTTCTCCTGGGACGGCTCATCGTGCACCCGATAGATAAGCGGCAACGCCTTCTTTTCAAGCATTTCGGCCGCGGCGACGTTGGCGAGGATCATGAACTCCTCGATCAAGCGATGCGCGTCGAGCCGCTCGGGCACGATCACGCGATCAACTGACCCGTCGGGCTTGAGCAGGATTTTGCGTTCGGGCAGATCGAGATCGAGCGGATCGCGCTCGTCGCGCGCGAGTTTTACCAGCGCATAGGCGGTGTAAAGCGGTATCAGGATCGGCTCAAGCAGCGGGCCGGTGGTGTCGTCGGGGCGGCCGTCAATCGCGGCCTGCGCCTGCGCGTAATTCAGCTTGGCGGCCGAGCGCATCAGCACGCGGTGAAAGCTGTGCGAACGCTTGCGGCCGTCAGAGCCGATCACCATCCGCACCGCCAGCGCGCCGCGCGGCTGCCCCGGCACCAGCGAGCAGAGATCGTTGGAGATGCGCTCCGGCAGCATCGGCACCACGCGGTCGGGGAAATAGACCGAGTTGCCGCGCGTCAGTGCATCTCGGTCCAGCGCCGAGCCGGGTCGCACATAGAAAGCGACGTCGGCAATCGCCACGTGAACGATGTAGCCGCCTTTGTTGCTCGGATCGGGGTCGGGCGCGGCATGCACCGCGTCGTCGTGATCCTTGGCGTCGGGTGGATCGATCGTGACCAGCGGCAGTTCGCGCCAGTCCTCGCGGCCTTTCAAACTGGCAGGCTGCGCTTCTTCGGCTTCGCGCACCGCGCTCGGCGAGAACGCTTGCGGAATTTCGTGGGCGTGGATCGCGATCAGGCTGATCGCCTTCTCGCTTGAAAGCGAGCCGAGCCGTTCCTTCACCTTGCCGGAAGCAAGCCCATAGCCGCGCGTGCGCACGAGATCGACGCTGACGAGGTCGCCATCCTCGGCACCGCCGGTGTCCGGCGGCGCGATGTTCAATTCACGGCCGGCCTGTTTCTTGTCGACGGGTACGAGACGCCCGCCGCCGCCGGGGGCTTTGCGGAAGATGCCGAGCAGGCGGGTGCGGGCGTGATCGATCACCTTGATGACGCGGCCGCGATAGAGCGCGCCGTCAGCCTCATCCAGCTTCTCGATGCGCATCAGGGCGCGGTCGCCAACGCCGGCCGCGGTGCCCGGCTGCGGGCGGCGCGGCACGTGAATGCGGATTTTGGGCGCTGGGCCGCTTTCTTCAGTGTCCCATTCGGTGGGGGTGGCGAGCAGTTCGCCGTCGGCGTCGCGGCCGGTAATGTCGGCGATCACGGTAGGTGGCAGAGCGGCGGGCTCGTGGATCTTCCGCCCGCGCTTGGCAATCGCGCCTTCGTCGGCGAGTTCGCGCAGAATGCGCTTCAGCGCGACGCGGTCGGCATTCCTCAGGCCGAATTCGCGGGCGATTTCCCGCGTGCCGATCTTGCCCGGATTCGCACGGATGAAGGCAACGATGGCGTCCCGGCTCGGAAAACCACTGTCGTGTTTGCTCTTCACTTATCCCCGGGCCTTGCCCGCGCTCTTTTTCGCAGGCGTTTTGGGTGCGGTGGGCGGCTTCGCCGCCGACGTCTTGGCCGCGGATCCGACCGGCGCACGCGCCTTGCTCACCGCTTCCGATTTCGGCTTTGCCGCGGCTTTCTTTGCTGCCGCCTTCTTGGCAGGCTTTGGCGCGTCCGGATCAGCCGCCTTGTCGGCAGCCTTCTTGGCGGCGGCCTTCTTCGGCGCGGCCTTCTTGGCGCCGCGCTTCGGCTTGCCGCCGCCCTTGGCCGCGCGTTCATCGATCAGCGCGATGGCCTCGGCGAGCGTGATCGTCTCGGGCGTCTTGTCGCTCGGGATCGTGGCGTTGACGCCGCCGGCCGTGACGTAGGCGCCGTAGCGGCCGTTCTTGACCGCGACGCCGCCCAGGCTCGGATGCTCGCCAAGCGGCTTGCCGGGGTCGGCGCCGAAGCGGCGGCCGCTCGGGCCCTTTGCGATCTTCTCCGCGATCAGCGTCACCGCGCGATTGAGGCCGATGTCGAACACTTCGTCGCCGGCCTCGAGGCTCGCATAGGTCTTTTCGTGACGCACGAACGGGCCGAAGCGGCCGATGCCGGCGGTGATCGGCTCGCCGGTCTCCGGATGTTTTCCGATTTCGCGCGGCAGCGACAGCAGCTTCAATGCCAGTTCGAGCTCCATGTCGCCGGGCGACATGTTCTTCGGGATGCCGGCGCGCCGCGGCTTTTCGCCCTCGGCATAATCCTTCTGCTCGCCAAGCTGGATGTAGGGCCCGAAGCGGCCGGCCTTCACCGTCACGTCGAGATCGGTTTCGGGGTCCTTGCCGAGCACGCGGTCGGCGCTGGCTTCGCTATCGGCGGCCAGCGGGCGGGTGTAGCGGCATTCCGGATAGTTCGAGCAGCCGACGAAAGCGCCAAACTTTCCGGCCTTCAGATTGAGCTTGCCGGTGCCGCAGGTCGGGCATTGCCGGACATCGCCGCCATCGGCGCGGGCGGGGTAAATGTGCGGCCCCAGCATGTCGTCGAGCGCATCCAGCACCTCGGAGACGCGGAGATCCTTGATGTCGTTGACCGCGCCAATGAAGCCGGTCCAGAACTCCTTCAGCACCTGCTGCCAGGAAATCTCGTTGTTGGAGACGCGGTCGAGCTGTTCTTCCAGCGCGGCGGTGAAGTCGTATTCCACATAGCGGGCGAAGAAATTTTCGAGGAACGCGACCACGACGCGGCCCTTGTCCTCGCCATGCAGCCGCTTCTTCTCAAGCTTGACGTAGCCGCGGTCCTTCAGCACCTGCAGGATCGAGGCGTAGGTCGAAGGACGGCCGATGCCGAGCTCTTCCATCCGCTTCACCAGCGAGGCTTCCGAGAAGCGCGGCGGCGGTTCGGTGAAGTGTTGCGTGACGGCGAGATCCTGCCGCTTCAGCGCTTCGCCCGCGCTCATGGCCGGCAGGCGGCGTGAATCCTCGTCGTCGCCGTCGTCGTCCTTGCCTTCCTGATAGAGCGCGAGGAAGCCGTCGAACTTGATGACCTGGCCCGAGGCGCGCAGCTCGAGCACGCGCGCGCCGGCCTTCGCCGCGATGTCCACGGTGGTGCGTTCGAGTTCGGCCGATTCCATCTGGCTTGCGATGGTGCGGATCCAGATCAGCTCATAGAGCTTGGCCTGATCGACATCGAGACGCCGGCGCATCTCGGCAGGCCGGCGCGACAGGTCGGTCGGTCGGATCGCTTCATGCGCTTCCTGCGCGTTCTTGGCCTTGGTCTGGTATTGGCGTGGCGCGTCCGGCACATAGGCTTGGCCGTAATCCTCGCCGATCACCTTGCGGGCCTGCGTGATCGCGGAGCCGTCGATCTGCACGCCGTCGGTTCGCATATAGGTGATGAGACCGGTGGTCTCGCCGCCGATATCGATACCTTCATAGAGCCGCTGCGCGATCCGCATGGTATGCGCGGGCGCAAAACCGAGCTTGCGGCTGGCTTCCTGCTGCAGCGTCGAGGTGGTGAAGGGGGCCTGCGGATTGCGGCGCGCGGGCTTTGCTTCCACGGTCGTAACCGTGAAGTTCGCCGCTTCAATGGCCTTCTTGAGGTCTTCGGCTTCCGCACCTGAGCCGATATCGAGCCGCTGGATCTTCTTGCCGTCGGCGCCGACGAGGCGCGCCTCAAAACTGTCGCCGCGCGGCGTGGTCAGGGTTGCGACCAACGACCAGTATTCGCGAGGGACGAATTTTTCGATTTCGAGTTCGCGGTCGCAGACCAGCCGCAGCGCGACCGACTGCACGCGGCCGGCCGAGCGCGCGCCCGGCAGTTTGCGCCACAGCACCGGCGAGAGCGTGAAGCCGACCAGATAGTCAAGCGCGCGGCGCGCCATATAAGCGTCGACCAGCGCGCCGTCGATCTGGCGCGGCGATTTCATCGCGTCGGTCACGGCCTGCTTGGTGATGGCGTTGAACACCACGCGCTCGATCTTCTGATCTTTCAGCGCGCGCTTCTCTTTCATCACCTCCAGCACGTGCCAGGAGATCGCTTCGCCCTCGCGATCGGGGTCGGTTGCGAGAATCAGGCGGTCGGCGCCCTTCAGCGCCTTGGCGATATCGTTGAGCCGGCCGGCCGCCTTGGGGTCGACTTCCCAGATCATCTGGAAATTGGCTTCCGGATCGACGGAACCGTTTTTGGCGGGGAGGTCGCGGACATGGCCGAACGAGGCCAGAACCTCGTAGGAGGCGCCCAAATACTTATTGATAGTCTTGGCTTTCGCCGGCGACTCCACGATGACGATATTCATGTCATTCCAATGGCTTACGGGAAGGGATCAAGGCAGGGTCCGCGAGACTCGCGGCCCACCGATTGGACCCGAACATGGGTGGTGAGGCGGCCCCTGTCAAATCGGCAGATGTCCACCACGTAACTTTACGGATCGACTTTATGTCTAGGCCGTTACGAAATACGCCCTAGAGTTGCGCCGTCAAAGGGGTTATTTCTGGACGATATTTTGTGATGTTGGGATGAAAATTTTTTGGGCAAGAGTGCAGGCGGCCGGAAGCGGAAGGCTTCGGGCAAAAAAGCGGATTCGCCAACCGTAGAACGAACTGAACGAGGTGAGGAGGGCGGCCCGGACGAGGCCGTGGCCTTCATTGCCGAGACTGTTGCCGAACTGGTCAAGCTGGCGGAACGGCACCGGCTCGAGGTGCTCGCGCATTTGCTCGGAATGGCGCAGCTTGAGGCGGAAGAGCGGCTGCGCACAAGGAGCAAGCACAGGCTCTCGTGAGACATGCGGCTTCGTTACGCCGTAGCGCGCTTGCCTGCCTTCGCTGCCGTTCGCGGCTTCAGCGCGATATCATCCGCACGCAATAGCCGCCCGTCCTGCGAATACAGTTCGAGCTTGCGAACCGGCTTGCCCTTTTCCTTGTCGACGAGAATGGTGGCGATCTCTTCCGGGCGATCGTCGAACTCCTCGCTCCATTGCCGCAACGCGACCAGGATCGGAAATACGCCTCGACCCTTCGGCGTCAGCAGGTATTCCTGATACGCGCTGCCGTCGGAGGCGGGCGCGGTCTTGAGGATGCCCTGATCGACCAGTGCGCGCAGCCGCACGGTGAGGATGTTTTTGGCCAGCCCCAGTTTCTTCTGGAATTCGCCGAAGCGGCTGACCCCGAACAGCGCCTCGCGGATGATCAGCATCGACCACCAGTCGCCGATCGCATCCAGCGAGCGTGCGATCGGGCAATCGTCGCGTTCAAAGCTCGTCCGTTTCACCATTGATGTCTCCGATCGGATTGAGACCGATCACGTCGTTGTGTAGTTGCAATATTAAACCAGATGCCCTAGGTAGGCAATCTGGTTTAATGATGCAACCATCGGAGAACGGCCATGAGGCTCGCGAACAAGACGGCGTTGATTACAGGCGGCAACAGCGGCATCGGTCTGGCGACCGCAAGAGTGTTCGTAGCCGAGGGCGCCAAGGTGGTCATCACAGGACGAAATCAGGCGACGCTCGATGCCGCCGCCGCTGAATTGGGCCCGAATGCGTTCGCGGTCGTGGCCGACGCGACAGACGTCGCCGCGACCGAAGCAGCGATCGGGAAGGGAGCCGAAAAGTTCGGCAAGTATGACATCCTGTTCGCCAATGCCGGCATCGCGGGCGGCACGCCGCTGGGCGCGACTGATATCCAGGCGTTCCAGAAGGTCATCAGCACAAACCTCACCGGCGTGTTCTTCACCGTGCAATCCGCGCTGCCGCATCTCAACGACAACGCCTCGATCATTCTCAACGGCTCTGTCATCTCGGTGCTCGGCATCCCCGGCTATTCGGCCTACGGCGCGGCCAAGGCCGGTGTGCGGGCCATGGCGCGCATCATGGCCTCGGAATTGTCGCCCCGCGGTATCCGCGTCAACGTGGTGGCGCCGGGCGCGATCCGCACGCCGATCTGGGGCGCGGCGATCGCAACCCCGGAGGCCGAAAAGGCCTTTGAAAAGCGGATCGCGCTATCGACGCCGCTCGGCCGTATCGGCGAACCCGACCATATTTCGAAGACGGTCCTGTTCCTCGCCTCTGATGATGCCGCGCATGTGCAGGGCCAGGAGTTGTTCGTCGACGGTGGTGCGACGGCGTCTCCGAGCGGTGCGCCGATCTATCGGGGGTGAGAGGCGGGTTGCCGCCATTTCGAAGTCGGCCGGCGTTCCCGATGGCATCTACCATCGGTTGCCTGCCGGCTTCGGCACCTGCGGCGGATTGGCGCTGAGCCAGAACGCGCATTGAACCCGGCGTGTAGCTAAGGACATTTTGAGCGCAGGAGTTCTTGGCAATAAAGAACCGGAGCGCCGTCATGCCGAAAACCGCTGGCATCTCTTCGTCGACGTCGCAACATTCGGATACCGCTCAATTTGCTTCGATCGCACAGTTTTCCGGTGTCGGTCTCCTGGGCTCTCTGGTTGTCGTGCTGCTCCGCATGCACGGCGTCTTCTGACTTGAGCGGCTGCCGTCACGTACGGTAACGGCAGCCGCTCGCGTCCAAAACTCAGGCGGCGTTCAGATCACCTGCCGCCTTGAGCGCGCCGGCCACTGCTTTTTCGCGATGTTCGGGTCCTACCTGGATGCCATCAGCGGAAATGAATTCCGGATTCTTGATGCCGATGAAGCCGAACACCCAGCGCAGGTAAGTTTCGAGATGTTCGCCGACCGCGGCCGGCGTGCCGGGCCCATAAAAGCCGCCGCGCGAGATCGCGACGATGACGCGCTTGCCGCCAGCCAGACCTTCGACGCCTTGCGCCGAGTATTTGAACGTCTTGCCCGCGACCAGGATGCGGTCGATCCAGGCCTTGAGCTGGCTCGGAATCGTAAAATTGTACATGGGCGCGCCGAGCACGATGATGTCGGCGGCCAGAAACTCTTCCAGTACGGCCTGACCGGCGGCGATATCTTCGCGCAGCGACGCGTCCGGGGTGACCCCCTGGCCAGCGGCCAGGTGCGAACCGGTGAGATGCGCCAGCGGCGTCAGCGTCAGATCGCGATAGCTGACGTCGAGGCCGGGCGTGGATTGGCGCAGCCGTTCGACGATGGCGGCGGAAACCTGGCGGCTGACGGAGTGGGGGCCGAGAACGCTGGAGTCGATGTGCAGAAGTTTCATGGTTGATGTCACCCTTTGGTATAGGTTTGTAACTGGCGCTATATGAGTGACCGTGGCAAAAGCCCGCAAGAACGCACATTTTTCATACCCGAGCACATCCATGAGACCCGAGCACAAGAAAGTGCCTGCCATGCCTCCGGGCCCGCATGCCGAGGGCAGTTGCCGCGCGGTGGCTTCCGTGCTGGCCCGCGTCGGCGACAAATGGAGCGTGCTTGTCATCATGATGCTGATCGACGGGCCGATGCGCTTCAACGAGCTCAAGCGCAAGATCGGGGGCATCTCGCAGCGGATGCTGACGCTCACCTTGCGCGGGTTGGAGCGCGACGGGCTGGTGACCCGCACGATCTTTCCGACCATCCCGCCTCGGGTCGACTACGAATTGACCGATCTCGGCCGCGGGCTGGCGCAGCCGGTGCAGGCGCTCGGCCAATGGGCGTTCGAGCACCTGCCGGCGATCGAAGGCGCGCGGACGAGCTTCGACTCACGCAATGAGAAGAATTAGATCAGCGACACCAGCCCGCCGCCATGGCGCTCCAGCCGTCCGGCAAGTTCGAGTTCGAGCAGCACCGTGCGCACGAGGGTGGGCGAGAGACCCGACATCCGGATCAGATCGTCGAGGCTGACCGGGCTCGGTCCGAGCAGCGCGACGATGCGACCGCGTACGCCCGGATCGATCTCGAAGTCGAGTGGCTCGTCATCGCCTTCACGCGCCTCGAGCACGATCGGCCGCTCCAGGATCGGCTGAATGGCGCTGATGACGTCGCTGGCGTCGGTGACCAGCCCCGCGCCCTGCTTGATCAGATCGTTGGTGCCGGCGGCGCGCGGATCGAGCGGCGAGCCCGGCACCGCAAATACCTCGCGGCCCTGTTCGGCCGCCATCCGCGCCGTGATCAGCGAGCCCGAGCGGTGCGCGGCCTCGATCACGACGACGCCGAGCGACGCGCCCGAGATCAGGCGGTTGCGGCGGGGAAAATCGTGGGCGCGCGGCACATGGCCGAGCGGCATTTCGGAAATCGCACCGCCTTGATCGAGCAGGGCGGCGAGCAGGTCGGCATGTTCGGGCGGATAAATCCGGTCGTGGCCGCCGGCCAGCACCGCCATCGTGCCGCTTGCAATCGTCGCGCGATGCGCCGCCTGATCGATGCCGCGCGCCAGCCCTGAGATGATGACGAAGCCGGCCTCGCCGAGATCGCGCGCCAGTTGGCCGGCGAATTTCAGCCCGGCGCCGGAGGCGTTGCGCGAGCCGACGATCGCGATCATCGGCCGTGTCAGCACGTCAGGTGCCCCGCGTACGCCGAGCAAAGGTGGCGCATCCTCGAGTGTCGCCAGCCGCGGCGGATAGGCGGCTTCGCCGGGCGCGACCAGCGAGACGCCGATCTTTTGGCTTGCGGCGATCTCTGCTCGCGCTTCCTCCTCGCTGCAGATGCGCCCTGAACGCGAGGCGCCACCACGGCGCGCCAGATCGGGCAACCGCTCCAGCGCCGCGCGCGCGTTGCCGAAATGCGCGATGAGCGAGTTGAAGGTACGCGGGCCGACATTGTCGCTGCGGATCAGCCGCAAGCGGTCGATCCGGTCGGTGTCGGGGAGATTTGGCGCGAGTTGTGTTCGGTCGTGCATGCGGCGGCAGCATTGCCCAACCTGAGATTGTGATCAACCTGTTTGATTGTGATGGGCGTTACGCTTGCCCGATGCAAAGGCGCTCCGTAACCTGTGCGCTCATCACAGGAATGCCTTCATGATCTCGCTTGCCGACCTCCAGCGCCGCATCGATGCCGGCGATCTTTCCGCAGACGCCGCGATCGCGCAGTCGCTCGAAGCAACCCGTGGGCATGAAAGGTCCATCGGCGCTTTCGTCTGCCATGATCCCAACGCCGGTGCGCAAAGCGCCGGGCCGCTGCGCGGCATTGCGGTCGGTATCAAGGACATCATGGATACGGCGGATTTTCCGACCGAAATGGGCTCGCCGATCTACCAGGGGCACCGCTCGCGCGGCGACGCGGCTGTGGTGATGCTATTGAAGCAGGCAGGTGCAACCATCGTGGGCAAAACCACGACCACGGCGTTCGCTTCTTCGGATCCGACGCCGACGCTCAATCCGCATAATCATGGCCATACACCCGGCGGATCGTCGTCAGGATCGGCGGCAGCGGTGGGCGCCGGCATGATCCCGCTCGCGCTGGGGACGCAGACCGGCGGCTCGGTGATCCGGCCGGCCTCGTTCTGCGGCGCGGCTGCGATCAAGCCGTCCTATCGCTTGCTGCCGACGGTCGGCGTCAAATGCTATTCTTGGACCCTTGATACTGTCGGTCTGTTCGCCGCCGGCGTCGACGACGTGGCGCGCGGGCTTGCCGCGATGACGGGCCGGCCGGAACTGCTGCTGCCGTCCGAGATTCCGACGCCACGCATCGGCGTCGTGACGCAGGATTTTGCCGATGCG
>Ga0268266_10004463_pt1 | contig 13380 bp, 13 predicted proteins | sample KBSS13metaG_FD_190356 | JGI IMG/M metagenome (GOLD analysis project Ga0268266, IMG submission 190356) | Switchgrass rhizosphere microbial communities from Kellogg Biological Station, Michigan, USA - KBS S1-3 metaG (SPAdes) (version 2) | ecosystem: Host-associated > Plants > Roots > Rhizosphere...
GGAGCGCTGGGTCCCCTCCTGCAGACGCGGTTGATGGACGTGGCGGGAAAGGCCCAGACATTGGCCGCCGCACTGAACCATTCGGCCTTCAATGTGGCCAATGCGCTGGGCCCGTTCCTGGGCGGTATTGCCATCGCGCACGGCTACGGCCTGGCGTCGACCGGATTGGTGGGCAGCGGCCTGGCGCTGGCGGGACTTGCGATCTGGGCGGTGGCTGTTCGCAACTGACAGCCTGTCATAGATAGCGCTGGAAACCCCTCATTTTCCAACATTACCCTGACAGCACTTCGAGCTTGATTGGGGATAGCCATGAAATCTTTTCGCGCGTTGTCGCGCCAGTGCGCCCGCGTGCTTGCGTTGACAGGGTGCTGGCTGCTTTTGACAAGTTGCTCCACGCTCACGCCGACCGACCTGGAAGACAAGGAGCGCAAGCTCGCGGACAAAGAAGTTGTGCTGCCGATGATCGCCGCGCCGGCGGAAGGACGCCGTTGCGATGGCGTGTCGGGAAATACCCATATCGTTACGGCCAGCTACAATCCCCACATCAACAAGCAGCAGCCGCAAACCTATTACCACGAAACGGAAGAACCGATTCAATCATCTATAGCTGTCGCCACTGATTTCCTACTTGTGGGAAAGTTCGACCGTTCTCGGTCGGTCGAGCGCCAGTATTTCGAAGCCTCCGCCCGCCACGATCTCTGCTATCAGCATGGGGCCAGTACCTATGGCCGTAAACGGGGGGCGTGTGACGACCGCATTTTTGCCGATATGTATCGACTTTGTGGCATGGCGAATAACGGCACCGGCTGGGGCAGAGCCAGTTGCAATTATCGGCCCCAACTTGTTTCGGCTGCGGTAAGTACCTTTGGCGGCGTCTTCAGCACATTGACCGGCTCCAGCGAGACAAACAACATTTGCGAGTATGAGCCTGGTGGTTTTCAGCCAGCCCGCGATCATCTGGTGATCGGCCATTTTGAAGAGGCACCAGGGACCGAGCAAATTTTGGAACTGTCTGCGGTAAAGTTGCGCGCCGGCGAAAGCTGCAAAGGTGGTCTGGTGTTGCAAGGCCGCCTCATAAGTGCAAATTTGGCATCGCGCGAGGTCTTTCGCCTTTGCCCGTCCGAAATCCCGCTGGCTAACGATAACGCGGGACGCAATCTCCGCGACTTGAATATCACTGTTCCCGATCTGTTGTCTCATGCGCCTGTGAGGGCGCGGCTGGAAAGCCCGGGTCAAGCAATCGATGACCTCGTTTTGGTGGCTTTTCACACTGGCAGCATGCGAGGTGCCGAAGGGGGCGACGGATATGGGACCATTATGATTCCAATCCGCCTGGGTGCGCGAGAAAACATTCGTGCGTTCCAGGTACGGCATGGTCAAAGCACCGAGGATCTTGGGTCCGGAGCTTGCGTTGGAGGTGATTCGCGCGGTTGCTGGATTTCACAGAAAAAAGAATGGCTTGCTCGTGAGAGAGAAATGCTGACGTCACCGCTTTATCATGCGCATGTGATGCCGCGCTGTGGCGCCGGAATATCCGTGAAATGCGAGAATGGCGAGCAACTGTTATCCGTTCATACCTATAGGGGAGGCAGCGGACCTGCCTATGGGGACGGCGGCGGTGGCGGCATTGTGGCAATTGCCACTTTCGCTTTTCGTTACCGCGAAGACCGCGGATTCGATTTGATTGGTGTCAATTCCGATATCATTCATTCCGAGCCAGAATCATATAAGCGATTCCAGCATCCGCCTCTGATGTTCGACGATAATGGCGATGGGCGCGATGACATTCATTTCCTGTTCCGCGATCCGTCCGAGATTACTTTGACCACGTTGATGGTCGAGAGTTATCGCCCTGTCAAAAGCCCTGGCTCGATGCTTGATATGGCTTGGTCGATCAAGCAAGGGGCTCCTGCAAAAGCCAGCTATGGAGGTGTGGCAGGCTGGTCTCGAGAATCTTACGTCTGGATGACGCTGGGAAAAACAGCGAGCTCGCTAGGAGGCGAAGATCATGCATCAAAGGAAATGATCGACATCGAGCGGAACCCTGGGGTGCTGGTGAGTGAGTTTCTCAGCAACTGCTTCGATTACGCGGGAAAACACTGTAGTGGCAGGGAAACTATACGTATCCGATTGGTGGCTGAGCAGGATATGATGTTATCTCCCCAAAAGAACGAAAAGAAATGCGTCGCGGAATGTGACGTATCATGCCCGGACAAGAGCTGCGTGACTTCGAATGAGCTATCGCTCTATCCAAGCAGCCCCAAAAATAACCCCCGGTATGTGAAGGATTATATGAAGCTTCCGGTTTTGACCGGAACATTCGGATCAGAGAACGACATAGGGCCCGGCCTTCTTTTCTTTAAAACAAAAACCGCAGATCGTTTGAATGTTTTACAAGTTTGGAAGCCGAGAGAGAGGGTGCAATGGCAGGCTCAGGAATATGCATGCCGTATCACTAATGATGGGCAAGCGCTCGACGCCTGGGAAACCCTCAGAGCATATCCTTTGGAAGTGATTTCGAACGGTCCTGGAAAGCCATCCACATTGCTGTTGTCTCGCCGGTCAAGCTCGACGGGGGTGAAATCTGCGGCAAATAACTTGCCGCCCGAGATAAGGTACTCTCGCTTTGATTGGTCGGGCGGGAAGGGCGAGGGCGTAATCAGCTGCGAGTTAAAAAAGAAAAAGAAGTGGGATATATATACGTTCGGCAATCAGGATTTCTAAAGATAAGGCATCAACAGCCGAGCCGCGGCATTGCGCAACCGCTTCCAGATTGGCTCGGCCGCCAGCATATCGGCTGTCAGTATTTTGCCGCTCGCGATCCGCGTGTCGATCAGCCCGTCCAGCGTCGCGGTGAAATCCCGGTCGATGATCTCAAGGTCGAATTCGAAATTAAGCCGAAAGCTGCGCACGTCCCAGTTGGAGCTGCCGATCAGAGACCATTCGCCATCCACGGTGCACAGCTTGGTGTGATCGAAAGGCGGTGGGGTGGCAATCACCTTTGCGCGGATGTGCCGGAAGAAGCGCAAATGGCCCCGCATCGCCCAATCCATCAGCCGCTGGTCGCTGCAACCGGGAACCACGATTTCCACGTCCACACCCCGCAGTCCGGCCTGGGCGATGGCGAATTGCAGCCGCGCATCGGGCAAAAAGTAGGGCGTGACGATACGGATGCGCTTTTGGGCGAGCGTGATCGCCGCACCCAAAATCTGCTCCAGCTTGTACAGATCCGCGTCGGGACCGGAGCTCAGGCCGCGCGCAAAGACCGTCCCTTGGGCCAAAAGCTTGGGCCACCAGATATCCGCATCCAGGCTTTCCTCGGTGGCAAAGGCCCAGTCGCGGGCAAAGGCTTCCATCACCGCACAGGCGGCGGGCCCTTCGACCTTGAAATGCACGTCCTTGATCTGGCGTTTGCCGGCCAGATGGGCGCAATTCTCCACGCCGATATTGATGCCGCCGATGAAGGCAAGCGCGCCATCCGTCACCAAAAGCTTGCGATGGTTGCGCATGTTGAGGAATGGCATGCGCCAAGGCAGCCAGGTGTGCAGGAACCGCGCCGCCATCACGCCCGCCTGTTTCATGCGATAATAGATGCGGGGATACAGATAACCGGTCCCAAGTCCGTCCAGCAGCACCCGCACCGCCACGCCGCGGCGAACGGCGGTGCTCAAGGCCTGGGCGAATTCCTCGCCCGCTATATCGTTGCGGAAGATGTACGAGCTCATGGCGATGGAATGCCGGGCGCCTTGGATCGCCGCCAGCATTTGCGGATAGGCTTCATCGCCGCCCTCCAGGATCGAAAGTTTGTTGCCGCCCGTCAGCGGGCTCTGGCTGACCTTCTGGCTGACGGACAACAACAGCGCGATATTGGGCGCGGCCTGGGGCGTCGCCCCGCCCAAGGTGCGGGCTGCGTGCTCGTCCAGGCGCCCCAACTTCAAGGCGCGCCGGGTGACGCGATTGATGCCAAACAGGAAATACAGCAGCGACCCGAAAATCGGGGCCAGCCAGACCGTGCCGATCCAGCCCAGGGCCGCGCGGACATCGCTTTTCTTGAGCAGGATGTCGACCGTGACGCCAGCCGCCAGAAGGACGTACAGGCCCGCCGCCAGCGTCTCTAGCAGGGGGGAAGGCCATGCCACTTGGAGAGGAAACATTTGGATGCGGCCCGGTTTTTTCCTAGTCTGCCAGGACTATAGGCGATTTGACGGGAACCCGGTTCCCCATTACCCGGTTTCAGTAGAATAGATTGTAAAATGACAGTCATGACCACCGGATTTCCACACCATTCCAGTGACCGCCGTTTCCGGGTGGTGAGCTGGAATTTGCTGCGCCGGGTGGGCGCCGGCGCCGAGGATGTCGTCAGGCTGGTGAAAAGCCAGCATCCCGACCTGCTGCTGCTGCAGGAATGCACCGAGGATATTATCACTTTGCCCTCGCTGGTCGGCGGGCACTTCTTCCGTCATCCGATGCAGTCGCGCATCTATGGCCTGGCCGCCTGGAGCCCGCATCCCTTTCCGCAGTCCACCGCGATCCGCCTGCCATATTCCATCCTGCCGGGGCGGGTGCCGCCCAGGCTGGCGCAGATCATCACCTTCCAGGGCGTCACCATCGCCAATGTGCATCTGAGCCACGGCCAGTTCCTCAACCGCTTCCAATTGCGTCACATCATGGAGCAGATGGAAGGGCCCGCCGCCATCATCGGCGATTTCAATGCGGTGGGACCGGTGGGTTTCCAAGGCTTCAGCGATATCGGCCCGCGTGCCCATACCCACCGCGCCGGCAATATCATCGCGCTGCGGCTCGACCGCTGCATCGCGCGCGGGCTGGTCTGCGCGGCTTCCGAAGTGCTGGACAAGGGACCGTCCGACCATCACCCGATGGTGTTGGATATGAGGGTGGATGCGGCGTTCCATGCGGCCACCATAGAAGACAGCAATCTGTTGGCGCTTTAGAGAGAAAGCCCCGCCGCCGTCTTTTCCAGATTGGCGGCTGTATTGGCCAGCATCTCGGCCAGCGGACGCTCTTCCGCGTTGATGCAATAGGCTGTCTTCAGACCGATTGTCCGCACTTGATCCGGTGTGGCGGACAGCTTGCCGCACAAGGCGATCACAGGCGTTCCCTGGGCCCGGCCACAGAGCCCCTGGATCAATTTTCCTTGCGCGCTCTGGCCGTCGAGATGGCCCTCGCCGGTGATGATGAAGTCGGCCTGGCGGGCGGCGGCATCGAATCCGGTCAGATCCAGCACAATCTCGATGCCACGCCGCAGCCTCGCGCCCAGAAAAGCCACCGCGCCATAGCCCAATCCACCGGCGGCGCCTGCGCCGGGCAAGCCGGCCACGTCACGCCCCAATTGTGTTTTCACCAGTGACGCCAGATGTTCCAGGCCGTTGTCGAGCTCAGCCAGAACATCATCGCTGCCGCCCTTCTGGCGGCCGTAAATCCAGGCGGCGCCCGTTGGGCCGAACAGGGGATTGGTGACATCGCAAAGAACCTCGATGCTCTCGAACGGCACGGGCGCGGGGATCAGCTCGGCGATCTCGCTGAGATGGCCGCCGTCCGGCGGCAGATCCTGTCCATTGCCGTCCAGGAAACGCCAACCCAGTGCGGCGGCCGCGCCGATCCCGGCATCATTGGTGGCACTGCCGCCAATGGCCAGGATGGCGCGCCGTGCGCCCCGTGCCCGGGCATCGGCCAGCAATTGTCCGGTGCCGAAGGTCGAGGTCTTGCGGGGATCGCGTTCGGCCGAAGTCAGGCGCTGCAAGCCGCTGGCCTCGGCCATTTCGACCACGCAGGTCAGGTGGTCTGCCGAAAGACCATAGCGGGCCTTGACGGTGCGGCCCAGCGGATCGGTGGCCTCCCGTTCGATCCATTCCAGATGCAGCGGCGCCTGCAACACATCCAACAGGCCTTCGCCCCCATCCGACAGCGGCATTTGCGCGATCACGGCATCGGGATGGCTTTTCTTTAATCCGGCCGCGATGGCGCGGCAGACCGCATCGGCGGACAAGGCATCTTTGAAAGAATCGCAGGCGACCAGGATGTTCATGGTCCCGCGTTATAGAGGGCTGTTTCAGCCGGCGAAACCGCCTTGCGCCAGATAGGCGGTCTCTTCGGCTGTGGCCAGGCGGCCCAACATCGCATTGCGATGGGGAAAGCGGCCGAACCGCGTGATCAGGTCCTGGTGCAGCCTGGCCCAGCTCAGGCCCTCCGCCTCGCCGGTCTCTTGCGCAAGCCGTTCGAACAGCGCCACGGCGCGGGCCTGGGAGCCAGTGTCTTCATGATGCTCGAAGGGCAGATAGAAGAAGCTCCGCAACGCCGGTTCGGTTGCATGGTCGAAGCCGCGCGCCAGCGCCCGGTCGGCGACATTGCGCGCCAGTTCGTCGGTGGCGAAGGCATGGGCGCTGTGGCGGTAGAGATTGCGGGAGAACTGGTCGGTGACCAGGATCAGGGCGAGCGCGCCGGGCGCATCCGCCTCCCAGGAGGAAAGCCGGCCGGCGGCGGCTTGATTGTGCAAATCCGCGAAGCGGTCACGGACGGCGACATCAAATGCGGCGTCGGCGGCGAACCAGCGCTTCGGTCCGGCTTGGCGCCAGAAGGCGAGGACTTGTGCGGGGTCGGTGGGCACCGGTTCAGTGACGCTTGAAATACTGGACGTCGCGTTCATGTTTTTGCGCCGCGGCGCGGCTGTTGAAGGTGCCGAGATTGCGGCGCTTGCCGGTTTTGGGGTCTTTCCTGCGGGAATAGAGCCGGTACTTGCCCGAAGTCAGTTTGCGGATCATGACCTGTCCTTTCCTTAAAGTGCGAAACGGTTTGCGCCGCCCTCCGTTCCTGCTTTGATGTGGCATGACATTCCGTACGCCCGCGATTCTGATGACGGTTCTGGCGGCCACGGTCCTTTTGGGCGGACAATCGGCATCGGATCGCAACTTCCGCGAATGCCCCGAATGCTCCGAAATGGTGGCCATTCCGGCGGGCAAATTCCTGATGGGCAGTCCCGCCCATGAGGCGGGACGTTTCGACTCGGAAGGGCCCCAGCATGTGGTGACGGTGAAGGCCTTCGCGCTGGCCAAATACCCTGTCACCAGCGAGGAATTTCTCACCTTCCTCAACGCCACCGGCTATCAGCCGCAGCCTTGCAATCCGCTTTTGGGCCTGGGCTGGCGGCAACTGCATCGTGGCCAGGCGGTGACCCCCACCGATGTCGAGCCTCCACGCTGGCCCGCCGTCTGCCTGGATTGGAAGGATGCGGAAGCCTTCATCGCCTGGATCAATGGGCGCGCCCGCGCCGCCCATCCCGAGATCGGCAACCGCAACCCCTATCGCCTCCCCAGCGAAGCGGAATGGGAATATGCCGCCCGCGCCGGCACGCACACGGTGCGTTGGTGGGGCGACGAGGTGGGCGGCGGCCATGCCAATTGCAACGGCTGCGGCAGCAAGTGGGACAACCAACTTCTGGGGCCAGTGGATGGCTTTGCGTTCAATCCCTTCGGCCTGTCGGGCATGCTGGGCAATGCCTGGGAATGGACGGCCGATTGCTGGCATCCCAGCTATGTCGGCGCGCCCGCCGACGGCCGCGCCTGGACGGACAATTTCTGCATCAAGCACGCCATCCGCGGCGGCGCCTGGAACAATGTGCCGATTTTCGTGCGCAGCGCGGCGCGGGTGGGTGCCTCCGAGGACGGCGCCGACCAGGATTATGACTATTCCACCCTGACGGGATTCCGAATCGCGCGCGATTTGCCGTAACTGACGGATGCTCAGGCCCGCCTCCCCCGCCAGCGAAGCGACCTGGTGGCCGTAGCAAAGCTGCGAAGGGTTCGTAGCGACAGCGTACGAACGGGGCAACTAACGAAGTACCGCTTTCGGATCCAGGTCGATCGTCAGAGTCTGCGTCTTCTCATAGCGAACGCCGGGGATCTGGATGGGCGAGGCGAGCAGGGCGGCATCGCGCGCCGACAGCGCCATGTCGCGAAACACCTTGTCGACGTGAAAGCGCTGCTGGTCCACGACGGCGACGTCATCGATCACCCCGCTCTTGAGCAGGCGGATGCGCAATAGCACCGGCATGTTGCGCGTGCCCGCTATCGACAGGTCCGGCAGCCAGCGCCGCAAGATCTGGGCGCGGATGAAATCCTTCAGCGCATAGTTGCCTTCGCCATCGCCGCCGCCTCCACCGCCCGGCGTCGCGGTGTTGTCGGCGTTGGGCAGGGTCGCATCCGGGGTCTTCAACTGCGCCAGCGCCCGCAAGCGCGCGGACAATTCGTCCACCGGTTCTTTGGTTCCATGCGGGTTGGTGCCTTCCGGTACCGGGGCGCTTTCGGGATGCGGACGGGCCACTTGCAGCCGGGTGGCGGGCGCCGCCGATGAGGCCTGGCCCGCGCCGCCCCCGATCACCAGGTCCACCGGCAGGGCGCGCAATTGCGTCTGCGTCAGGACCGGCCGATGACCCAGGTACCACAGCGCCAGCAAGAGCAGCAGTCCATGCAGCAACAGCGACAGCAGGACGGCCGGACCCGTCCGCTTCCTAAGCCGCGCATGATCCCACATGTCACCGGACTGCATGGGACCACTCTATTAATTAACGGCCTCCTGCGCTATTGGAGCCCCATGAAGATCAAGCTGTATCAAGGCGACCTGCCCGACGGTCTCAAGCTCGGTCCGCTGGTGGCCATCGACACCGAGACCCTGGGCCTCAATCCCCAGCGCGACCGGTTGTGCCTGGCGCAATTGTCGGCGGGCGACGGTGTGTGCCACGCCGTTCAGTTCGCGGCCGGCCAGTACGACGCTCCCAATCTCAAGGCGCTGCTGACCGATGCAGGCGTGACCAAGTTGTTTCATTTCGCGCGTTTCGACGTTGCCATGTTCCGGCAATATCTGGGTGTGACGTGCAAGCCCATCTATTGCACCAAGATCGCGTCCAAGCTGGTGCGCACCTACACCGACAAGCACGGCCTCAAGGATCTGGTGCGCGAGCTTCTGAATGTGGACCTGTCCAAGGAGCAGCAATCCTCCGATTGGGGCGCCAGGGAATTGAGCGAGCGCCAGCTTGCCTATGCCGCCAACGACGTCGCCTATCTGCATCAGTTGAAGACGGCGCTGGATGCGATGCTGGCGCGTGAAGGGCGCACGGAATTGGCCCAGGCCTGTTTCGATTTCCTGCCCAACCGTGCGGCGCTGGACCTCGCGGGCTGGGACGAGGTCGATATCTTCGCGCATTAGAGCGCGAAGATTTCAGGCACCCCCCCTTCAACCGGCCCCGCCTTGCGGTTGCCGTCATTTCGCGCGAAACTTGGCACGAATTTCGCTTAACGGGACCGTAATCTGGCTCCGGTAAGCTATGTCTTGAAATAACATATAACTGTCAAAGGCTTACATGGCACCCGCCAAAGCGTCCCTGCAGAGCCTGTCCGGTGCCGCGGCCGAGGCCGACTTGGCCGTGGCCCGCCGGGTGCTTTCGACCGCGAGTGAGGCCCTGAAGACGCTGGCGGACACGCTGGGCAGGGATTTCACGCGGGCCGTGGGTCTGATGCTGGCCGCCAAAGGCCGGGTGATTGTCAGTGGCATGGGCAAGTCCGGCCATGTCGCCCGCAAAATCGCCGCCACCCTGTCGTCCACCGGCACGCCCGCCTATTTCGTCCATCCCGCCGAGGCCAGCCATGGCGACATGGGCGCCATCACCCGCCAGGACGTGCTGTTGCTGTTGTCCAAGGGCGGAGAGACGGCCGAATTGTCCGACCTTGTCACTTATGCCTCGCGCTTCCGCATTCCCTTGATCGCGGTCGCCAACAATCTCGACTCCACTTTGGCCAAGGCCGCCGATGTGACGCTGCTTTTGCCGGACGTGCCGGAATCCTGCTCCATCGGCATGGCGCCGACCACCTCCACCACCATGATGATGAGCCTGGGCGACGCGCTGGCGGTGGCGCTGATGGAGCGCAAGGGCTTTTCGGCCGACCAGTATCGCGATTTCCATCCCGGCGGCAGCCTGGGGCGCGCCCTGATCCGGGTCTCGGATTTGATGCATAGCGGCGATGCGGTGCCGCTGGCGCGCGAGCAGACCGGCATGCGCGAGGTGCTTTTGACCATGGCGTCGGGCCGGCTGGGCTGTGTCGGCATTGTCAATGATGACGGGGGGCTGATCGGCATCGTCACCGACGGCGATATCCGGCGCCATGCCGAAGGCATTGAGAACAGGACAGCGCGGGAGGTGATGACCGCCGATCCCAAGATCGCCCGGCCCGATCAGCTGGCGGCCGAGGCGCTGGCGCTGATGACGGAAAAAAAGATCACCCAGCTGTTCGTGCTGGGGCAAGGCGATAGCAAGCCGCAAGGCGTGATCCACATCCATGACTGCCTGCGCGCAGGGATAGCATGAGCATGGCGGCGGATCCCACACACGGTTTCGATTGGTCGGCCCGGGTGCGCACCACCACGGTGGAGGCGGTGCGCTATTCGCGCTATGTCGCGCTGATGAAGCGGCTATTGTCGCTGGGCGCTTTCCTGATCATCGCCGCGGTGCTGGCCTTTTTCTTCGTCCAGCGCATGCCGCGGCAGTTGCAGATGTCCTATGAGCGGCTGGGCCAGATCGAAAATGACCTCACCATGGTCAAGCCGCGCCTATCCGGCGCCGATGCCAAGGGCAATCCCTTCGTCATTACCGCCGACTCCGCGATCCAGGATGCGCGCAATCCCAAGAAGGCCGACCTCAAAAACCTGGAAGCCGATCTCAGCCTCGACAAGCAGAACTGGATCAATGCCCGCGCCAAGACCGGCATGGTGGACATGGACACAGGCCAGCTGGAGCTTGGCGGCGGCATCGATGTCTTTACCGCCACCGGCTACGAGCTGCATTCCAACAGCGCCTCCGCCAACCTGAAACAAAGCATCGTGCACGGACATGAACCGGTGACCGGACAGGGACCGCAAGGCGCCATCCGCGCCGACGAATTCCATGCCGATCGCTCCACCAACATCCTGACCCTCAGCGGCCATGTCCACATGACGCTCACCGGAGCCAAGAAATGATGCGAACCGCGATCCTCCTGGCGCTCCTTGCCCTTCCCACCGGCCTTCAGGCGGCCGCGCCGGCGGCGACGCCGTCCAAACCGGTTCTCGGCCAGCATGACAACAACGCGCCGATCAATATTTCCTCAGACAGTTTCCAAGCCGATCTCAATGGCAAGACCGGCACCTGGACTGGCAATGTCGTCGTCATCCAGGGCGACATGAAGCTGCGCGCCAACACGGTCAGGATGACCACTGTCAACAACAAGGCCGACAAGGTCATGGCCAATGGCAATGTCGTGGTGGATTCGCCCAAATCGGGCACCGTAACCGGCGACAACGGGGTTTATTCCGTGGTGCCGCGCACGGTCTTGTTGACCGGCAATGTGGTGTTGAAAAAAGGCAAGGACGTGATGCGCGGCACGCAGATGACCGTCAATCTCGCAACCGGGCAGATGGTGCTGGGCGGCGGGGTCAAAGGCCAGACCGGCTCTCAGGGTTCGACCCGCGTGCAGGCCGTATTTACGCCCAATTCCCAATGAGGAAATGAACGACTTTCACGGTTCTTTAAACACAAACAGGCATGGTTTTTGCCAATGGAACATCAAAGTAACAACGAAAGCCCCGAAAACCGGCAGAACGGCGCGGAATTTGCCGAGGACGGCTTGCGGCTGGTCGAAGGCAGCAAGGGGCTGGTGGTTTCGCGCATCGGCAAGAGCTTCAACAAGCGTCCCGTGGTGCGCTCGGTTAGCCTTTCGTTAAAGCGCGGCGAGGCGGTGGGTCTTTTGGGGCCCAACGGCGCCGGCAAGACCACCTGTTTCTATATGATCACCGGCCTGATCCCGGTCGACTCCGGTTCGATCGAGGTGGACGGCCATGACGTCACCAAGCTGCCCATGTACCGCCGGGCGCGGCTGGGCATCGGTTATCTGCCGCAGGAAGCCTCGATCTTCCGCGGCCTCACTGCCGAACAGAATATTCGCGCCACCGCCGAATTGCTGGAGCCGGATGGCGCACGCCTGGAAGCCAAGGTCGAAGCGCTGCTGGCGGAATTCGGCATCACCCACATCCGCAACACGCCTGCGGTGGCGCTGTCGGGCGGCGAACGCCGCCGGGTGGAGATCGCGCGCTGTCTGGCGACGCATCCGTCCTATATCCTGCTGGACGAACCCTTTGCCGGCATCGATCCCATTGCGGTGGGCGAGATTCGCGATCTGGTCAAGCATCTCAAGGACCGCGGCATCGGCGTCCTCATTACCGATCACAATGTGCGCGACGCGCTGGACGTGATCGACCGCGCCTACATTCTTCACGACGGCAGGGTGCTGAAGGAAGGTTCCCCCACCGAGATCGTCAGCGACCGCGACGTGCGGCGCGTCTATCTCGGGGAGAAGTTCAGTCTGTAGGGCGCAATGGCGGGGGTCGGTCCAAGATTAGAACTGCGTCAGGGCCAATCGCTGGTCATGACGCCGCAATTGCAGCAGGCGATCAAGCTGCTGCAGCTTTCCAATATCGAGCTGGCCGAATATTGCGAGGCCGAGCTGGAAAAGAACCCGCTGCTGGACCGCGACGACCGCGAGGCCCAGCCCGTCAGCGATGCGGCCGATGCCGCGGCCGAAAGCGCCGTCGCCAGCGAACGCGCCGACGTGGCGCTCAGTCGCGATGATTTTTCCAAGGCCTCGGAAATGGACGAGGCGGCACGCGACAATGTGTATGACGGCGAAGAGCCGCGCAAACAGGCGGAAGCGCCCATGTCCGGTTCGCTGACGGATTGGACCACGGTCAAATCCGGCAACAGCTTTGACGGCGAGGACGGACTGGAATCCTCCGTCGCGGCGGACGCCTCGCTGAAGGATCATCTGGAAGGCCAGCTTTCCATCGCCGCCCTTCTGCCGGAAGATCGCTTGATCCTGTTGGCGCTGATCGACGCGGTGGACGAGACCGGCTATCTGCGCGGCGACCTGATGGAAATCGCCGACCGGCTGGGCTGCGAAATCGAAGACGTGCAGGCGGTCCTTGGCGTGCTCCAGGGCTTTGACCCGGTGGGCGTGGGCGCCCGCGACCTGGCGGAATGCCTCAGCCTCCAACTCAAGGCCAAGGATCGGCTCGATCCCGCGATGCAAGCCCTGTTGACGCGGCTCGATCTTGTGGCGCGCCGCGACATGTCTCAGTTGACCGCGTTGTGCGGCGTCGACGCCGAAGACATTTCCGACATGATTTCCGAGATCCGTCAGCTCAATCCCAAGCCGGGCCTGGCGTTTGGAACCGAACCGGTGACGCCGGTGGTGCCCGATGTCTTCGTCCGGGAAGGACCGGATGGCGGCTGGCTGGTCGAACTCAACAGCGATACCCTGCCGCGCCTTCTGGTCAACAACC
>Ga0268266_10004465_pt1 | contig 13377 bp, 12 predicted proteins | sample KBSS13metaG_FD_190356 | JGI IMG/M metagenome (GOLD analysis project Ga0268266, IMG submission 190356) | Switchgrass rhizosphere microbial communities from Kellogg Biological Station, Michigan, USA - KBS S1-3 metaG (SPAdes) (version 2) | ecosystem: Host-associated > Plants > Roots > Rhizosphere...
CCCTTACGTCGCGCCACACTCGCCGCCGGACCGCGGCGGCCGTGCGCCAGCTGGGCCCCGTGACCTGGCGGTGGCACAGGCCCCCGAACCTTCGCCCCGCGCTCGTCTCCCCGCAATTCCGCCCCGGTGAGCAAGCGCTTGCGTAGAATCCGTCATCCACGCCTGGACCTTCGGCCCTCCCCCGGCGCTGAGCACAGGTCAGGCGTGTGGCTCGGGCAAAACCCCACGTGCCCGAGCAGAGCGCCCTGCCTCACCCCGTGGTCGGCAGGGCGCTCACTCATGTCCGCCGGCCGACCCTCAGCCCCGTGGGGTGTGACATTTCCGCGGCCGATGGCGCTGAACCAATGAGTGCCCCGTCGCCAATCCTTTCGCCTGCGGCGGGGCACTTATCCATGCCAGCGCTTCGGCACCGGCGATCGCACGCCACCTGGACGGCTCGGCTGCGAACGCCCTCTCCTGCTCGATGAGCGGGGAGGGGCGAGGCGCTCTAGGCCCTGCACGGGGGGACACGGCCTAGAGCCCCGAGAGCGCGTCGCCCAAGCATGTGGTCCGCCGGTGTGGTGGGACGATGCGGGGCCACGGGCGAGGGACGCGCCCCGCGGCCTTACCCCCGATGTACCTGGGCCGGGGCGCTGACGCACCAGCGAGGCTGTACCGAGGTCCGGGGCACGCTCTCCCGGCTCGGAAACCACCGGGGGGATGCCATGACCGTACGCCTGTCACGGTTCAGGCACCAGAGCAGAGGACATCGACCGACCGCCGGGTGGATCGGCGAACCCCACAGGCGCCCCCGGCAGGACTCGAACCTGCGACCTAGAGATTAGAAGGCTCTTGCTCTATCCGGCTGAGCTACAGGGGCCGGGGACCATTGTGAAGCATCGGCCCGCGCGGTCAGCCCTTCGCGGACGCCATCCACGCCTCGACGTCGGACGACGTGCGGGGGAGGGAGGCGGAGAGGTTCCGGGAACCGTCGGCGGTGACCAGGATGTCGTCCTCGATCCGGATGCCGATGCCGCGCATCTCCTCCGGCACGAGCAGGTCGTCGGCCTGGAAGTACAGCCCCGGCTCGACGGTGAGCACCATGCCCTCGGCGACGTCGCCCTTCGGGTAGAGGTCCATCGACGCCTGCCCGCAGTCGTGGACGTCCATGCCGAGCATGTGGCTGACGCCGTGCAGCGTCCAGCGGCTGTAGACCTTCGACTCGGGGTCGAGCGCCTCCTCGGCGGAGACCGGCAGCAGCTTCAGGGACTCGAGGCCGTGGGCGAGGACGTCCATCGCGGCCTCGTGGGCGGCCACGAACGGCGTACCGGGCTGCACAGCCTGGATGCCGGCCTCCTGCGCGGCGTACACGAGGTCGTAGAGCTCGCGCTGAAGCGGCGTGAAGGTGCCGTCGATCGGAAGGGTGCGGGTGACGTCGGCGGTGTAGAGGTTGTGCCCCTCGACGCCCATGTCGAGCAGCACCATCTCGCCCGGGACGATCCGGCCGCTGTTCTCGATCCAGTGCAGCGTCGTCGCGTGGGAGCCACCGCCGACGATCGAGTCGTAGCCGATGTCGTTGCCCATGGCGCGGGCGCGGCGGAAGAACGTGCCCTCGATCCACCGCTCGCCGAGCTCGATCGCCCGCTCCATCTCACCGGCGGCGTCGGTGAAGCCCATCGTGGTGATGTCGCACGCCGTCTGGAGCTCGGCGATCTCCCACTCGTCCTTGACCAGCCGCATCTCCGACGCGACGCGGGCGAAGTCCTGGTCGCGACTGTCGTCGGCCGCGACGAGCTGGTCGACCGCCGCGGAGACGCCGCGGTGGACGCGGGTCTTGCCGGTCTTGGCCAGCTGACCCGCCAGGTCGTCGATGTGCCGCACCTCGATGCCGAGCGAGTCGGAGATCTCGCGGAGCGAGGGGCGTCGCCCCACCCACAGCTCGCCGTACTGCCGGTCGCGGAAGAACTCGTCGGTGTCGCGGTTGGAGCGGGGGCGTGCGTAGAGCACGGACTCGCCGTCCTCGATCACCAGGACGGCGTCGCTGGTCAGGTTGCCGCAGAAGTAGGTGTGCGCGGTGTCGCTGCGGAACCGGTAGTCGGTGTCGTAGGAGCGCACCTTGAAGCCGCCCGCGGGCAGCACCAGCCGCTCACCGGGGAACGCCTCGGAGAGCCGCTGCCGGCGCGCTGCGGCGTACGGCGCGATCGGGTGGCGCGGCAGGTCGAGCTCGCGGTCGCCCCAGCCGGTGCGCATGAACTCGGACCACGCAGCGGGGACCTTCGGGTCGTGGGACTCCGTCTTCGGCTCGACCGCTGCGGCGCTGGTCTCGGGCTTGATCTCGGTGTCGTCGCTCACGCGCTCAGACTACGCCGCTGCGCCGCGCGGGCGCGAAGCGCAAACCGACCGTTTCGCTAGGCTTTCGCCATGCCCGGTGCCCCGCGCGGCAACGCCGTCTTCACGGTTGTGGTGACGGTGCTGGTGCTCCTGTGTGCCGCGCCGATGACGCTCGTCGTGAGCGCCTCGGGCGCGCCTCGGGTGACCGTTCTCGCGGCGCTGCTGGCCGCCGTCCCGGTGGGGCCGCTGATCGCGTGCCTGCTCTGGCTGGACCGCTACGAGCCCGAGCCGCGCCGGCTGCTGGTCGGCGGCCTGCTGTGGGGAGTCTTCGTCGCCACCGCGATCGCGCTGCTGCTCGAGGGCGTCGGCGGCTTCGTCGGCGGACTCTCCGACAAGCTGATGCTCGAGGTCGGAGCGCCGGTCGCGGAGGAGGCCAGCAAGGGGCTGTTCCTGCTGCTCCTCCTCTGGTGGCGCCGCTGGGAGCTCGACGGCGTCCTCGACGGCGTGGTGTACGCCGGCATGGTCGGCGTCGGGTTCGCCTTCACCGAGAACATCCTCTACCTCGCCAGCGCGTACGACGGCTCCGGCGGCGTCGGCCCCGGCGGAGTCCACGCGCTCACCGGCACCTTCGTGGTGCGGTGCCTGGTCAGTCCGTTCGCCCACCCCCTGTTCACGGCGTTCACCGGCGTCGGCGTGGGGATCGCGGTGAGCTCTCGGCGTCGGGCGACGCGGATCGGGGCGCCGATCGCGGGGTACGTGTGCGCCGTGCTCGCCCATGCCGTCTGGAACACCTCGACCGTCTTCGGTCCGGGGAACTTCGTCACGGTCTACCTGATCCTGATGGCTCCGGTGTTCCTGATCGTCGTGGCGTTCGCGATCTGGGTCCGCCGGTCGGAGGGCCGGATGCTGGCCGGCTCGCTCGCGGACGCCGCCCGCCGCGGCCTGCTGCCGGCGACCGACATCGCCTGGGTGGTCGACCTGGCCGCACGACGACGGAGCCGCGCGTACGCCCGCGACACCGGAGGCGTCGGTGCCGAGCGCGCGATGCGCGACTACCAGCAGGCGGTCATCGAGCTCGGCTTCCTGCACAGTCGCTACCTGCGCGGCGTACCCCCGCCGGACTTCGCGGCCCGGGGACACGACTACGTTGCCCGCATCAGTGCCCTTCGCCCCTCGATCGCGTTCCCCGGACAGGTGGTGCCCATCCGATGACCGTCACGTCAGCCGGTTCGCAGATGGTCACCGCGCTCGTACGCCTGCGCGCGGCGCTGCAGGGCGCCGTGCTGCCGCTGGAGCTCCCGAACATCGCCGAGGACCGGGCCGCGCGTGCCGAGATGGTCAACCAGCTCGAGGACTACGTGATCCCCAGGATCGTGACCCTCGAGGCACCGCTGCTGGCGGTGGTCGGCGGCTCGACCGGCGCAGGCAAGTCGACCCTGGTGAACTCCCTCGTCGGCTCCGTCGTGACCGAGTCCGGTGTGCTCCGGCCGACGACCCGCTCACCCGTGCTCGTGCACAACCCGGCGGACGCCGACTGGTTCGGTGCCGACCGCCTGCTCCCCGACCTCGAGCGGGTGCACCACACGACGCACGACCCCCACGCGCTGCAGCTGGTGCCCCTCGACGTCGTCCCCCAGGGGCTGGCGATCCTGGACGCCCCCGACATCGACTCCGTCGAGGAGAGCAACCGGCACCTCGCCGCCCAGCTGCTCGCCGCGGCCGACCTCTGGCTCTTCGTCACCTCCGCTGCGCGGTACGCCGATCAGGTGCCGTGGGACTTCCTGCGCCAGGCTGCCGAGCGCTCGGCCGCGGTCGCGATCGTGCTCGACCGCACCCCACCGGACGCCGTCGAGACCGTCGCCAGCCACCTGGGCCGGATGCTGGCCGCCCGGGGGCTCAAGGACTCGCCGCTCTTCACGGTCAACGAGGCCACGCTCACCGACGACGGCCTGCTGGCGCCGCGCCACGTCGCGGAGATCCGCAGCTGGCTGTCCGACCTGGGTGGCGACCCTGCCGCCCGGGCCGCGATGGTGAGGCAGACGCTCGAGGGAGCCGTGCGGTCCCTGACCCGGCGCGCGCACACGGTGGCCGACGCGTGCGTCGAGCAGGCCGAGGCGGCCGAGCGACTCCGGGCGGGTGCCGACGCGGCGTACGACGAGGAGATCCGGAAGGTGCTCGACGCGACGGCCGACGGCACGCTGCTGCGCGGCGAGGTGCTGGTGCGGTGGCAGGAGTTCGTCGGCACGGGCGAGCTGCTCAAGACCCTGGAGCAGAAGGTCGGCTGGCTGCGCGACCGGATGGTCAGCGCGGTCAAGGGCAAGCCCCAGCAGGCCGAGCGCGTGAGCGTCGCCGTGGAGTCCAGTCTCGAGACGCTGATCCTGGAGCACGGCGAGGCCGCGGCCGAGCGTGCCGAGGCGTCGTGGCGGAGCCTCGCGCCCGGTCAGGACCTGCTCTCCGACGTCGGCGAGGACCTCGGCCGCGCGTCACGGGGCCTGCGGCGTCAGGCCGAGCGCGCCGTACGCGACTGGCAGCAGGACGTGCTGGAGATGGTGCGGACCGAGGGTGCCGACAAGCGGACGACGGCTCGCTTCCTGGCCTACGGCGTCAACGGTCTGTCCGTCGCGCTGATGGTCGTGGTCTTCGCCAACACCGCCGGGATCACCGGTGCCGAGGTCGGCATCGCCGGCGGGAGCGCCGTGCTCGGGCAGAAGCTGCTCGAGGCGGTGTTCGGCGACCAGGCGCTGCGCAACCTCGCCGAGGAGGCCAGGCGCAAGCTCGAGATCCGGGTACGCGCCCTGCTCGACGAGGAGCGTCACCGCTACCTCGACCTGCTCGCGAGCCTCGGCATCGAGCCCGAGGCCGCCGAGCGTCTGCGGAACGCGGCGCGCGCCGTCGACGACCTGCGGTACGCCGCCGTGGAGCGCACGCACTCCCACTAGACCGGCCGTCCCATTAGTCTCAGTAGACGACATCCGTGACTTTCACGAGGGAGAAGAGTGACCGCCTTGCTGGACGCGGCCAAGAGACTGGTGTCTCGAGGCTCGGATCTGGGTGACCGGATCGAGGCACTCGGGCGCGCCAGCGCGGCCGCGCGGGGACGTCTCGACGACCGGGCCGTCGACGAGGCCGACGCGACCGCCGAGCGGGTCGCCCGCCGGCTCGGTCTGGCCGCGGAGCACACCGTCGTCGCGATCGCCGGCGCGACCGGATCGGGGAAGTCGTCGACGTTCAACGCCCTGGCCGGGGTCGAGCTGTCGTCGGTCGGCGTACGCCGGCCCACGACGTCGTGGGCGACCGCCTGCATCTGGGGGAAGGCGGGGGCCGACGAGCTCCTGGAGTACCTCGGGATCGCGCCCCGTCACCAGATCATGCGCGACTCGCTGCTCGACCTCGGCAAGGAGGACTCGGCGCTCCAGGGCGTCGTCCTGCTCGACCTCCCCGACCACGACTCCACCGAGGTCTCCCACCACCTCGAGGTCAACCGGCTGATCGAGCTCACCGACCTGATGGTCTGGGTGCTCGACCCCCAGAAGTACGCCGACGCCGCCATCCACGACCGCTACCTCGCGCCGCTGGCCACCCACCAGGACGTGATGCTCGTCGTCCTCAACCACATCGACGAGGTGCCCGTCGACCGGCGGCAGTCGATGCTCGACGACGTACGCCGGCTCATCGACGCCGACGGACTCGGCCACGTGCCGGTGCTCGCGACCAGCGCCCGGACCGGCGAGGGCATCGACGACCTGCGCACCGCGATCGCCGAGCGGGTGCGAGCCAAGGAGGTGACGCGCACGCGGCTCGAGGCCGACGTGCGTCAGGCCGCGAACCGGCTGCGTGAGGCCACCGGCACCAGTGGCCACCCCGAGCTGTCGAAGCAGCGGATCACGGCTCTCGAGGACGCGTTCGCCGACGCCGCCGGGGTGCCGACCGTCGTCCAGGCCGTCGAGACGGCCACCAGGATGCGCGGGCGCCGTGCCACCGGCTGGCCGGTGACCTCGTGGCTGTCCATGCTGCGGCCAGACCCGCTCAAGCGGCTCCACCTCGACCTCGGCAAGGACGGGTCGGCGTTCACCGGACGCGGACGCACGTCCGTCCCCGCGCCGACCCAGGTGCAGCGCGCGCGCGTCGACGCCGAGGTCCGCTCCGTGGCCGACGAGGTGTCGGCGCCGCTGGCCCGCCCGTGGGCGGACTCCGTCCGCAGCGCGTCGGTGACCCGGCTGCCCGACCTCAACGACCGGCTCGACGCCGCGCTGTCGTCGACCGAGCTCGACACCGATCGGATGCCCGCGTGGGCCGGGCTCGTGCGGCTGGTGCAGTGGCTCCTGCTGATCGCCACGGTCGCCGGGCTGATCTGGTCGGCGGTGCTGCTGGCCGACCCGTGGTTCGGCGTCGACCGACCGCACACGCCGGACGTCGCGGGGTTCCCGGTGCCGGTCCTGCTGCTGCTGGGTGGCGTGGTGCTCGGGCTGCTGCTCGGGCAGCTGTGCCGGTTCCTGGTCTCCGCGACCGCACGGTCCCGGGCGCGGACGACGGACCGACGGCTCCGTTCGGCCATCTCCACGGTGGCCGACGAGCTGGTCGTGGCTCCGGTACGGGCCGAGCTCGCGGCGTACGACGCGGTCCGTGAGGGCCTCGCGCAGGCGCTGAGGTAGGGCGCCCACAGCCCGCTTCCCGTCCACAGCCGGCCCTGCCACAGCGCTCTCCACAGCGTCTCGTGGCGCAGCCGGTCGCTGTCGGTACCCCTGCGGAGGCTCGGTCTCACTTCCACGAGACCCCTTCACAGATCAGGAGATGCAGCGATGAACGAGACCTTCGTGACCCTGTCCGGCTGGCTGGGCGGCGATGTCACCCTGCGCGAGGCCGGGGGCGTCCCGGTCGCCCACTTCCGGGTGGCCAGCACCCCACGGCGCTACCAGCGCAAGACCGACACCTGGGAGGACGGCGACACCCAGTGGTACTCCGTGAACGCCTGGCGCGCGCTCGCCCGCAACTGCGACGAGTCCCTGCGGCGCGGCGATCCCGTGGTGGTCCACGGCAAGCTCAGCGCCCATGTCTGGACCAACAAGTCCGGGCTCGAGGTGACGACCTTCGAGGTGGAGGCGGCGTTCGTCGGCCACGACCTCAACCGCGGCACCAGTGCGTTCCAGCGGCGCAAGCTCGCGGCGGCGCCGGAGCCCGTGCCCGACACCGTGGAGGAGCCGGAGGTGACCGACGTGGCCGAGACCGCAGCCTGAGGGCGTCCCCGATCCGGCGATCCGTGGGGTGGGCCCGTAGGGTTGTGGGTCATGGCTGAGTTCGTCTTCACACTGCGCAATGTGCGCAAGGCCCACGGTGACAAGGTGGTCCTCGACAACGTCACCCTCTCGTTCCTGCACGGCGCCAAGATCGGCGTCGTCGGGCCCAACGGCACCGGCAAGTCGACCCTGCTGAAGATCATGGCGGGGCTCGATCACGCCAACAACGGCGACGCGATCCTCGACCCCGAGGCGACGGTCGGCATGCTCCAGCAGGAGCCGCCGCTGACCGAGGGCAAGACCGTCCTCGAGAACGTCGAGGAGGCGGTGCACGAGATCAAGGGCAAGATCGCCCGGCTCGAGGCCGCCTACATGGAGATGGGCGAGCCAGACGCCGACCAGGACGCGTTGATGAAGGAGACCGGCGACCTCCAGACCGAGCTCGACCACGCCAACGCCTGGGACATCGACAGCCGGCTCGACCAGGCGATGGATGCCCTGCGCTGCCCGCCGCCCGACGAGCTCGTCGACCACCTGTCCGGCGGAGAGCGGAGGCGGGTGGCGCTGTGCAAGCTCCTGCTCCAGCAGCCCGAACTCCTGCTGCTCGACGAGCCCACCAACCACCTCGACGCCGAGTCCGTGCAGTGGCTCGAGGGTCACCTCGCCGCCTACCCGGGCGCGGTCCTGGCCGTGACCCACGACCGCTACTTCCTCGACAACGTCGCGCAGTGGATCCTCGAGCTCGACCGCGGCAAGGCCCACCCCTACGAGGGCAACTACTCGACCTACCTCGAGACCAAGAAGGAGCGGCTCAAGGTCGAGGGGCAGAAGGACGCCAAGCGCGCGAAGATGCTCGAGCGCGAGCTGGAATGGGTGCGCTCCAACCCCAAGGCGCGGCAGGCCAAGAGCAAGTCCCGGCTGTCCCGCTACGAGGAGCTGGCGGCCGAAGCCGACCGCAACCGCAAGATCGACACCGCCGAGATCAACATCCCGGCCGGGCCGCGGCTGGGCGACATCGTGCTCGAGGCGAAGAAGCTGGCCAAGGGCTTCGACGGTCGCACGCTGATGCACGATCTCTCGTTCACCCTGCCCCGAGCCGGCATCGTCGGCGTGATCGGTCCCAACGGTGTCGGCAAGACCACGCTGTTCAAGATGATCATCGGCGAGGAGAAGCCCGACGACGGGGAGCTGATCGTCGGGAAGACCGTCAAGATCTCCTACGTCGACCAGAGCCGCGGCGGCCTCGACCCACAGAAGAACGTGTGGGAGGTCGTCTCCGACGGCCTCGACTTCATCAAGGTCGCGAACTTCGAGATGCCCTCGCGCGCCTACGTCGCGTCGTTCGGCTTCAAGGGTCCCGACCAGCAGAAGCGGGCCGGCGTGCTGTCCGGCGGCGAGCGCAACCGGTTGAACCTCGCGTTGACGCTGAAGATGGGCGGCAACCTGCTGATGCTCGACGAGCCGACCAACGACCTCGACGTCGAGACACTGCAGTCGCTCGAGGACGCCCTGCTGGAGTTCCCGGGCTGCGCCGTGGTCACCTCCCACGACCGGTGGTTCCTCGACCGGATCGCTACCCACATCCTGGCGTGGGAGGGCGACGACGACGACGAGGCGAAGTGGTTCTGGTTCGAGGGCAACTTCGCGGCCTACGAGGAGAACAAGGTCGAGCGGCTGGGCATCGAGGCGGCGCGTCCGCACCGGGTCACCCACCGGCGCCTCACCCGCGACTGACCGAGGCGCGTTTCAGGGCCGGATGTCGGCCTCGGGGTGGCACTCGATGAGAGCGTCGGTGACGGCGTTCATGACTCTTCCGAACGCCGCGAAGTCGTCGCGGTCGACGAGGTCGACGAGGTAGTCGCGCACGCCCTGCACGTGCACCGGCGCCGCCTCGACCAGCAGGTCGTGGCCGCGCTCGGTGAGCCGGCAGACGATGCCACGGCCGTCCTCGGGCGACGTCGAGCGCACCACGAGCCCGGCGTTCTGCATCCGGGAGACGGTGTGGGTGACCCGGCTGCGGCTGTGGGCCAGGGCATCGGCCAGCTGCGCCATCCGCATCGAGCGCTCCGGACGCTCCGAGAGGCGGACCAGGATCTCGTACTCGGTCAGGGAGAGGTCGAACGCGCGCTGGAGATCGGCGTCGAGCCGGTCCAGCAGCAAGGTGACGCCCACCGCGAAAGCGCGCCACGACCCCTGCTGGTCAGCGTCCAGCCAGCGCGTCCCCCGTGCTTCGGACATGGGGCCAGCGTAACGTCAGCGCAGCCGCTCGAGGATGAGCGCCATGCCCTGGCCGCCGCCTACGCACATCGTGATCAGCCCGAGCGACTTGTCGTGCCAGTCGAGCGAGTTGAGCATCGTGGTCTGCAGCCGGGCGCCGGTCATCCCGAACGGGTGACCGACCGCGATCGCCCCGCCGTTGATGTTGAGCCGGTCGAGATCGATGCCCAGGTCCTGGTACGACGGGACCACCTGCGCCGCGAACGCCTCGTTGATCTCGACCAGGTCGATGTCGCCGATGGTCATCCCCGCATGCGCGAGCGCGCGGCGGGTCGCCTCGACCGGACCGAGCCCCATGATCTCGGGGGAGAGGGCACTGACGCCGGTCGCGACGATCCGGGCGAGAGGCGTGATGCCCAGCGCGGCGGCCTTGGTGTCGGACATGACGACGACGGCCGCGGCCCCGTCGTTGAGGGGGCAGCAGTTGCCGGCGGTGACCACGCCGTCGGGGCGGAACACGGGCTTGAGCCCGGAGACCGCTTCGAGCGTGACCCCGGCGCGGGGTCCGTCGTCGGCCGAGACGACGGTGCCGTCCGGCGTCGTCACCGGCGTGATCTCGCGCTGCCAGAATCCGTCGGCCAGAGCCTTCTCGGCGAGGTTCTGCGAGCGGACGCCGAACTCGTCGAGCTCCAGGCGGGTCAGTCCGCGCAGGGCGGCGACGTTCTCGGCGGTCTGACCCATCGCGATGTAGGCGTCGGGGACGACGCCGTCCACGCGCGGGTCGTGCCAGGCCTGCCCGCCGGAGCCGTGCTCGGCGCGGTCGGCCGTGCGCGCGACCGCATCGCCGAACTCCGGGTTGCGCGTGTCGGGCCACGAGTCGGAGCTGCCGCGGGCGAACCGCGAGACGGTCTCGACACCGGCGGAGACGAAGACATCTCCCTCGCCGGCCTTGATCGCGTGGAAGGCCATCCGCGTGGTCTGGACCGAGGACGCGCAGTAGCGGGTGATGGTCGCGCCGGGGACGTCGTCCATCCCGTTCATCACGTTCACGATCCGGGCCATGTTGAACCCGCTCTCGCCGCCGGGGAGACCGCACCCCAGGTACACGTCGTCGACGTCGTGACGATCCAGGGCCGGGACCTGGTCGAGGGCGGTCCTGATCAGCTGGGCCACGAGGTCGTCGGGACGGACGTCCTTGAGGGACCCCTTGACGGCGCGGCCGATGGGGGAGCGAGCGGCGGCGACGAGGACGGCTTCGGGCACTCGTTCACCCTAGTCCGGCCATCAGGGACTCGACCGAGCGGCGTACGAACGCCCGGCGCTGGGTCTCCGGACGGGGCAGGGCGCCGATCAGCACCCCGTCGATGGCCGAGACCAGCGTCTCGGCGGCCGCGGCGCCGTGCGGCTTCCCCCGCGCCGTCAGGATCCCGGCCACGACGTCGACGAGCTCGTTGCGGAGCGTGCCCAGCGTGGTCGCGAGAGTGGGGTCGCGGGACGCCTGGATGGTCAGCTCGAGGCGCGCCACCAGGACCTCGCGCTCGTCGACCCAGCGCAGCACGGCGCGGGTCACGGTCTCGGCGGCCCGGTCGTCGTCGAGTGGCTGCCCGGCCAGCTCCGTGGCGAGCTCGCGGACATGACCGGCGACGCACTCCGCGATGTACTCGGTGACGGCCAGGACCAGTGCCTCGCGGGTGCGGAGGTACGCCGAGCAGCTTCCCTGCGGCAGCCCCGCCTGGCGATCGACGGCGCGGTGGGTGAGGCCGCGCAGGCCGTGCTCGGCGATGACCTGCACGGCCGAGCCGAGGAGGAGCTCCATCCGGTCGCTGCGGGTCACGGATTTGATCATCGCATCCTTCCGGCGTATCTTCTACAAACGTAGAGATTCTACAAAAGTAGAAAGGACAGTGATGGTCTCCTACGACACCACCCAGATCTCGATCTTCCTCGCCCTCGTCCTCACGGTGGCGGCGGTCGGCATCGCGCTCACCACCGGCGTCCTGGCCGAGGCGATCGTGCGCAACCGCCGCGTGCGGGTCTCGCGACACGAGTCGATGCGGACCTACTACGGCCGGCTCGTCCTCCACCACTGAGCTCCTGGCAGGATCGGGCCGTGCGCCACGTGTACGAGTGCCAGATGCGCCGGGCCGACAACCACGGCGACATGATCAGCAACGTCGCGTTCGTCGACTACCTCCAGGAAGCCCGGCTCGACCTCCTCCGGCACCACGACACGTCGCCCACGCCCAACCCCGGCGAGGGCCTGGTCGTGGTCAACACGGTCGTGGACTACCTCGCCCCGCTCCGGATCTGGAATGCGCCGCTCTTCGTCGCGGTGTGGACCACGGAGGTGCGTGCCGCCTCGTTCACGCTCGGGTACGAGCTGTTCACCGGTCCTGCGGACGATCCGGTCGTGCACGGTCGCGCGACGACACTGCTGACGCCGTACGTCTTCGGCGAGGGGCGCCCTCGCCGGCTGACCGGTGAGGAGAGCGACCGCCTGTCGCGGATCACGGGTCCGTCCCCGGTGTCCGAGCGCGCAGCTCCCCGGGGTGGGGAGGCCTGGGACGGTTTCGTCGTCGAGCGGCCTGTGCACGTGCGCTTCTCCGACGTCGACCTGTTGGGGCACGTCAACAACCTGCGCTACCTCGACTACGCCCAGATCGCCCAGGTCGACCTGATCACCGGTGTCTACCGCGAGGCCCGCATCAACGGAACCGTCCAGAACGTGATCGTGCGCAGCGAGATCGACTACGTCGGGCAGATGAATCTGCGGCCCGAGCCGTACGTCGTCCGGAGCCGGGTCGTCGCGGTCAGCGAGTCCTCGGCGGCGTTCGAGCAGCAGATCCGCGACGGCGACCGGGTGATGGCCCGCAGCCGGATCGTGGAGGTCAACATCGACCCCGAGACCGGCGCGAAGATGCCGTGGCACCCGGCCCACCGCGCGTTGTTCCAAGGGCGCCTGCTCGAGGGCGTCGGGGCCTAACCGACGTCGGCGCCGAGGGCGCGCAGCTTCTTCAGTCCGCGGTGGTGAGCGACCCGGACCGCCGACGAGCTCATCCCCAGTGCCGTTGCGGTGGATGTCACGTCGAGTCCGACGACGTCGAGGCACGCGACGACCTGGCGTTCACGCTCGGGCAGGTGGGACAGCAGCCACGCCACCCAACCGTGGACCTCGGCCCCGTCGCCGGCTGCTGACCCGTGGCGCGGGTCGTTCCGGTCGAGGGTGTCGTGCTCGGCAGGCTCCGTCCGTCGACGGGTCGAGCGCCGGGCTGCGTTGCGAGCCTGAAGGCGGGCAATCCCGAACAACCAGCCCGCGAAGTCGGTACTGGTGCCGCGGAAGTCCGCGATCCTGCGGGCGGCGGTGAGCCAGGTCTCGGAAGCGATGTCCTCCGCGGACACCCCGGCGTCGCCGGAGGGGAGCGTGCGCAACCAGACCACGAGGCGTCCCGCGTGGGCGGTGTAGAGAGCGCGCCATGCCGCGTGATCACCCTGCTTGGCCTGGGCGATCAGCTGGTCGTCGGCCGCGACCGCGGTGCTAATCGGACCCCCCACCGCTGGTGTCGCCGGCACTGGTGTCGCCGCCGCTGTCGCCGCTGTCGCCGCTGTCGACGCCGCT
>Ga0268266_10004466_pt1 | contig 13376 bp, 12 predicted proteins | sample KBSS13metaG_FD_190356 | JGI IMG/M metagenome (GOLD analysis project Ga0268266, IMG submission 190356) | Switchgrass rhizosphere microbial communities from Kellogg Biological Station, Michigan, USA - KBS S1-3 metaG (SPAdes) (version 2) | ecosystem: Host-associated > Plants > Roots > Rhizosphere...
GCCGATACCGTCCCGCCAAGCCAGCGATTGGCGATTTCGGCACAGGTGATCGCTGAACTTACAGCTTTCGCCTTCAGTACGAGGTTCAGCGTCATCGGCAGCCGCGGTGGCGACGCATCGTCGCCGGCCGCCTTGTTGATCCGCGTCAGGCGGTAGATCAGGCGGACCTCGCCGCAGCTGGCTTCGGAAACGTAAGTGCGGTCCATGCGGTTGACGATGCCGGCCAGCACGAACCGCGTATCTGCCGAATAGAGCAGCGTGCGGTCGAACAGCTGGAAATCAAAGCCAGCGCCGACGCCGATCGCCTCCCTCGGCAGGTTCGCACGGTGCCGTGCGACATAGCGGTCGAACTCGCGGTCGATTGCCTGCCGGACCGGCGCCATCGACGGCAAGTCGAACAACGCACCGTTAGCGAGCGGTGCATCCGCCGACCGCTCCGGCAGCAGCATGCGATCGAGGCGAAATCTTCCGCCATCGAGTTCGCGCAGCGTCGCGGGATCGGTGATGGCCGTGCCGCGCTCCAGCGCCGCATCCTGTGCTGCTGTACGCGCCGGCAAGGCGCCGCACAGCAGAGCAAATGCGATGGCGAGAAATCCTGGCGCGCGGCTCATGCCTGAACTAACACCGCGCAAAGAGGCCTATTCAAGGAAAAAGGCGCCTCACGTCGCCGTGAAGCGCCTTGCTGTTTACTCGCCGTCCGGTCAGCGCGCGACGATCAGGCCCTTGCTGGTCACGACCACCCAGCGGCCGTCCTGCTTGCGAATGGCATCGACACGGCCGACACCGGGAATGGGATCGCCGGCATAGACCTCATACATACCGCGGCGGCTCTCGATCAGGGCGCCACCGTTGGCAACGTCGCGCAATATCCAGCCGTCGACGGTCGGCAGCCGGGCAACCTCGGGCTTGGCCGGTGCAGCCGGCGCAGGTGCCGCCGCGGCCGCAGCCTGCTGCGGTATTGAGCCCGTGATGTCCTTCGCCGCTGCCGGCGCAGCGGCGGCCGTCGTTACCGACGCCTGGGAAGCGCGGAGCTTGTCGACGGCCTCGCTAAGCTTGGCGAGTTTGGCGGCAGGCTCGGCCTGCGCCTTCTCGACCCTGTCGAGGCGATCACTGGCCTTGTTGAACTGGCCCGTCGTCGTCTTGGAATTGTGCTCCAGGCTTGCTTTCAGCGCGACGATCTCGGCGTCGATCCGCGCCACCGAGGCTTCGAGCGTGCTGTCCTTTGCCGACGCCTGGACCGGTTCTCCAGCCGTCAGCTTTCCAATTCCGGCCGTGGCCAGCGCGCCACCCAGCGCACCCGCTACCGTCGCCAGCGCCACCACGGCGGCCATCGCCCCGATCCTGCGTTTGCCGGACGATCCCTCCGCCGGCTCGGCCTTGGCATCGGCTCCGATGCGGGCCCCGGGCGACATGATCGTCACATTGCCCGGGAAGCGCGGCGCTTCGGGCTTCACGGCATCGACCTTGGGAGCCTCAGCGTTTGAGGCCTCGACCTTCGGCTCTTCCATCCTGACGGCATCCACCTTGGGCGCGTCCTTCGGAGCATCAGGCTTCGGCGAGGTCGCTTCCTGGTCCGCCGCGACTTTTGCAGCTTCGACCTCAGCCGCGGCCGTTGCCGGCTCGACCGCTGCCGGCGTATCGGGAGCGGCCGGCGCAGCGCCGAGGGCGCCGGTTTCACCGCTGGTGGGCTGGGGCTGCTGATCGCTCACGTTGGATTCTCCAGAATTGGTTGACCATTTGGTAACTTTTATTGCTTGCCAAATCGTTACCGGCCTCGGGCTTACCGAAATTTTAGGAACTTGTCCGGCCCAATTTGGACCTCCGCCATGGCGACCGCCCCGGTCCCGAGCCCTCCATGCTGCCGTGCGGCATTCCTGCTGGTTCCGTTTGCGCCGGTCTGTTTCCCGATTAACATGGACCGACCAGCCAGAAAGGCAGGTGGCCACCATGACCATCGAGAAATGCATCAACGAGTTTGGTGTAGATGACGTCATTTTTGAGGAAGGCTCGACCGGGCGGGAACTGTTCGTGGTGCTCGACGGCGAGGTCGAGATCGCCAAGATGAACGGCGCCAGCAAGACCGTGATCGTCACGCTCGGCAAGGGTGAGTTCTTCGGCGAGATGGCCGTCATCGACGGCTCGTCCCGTTCGGCAACGGCGATTGCCGCCGCGCCACACACCCGCGTGATGCGGATCAACCATGCCCGCTTCGTCTACCTGGTCAGTCAGCAGCCGGCCTTTGCGCTGATGATCATGGATGCGCTGAGCAAGCGCTTGCGGGCTTCCAACACGGTTGCCTTCAGGGCCGCGGCGCCTTCATGAGCGAGCGCAGACCGAGCCCGTTCAAGACGCTGTTCGACAGCGACGTCTGCACGCTGATCGAAGCGGCCGAGCACGTCTATCAGATCCGTTTCAAGAACCGCGCGGCGAACGCCTATCTGGTGCGCGGCAGCGCACGCACCCTCATGATCGACGTCGGGCTGTCCTCGAACTTTCCGCATCTCCTGACATGCCTCGACCATATCGGCGTGAAGCCCGACGATATCGACATGGTGGTGCTGAGCCATGAGCACCTCGACCATATCGGCGCGGCCTATCATTTCCATGGCAGGGCTTTCATCGCCGCCCATCGGCTGGCCGCCAACAAGATCATGCTGCGCGACGACTTCTCGATGCTGCGCAAGATGTTCAACGAGCCGAACGTGCCGATCAACGTCGATTTCTGGCTGGAAGAGGGTAATCTGATCGACCTCGGCAACTTCCGTCTTACCGTCATGTACACGCCGGGACACACCTCGGCCTGCATCACGCTGTTCGAGCCGGACAAGGGCTTGTTGTTCGCATCCGACACGCTGATGCCGGGCGGCGTGATGGGTGGCGTGTTCGGCTCCGGCAGCATCGCCGACTACATCCAGTCATTGGAACGGCTGAAGGGTCTGAACTCGAAGATCCTGCTCTCGGGCCACGGGCGACTGTCCGACACCCCACAGGACGACGTGCGGATCGCGATCCAGCGCTCGCACGCATTGCTGTCGGACACCGCGCAACTGTTCGACGCGCTGGATGCGCGGTCGAACTTCGAGCCGATCATGCAGTCGGTGCGCGACCTCAACAAGCTCGACGACAGCTAGCCTCGTCGCAACATATTCCGCAGCATCGAATGTGTGATCCGTCCATTTGACAAATGGCACGGCGGCCTGTTCAACGGTTCCCAACAACATTGCTTAAAAAACGTTGGGGGAGACAGCGCCATGAAGCTTTACGACTCAGTCGGACCAAACCCGCGCATCGTCCGCATGTTCATGGCTGAGAAGGGCATCGAGATGCCGAAGCAGCCTATCGATCTGCGCAAGGGCGAAAATCGCGAAGCCGAGCATCTGAAGCGCAATCCGCATGGGCAGATGCCGACGCTCGAACTCGACAACGGCAACTACGTCTCGGAGATCACCGCGATCTGCGAGTATCTGGAAGAGAAGCACCCCAGTCCGCCGATGGTCGGGGCAACGCCGGAAGAGCGCGCCGAATGCCGAATGTGGACCCGTCGCATCGATCTCAACATCTGCGAGCATATGGGCAACGGTTTTCGCTTCGGCGAAGGGCTGAAGTTCTTCGAGAAACGGATTGCCTGCGCTCCCGAAGCTTCACCCGGCCTGAAGATGATCGCCGCCAACCGCCTGCAATGGCTCAACGGCCAGATGGCCGACGGACGCCAATATATTTGCGGCACGCGCTTTACGCTGCCGACATCCTGCTCTACGGCTGGCTCGATTTCGCCGGCACGGTCGGCCAGCCGCTGGATACGGCCAACGCGAATATCGTGGCCTGGATGACCCGCGTTGCGGAGCGGCCCTCGGTGAAAGCGTGATCCCACACTTGCCTGGAAGCGGGCCGGGTTCTCCCGCGTGAAGCCGCCCTGTGCGAGCTACTTCGCGAGCAGGTCGAGGCGTTCCGTCGGCCGGATGATGTTCGGGCAGTTGAACCCGAGCAGTGGCAGGTATTGAACCCGGTCCACGATTAGCACATTCGAAGATTGCGACCGTGACTGTAGACAAGCTGCCAAAGTTCGCTCGCGTTCCAAAGCTCACTCTTCCCGTCATTGAGCTTGCTTGCCAGCGCAATCGCAAAATCGTCGACATCCGGTGGCTCTCTCGGAATGATCCGATAAAAGTTCACTGACGGGTTCGTCGGCATCGCCGTCGCAAGCCGCCTGCAAATACCCGCAGCCAACGCCTCCGCATCGGCTGGACGCATGCCCTGTTCGTCGCGCAACATCTGCGCGATTATTCGCTCTGCTTTGCGCGTACCAATTCGGAGCTCGGTCATTTTCAGATCCCTTTCTGACGAAACCACTCTGCTTGCCGCTTGGCGCTGTCATCGGAGCTGCCTGTCAGCACATGCCACAGCCGCAACAGGCTGATCGGCAAGAACATCAAATGCGGTAGCAAGACGGGCAGAAGGCACATCACTATGCTCAGGATGACAATCGCCACATGGCTGAGCATGGCGAGTGCGCGTAAACTCATCTCCCTGGTTAGCAAGAGCATCACCATCGGGGCTACGCATCCGACAAGATCGATCGACCTGATCATGGCCAGCCCCTCCTCCGGTTGGCGGACAACGGGTAACGCTCACGAGCAACCTGCGCCCGCGCCTGCTCGATGTCGCGAAGCACTCCCGAAAAGGTTGCAAAATGTCTCCAAATTGGGCGCCTGGCGGGAGCGTCCCACCGAGGCGAAGTCCTTGTTGTCGCGTTGACTTCAACCTGATGAAGGAGTTCACTTCCGGGATACTATTTTGATTGACGGGCAGGCATCGATGGTCATTGAACGATCGGAGCCCAATCTTTCCCATCAGCAAGGCGGAGCGCCCCCAGTCCGCGCCGCCACGACCCATGATTGGCGGATGGGCTCGCTCGTGCTGGACCCGGTTGCGCGCATCCTGATCCATGACGGCACCCCCCTGCCGCTGGGTGAACGTGCCGTTTCCATTCTGCTGATGCTGGTCGAGCGGTCGGGTCAGCTGGTCAGCAAGGAAGACCTTATTGCGTTTGCCTGGCAGGGCTTGGCCGTCGAGGACAGCAACCTTACGGTTCAGGTTGCTGCATTGCGGCGCGCGTTGGCGTTGGTCCCCGGCGGAAGATCCTGGATCGAAACCTTGCCGCGGCGCGGCTATCGCTTCGTCGGTACCGCTGTACGGTCCGGTGACAAGGATCCGCCGTCACCGGATGGACGACGGGCAGTCCGATCATCTTATGAAATGGCAGAGCCACCCTCGTCCAAACTCGTGGACGATCAAAAAGAACTGCCGACGGGGCCCGCGCCCGGCGATTCACGCACGCACCATATCGTTGGGCGCGCCGCCCCTCTCGACATGCTGGACCAGATGACGCGGCGCATGCTGACCGGCCAAAGGCAGATAGCGTTTGTCACAGGTGAGGCCGGCATCGGCAAGACCGCCTTTCTCCAGATGGCAATGGACCGGCTGTCGGAGCAAGGCGTCAATCTCATGTGCGGGCGCTGCACCGAGCGGTTTGGAACCGACGAAGCTTTCCTGCCCTTGATCGACGCACTGGTGACAGGTTGTCGCGGTACGAATGGAGCACAGCTGCAAGCAGCCATTCGTACCCATGCACCGACCTGGATGCTGCAGATCCCGGGCCTGATCGATGCGGCGGACCGCGCCGCGTTTCAGCGCGAAGTCTTCGGAGCGACCCGCGAGCGTATGCTCCGCGAATTTTGCGATCTCGTGGAAGCGCTGAGCGTCCATCGTCCATGGGTCGTCATTCTGGAAGATTTGCACTGGAGCGATCTCGCAACGCTGGACGCCCTCTCCCGCTTTGCACGAGGAGACAGCAAGGCCTCGGTGCTGATCCTCGGATCCTATCGCCCGGCGGACAGCATCATCGGCCAGCATCCCATTCGGCGCCTGCACCAGGACCTGGAGATACATGAGCGCTGCGGCGAGTTGCGGCTGGATCGGCTGTCGCGAATGGAGGTCGAGCGTCATCTGGCCCTGCGGTTCAGGGATGATGGACTTGCGGCCGCGTTGTCCGCGCCCGTGTTCGAGAGAACGCAGGGGCAGCCGCTGTTCATCTCCTCGCTGGTGAAGTTTTTCATCGACCAGCGAGCCATTGTCGAAACCGACGGCATCTGGTCCTTGTCATCGACAACGGCGATTCCGCAAGACGGCGTACCGACCGACCTGCTGAACATGATCAACTATCAGGTAAGTCGGCTTACCGAGGATGAGCGGCGTCTTCTCGAAGTGGCGAGCGTCGCAGGCGGAGATTTCTCCGCCGCACTGGTGGCAGCTGGCTTGTCACGCGATGCGGTCGAGGTCGAACGCGAGTTGGAGGCACTAACCCGCAAGGATCATACGCTGGTCCCTTCGGGTGCATCAGAATGGCCTGATGGTACGTACTCGGGATCATATGCGTTCCGGCATATCCTTTATCAGAACGTCGTGTACCAGCATCTCGCGCCGGGACAGCGCGTGCAAATTCACCGGCTCTTGGGCAGGAGGCTGGAGCAGGCCTATGGCAAGCTCACCTCGGAAATCGCGCCGGTGCTGGCGCTGCATTTCGAGCAGGGTCGGGATTTTGCCAGCGCCTTGCGGTACCTGGGACAAGCGGCGGAGAGTTCTGCCAAACGCCTCGGCCACGCGGAAGCGGCGAGCTATCTCACGCGCGCCCTCGGCATTCTCGACCGCATCGATGTCCCCGAAAAATTCAAGCTGCGCGTCACATTGTTGCGACACCGCAGCCTCGCGTTTCGATCATCCGGTGATCTCGCGGGCTCGGTCCGTGATCTGAAGGAGATGATTGTCTGCGCCGGGCAGGCCGGCGAGCTTCGGCAGGAAGTCGCTGGTCTTCTTGTCGTGAGCCGGTTCTGCCTGCACGCGGACCGGCGAGCCTGCCTTCAGGCCGCCGAAGACGTGCTGGTCAAGAGCCAGGCGATGGAGGACGACGCCTACAAGGCCCTGGTGCAGGGCAGCAGTTCCATGATCAACCTGTATCTCAAGGGATGGCACGAGGAGGATGCTGCCCGCTGCGTCAGAGCGATGGAGTTGTGCGCCGGCTCGCAGGATCACGGTACGCTGATCCGGCGTTACGGCATCGAGGGCATTCTGGACTGCTGGCGGTCGCGATACCGGGAGTGCCGCCACTCGGCGACTCTCGGAAAACGATTGGCGAGCGAATCCGGGGACGTCTACGTTTTCGTCCTGTTCAACGTGCTGGAATCCACCGCGCTGCTTCATCTGGGCGAGTGGCGGGATTTGCAGCGCGAGACCCTGACGGCGCTGGAACTTGCGAAAAAGAATGGAAATGAGCAGGCGAGCGCATTGTGCCGCCTGACCCTTGCATGGTTGCACGTCGAAGCAATGGATTTCGATGGAGCCCGTGGCCTCTGCGAAGGTGTCGACGAGACCACCCTCAACGAAAACCAGTTTGCGTACTTCTTTCAACGGGCGGTGCTGGCGAAAGCTTTCGTGGGACTACGCGACCCGCAACAGGCGAACCGGCAATTTGTCGATGTCCAGCGCCGCCTCGAACAGGATGGCATTCCGCTGGACTTTACAATATCCACGCAGCTCTATCACTGCCTTGGGGAATATTGTCTGCAGGTGGCCGAATTCGATCAGGCGAGAAAATGGGCGATCAAGCTGCGCGACTATGCCGCCCCGGCGCCCGATCAGAACCATCTCGCGCTTGCCCATGGTCTGCTGGCCCGTATCGCTTTCGCCGTCGGCGATCGAGATAAAGCGCTGGAACATCTGGGGCGCGCCTTACCCATCGTCGACAACGCCAATTTCCCTTTGGCCGCATGGCGAATTTATCAAGGCGCTGCGAAGATATTCGAAAGCATCGGTGAAGCCGATCATTCCACTACTTACCGATTACGGTACGAGACCGTGTTACGCACCCTGGCTCGAAACTTTGACCATGGCGATGCCTTGCACAGGTCGCTGTTAAACGCCCTAACGGCTTGATTGGCGCGACCTTAAATCACCACCGGCGCGTCCGGCAGTTCATTCGGACCGCCGCTGACCTTCGGAAAATGCTTCGCCAGTTCGCGCGACACGGCCGCTACCCCCTTGATCACGCCACCTTCGAAGTCACCTGCCCTGAAATCCGCTTCCATCTGCTGGCAGATTTTTTCCCAGCCATCGGGGCCGACGCTGCTGTGGATGCCGCGGTCGGCAACGATCTCGAAGTCGTGGTCGGCCAGCAGCAGGTAGATCAGGACGCCGTTGTTGTGGGCGGTGTCCCAGATCCGCAGTTGCGAAAAGACATCCAGTGCCCGCTCGCGCGCCGGCTGATTGCGAAACAGCGATCCGCCCTCGAGCGCGCCCTCGACCACGAAACGCACCTGCCCCGAATGCGTGGCCTCGCCCGCCTTGATCGCCTGCTCGATTCTGGCCAGCGTCGCGGGGGGAAAGATGCGCCGCAGCCGCCAGCGGTGTTCGACGAGATGCCTGCCGATGCGCCTGATGCCCATGCTACCAGCTCCCCGATGCGCCGCCGCCGCCGAAGCTGCCACCGCCGCCACTGAAGCCGCCGCTGCTGCTCGAACTTCCGCCGCTCGACCATGAGCCGCCGGAGCCTCCGGACCAGCCGCCAGTGCTGCCTCGACGTCCCGGCCCCGCTGACGTGAAACCGTCGCTGATCAACACAAAGATCGACGCGATCACCCCGACGATCACCGCCGCCATGACCGAGCCGACCAGGAACCAGGCAATCAGCGCTGTCAGCGCGCCGGCGGCCACCGAGCCTAGCAGGCGTCCCATCAGGCTCCGCAACAACCCTCCGAAAAATATCGCCGGAATGATGAGAAACGGATTGAACAGATCAGACGGATCGAACGACTGCGAATCCTGCCAGTGCGGCGGCTCGGGCTCCAGCAGCTTCTCGCCATCGACAACCCGAACCATCTTGTCGACCCCGGCAGCGACGCCGCCGCCGAAATCGCCAGCCTTGAATTTCGGCGTAATGTCCTCGTCGATGATGCGCTTGGTCGTGACGTCGGTGAGCGCACCCTCGAGGCCGTAACCGACCTCGATGCGCAGGCGGCGGTCGTTCTTGGCGATGACAAGCAGCGCGCCATCGTCGATCTTCTTGCGCCCGATCTTCCAGGCCTCCGCGACGCGGAGCGAAAACGGCTCGATCGCCTCCCCGTCCGTGGTCGGCACGATCAGCACGGCGATCTGGCTGCCCTTTCGGGTCTCCAGATCCGTCAGCTTCTGCGTCAGCGAAGCGACGTCGTTGCTGCTCAGTGTACCGGTCTGATCGACCACCCGCCCGCTCAGGGGCGGCACCGCGACAAGCGCCAGCGCCGAACAAGCCCAGCACAGCAGCAGCGCAAGAATGGAGCCTCTTGCAGCGTTCATCGCAGGTCGTCTGCTCACCCCGTTACTTCGCGGGCGCCGGCGTCGGGTTGAAGTCCACCTTCGGCGCCGTGGAGATTTCCTTTTCGTTCTCGACCGTGAAGTTCGGCTTCTCCTTGTAACCGAAGGCCATCGCCGTCAGATTGTTCGGAAAGGTACGGATGCCGACGTTGTAGTCCTGCACCGCCTTGATGTAGCGGTTGCGCGCCACGGTGATGCGGTTTTCGGTGCCTTCGAGTTGCGACATCAGGTCGCGAAATAGCGCATCCGATTTGAGCTGCGGATAGTTTTCCGTGACGACCAGCAGCCGCGACAGCGCGCTCGACAGTTCGCCCTGGGCGGCCTGGAATTTCTGGAACGCGGCGGGATCGTTCAGTACTTCCGGCGTCGCCTGGACGCTGCCGACCTTGGCGCGGGCATTAGTGACGCCGAGCAGCACGTCCTTTTCCTGCTGCGCAAAGCCCTTCACCGAATTGACGAGGTTGGGCACCAGATCGGCGCGGCGCTGATACTGGTTGACGACTTCCGACCAGCCCGACTTGACCTGTTCGTCGTTGGTCTGGATCGCGTTGTAACCGCAATTGGTCAGGCTCAGCGTCGCCAGCGCTGCCAGCACGGTCCAAAGTCTGCGCATCGAACTCTCCCCTGTTATTTCCGGCACACGGTATCAGAATGGCCGCGTCAGGTAAGCACCGAAGCGTGTTTCAGTTCCCTTTCGGACCGAAGGCACTTGCGTATCATTTGCCGAAATAACAACATGGCCGCCAAACAATAAGGGAAACGCGAGGGCGTCATGGAGTTCGAGACCATCGTCGTGGAGCGGCCGGAGCCGCGCATCGCGCGGATCGTGATGAACCGGCCCGAGGCACGCAACGCGCAGAACCTGCAGATGACCTACGACCTCAACGCCGCCTTCGACCAGGCGGTGCAGGACGACACCGTCAAGGTCATCATCCTCGCCGGCAACGGCCCGCATTTTTCGTCAGGACATGACCTGCGCCCCGGCGGCAAGAACAACGCCGGCGTGGATTTTCCGCCGGTCGGAAATTGGGGCGGCTTCGCCGAGCCCAACGCTCACGGCCGCTTCGCCCGCGAGCAGGAAATCTATCTGCAGATCACGCGGCGCTGGCGCAATCTCGGCAAGCCGACGATTGCGGAAGTTCATGGCAAGTGCATCGCCGGCGGCCTGATGCTGGCCTGGGCCTGCGACCTTATTGTCGCGAGCCACGACGCGGAATTCTGCGATCCCGTCGTGACCATGGGCGTCTGCGGCGTCGAATGGTTCGTACATCCGTGGGAGCTGGGCCCGCGCAAGGCCAAGGAATTGCTGTTCACCGCTGACGTCTGGAGCGCAGACGAAGCGCACCGGCTCGGCATGGTCAATCATGTGGTGCCGAGGCCGGAGCTTTCTTCCTTCGTGATAAAGCTCGCCGAGAGGATCGCGGCAAAACCTGCGTTCGCGCTGAAGCTGACAAAGGAAGCCGTCAATCGCTCAGTCGACGTGATGGGACAGCCTGCCGCGATCGAGCAGGCGTTCGCACTGCATCAGCTCTGCCACGCGCATAATCTTCAGGAATTCGGAATGGTGGTGGATCCGGCGGGCTTGCATCCCTCCGTCCGGAAACCGGCACAAGCCAAGTAGAACGAGCAAAGAAGATCAGATGGACCTCACCTTGAGCGACGAGCAGCGGTTGCTGCGCGAAAGTGTCGACCGCTTCGTCAGCGAAACCTATACCTCCGATCACCGCCGCAAGGTCGCAAGCGAACCACTCGGCTTCAGCGCCGATCTGTGGAAGCGGTTTGCCGATCTCGGCTGGCTGGCGCTGCCGATCTCCGAGGCCCATGGCGGGCTCGGCGGCGGCGCGATCGAAATCGGCATCCTGATGGAAGCGTTCGGCCGCGGTCTCGTCTCCGAGCCGTACCTTTCCACCGTCGTGATCGGCGCGTCGTTGATCGCCGAATGCGGCACGGAAGCGCAGAAGCAGGCATTGTTGCCGAAAATTGCCGACGGCTCGCTGTATCTGGCGTTCGCGCATTCGGAACGTCAGGCGCGCTTCGATCTCGCCGACGTCAGGACCACGGCAAGGAAGACACCTGACGGCTGGCGCCTCGATGGACACAAGACCGCCGTGCTCGACGGCAACGCCGCCGGACAGATCATCGTCTCGGCCCGCGTCGATGACGGCCATGGCAAGCCCGGCAAGCTCTGCCTGTTCCTGGTCCCGCAAGGCGCGCGCGGCCTCATTGCACGCGATTTCCCGCGGCTTGGCGGCGGGCGGGCCTGCAACCTCGATCTGCGGGATGTGCAACTGCCCGCGGACGCCCTGCTCGGCGGCGGCGGCGACGCGCTGCCCGTGGTCGAAGCCGTGATCGACCGCGCGATGGCCGCGCTCGGTGCGGAAGCCGTCGGCATCATGCAGACGCTGCTCGACCAGACGCTCGAATACACCAAAATTCGAAAACAGTTCGGGCGGCCACTGTCCGCCAACCAGGTGATCCGGCATCGCCTCGCCGACATGGCGATGCAGTGTGACGAGGCGCGCTCGATGGCACTGCGCGCGGCGCTGATGGCGGATGCCGAGCCGGTCGCGCGCAGCCGTGCGGCGTCAGGTGCGAAAGCCAAGATCGGCAAATGCGCCCGCTTCGTCGCCGAACAGTCGGTCCAGCTTCACGGCGCCATGGGCGTCACCGAGGAACTCGACATCGGCTCCTACTTCAAGCGGCTGCTCGCCTTCGACACGCTGTTCGGCGGCAGCGCTCATCATTATCGCCGTCATGCCGCCCTCGGCGGACGCGCCGTTCAGTCCTGAAAGGAACGCACCATGGATCTGGCTTTCAACGCCGACGAGCGCGCCTTCGAGAAGGAAGTCCGCGACTTCATCGCGGCCAACCTGACGCCGGAAATCAAGCGCGCCACCGCGCTGACGCCCTCGGTTTTTTCAGACCCCGATATCGGCATGGCCTGGCAGCGCGCGCTGCACAAGAAGGGTTGGGGCGCGCCGGGCTGGCCTGTCGAGCATGGCGGACCGGACTGGACTCCGGCGCAGCGCTGGATCTTCGAGGCCGAATCCGCCCGCGCCGGCGTTCCGAACGTGAACGTGATGGGCGTCAAGATGGTCGGCCCCGTCATCATCGGCTTCGGCTCGCCCGAGCAGAAGAACTTCTATCTGCCGCGGATTCTTTCCGGCGAGGACTATTGGTGCCAGGGTTATTCCGAGCCGGGCTCCGGCTCGGACCTGTCGTCGCTTAAGACCCGCGCGGTGCGCGACGGCGACGACTACATCATCAACGGCACCAAGATCTGGACCACGCACGCCCATCACGCCAACCGCATGTTCGCGCTGGTGCGCACCAATGAGACCGAGCGGCAGCAGGACGGTATCTCCTTCATCCTGATCGACATGAGGAGCCCGGGCATCACCACGCGGCCGATCCTCACCATCGGCGGCGACCACGAGGTCAACCAGGTATTCTTTGACGACGTGCGTGTGCCCGTTACCAACCGCGTCGGCGAGGAAGGCAAAGGCTGGACCTATGGCAAATACCTGCTCGAATTCGAGCGTGGCGCCGGCATCGCCTCGGCAAAGCTGCGCGACGCGCTGAAGACGATTTCCGATCTGGCCGAATCCGACGTCACCGGCCGCGCCATCGACGATCCTGACATCGCGGTGCGAATGTCCGAGATCGAGGTCGACATCGACACGTTGGAAATGACCGAGCTGCGGGTGCTGTCGGCACTGCAGACCGGACAGAATCCGGGCGCCGTGTCGTCGCTGCTAAAGCTGCGCAACAGCGAAATCCGGCAGGCCGTCACGCGGCTCGGCGTCGACGTGATCGGCAATGACGGCCTCTATGTCGAGCCGGTTCGGCCGCTCTACCGGCTCAACGAGGCGCCGGGAATTCCGGAGGAGATTCTGCCGGTCGTGCCGGAGCATCTCAACGGCCGGGCCTACACGATCTTCGGCGGCTCGTCGGAGATCCAGCGGGAAATC
>Ga0268266_10004471_pt1 | contig 13367 bp, 10 predicted proteins | sample KBSS13metaG_FD_190356 | JGI IMG/M metagenome (GOLD analysis project Ga0268266, IMG submission 190356) | Switchgrass rhizosphere microbial communities from Kellogg Biological Station, Michigan, USA - KBS S1-3 metaG (SPAdes) (version 2) | ecosystem: Host-associated > Plants > Roots > Rhizosphere...
ACCAACCGGTGCCGCGTCTTCGATCCCGGTGCGGTGACCACTTCTTCGTTACTGCCGCGAGTGAGGCGCGGATAAGTCGGGAATATCCTTGTCCTGCCCGGAACGGCCACACTGCGTGAACCGACTGTTGGCGGTCGGAACACGTGACGTAGGCGTAGTCGCGCTGGCAATTGTTGTCATCAAATTTTTGGTCAGCCGGCCGATCCGGCCAAGGGGGAAGATATGCAGCGCCTTCAAGGCTGGTTTCCAGATGGGGCTGAAACGCTCTGGGGTAACCGGCCCCAAGCCCTCTCAGTCCATCGCCGGACCGGACTCCGCCAACGCCCGCGCCATGTCATCGACATGCACATTCAAGACTGTCGGATCGGTGCGCACCAGCTCCTCGAGCTGCTGGGGGGCCGGGGCCAGCTTGTGCAGGCGCCGGGCGCGTTCGCGTTTGCAGGCGGCCACGACCTTGCGGGCATAGCGGCCGTTGCCCGCCACGTCCAGCAAGGTGCCGCTGCCAGAACACATTCCGCGCAGCCGTGCGGCCTCGTCACGCAACAACGACCACGCCTGCGGACTGACCACCAGCCGTTCCCTGGCCGCCATCTGCTGCCCGATCGCCACGATCTCCTCGGGCGCGTAACTGGTGAAGGTCAACGTGAAGTGAAACCGCGACGCCAGACCGACATTGGCCTTCAGGAAGGCCTTCATCTCCTCGGGATAGCCGGCGACGATCACCACGAGTTCGTCGCGGAAGTCCTCCATATATTTCAGCAGGGTGTTGATCGCATCCAGGCCGAAGGAGTGGCCTTCGGTCTTGGGCACCAGCCGGTAGGCCTCGTCGATGAAAAGCACGCCGCCGCGGGCTTCTTCGCACACTTCCTTCATCCGGGTGGCGGTCTGCGACACGTAGCCGACGACGATGTCCTCTTCGGTGACCTCCTTGACATCGGGGCGCGCGATCTTGCCCAGCCCGAACAGCACCTCACCAACCACCCGCGCGAACGTCGTCTTGGCGGTGCCCGGCGGGCCGAGGAACACCATGTGGTTCTCGTTGGCCGATTCGACGGGCTGGCCCTGGGCGGCCATCAGCTGCTCGATCTGAATCTCGGTGCGCCACACCGCGATCTGCTCCTTGGCGGCCTCGAGCCCGACGAGCTCCTCGATGCGGCCCTGCGCCAACGTCAAGACTTCCTGGCGGTGGGAGGCGAGTTCGGCCTCGGCGCGCTGGTCGGGGTTGACCTGGGTGGCGGGGTCCCATTTGTCGGTGCGGCTGGCGATCGACTCCGGATCGGTCACCACGATGCGGTAGTGCGGATTGTCCAGCGCGTCGCGGGCCTGCTTGATGAGCTGGCCGTCGACGACGGCGGTGCGAAATGCGGCCTGCGCCTCGTCTTCTCGGCCCAGCTCGCGCAGACACCAGCCTTTGGTCAGCGCGGTGTCGGCGGTGATCAGCTGGTTGGGTGTGTCGATCGTTTCGGCAAGCTCCAACGCAGGCGCCAGCGCACCGAGGCTGGCCAGTGCGGCCGCGCGCAAAGCGGTAGTCGCCGCGGCGATCTCGCGGTTGGTGTAGGTGGCGGTCCGCGGCGGCGCGATCTCGGTGACTGCGCGCACGTCGGTCCAGCGCGCGGTGAGGTGATACAGCGCGGCGAGCACGAACTGGCGCAGCTGCGCGGCCTGAGTGTCTTCCACCAACGCCGCGTCGCTCAGCACCGCCTCGGCCTCGGCGTAGCGGCCCGCGGTGATCAATGCGCTGGCATAGGCCAGCGCGATCGTCCCGCGTGACCACGCAACCAGCGGAACGTAGAGCGGGGCGGCGACGGTCGCTTGCAGGGCGCCGTCCTCCAGACCGATGCGGCGGCTCTCGCGATATAGGGCGCGGGAGTTCTCATGGGCACTGGCCAGCACGGGCAGGCTGTGATCCCCGCAGGCGAGCCGGCCCATCCAGGCGTCCGACATCGCGGGATTCTCGGCGGTGATCCTGGTGAACGTGGCCAGCGCACCCTCGCGGTCGCCGCCCTGGAAGCGGGTGATGGCCGCGTCGAACGCTCGGCGGTGTTCGGTCGGCGAATTCACGTCTGGGCGGCCCTTTCGCTAGCTGCTGCCAGTGATGGGATCGACGGTAGTCGCCGCCGGGCCGGCCTCGCCCGGTGGTGGTGGCGGCTCCTCGTCGGCGGGGGGTTCCTGCGGCAGTGGAATGTCCTCGCCGACACCGGTGCTCGCCGCTTCGGCGATGGGGTCGACCGCGACCGCCTCGCTGTGCCCGACCGCAGCCCCGAACACCTGCACACCGCCCTCCAGCCTCCCGTCGCCCGGGAACGCCGGGGCCGCCTCACGCGCACCGGCACTCCCACCCGGCAGCCTCTCGCCGCCCACCGGGTCGACACCCGGCGCGCCGTCCCTCGAACCCGCAGCGCCCCAACCCGGTGCGCCCGGAGTTCCGTCTTCGCCACCGGGTCCCGTCGACACGGTGTCGGCGCCGCTGGCAACAGGGTCGAAACCGTCTAGCGGTTCGCCCAACACCTCCTGCGGCGTCTTGTCCGCGATCTCGTCGGCCAACTCCCGCGGCGCCTTGCCACCCGATCCCAGCTTACTGCGCAGGCCGCGGGCACCACCGACGGCGGCCGAGCTCACCCCGCCCACCGCCGCACTCATCGCCAGACCGCCAACGAGCTGGCCGCCGCGCACCAGCAGCCCCGGCCCGGCCGGGCGCCCGGCCAAATCGGCCCGGATATGGCGCAGCAGATACAGCGCCGCCACCGACGCCGCCCCCATCATCACGACGTGGGCGAACGGATTGGCGCCGCCGAGTTCGGCGGGCAGCGGCGCGGCGATGAGGCGTTCGATCGCCAGCCCGATCACGCTGACGAACACGATGAACACCGTCACCTCCAGGCCGTGCTTGAAGAACTGCCACACCACCGCGTGGGCGTGGCGCTGCGGTGCGCCGGAGATCGCGCCGGCCAGCAGGCTGGGCACCAGCTTGACGGTGGTGTACAGCGCGCGCAGCGACGCCATGAACACCGAGGCGCCCGCCGACACCATGAACCACCCGAACAGCAGCGCCGCGGCCACCAGCACCACCCCCGTCCAGACGTTGGTGCCGTCGAGGTGTTGCGCGTAGCGCACCGCCGCGCCGTCCCCGCAGCGGGCCATCGCGGTGATCGGCCCATCGGAGGCTCCGGCCCGCACCGCCGCCGACCACTGCGCCCCACAGCCGCCCACGCGGTCGACGACGTGACCGAAGTTGAAGACCTGCAACGGTTCCCGCACCGCGTGGGTGATCAGGCTGGCCGTCAGCGTGTCGACCTGGCCGGTGAAACCGCCGCCGCTGACCGGCCCGTTGTGGGTGGCGGCCTGCGCGGTGGAGAACCCGATGCGCCGCCCGAACGCCAGCAGCCCGTCGGGCCCGTACATCATCCCGGCCGGATCGGAGAAGATGGTTGCCGCCAGCGCGGGCATGGTCAGGGCGGTCAGAATCAACGTCGCACCCCGGCCCGCTTCACCGCGCCGCACGGCCAGCACCCCGAGGAACACCCCGACCGGCACCGCCACGGCGATCAGCCCCCACCGGGTCGTGACATTGATGACGGCGGTGGTGATCGCCCTGGCGACCTCGCCGATCACGGTCAGCCAATATGTCGAGATCGTCATCCGCATCACCCACAGCGCCAGCGTGATGACCCCGACGAAAAAGCCCGCTTCGGCGGTCAGCATGCTGGCCGCGGCCACGCTGGTCAACAAAACGTCCCAGCCGTGCACCATCCACGCACCCCACGTCGCGGGATCCCAGGCCGATCCCTGCGGGCCGGCGGCGATGAGCTGATCGCGCACCGAGGCCAGCGACAGGTAGTAGTCGCCGACGGGCACCCCGTAGCTGTCGTGCAGGCCCGTCCAGTTGAGCACCACGGCGTTGGTGGACGCGCCGGCCGCTGGCGCCGTGCCCACTGCCATCGCCGAAAGCGCCTGCAGTACAAGGAAAACCCGCACGTTGCATCGGACGCGGCGGTGCCGCGCCAGCCAGTACGCCGCGCGCACCGTCACGGTGTGGTCCCGGTGCGCATCCGCCTGCGGTAGGGGTTGGTGTCGTAGAGCTGCGCCAATTCCGGTGTCGGGGCGGAGAACAGCCGGATTTTGCCCCACCCGCCGAACTCGTCGAGTATCCACGACTCGCCTTCGCGGCCGGGAATGACCCGGCCGTGGCGGTGATCGATGGTGTCGTCGCCGTAGGCCATGATCTGGGCGGGGCTGGTGTTGGTGACGTAGTCGGCCAGCAGCTTGGGGTGGCGCTCCAGGTCACGGCCACACCAGCGCAGGGTGTCCTCGGCAATCGCGGATTCCTTGAACCCCAGGCAGATTCGCTGCTCGATGAAGTGGTCCTCGAGCACACCGAAGTCGTGGCGCGGCGCCTGGCTGATCCCGACGAACTGTGTCCAGGCCTTGCGGCCTTGGCGGATCAGGGTGTTGGCGCAGCGCTGTCCGCCCGGGGAATGCGTCCAGGCCGCGCACTCCTCCACCACGAACACATCGGGCGCGGTGTCACGGGAGAAGAACATCGACTGCGCCAACTCGGCGGCCATCCCGTAGAGGGCCTGGGCGGCGCGCTGGCTCGGGGTGCTCTGGTGGTGCAGATGGGCCTGGTATTCCTCGGTGACCGTCGGCAGCTTCAGCCCGCCGAAGTTCCAGATCACCAGCTGCCGTGACAGATCCGGGGGCGGGGAGGTGTCGTCGAACATCGGCGCCAGCAACCGTTCGGCGCGCAACCCTTCCAGGGCCACCAGCAGGTCGTCGTCGACGCTGACGCGGTCGGGGCGCGTCCGGTCCCGCAGCAAGGTGATCAGCCCGTTGGTGGTGCCGATTCCGTTGGCGTGGCGCGACTCTGGGGCCAGCAGCCCCTTCAGCCGCGCGGCCTGCGGGCTGACCGGGGAAAAGCCCATTTGCGGCAACAGATGATCCACCGTGCGTTCGGCGGCTTCGGCGAACGGGAAGATGCGCAGCCCGTCGAGGGTGAACCGCGGCCGCCTAGCGTCGATGATGGTCTTGCGCTCGTCGTCGAACGTGCTCAGCGCGTGTTCGTGCTCGCGCGCCTCGGTCGGGTCGATGAGATGCACCCCCGCCCCCATCCGCAGCCACGACAGGATCAAGTTCTTGGCGCACTGCGACTTACCGCGTCCCGGCGAGCCGCCGATCACCAGATTGCCCGGATTGTCACGGGCGGGTGCGTTGAGCAGATCCAGCAACACGACCTCGCGCAGGCCCGGGCTGGTGATCGTCTCCCCCAGCGGCACACCGGTGTTGTTGCCCAGCGCGGTGGCCAGCAGCGGAACGAACTTGGCGAACGCCGCGGTGGTCGTCGGATTGCGGATCTCATGCAGCGCCGCTGAGCTTTCGGTGCCGGGGTTGAATGCGCGCCACCACGTCTGCTGGCTGCCGCGGCGCCGGCGCAGGTCCAATCCCTGCCTGCGGTAGCGCCGGATGACTTCGGTGATCGCGGTGTCGACGGTCTGCGGATCGGGCGCCGCAGCGGCCACCAGCACGGCGGCGTTCACCCCGCGCTCGGCGCCGCGTTTGAGCGCGGAGGCAAGTTGCTTGCCGGACGCCAGCTTTCGGACCAGCTCGTCGTCGCTGTGGGCGTGCCGGCCGATCTGGCGGGCCTGGTCTTTGATGTTGAGGATCACGTTGTGGGCCGTGGCCACCGCCACGTCGGCGGAGTCGAAGGTGACGTGGATCGTCCAGTCCACCGTGGCGGTCGGTGTGCTCAGGTCATCGAGCACCTTGAACAGCGTCGACTGCGGCCAGCGCACGCCGGTGTCGGGGAACGACTCGATGCCCAGAAACGCTTGATAGGAGTCGGCGATGACGTCGTCGGGATCGCGGTAGGTGCGCAGGAACACCTCGGCGTCGCTGCGCGCGGCACGCCAGCGCCGGCCCCGGGCGCCCGCGCCGGAGGGGTCTGTCCACACCGGGGTGAACGCCGACCCCGGCAGCCGGGCGTCGGGGTCATACGGTGTGCTCGGCAGCGGCTGGCGCCAGACGTGGCGACTGGCGGTGTAGTTCCAGTGCCACCAGATCTGTTCGGCGCTGGCCGGTTTGGCGAACAGCGACGGCGGCAGCGCGCCAACCATGTTCGCGGCAAGCTCCCGGTACCGGTTCAGCGACTCGGCGCTGTCCCTGTCCCGTCCGAGGATCGAGTTCAGCCGCCGCTGCCAGGCTCCGGTCGCGGTGGCCCCGCTCAGCCCGTAGTCCAGGGGCAGGCTCAGCCAGTAGATGCGACGGCGTGATCCCCTGCGGCCCAACGCTGATTCCCATGTCCGGCAGTGCGCGACCCAGTCGCGGGTGTGCGCGGGAAGCGCTGCGCCGGCGCCGACCTGCGCCGGGTGCAGGTCGGGATGGGCGAACACCATCCGCCGGGCGATGTTGCGAGTGGACACGTCGGTGGTCAGCCCGCTGAGCATGGCGCCCGACGGCAGCGCCCGCAGCAGCTCGGCGTGCACATCGGCGACCCGGTCTTGAGCGTCTTTGGCCATGAAGATGAACGGCAGACCCGATAACAGATAGTCGGCGTAGACACCGGTATCGGTGAACCGCAGGTTACCGACCGCGGCGCGCGGGCAGTCGTACCGGGTCGAACTCATCGCCGGACAGGGTCTTTGGGCGGATGCGAGCACGACACCCGGGGACGAAGATCGGCGAGAAACCACGCGAAGCGGGTGCGGATCGACGGCCGCGAGCCGGGCAGTTTCGACAGCAGCCACACCGACGCGGCGGTGACGGCCACACCGACGACGAGGATCAGCAGCGCCCGCCCACTGTCGAGGTTGAGCGTGACCGCCGCACCGGTGACGATGAAGCCGATCAGCGCCGCGCACGCGTCGGGCAGGCGCCAGCGCTCCTTGAACGGCAGCCGGAAGCCGTCGCCGGCGTCGCCGAGATAGATCGGTAGATCACGTTGGTCGGACCAGACTTTGGCCGGTGACTCGTCGATCATCACTGGCCCCACGGGTTGGGGACGTTGACGTGGTTGGTCACGCCGTGGCTCTGGAACTCGTGGGTGATCAGTGCGGCGATGCCCGCGGAAAGGAAAATGGTGACCGACAGCCCGATGACGAGGAACTGGTGCGTCATTCCGGCGCCCGCACCTTCCTTCGACGTCTTGCCCAGGGTGGTCATGGTGCCGGCCACCAGGGCGACCGCGGCGAGCAGGCCTTCGATCATGTACGCGATCGACGTGCCCGAGGTGAACAACCCGTCAGCCAAATACCCCATGCAGTAACACCTTTCAGCTGTGCGGAGCGCCTGCCGGTGTGGCGGCGGTCTCCTCGCTGGTCTGTGGCATCAAGTCTATGTCGGCGATCATCCAGGTTCCGCCGCTATTTTCGACGGTCAGCGGAAAGCTGAAGTTCAGCACCGCGAACTGCGACGTTTGTGCAGAGACGGTGGCGCGCACATGGATTCGGGTTCCCGAAGACGCGTTGTCGGGGATCGCGACGTCGGTCGCGGCGGCGGTGAGCACCGCGCTGTGGTAGCCGCCGACCGGCTTGATCCAGGAGTCGGCCATCACGTAGCGGTCCAGCCCGCTGGTGGCGGTCAGGTAGGTGGTGAGGAATCCACTGACCACCGCGTAGACCGGGCTGGCGGGATCCAGCGGATGGGTGTAGCCGATCTTCACATCGGCGCCGGGGCCGGGGTCGCTAATGGGTGTCGGCATGTCCATGGCTCGCGGTTGGTAGTTCCAGATCGCTACCGGCACACGGTAAAACGCGCGTGTCGCTTCTGCGGTGGCGTAGGGCCGCTGCTGCACCTCGATGGTGACGGAGTATTCGCCGACATCAGCCGTCGAGCCGGCCGGGACGACCGACCACACCTTCGGTGTGGTGATGACCGCGGCGGGAAGCGAGCCGGTGGTTGGCTCGTGCTTGTCAGGAAGAGTGATGTAACGTTGCAGGGCAGCGCTTTTCGAGCTCGGCGTCGTCAGCACCGCCCACACGAAGTCCGCGGCGAACTCGCCGGCGGCGGCACGCTGGTTGGCGACCCTGGTGGCGACCGCGGCGACGTCGGCGTCGTCGGGGTGCGCGGCGGTGAGAAACACCTTGGCCGCCGCGCACGCACCGAGCAGCGCGCACACCACCAGTGCGACCACTCCGGCGGTGCGGGCGCGGCGCCGACCGGTGTCCAGACGGTGGCGCCACGTCGCCGACATGGCCCGTTCAGCTGGGCGCATGACCCAGGAACTGCAGTTGGCTCATCGCGAACGTCGCATCCACCGGATCGGTGAACGCCACAGCGTCACTGGGGCTTTCAGTCGGAGCGGGCATGTCGGTCGCGCTCTGGCCCTCAGTTGTCGTCGGTAGCGGGGCGGCCGGGGGGCGGCCGGTGTGCAGGACGAGCACATCGACACGCGACGCCAGCACCCGGGTGGGCAGGGTGGCGGTCACCGGACCGTGCACGCTGTTGGTGTCGACGAAGAACGGATCGGCGGCCAGCTGGTTGCCGTTGAAGAAGTTGAACTGCAGCCGCGTCACCACCCGGTGCGCCAGCCACTGGTCCTTGCCGCCCACGGTTTTGGCGACCCAGCCCGGCGTGACCGACACGGAGGTGAGCATGTAGCTGCACGCCGACTCAGGCCGAGACTGCTCGCAGGTGAAGCGCACATGCAGCACCTGGCCGTCCAGGAAGCTCTCCTGGCTGCCGCGGGCGCACACCCACGCCGAGTCGGTGCTGGTGTCGGTGAGCGCTTGCGGCGAGGTCGAACCGGGCCCACAACCGGCGGTGGCCGCGGTGAACGGCGCCGCAGCCTCCGCCGGTGGCACCGATAGTGCGCTGGTCGTGGGGACAGCCGAAAACCCCGGCGGCACAACCATTCCCTGGTGTTGTGGGCTGGGTTCAGGGTCGGGCCCACCACCGAACACGGCGAACGCGGCGATCATCAGCGCCGCCACCACGACAACCCCCGCGCATAGCCACAGCCCGACGCGTTTGGCGCCGGCGTCGGCGTCCACGGGCGCGGCGGCGGGTTCGACGTCGAGTTCGACCGGCGGCTCGCAGGGCGGTGACTCGTCGTCACCGGCATGTCCACCGGGCTTCGCGTGCACCGGAAGAGGGGTTTCGGTGAACAGTTGATTCACCCACTCCTGCGCCTCGGGCGTAGCGACGGTGTGTTCACTCACGGCGGGTGCCGTTCTCACCGTCGCCGTCGATGTCGATGATTGGGGGCCGGGGTGCCTCGATTGGCGTCATGTGCACCGGAACCAGCATCCACCCGGTCGGCGGCGCCACCGGCGCGAGGCGCACTGGCGCCGGCGGTGTACTGGGGCTCCGCTCGAGCAGTCGCAGCAGCAGCACCACGACCAAAGCGACGGCGAGATAGGGCAGCGCCGCCAACAGCGCCTCGGCCACCGCGATCAGCGCTACGGCGAAAGCGATCGTGCCCATGACGAGAAAAGCGAAGAAGATCCTCATGGCCGCAACCTAGCCTCGCGCTCTGACACCACGATTGCGCCGAATCGCGTTGATACACACCACGTGCGCGTCATGGCAGCGTCCTCTCCCCCGGCTCGTTGAGCGGTGTGGCGGCGACGACGCCGGGGCCGGTGAAGTCGTAGCCGCCCAGAACGGCTGCTGCGTCCGCGGCGGTCAGTGCGCGCTTCACCGGTGTCAGGGGCCACCACTGTTCGGAGCCGGCAACGGCCAACCAGCCGTTGGCGATCCCGTAGATGCCGGCGACCATAGGCGCAGCAGCCACCTGCAGGCACAGCCACGGCAACACGGCGATCTGGCCGAATGAGCCTGCGGGGTCATAGCACAACTCGTAGAGCAGCAGCCCGAGCAGGCCCAGCGCAGCGCCGGTCCACAGCATCGCCGCAATCGGAAACGCGCGCAGCGTTTGGGGAATCAGTCGCACGATGGCCTGGTAGGCGGCGAAGCCAGCTGGCCAACTGACCGGCGCGACAACCGCGGAAAGCAGGACGGCGCACAATTCCAGCTGGGCGCCAGGAGATTTCGACGCACGCAGCCACAATGGAGCGATCAAGGTGTCGTCGTGTGGGTCGGGTACTGCTGAGGTGCGGATCCGCTGGCGTTTACGGACTACGCGACCGAGCTGCTCGGCGCGGCGGCGCTGAATGGTCGACCAGCCCTGGTGATAGGCGATCCACTCACGGCGCACCTCGTCGAACCGGTCAGGGGCCAGCTGCATGCTTCGAGCCTAAGGGCAGTCAAACATGCTCTCGGACGCTATTTTTGCGCCGCAACTACCCGTCGCCAAGCCGCGGAATTCAGAGCTCGCCGTGGCTCCAAATGCGCAAATGCTTGGCAATTTCACCAAGCTCACGTGGCGAGCCGTTGGTCACGGCGATTACGAAGTCGAAGCGGTCGTCCTCTGGTCCGCTGATCCACTGAGTTCCATAGGTTTTGCGTCGCGACGACGTTTAGCTGTGTCGCGCCGACGAGACGGTGTTCACCGCGATGGTCGATGGCCGTACCGGCATTCGATGACTCCGGTGCACGCACGCTTGGCTTCGATCACTCGGAATCACCGGTGCCGTCGCCAGATGAGTCGCCGGCTGCGGAGTCTTTAGCAGTCGGCGAGGCCAGCTGCTGACGCGACGACACCCCGCGAGTCGTCGCGTCAGCAGCCGTGGTCCCGGTGGTGGAAGTGGTCCCGGTGTGCGGGGTCGTCGAATCGTTGCTTGCGTGGGCAGAGCTGCGCGGGTCCTTGGTCGCGTCACGTGGATCGGGCGCTATGAGTCGCGGCGTGACCGGCCGCGGAGTCGGCTTGACCCGGTCGGAGGGCGAGGCGAGATCCGAAGGCGAAGGAGCACCGGCTGCCGTCGGCCCCGGCAACTCTTCATCCGCCTGGGTTAATCCGGTGCCTTCACTTGCTGTCGGCGTGGCCTTCGCCGATGTCTGCCCACTTGTCGTCGCGCGATCCGTGGAATCCAATTGCCCGATTGGAGTCGGCAGGTCGGTTGGTGGCGCCGTGTCCGTCGACCCCAGTTGGGGGGAATTGTGGTTGCCTGCGGTTTCGTCGGGCGGTGCTGCGAGAGTGACTGGCGCGGGTATGCGCAGCGCAGCGGGTGCACCGTTGAGGGCCGCTGCGTTGGTGGCGCCCTCGCCGATCGCTGCGACGAGATTGGTGATCAGCTTCGCCGGGTCGAGCGGCGGGAAGAGCCGCGCCGGAGCGGGCTCCCCCGGCGAAATACTGCGGTCATAGCCCGCTTCCACGAGCACCCGGACGAACGGCTCGACCACGTCAATCAACGACTCGGGCACGCCCAGCGTGCGCAGCGGACCGAACAACGGCAGATCCTGAGTCGGGAAGAAGTGGTAGGTGGTGTCGCCGTACTGACTCACGGTCGGCGGCGTTGAAGCCGGATCGGACTGCAGGCTGACGTCGAACAGGAAAGGGTGCACGTAGATGACGCCCAGAAGCGCGTTCAGGGTGGATATGAAGTTCAGCGGATACAGCGGGAAATCGGCGATGCCGTCGTACTGCCGAATGAGGACGTCGGTGTGGAACTGGGTGTCGGTCAGTTCGGGGCCGTCGAACGTCCACCCGATGGGAACGTAGAAGCCGGGAAACCGGGCATGAAGACCGCCGTTGGGCACGTTCGAGTCACCGGTCAGCACGAAGTCGATATCGGGGGCCGCCGTTCCATCGGGATATTGTTCGGCGAGCTTGCGCTTCATCACGTTCGCGACGTTCGCGCCTTGATCGTCGCCGAAGATCACCAGATGGTCATTGCCGGCGGCGGCCATCGCCGCCTCCAGATCGGCGACTCCCGCCTGGACCGACTGATCGTAGGTGAGGTCGAACAGCCCGGAGAGTTTCCACAACGGCTCATCCGGCCAACAGTCCCCACCAGGTCTGGCGCAGCCCGGTTCCCCGAAGCCTAGAAGTGTCAAAGCGCGAAAGAGTCCAGTAAGGGGCCACACCTCGCTGGGAGTCGTCACCGCGAGGTAGTCGATGCCCTGACCCGGATGCGTCGGCGCGATGAACTGCTTCTTGATGTCCTCGACGTGGGCGTCGTTCCACGTTGGGCAGCTAATCCCGCACAGCAGCAACGCCGTCGAATCGGCCGACAGTTTCACCGTCGGCGACTTGGTCGAGACCGGCGCCGCCGCGGCCGTCACCACTAGGGCGGCGACCCCGATCGACACTGTCACTCGCGTCGCGAGTCGCCGACGCGTCCCTATTCCCAGCGTGACAGCCAGTGCGCCAATGCGCCCGACGTGCTTCGCGGCACTCCAAGTGGATATCTGGATTTGCTCACTGCGCTCGGACATTTCGGGAATCCCTCTTGGTCGGCCTGGTGCTGGTTGTGTGGTCTGACAACGGCGTCGGCAACTGCCGCATACCTACGTTCTTGGGATAACACTGAGGCCAACCGGTCGGCGCGCGTTAAGTAGTTGCACACTGCAATTCCGGTTGCCACGACGCCGTCTTACTTAATTGGGCCGAGTATCGGCGCCTTCAACGGCCGCCCGGTCGCACATTCGCGCCAGCGTGGGCGAGCTCGAGCGGCTCGCCAACGGCGAGCGCATCATCGACGTCTCCGATCGGTGCAGGAAGCGCTCCTATCCGCGTCGACTGAGTTCCACCAGGCTCGGGGGGCCCTCGGATCACTGGTCCATTGCCAGTGGCCGCGCCGCAGGAGAATCCGTCCGTCGACACCTCCCGCTTAACAATATTGCGCAACAATATTGCGCAGGTGCGGCAGGTTGCCACGGGCCAAATTCCATAGACGGCCGACGGCTCGTGGTACCGACTGCGCCACCAAGCATCCCGAACAGCCGACAAGCACATCAGCGCCCCTCTGTGGCACGGCCAATACGCCACGGTGCCCAATTGGCCTGTGGCAGATGGGCTCTGCGAGGACACCGATCGGGCCCGAGGCCGCGATACGTCCCCTCGGACTGCGCCTGAGTTAGGTTCAGAACTCGGCCATGGTCAAGCCCGCGCGAGCTATTGACGCCGCGTTCCCTGGGCTCCGTATATCAGAGCGCCAACATAGCTGCGGGCCAAGTCAGTCACGGCGTAGGCCTATCGCGAATGTCCGATCGCCGCTTCGCACGAGTGCTGCGAGTTCCTCGCGGGTGGTCGCACCGGTCTTGGCCATCGCGCGGTAGATGTGACTTTCCACGGTGCGTTTCGACAGCGTTAGACGTTGCGCTATTTCGGGATTGGACAGGCCGACCCCGATTAGCGTCGCGATTTCACGTTCGCGTTTGCTCAGCGGCAACGGCACAGCGGCCTCATGAAGCGCTGGCGTACTGGCCCCGCCGCACTGCACGGCGAGGGCTTGGGCTCGAGTCGAGCATTTCAACGCTGAACCGCGGCGCTCCTGCTTGCGATAGGCCAGCGCTGCGTGTGCGGCAGCATC
>Ga0268266_10004474_pt1 | contig 13364 bp, 10 predicted proteins | sample KBSS13metaG_FD_190356 | JGI IMG/M metagenome (GOLD analysis project Ga0268266, IMG submission 190356) | Switchgrass rhizosphere microbial communities from Kellogg Biological Station, Michigan, USA - KBS S1-3 metaG (SPAdes) (version 2) | ecosystem: Host-associated > Plants > Roots > Rhizosphere...
CGTTCGTGGTGAAGGCGGCGACCGCGCGAGTTGTATCCACCACCGAGCGTTGGATGTTCTGGTATTTGCTGAAGAAGCCATCGATATCCAAGCGGGCCGCCACGGGACCCCAGGAATGTTCGGTTTTCAGGCCGATCTCCCGGGAGACCAGGTGCTCCGGTTGATAGAACCGGTCAGCAATGAAAGCCGTGCGGGACGCAAACCTTCGGGAGGCGCGCGGTAGGCGCCGCACTGGCGATTCGCCCTACGACGGCTCGAGTCCCGGAAACTACGCCTGCGACCACCGGCGAACAGCGACCAACGTGGCGCCGCTGCTGTCAGTGTTATGGGTGTTGAATGTGGGGACGGTGGTACGTCGGGACCGCGCGTTGCAGTCGGAACGCTGCGCGGCGGAATCGCACCTTCTTTTCGCTGGCGACGAGATCACTTGGTATGACTGCCAAGGCAGCCTGAGGTATTAGGGGTAGGCGTTTTCGCGAGGAAGTCGGGAAACGCGCCGCGCGTCAGCTGTTGCCGGGGCCCGGTGAACTTCCGTGGCCAGGTATCAGACGGACAGGGCCCGCGCGCTTGGGCGCGCGGGCCTCAGTTTCCGGCGATGACCACGCGAATTCCGGCTTTTTCCAACATTTTGGTGTGTTGGGGGGTAATGGCGGCGTCGGTGACCACTGTGTCGATGTCTTCGAGGCGGCAGACGACGTGGCCGGAGGGGCCGTCGAGTTTCGAGCTGTCGACCAGGACGATGATCTGATCGGCCCGGTCGATCAGGCGCCGCTCGGCCGTGACCAGGATGATGTCGGCCTGCATCAGTCCGGCCGGGCCCAGCGAGGCCGCACCCATGAAGAGCTTCGGGGCGTGGAAGCGGGGCATACCATCATCGCCGGCGGCCGAGAGGATGATGCTCTGCTCCGGGAAGACCTGACCTGCGGGAACCAACAATCGCGTGCCCGGCTGGTTCAGGAGCGCGCTCACGATGTGCAGTGAGTTGGTGAGGACTTGCAGATTGAGGCCCGCCAGGTGCGAGCACATCTGCAGCGTGGTCGAGCCGCCATCGATCATGATGCCCTCGCCAGCAGCGCACAGCTTGGCGGCCGTGCGACCGATGGCTTCCTTCTGCGGGCGGTGTCGATGGATATTCTCGTGGAAGGGCACTCCCAGGAGGTGTCCGGAGTTGGGCCCACCGGAGACGGGGATCTTTTTTTTACCGCGGTCTGATATCTGCGCCCCGCCCCGAACGCGCGTGATCAGGCCCGCCTCGACCAATCGCTCCAGGTCGCGCCGAATGGTCGCAGGGGATGCGTCCATCCTCTTTTCCAAATCCTGAAACGAGACAAATCCGCGCTGCCCGAGGCACTCGAGGATCACCTTCTCGCGCTCTGCTGAATGCATGGTCCGCCCGCAAGGATCCCAAACCCCTACTTTGGCTCAAGTCGCGGGCGCATTTCAATCAACTTCGCTCACACGATCCCCGTGCCCGGCGCCAGCTCGCGCCGCTCGCGCGCTTTTTTCTCGCGGTAACCACTTGCGCGGTACGCCGCTATGGGCTCGATTGCGCCGCCGGTCGACTGGCGTGCCTGCGCCAGGATCGGGGTGACGTCGGTGCGGTAACCGGCCCGCAGGACCTGGAAAGCCATCATGACGTCGTTCGATTCCTGCGCATCATGGAGCGCTGCGCGATCGACGATCAAGGCTTTCGCGTACGCGGCGGCGATGGCCTCGGCCGAGGACAGCATGCTCTCGATCGGATCGGTGACGTTGTGCGACTGGTCGATCATGTAGGCCGGATGGTATCCGGGGCGCGGGTTGAGGTCGGCTTCGACCAGCTCGTTGAAGACGAGGAAGAGCTGGTGCGGATTGATGGCGCCGGAGTCGAGATCGTCGTCGCCGTACTTGCTGTCGTTGAAGTGAAAGCCTCCGAGCTTCCCGAAGCGATGCAGGCGGGCCACGATCTGCTCGATGTTCACGTTGGGGGCGTGGTGGCCGAGATCGACCAGGCATTGCGCCTTGGGCCCGAGCTGTTGCGCGGCCAGAATGGACGAGCCCCAGTCTTGCAACACGGTGCTGTAGAACGCCGGTTCGTACAGCTTGTGCTCCAGCAGCATCCGCCAATCCGTCGGCAGCGCTGCGTAGATGCGCGCCGTCGACTCGAGGTACCGGTCGAAGGCGCGCGTCAGATCCTGCTGACCGGGGAAATTGCTGCCGTCGCCGATCCAGACGGTGATCGCTTTGGAGCCGAGTTGCTCGCCGATGCGGATGCATTCGAGGTTGTGCTCGATGGCCTGCTCTCGCGAGGCGGCGGCGGTGCTGGCCAGTGACCCGGATCGATAACTGTGCTTCTGGCCAGGCTGGTCCTGGAAGGTGTTCGAATTGACGGCATCGAAGCTCAGCCCGCGGCTGTTCGCTTCTTCCTTCAGGGCTCGATAGTCCTGGACGAAGTCCCAGGGGAAATGGGGCGATACGCGCGGCGTGATCCGGCAGAGCTGCTGGACGACCGCGCAATCCTCGAGTTTCTCATGGATGTCGGTCGGTGCGCCGGTAAAAGGAAACTTCGCGAATCGAGTCCCGCCGCGGCCCGCGCCCCAGGTGGGCAGGGCGACCGTGAAGGCGGCAATGCGCTTGGTGATCGCCTCGATCTCGAAGCCGCGGCGTCGCAGCTGGCGGCCCAGGGAGAAATAATCATCCTCCAGCGCCTCGCGCCGGGACTGATTGGAGTCGCGGATGAAATCCGATGAGAGCGGCAGCTGAGTGCCCATAGGAGTGGCTCCTCTTGCGATGCGCTGGTGGCGCGTGCGCCGTCAGCGTGTGAAGGCCTGCGCGTTACCCGCGTCGACGTTGACCATGTTCCCGGTGCATTTGGCGGACTGCTCCGAGGCGAAGAAGTAGACCGCATTCGCGATATCGCTCGGCAATACCTCGCGCTTGAGCATCGACCTTTCCCGGTAGTGAGCCTCAAGCGCTTCGCCGGCATCGATCCCGTAGGCCCCGGCGCGCTCGCGCCGCCAGTCCCCGTCCCAGATCCGCGAGCCTTTGATCACCGCGTCGGGATTTACCGTATTCACCCGGATTCCGTGCGGTGCGCCCTCGAGTGCGAGACACCGTGCCAAATGAAGTGATGCGGCCTTTGCGGAGGCATACGCCGCGGCATTCACCGTTGCGGCCACGCCGTTCTTCGAGCCGATGAAGACGATCGCGCCGCCCTTTTGCAACTTCATCAGCGGGAAGGCCGCGCGGGCTGTCAGGAAGTACCCCTGCGCGAGGACATCGTAGTTGCGATGCCAGAGCTCAACCGAGGTCTCTTCGATCGACGCGGCGGAAGCGATGCCCGCGTTCGCGATCACGATGTCGACTCCACCGAACTCTCGCGCGCAATCGTCAAACGCCGCCAGAACTTGGGTCTCCTCAGTGACGTCGCACAACGCCGTGCTCAGCACATCTGCGCCTGCGATCTTCTGCAGTGCGATGCTCGTTTCGGCGAGCACACCGGCATCGCGGTCCAGCAACATGACGCAAGCGCCCTCTCTGAGGAGGCGTTCTGCTGTCGCACGGCCGATGCCGCCCGCACCGCCTGTGATCAGCGCGATTTTTCCCGCCAGCGGCTTGGGTTTCGGCATGCGTTGGAGCTTGGCCTCCTCGAGCGCCCAGTATTCGATGTTGAACGCCTCTTTCTCAGCGAGGCCGATATAACGGCCGATCGCTTCGGCTCCGCGCATGACGTTGATGGCGTTGCCATAGAACTCGCCGGCCAGACGCGCGGTGGTCTTATCGGCGGCAAATGTAATGCGCCCCACTCCTGGTACCAGCACGACCACCGGATTCGCATCGCGAATGGGTGGGTCTCCCGCTGTCGCACAACGCTGGTAGTAAGCGGCGTATGCAGCACGATAGTCGGCGACTGACTTCTCCAGGTAAGCCATGTCGGTCAGACGGGCCTCATCCAGTGTCAGAGGCGCGATTTTGGTCCGCAGAAAATGATCCGGGCAGGAGGTGCCGATCGCCGCCAGCGATGCGAAGTTGCGCGAGCCCACAAACTCGAGGGTTTCAGGGTCGTCCGAGAAGTGGCCGACCTTGGAGCGCTCCGTGGACATGAGACCGCGCAGTCGCGGCATCAGTTTGGCGACCGTGCGGGCGCGCTGGTCCGCAGGGAGGGGTTCGATGCGAGGCCCCCCGAAGGCGGGCCCTTTTGCCATGCGCTCGTTCAGATACTTTGCGGCTGAGGCAATGAGGTCGATGGTATTGTCATAACAGCGGCGCGACGTATCGCCCCAACAGATGATGCCATGCCCTGCGAGCATTACGCCGCGCAGGCCCTTGTTCCTGGCCACGTAGTCGCGCAATCGCAGTCCGAGCTCGAAGCCCGGGCGCTTCCAAGGGAGCCAGCCGACCGCACCGCCCCAGATTTCTCGTGTGGCGGCCTCCCCTGCTGAGGAGGCGGCGAGTGCGATGATCGCGTCCGGATGGACATGATCGACGTGCGCGAAGGGGAGGTAGCCATGCAGCGGCGTGTCGATCGAGGCCGCGCGGGTGTTGAGATTGAAGGTGCAGTGGGGCAGATAGCCCACCATCTCGTCTTCGTGCTGGGGTCCGCGATAGAGCGACTCCAGTTGCAACAGTCGATCGAGGTAGAGCGTGGCGAATCCGTCCAGCTTCATCGAGCCGATATCCCCTCCGGAGCCTTTGACCCACAGGACCTTCACCGGTGCGTGCGTCAGAGGATCGCGTTCCTCGAGCTTGGCGGAAGTGTTGCCGCCCCCGAAGTTGGTCACGGTCAGATCCGATCCGAGCAGATTTGACCGATACAGCAGCAACTCGGGCGCAGATTTGGCAGCAGCCTCTTTTTCCGACCAGCGATTGGCGGGAATGACGAAAGGCAGCGCCGCGGCCGGTGCCGCGCGAGGCCGGTCAATGACATCGTTCATGAGTACTCGATTTCCGGAGCTGGAAAAAATGACGCGATTCGACGCGCCTTTGTAGCTAAATGGCTCCCGTTTTGCAATCATGTTCGATACATATCAATCATTTTCAGTCTCGGAGGGGGTATGGGCGAGCCGGCGACGGTCGTTCTGGATGTCGGTAAGACGTTGACGAAGCTCAGCCTTTGGACTCCGGACGGTAGGCTCATCGCGCAATGCAACAGGGCCAATGAGCGCGTCGAGACAGGCGCCTACGTCGCCCTGGATGCCGCCGGTATCGAGGCATTCGTGGCGGAGAGCCTGCGCAGCTTCGCGGGCCTGGCCCAGGTGGGGGCCATTATCCCTGTGGGCCATGGCGCAGGCGCAGCAGTTTTGGATGACCGCAGCGGCCTGGTGTTACCGCCGTTGGATTATGAGCACCCTATTCCGAGCTCCATCCGGCACGCCTATGACGAGCAGCGTGACTCGTTCTCGCTCACCGGGTCTCCGGCGTTGCCCGATGGATTGAACCTCGGCGCGCAGCTCTTCTTTCTCGAGTCGCTCCATGCCGGACTGTTGTCCGGTCAGCGCCGCATTGTCCCCTGGGCGCAGTACTGGGCTTGGGTCCTCTCGGGTGTTGCGGCATCCGAAGTGACCAGTCTCGGCTGTCACACTGATCTGTGGCGACCGCTGGCGCGGGCGCCTTCGCAGCTCGCTATCAATCGCGGTTGGAGCGAGCGTTTCGCGCCGCTCCACGATGCAGGATCAGTGCTCGGTACGCTGCGTTCCGAGTGGGTTGTCCGCACCGGCCTTTCGTCCAGAGTTTGCGTTTATTGCGGACTGCATGATTCCAACGCTGCGTTGGTGGCCGCACGCGCCTCGCCTGAGCTTGCGAACCAGGAGGCCACCATCCTCTCCACCGGAACCTGGTTTGTGGCGATGCGCACTCCCGGGCCCCGCGGGCGGGTGAGCATCAGCAGTCTCGATGAAAAACGCGACTGCCTCATGAATGTGGATGTGGGCGGCAACCCTATTCCTTCGGCCCGTTTCATGGGTGGGCGTGAAATCGAGCTTCTGACGGGTCTCGACACGCGTCGCATCGACATAATCCCCGACCAGCCGGCCCTGCTCGGGAGCGTATCTGATGTCCTGCAGAGCAAGGCGATGGTGCTGCCAACGCTTGCGCCGGGATGTGGTCCGTTTCCTCATGGCCGTGGCCGTTGGATTTCAATGCCGACCGACGAGACGCATCGACGGACGGCGGTAGCGCTGTATGCAGCGCTGGTCGCGGACGCAGCCCTCGGACTCATCCGCGCACGCGAGCGGCTGCTGATTGAAGGCCGTTTCAGCGAATCCCAGGTGTTTGTTCGCGCCCTCGCCTCGTTGCGGCCGGATATGCGGGTCTATGTCTGCCATTCGCGCAGCGATGTGGCTTTTGGCGCGCTGAGTCTAACGGATCCCGGTCGTCAGTCCCCTCCCGCGCTCGTGCCTGTCACACCGCTGATGGAGGATCTGAGTGAGTATCGGGACCGATGGCGCGCGGAAGCCAAGCGGATGGAGTCGGCATCGACATGAAAGCCGCTGCGGCAAGCGACTATCGGGAGCTCGCACGGCAGCGCGTGCCGCACTTCCTCTTCGAATATGTCGATGGCGGCTCCTACGCGGAAACCACTCTTCGCCGCAATACGAGCGATTTGCAACGGATCGCGCTGCGTCAGCGTGTTCTACGGGACATGTCCCAGCTCGATCTCACGACGGCGCTGTTTGGACGGACGTACCGCTTGCCTGTTGTACTTGGGCCCATTGGCCTCGCCGGTCTGTATGCCAGGCGCGGCGAAGTCCAGGCGGCGCGGGCCGCCGAACGAGCTGGGGTTGCCTTTACTCTGTCAACCGTCTCCGCGTGTCCGCTCGATGAAGTCGCTGGCGCGGTGCAGGATCCGATCTGGTTTCAGCTCTACATGATTCGCGATCGGGGGTTCATGACCGATCTGCTCGCACGAGCTCAGGCTGCGGGGTGCTCGGCGCTGGTGTTTACAGTCGACATGCCCGTGCCGGGGTCTCGTTACCGCGACTATCGGTCGGGGCTCGCGGGGGCCAGTGGTCCGCTCGGTCGGATTCGTCGGGTACTCCAGGCGGTGTCTCGTCCACAATGGGCATGGGATGTGGGTTTGTTCGGCCGGCCCCATCATCTCGGCAACATCGCACCGGTGCTCGGCGAGAAGACGGGACTGGAAGATTTTTTCGCGTGGATGCGCAACAACTTTGATCCGTCCGTGAGCTGGCGGGATCTCGAGTTTGTTCGGGAGCGCTGGCAGGGGCCCCTGATACTCAAGGGGATCCTTGATCCTGAGGATGCGCGGTTGGCTGCGGCGTGCGGGGCTGACGGGATCGTTGTTTCCAATCATGGCGGCCGGCAACTCGACGGTGTGAAGTCAGTTTGCCGTGCGTTGCCGGCCATTGCCGATACGGTGGGTGAGAAACTCACCGTGCTGGCGGATGGCGGGGTGCGTTCCGGGCTCGATGTCATTCGTATGTTGGCTCTTGGTGCGCGCGGTGTGCTGCTGGGGCGAGCGTGGATTTATGCGCTGGCGGCTCGTGGCGAAGCGGGTGTTGCTCACGTACTCGATCTCATGGAGGCGGAAATGCGTGTTGGCATGACGCTCACGGGCGTCGCTCGGGTCTCGGCGATCTCCAGCAGTATTCTCGATAAGGTCCGGCGGTCGCGCGGCCTGGCGCTTTCCAGTGACGTTCGTCTTTCAAACTAAATTCTTCGGGAGGGGCGATGACGGGACAAGCGGCAGCAGTGCCAGGTGAGCGCCGAGCCACCACGACCACGACCGCGGAGGATTGGAAAAACACCATTCTTGCGGGTCTAGCCAATTACATCGACGCCGGGTCCATCGTGTCGGGGTCTGCGGCCCTGGCGCTGTGGGCAGCCGCGTATCACCTGAGCCCCACTTTCATCGGTCTGTTGGGGGCGTTCAGTGCGAATGCCATCTCCGCCGGCGTGGGCGCTCTCGTGGGGGGGCGGCTCTGCGATCTTTTCGGGCGCAAAAAGATCTACCAATACGACATGCTGTTTTATGCGTTCGGGATGCTCTGGCTCGTTTTCTGCACACAGCCGTGGATGATCGTGGTCGGGTTTGTGCTGGTGGGTCTCGCCGTGGGGGCGGACATTCCGGCGTCGTGGTCGTTGATCGCCGAGATGGCGCCCTCGGGCGAGCGTGGCAAGCACAGCGGGGTGGCCCAGGTGCTTTGGTATCTCGGGCCTGTCGCGGTGCTGGGAATGTTTCTGGTGCTCGCGCCGCTGGGTGTGCTGGGTGCCCGGCTGGTGTTCGCGCACCTGGCGATCGTTGCTATCGTGTTGACTCTGCTGCGCTCGCGGATGAAGGAGTCGGCGCTGTGGGAGGACGCCCGGGCTAAGAAGCAGAGCGGGGCCGGAGCCTCCGAAGCGAACGTCGGCGTGCTGTTTACGGCCCAACATTTCAAGTCGATGTTGTTTCTCGTGGGGATGTACGGGATCTGGAATCTGTGGGCGGGGACTAACGGGTTCTTTTTTCCTTATATCCTGCGGACCGTCGGGTCGCAGAGCCAGGTGGCGAGCGTGGCGATGCAGGCAGCCGGGTTCTTTGTTGCGATGCTGTCGATCGGGCTGGTGTTCATGCGGTTCTCGGATCGCGTCAATCAACGCGTGCTGATTGCCGTCTCGACGCTGATCCAGATGATCGGGATGGCTTTGTTGGCGGTGTTTCCACTCACTACCCCGATCGCGCTGGCGTACCTGGTGCTGGTCTGGTTCGGCTCGGGGTTCGGAGCGCAGTCGTTCTTTCAGCTCTGGAGCGCGGAGTTGTTTCCGACCCTGATCCGCAGCACCGCGCAGGGGATCACATTCGCGGTAGTGCGGATCGGTCTTGGGCTCTGGAGCTTCTTTGTGCCGGTGCTGACGGCAACGGGCTTTACGCGGTTGGCCTGGATACTCACCGGGTTTTTGGCTCTCAGCGGTCTGATCGGGACGATCTGGGCGCCGCGCAATGAAGGTAAGTCACTGGAGGAGATTCAGGCGGCGCGACGATAATGCGCGGCTGCTGCTGTGGGCGCATTCACGCATGTGATCCGGCAGCGGTGCCCACGAGCAACCGATCTCGCAATGCATTGATGAAAGCTCGCACCCGGACGGGCATGTGCCTACGGGTTGGGAAAACCGCCCATATGCCAATCTCGAGCGGCTTGACGTCAGCGAGTTCAATCCGCTTCAATTCTTCGCGCTCGATCAGTTTATGCACGTCCCAGTAGGTCATCATCGCAATACCTGCGCCCGCGATGCAGGCTGCGCGAACGGCATCGACAGTGCTGGCCGACAAGGGACCGCTGACCCGGACCCGATCCAACTCGCCATCTCGCATGAACGGCCAGGTGCTCATGGCGTGAAGTTTGATGCACGGATGCCGCACCAGGTCGCCCGTCGTCGCTGGCGCTCCTACGAGCGCTTCGCGCGCGGCGGGTTCGGAACGGTCATCACCGAAGGCATTTACACGGATCAGGCGTACTCGCAAGCCTACGTTCATCAGCCGGTTATGACCGACGGAGCGCAGGCCAACGCCTGGAAGCCGGCTTTCGCCGCGAACCACCGTTCGTTGATGCACCTCGCCAAGCGCTACGCGGCCAAGGCGAAGATTTTCGCCAATGGCAGCGCGGCACCCTGAACGAGTTCGATCCAGCGATCCTCGGCCCCCTCGCCGACATCAAGGAAATTGAATTGGTGATGTGACGAGGCTCGATCCGTCGAGGCCACGCTCGAGACGGTCGGCATGGCCGATTACGGCGAGTATAGTTTGTTCGATTTGGCGCATAACTCTGTCAACGTACCCGCCTACCGGCACCTACAAGGTTCGCGCGGCGGGGTCGCGCAAAGGGGATACACATGGCAGCACGCGAGACAGCGATCGTCTTCGGGGTCGGACCAGGGCTAGGCTGGGCTTTGGCAAAACGCTTCACGGCTGAGAACATGCACGTTGGTGCGGTCGCTCGCGACGAAGTGAAGCTGAACTCCCTGATCAAGCTGGAAGGATCGCGGGATGTCCGGCCTTATGCCGCCGACGTTTCCAACCGCGAGGACGTCCTCCGTGTTTTCGATAGTGTCGACCGCGATCTCGGAGCACCTGACGTCGTCGTGTTCAACGCCGGCGCTTTCCAAAAGGACAATGTGCTCGATATTGATCCTGCCGACTTCGAGCGCTGCTGGCGCGTTGGTTGTTTTGGAGGGTTTCTCGTCGGGCAAGCGGCCGCGCGGCGCATGGCGCAGCGGGGACAGGGGACGATCATCTTTACGGGCGCAACTGCTGCGCTGCGCGGCAGCGCCGGCTTCGCCAACTTAGCGGTTCCGAAGTTCGGCTTGCGCGCGCTCTCCCAGAGCATGGCCCGTGAGTTGGGGCCCCAAGGCGTCCATGTCGCGTTCGTGATTGTTGACGGACAAATCGAGTCCGACCGGTATCGGCATCTTGTCGCGGAGCGTGGTGAGGACTCCCTGCTCGCACCGGACGCGATCGCGGAAATCTATCTGCAACTGCATCGGCAGCCACGCAGCGCCTGGTCCCAGGAGATCGATGTTCGTCCGTGGTCGGAGAAGTTCTAGGGGCGGAAGTGTCGCCTCGGCACGTAATTCATAGAGAGAGGTGCCGTGCGAATTCGATTTCAGAGCGCAGAACAGGGTCAAGGCTCCTACCGCCATCTCGCCGCCTTGCGGTGGATCGTGTTCTTCATATTCGTCTGGTTTGGAATCCAGAAGTTCTTCGCCTATGCGGCGGAATCACGGACCAGGCCCTAAATTCGATCCACTCTCATAGAGGAGCAGGCCCTTGGTTAAGCACTTTTCGGCCATCGACCCAGGCCACGCCGAGCTCATAAGTCCTTGAGGACATGAGAACTGCGCCAGTCGAATAGCACAGTTTCCAGGTTGTCCGCCCGGCCGCCGGCATCCACGAATGCACCTGGGCACTCCGGCTACTCTTCGAGTTCGAGCTGGCGTAACCATTCGAGAAAGCCCTCGTCCTGAATCTGGTACTGGCCGTACTCAAGCTTCACCACCAGTTCGTCCTTCTGCAGACGACGAAGAGCATTTTTCGGTGTGTCCGGTGGAGCAGCCTTGCCCAGCCCCAACTCCTCTCCCAGTCGATTACGGGCAGGGAGCGAATGAAGGTCGCTCATCCCCTGAGCGAGTGCTCTCAAAACAGCCTTGTCCGCGGGCAGCAGGCGCGCCCACGCGGTGCGATAGTCCGAATCGTTGAACACGTGTGCGAGGGTGTCATCGAGCGCAGCACGCGGACCGAGCTCGGCATAAGCGAGATAGCGCTGCAGATAGCGGCGAAAGAACTCCGGTGTCCGCTTCAAAGTCTCAAAGGCACGCAATGCCTCTCTTTCAGAAAGGGAGTACCGCGACAGCTGATTGATCTTGCGTGTCATGGCGGTCACGAACTCGGCACCTAGGCGCTCGAATGGCTCGATTGGTGCCCAGTTGTAAAATGGCTCAGTTGCACGACCAAACATCCGTCGCAAGGAGCTCTCAGTACTTTTGCGCCAGCTCAGGACGCGCAAAATGCCAGGGATCTGGCTTGCTTTTTTGCATGGTTGGTAAGGGTTAGCACGTTATGTACCCAGATGGTATTTGAATTACCATCTTTTACCAACCTAGTGGAAGATGACGATTCAGCGCAGACCCTGCGTGCGTGGAACGCCAACCGTGAGTAGGCGCGCGATTACGGACGTGAGATGCGCAGTGTTGGAGAACGCATGGGAATGCGGTCACTCAACCGCGCTCGCCAAGCACGCCCTTCGCCGCGCGCAAAAAGTCAACATACGTGACAGGAGCGAAGTAACTTCATCCACCCTGAGACGTCCAGAGTACCTGCCACCTCGGGAAATTGACCGCGCTTTGCAGTCAACGGTGGTGAGAATCTAGGCGCCACCAGGGGATTGGTCGCGAAGCTTGCGGTGACCTGCAGCAGTCCCACAACACTGGCGGACAGGAGGTGACGTAGCGAGAGTTTCATCGTTTCCCTTAAGAGAACAGCGAATGCCTAGCGATGCGGGATCAACGGAACAGCAGAGGCGCGACATCTCGTAAGTAACGCCGCCAGACCCGCCAATGGTGGGCGCCTTCGGTCTCGAGAAACACGTGTTGAATGCCGGCGTTCTGCAACGCCTCGTGCGTGCGACGTGCACCGGCCATCGCAGTATCCTCGACCCCGCAGGCGATCCATAGCAACTTGAGTTGCTTGTTCGCGGCGGCGGGATTGGCTGCCAGCGGCGCGATTGGATCCGAACCGGCGGCGGCGGACGCGGGATTGCCTATGAGACCCGCGCTCATGATCCCCACGTAACTGAACGTATCCAGATGGCCTAGCCCGAAGCGACCGGCCTGCATGCCGCCCATTGAGAAGCCGATGATGGCTCGGTTTTCGCGGTTGGCCAGCGTGCGGTACCTGCCGTCGATCAGCGGGATCACGTCCTCCAGGATGTCGCGCTCGTACAGCGCGAAATCTCCGCCGAACGCACCCGCGCCGGCGGGCGGGATACCCGTGCCGTCGCCGTTCACCGAGGCCCCACCGTAGCCGAGAGGCATCACCACGATGAACGGCCTGATGGCCTTCGTCGCCAGCAAGTTGTCGAGGATGTCGTTCGCGCGGCCGTAGCGATGCCAAGAGTGGTGGTCGTTGGCAAAGCCGTGAAGCAGATACAGCACCGGATAGCGCTGGCGCGGACTGGAGTCGTAACCCGGCGGCACATACACATTCAGCTCGCGAACTACCTTGTTCGATCGGGACTTGTAGAGCAGCGTACGCATCTCGCCGTGCGGCACGTCCTGTACGTCGTAGAACGCCGGTCCATCGCCCGGCACGTTCACGATGCTCGTGGTCGTGCTGGGGAGGTAACCGATCTTGACCTGCGGATTGGCCGGATCGGGAAGCCGCACACCATCGACGATGAAGTAGTAGACATAAACGTCGGGCTTCAGCGGCCCCACCGTCGCGCTCCACACACCCTCGGCGTCACGGCTCAAAGCAGCGTCGGGACCGAAATCGCCCGAAACGGTTACCGCTTTGGCTTCAGCGGCCCGCAAGCGGAACGTCACCCGCCCCTCGGTGACCAAGGGCGATGTGACGGCGTCAGCTCCTGCTGCTGAGCCACCCGGCCGCATCCCCACTTCTTGGGCAGATGCGAGCAAGGCAAGCCCGACGGCTGCGCTGCCAATCGCCAGGATGATCGCGGCACGGCCGACCTTGTGATGCATAGTCATCAGCTCCTCCGTTCTCCCGACACTACATGCCTACAAGCGAGCATTTTAGCGCGCTGTTACCTTCAATCCGCCGGCCCATCTATCCGGCATGCACGGTCAACGTATGTCCCTTTCCCTCGTCCCCACCGTCACCGTTCGAGTGGACCCACGATGAAGATCCAGGCGCACGCTCCGAATAGCGCGAC
>Ga0268266_10004475_pt1 | contig 13363 bp, 8 predicted proteins | sample KBSS13metaG_FD_190356 | JGI IMG/M metagenome (GOLD analysis project Ga0268266, IMG submission 190356) | Switchgrass rhizosphere microbial communities from Kellogg Biological Station, Michigan, USA - KBS S1-3 metaG (SPAdes) (version 2) | ecosystem: Host-associated > Plants > Roots > Rhizosphere >...
TCAAGGCCGCGATGCTGCTCACCGCGGTCAGCATCCTCGCGGTCCCGGTGGCGGCGTTTGCACTCATTCCGACGTTGGCGCTCGATCGCGTCGTCGGTCTCGCGACCGGAACGCTGGCCGCGCTCGTGACCGCCCTGCTCGTGCCTGCCGACGTCGGCGTCGCCATCCTCTTGCTCGTGCAGACCTCGGTGGCGGGCCTCGTCGTCGCCGAGCGGCCCAAGCAGCGTACGCGCGCGACGTTGATCGCCGGCGGTGCCGCGACGGTGCTCGCCGCGCTCGCGTATCCACTCGTGCAGTACCTGACCACCGGGCAGCTGCCCGTCGCCGAGCTCGTCGATCCGGCGCGCTCGGCGTGGGTCGCGGCGATCGCCGGTCCGGCGCTCGGCACCGTGCTCGCGCTCGTGCTCGTGCCCGCGTATCAGCTGATGGTCGGCGAGATCACGCGCGGGCGTTTGATCGAGCTCGGCGAGCTATCGCAGCCGCTGCTCAAGCAGATCGCCGAGAAGGCGCCGGGCACGTGGCAGCACAGCCTGATGATGGCGAACCTCGCCGAGATCGCGGCGAACGCGATCGGCGCCGATGCGCGCATCGTTCGCGTCGGCGCGCTCTATCACGACCTCGGCAAGTCGCTGCACCCGAAGTACTTCATCGAGAACCTCGAGCCCGGCGAGACCTCGCCGCACGATCAGATGCCGCCCGAAGCGTCGTGCAACGCGATCTTCGCGCACGTGACCGAAGGGCTCCAGACCGCGAAGAAAGCCCATCTGCACGATCGCCTGATCGACTTCATGCACATGCATCACGGCGACGGCGTGCTCGAGTACTTCTGGGCGAAGTGCCAGGAACAGGGGAACCCCAAAGGGCTCACCGTCGACGATTTTCGCTATCCCGGCGTGCGCCCGCAGACCCGCGAGACCGCGATCCTCGCGATCTGCGACGCCGTCGAGGCCGCGTCGCGCACGCTCAAGAAGCAGCCCGATGCCGCGTCGATCGCAACTCTGATCCAGCGCATCGTGTACGGCAAGCTGCACCTCGGTCAGCTCGACGAGTCGGGCCTGTCGATGCGCGACCTGCGCGAGATCGCCGATTCGCTGCGCGAGACGATCCGGCACGCGAACCACGGCCGCATCGAGTATCCGTGGCAGCGCGAAGCCGCCGCGCAGTCCGCGAGCGCGACGCCGGACGCGGGCGTGGTCACGACGGCGCCGCGGCTCGACTCGCTCGATCGCGCGCCCGCCCGCCCGGCGACGGTTCGCGCGCCGACCGCGACGCCCGAGGCCGCGTCCAGCAGCGATCCCGCGCTCGCCGCGACCGATCTCGGCACACGCGACATCAAGAAGCCCGCGATCGCGCCCGAGCCGGAGACACCGCGGCAGCGCGCGCTCAAGGTCTCGAAGGACGGCCTGCCGCACGTCGAGCACGGGCGGCCGAGCGATGGCCCGGCGCTCGCGGGCGTGCCGGCGGCGCCGGTCGTCGCGATCGATAGCGAGCCCGACACCGGCCGCCATCGCGCCGCCAAGCTCGCGCAGGAGAACGCCGAGCGCATCGCCGATTTCACCGCCGATGCGAAGCGCGCGCTCGACGACGCCGCGCGCGACATCGACGTGATCCCGCCGGCGGCCGCCGTGCGTCGCGCGATCACCGAGGCCGAGCCATCCGAGGCCGTGCGCCGCAAGGATCCGAGCGAATCCCCCGTCGGGGATTCCCCAGGGTCGCCGCCGCCCGCCGCGCGCAAGCGTGCCGCGACGCTGCCGCCGATCGCCGGGCTGCCGCGGCCACCGACCGGCGTGAGCCGACGCGCGCCGACGGTGCCGCCGCCTGCCGAGCTGCGCCGGCCGTCGAGCACGGCGATCCCGCCGGTGGCGGTCGAGCGTCAGATCACCGGTCCGATCCCGCTGTCGACGGACGCGGCCGGCCTGTCGGCGGCGATCGTCGAGGATCCGACCCGGCCGGCGTTGCGGCGCGCACCGAGCGGCAAGCTGCCGGCGCTGATCGTCGAGCGCTCGGGCGACAGCTCGCCGCCGCCGATCGTGCCGCAGTCGTCCGACGCCGCGATCACGCAGCCGCGGATGCCGTCGCTGCGGGCCGGATCCGACGATGCGGCGATCACCGCGCCATCGATGCCGGCCGTCACGTCCGATCCGGCGATCGCGCTGCCGCCTCCGCCTCCGCCCGGCGCGAAGAGCTGGTCGAAGGGCCTTGCCGAGCGCGTCGACGCGCAGCTCGACGGCGACTTCGGCACCGACACGCCGGTCGTCGCGCCGACCCGGGCCGAGCTCCAGGCGCTGCTCGATGTCCCGCCCGACCCGACCCGCCAGCTCTCGCTCGACGAGGTCGAGCGGCTGCATCTCCAGAAACAGAACGAGATGCGGCGCTCGGATCCGGAGCTCGACTTCGACCATCGCCGCGGCCACTACTCGACCGCCGAGGTCCGCGAAGAGGACATCGAGGCCGCGATCGAGATCGCGCCGTCCGCGCGGCGCACGGGATCGGTCGGCGTCGCGAAGAAGAAGCCGGGCGAGCCATGAAATGGCTGGTGCTTGCAGCGCTCGCAGCCTGCGGCGGCGCGCAGCACCCGCCGGCTCCCGACGTGCGGGCCGAGGTTCGCGCGGCGGAGACCGCCGAGCGCGCGCGCCAGCACGACGTCGCGCGGAAAAACTACGAGCAGGCGATCGCGGACGCGCGCGATCCGGCGAGCCTCGGCTTCGCGCGCAACCGGTTCGGCGAGACGCTCGCGACCTGGGGCGAGTACGACGAGGCGCAGCGCCAGCTCGAGGGCGCCGTGGCCGCCACGCCCGACGAGCCGAGCGCGTGGTACGACCTCGGCATCGTGCGCGAGCACGGCGGTGATTCGCGCGGCGCACTCGAAGCGCTCGCACGTGCGAAGGCGCTGGTGCCGACCGATTGGCGGCCGCGCGTGGCGCTCGCGGCCTTGCACTGGAAGCTCGCAGCCGCGTGTCTGCGCGCGACGCCGGCGGCGGAGAGCTGCACGGCCGACGTCGAGGCCGCTCGCTCCGAATACAACGGGCTGCTCGCGCTCGATCTGCCGCAGCGGCTGCGCGAAAAGGTCCAGTGGGCGCTCGCGCAGCTCGCCTCGCCCAACGCGGGCGTTCGGCCGGCCCTCTGAGCGAGCGAGTCGCAGCGGCCGATCTTGGCCGCGTAGCGAGCGAAGAAGATCGTGACATACTGCACGGCGTGATCTCGCGCGCCGCGCTCGGAGTCGTGCTGCTCGCCGCCATCCCGCTCGCGCGCGCCGACCACTTCAACTGGGAAGGTCAGATCGAGGTCGACGCGACCGACCTGCACAACGACGACGCCAAGAAGCGCGTCGAGGCGGTCCGCAAGCTGTCGCTCGACGACATCCGGCTCGCCCAGCCATTCTTGATGAAGGCGCTCTCCGATCCGGATCTCGGCGTGCGTCACGAGGCCGCCAAGGCGCTCGGCCTCGGTGGCTCGCTCGCGGCGGTGCCGGCGATGGTCGACTGGCTGTCCGATTCCGATCCGACGACGCGCGCGGTCGCCGCCGACGCGCTCGGCGACATCGGCGGGCCCGAGGCCACGGCGGCCCTGATCCGCTCGCTCGGCGATACCGAACCGCTCGTGCGGCAACGCGCGGTGCGTGCGCTCGGCAAGATCGGCCAGCGCAGCGGCGCGAACGTCGTCGTCGCGCTGATCCCGCGGCTCGACGACGACAAGGGCGACGTCCGGCGCGAGACCGTCGAGCAGCTCGAGCAGCTCGGCGACAAGCGCGCGGTGATCCCGCTGGTGTCGCGCTTCAACGACGGCTCGCGCGAGGTCCAGAAGGCCGCGATCGAGGCCGTCGGCCGGCTCGGCGATCCGGCGGCGGTGCCGGCGCTGGTGCGCCTGATGTCCGACGGTGACGAGACGGTGCGCACGCGCGCGGTCGAGGCGATCGGCCTGCTCGGCTCGCCGGATGCGATCGACGCGCTCGTCGAGCAGCTCGGCTCGGGCGCGAACGGCGACACGTTTCACGTCAAGGTTGCGTACGCGCTCGGCGAGATCGCGGCGACGCCCGGCTCGGGCAAGGCCGGCGAGGACGCGATGCGCGTGCTCGTCGAGTCGCTCGCGCTCGCCGCGACCCGCAACGCCGCGCGCGAGGCGCTCAAGGTCGCGGGCAACGCCGCGGTGCCGGCGCTCGTCGCGAGCCTCGCGGGCCGGATCAAGGGCCATCCCGAGACCGCGGTGAGCCTGCTCGCCGATCACGCCGATGCGCGCGCGACCTCGGTGCTCGCGGCCGAGCTCGAGCGCGGTCGCGTGGCCACGCCGCTCGTGCTCCAGGCGCTCGGCGCCACGCACGATCCTGATGCGCTCGTGCCGGTGCTCGGTCAGGTCGCGAGCAAGGACGCTGCGATCCGGCTCGCCGCCATGCAGGCGCTGCGCCCGCTGCTCGGCAGCGACACGCGCGCCGGCGACGTGCTGATCGATCACCTCGGCGATGACGATCTCGAGGTCCGCGTGCTCGCGGCCGAGTATCTCGGCGATCTCAAGATCGCCGCGGCGGCGCCCAAGCTCGCCGCGCTTGCCGGCCCCGGCAACCCGCCGCGGCTGCGGATGGCGTCGATCGATGCGCTCGGCGAGCTCGGCCCGAAGGCCGGCCCGACCGCCGGGAAAGTCCTGATCGACGTGCTGCGCGAAGGACCCGCCGAGCTGCACTTCCACGCCTCGACCGCGCTCGCGAACCTCGGCGATCCGACCAGCGTGGCGGCGCTCGTCGAGCTGGCGCGCACCGATCGCAGCGCGACGCGCTCCGAGGTCGTGCGTGCGATCGGCGGCGCGATGCGCGATCACGGCGATGCGAACGGCCGCAGGCTCCTGCGCGAGCTCTCGAGCGACGCCGACGTGAAGGTCGCGGTCGCCGCGATCTGCGGGCTCGCCGCCGCCAAGGATCCGGCCGATGCGCCGGCGCTGCGCGAGCTCGCCCAAGGCGGCGCCGCCGATCGCCAGCGCGCGGCCGCGTGGGCGCTCGGCGAGATCCACGATGCCAGCGCGTTCAACGTGCTCCTCGACGACCTCGCGCTGCACGACGATCGTCTCGTCGGCGATGCCGCCTGGGCGCTCGGCGAGCTCGCCGTCGGCACGCCGCTGCAGCCCGGCGACGCGCGCACCGCGCAGCTCGTCGAGCGCTTGCTCTACCTCGGTCGCCGCGGCAGCTGGGCTGCGTCGATCGACGCGACCGGCGCGTTCGCGCGCATGCTGTGGGCGGCGCCGCGCGAGGCCCGCGCCGCGATGGTCGCGGGCGAGCGCCACGCCGCGCTGCTCGCTCTCGCCGTCCACAAGTCGCGACTCGTTCGGATCAACGTCGCCCACGCGCTCGGCGCGCTCGGCGCGGACGATCCTGCAGCACAGAAGGCGCTGCTCGCGCTCGCCGGCAGCGACCCGAGCGTGCACGTACGTGCCGCCGCCGTGACCGAGCTCGGCCGCGTTGCTGAAACCGCGCGCACGCCGGCGCTCACCGGCGCGCTCGATGCCGCGACCAAGGACTCCGCCGCGCCGGTCGTGGCCGCGGCGCGCGCGGCTCAGGTCCCGGGCCCGGCCGCGCACGCGATCCCGCCGCGCAACGAGTGGCGCACATTCTACGTCGTCGATCCCAGCAACGACGACGCGCGCGTGCGCGAGCAGCCGTACTTCGTCGATGGTCCCGACGGCGTGATCTGGGCGACGTATACCGATCCACGCGGCGAGATCACGACCGAGCACGTCGCGGCCGGCGTCGACCGGCCCAACGTCTGGGCGGCGACGCGCGAGCCCGAGTACTGATCACCGCCGCTACTAGCTCAACCTGAGCCGGTGCAAGGGACGCTCTCCACTAGCTCAACCTGAGCCGGTGCATCCCTGCGAGATCACGAGGACGCCGAGGGACGGACTAAACCGAGGCGGATTCTGGGGACGAGAGAGCGCTCGTCGCGATGGCGGGACGGAACTAAGCGGCGCGCTTGATGCCGTAGTCGCGAGCCGCGAACGGCGCGAGCTCGTTCTCGAGCACGCGGCGCGCGCGGAACAGCCGCGACATCACGGTGCCGATCGGCACGTGCAGCGCGTTCGCGATGTCCTTGTACTTCTCGCCCTTGAGGTCGGCGCGCTCGACGACGTCGCGGTAATCGGCGGCGAGCCCGTCGAGCGCGACCTGGACTTCGTCCGACAGCTCGTCTTCGGTGAGCGTGTCTTCGAGATCGTCGGTGTGGTCCTGCGCGCGACCGTAGAGCGCGCACAGCGCATCGCCCGGGCGCTCCGCGGCGAACCGCTGGTGGCGGCGGCGCTTGCGATAGCCGTTGATGAACGAGTTGGTCAGGATCCGAAACAGCCACGCGCGCAGGTTCGAGCCGGGCTCGAAGCTCGACCACGCGACCATCGCGCGGAGCAGCGTCTCCTGGACGAGATCCTTCGCGGTGTCGGGATCGCGGCAGATCCGCATCGCCACGCCGTACAGCTCCGACTGGTGCGGCAGGCATGCCTCCGCGAACGAGTCGTGCGACGGAGCCGCGACCCCGCGCGGTGCGGTGGTGGGGCGACGAACGAGACGAGACGAAGCGGGAACCTGGGTGCGCGACATGCCGGCATCCAAAAGCAGCCGACGTGCCACGGAAAACTACCTGGATCTATTCAAGATCTTGCAGCGCGCGGGTTTGTGGACACGCCGCGCGTCTCAAGACAGACGCGAGATCTGCCGCGCGATCTCGAGTGGCAGATCGGACGACACCACCCCACGCATGCCGTGGCTTGCCACCAGCGCGTCGCCGGCGGCGCCGTGCACGTACGTGGCAGCGCGTGCGGCGTCGTGCGGTGACACGCGCTGCGCGCACAGCGCGCCGATCACGCCCGCGAGCACGTCGCCGCTGCCGCCGGTGCCGAGCGACGGCCCGCCGGTAGGGTTTACCGAGCAGAATTCGTCGCCCAGCGTTCCGTCGCAGATGATCGTCCGTGCGCCCTTCAGCACGACGACTGCGCCGGTCTTCGCGGCGAGCGTGCGCGCGGCGGCGAGCCGATCGGCTTCGATCGCGGGAACGTCCGTCGCGAGCAGGCGCGCGGCCTCGCCCGGATGCGGCGTGATCACGATCGGTCCGGTCGCGCCCGCGAGCTGATCGCCCGCGACGAACAGCGCATCGGCATCGACGACCGCGGGCACGCCCGACGCGAGGACCTCGAGCACCCAGTCGCGCGCGCGATCGTCGCGGCCCAGGCCCGGGCCGATCACGATCGCGGCCTTGCCGTCGAGCAAGCTGCCGAGTCGGCCGCTGATCGAGCGCGTCATGACCGGATCTTCGGCCGTGGGCTCGCCGGTCGCGGCGAGCGTGACCAGGCCCGCGCCCGCGCGCAACGCCGCGAGCGATGCCAGCCGGCCGGCACCGCGCATGCCGGTCATCCCGCCGATCACGAGCACGTGACCGCGCGTGCCCTTGTGATCCATCGGCGCGGTGCGCGGCAACCAGCGCGCGACGTCCGCTTCCTCGACGAGCCCGGCGCGGATGCCCTGCGTCGCGAGCACGCCGGGCGGGACGCCGATGTCGCAGACGTCGACGCGCCCGCAGTACGCGAACCCGGGCGCGCTGACCAGCGCGATCTTGGGGGCCGCCATCGTCACCGTGCGCTCCGCGGCTGCGGCGACGCCGAGCACGCGCCCGGTATCACTGTCGAGTCCCGACGGGATGTCGAGCGCGAGCCGGCGCGGCGCGCGGTTGATCGCCGCGATCACGTCGGCGAAGTGGCCGGTGATCGGACGCTCGAGCCCGACGCCGAACAGCGCATCGATCACGAGGCTCGCGCCCGCGATCGCGTCGTCGACCTCGGCGAGCGCGGCGGGCGTGTCGGCCATGAGCACGAGCCCGCCCGAGCGCTCGAGGATCTGGAGGTGCGTCGCGGCGTCGCCCTTGATCCGTTCGCGCCCCACCGCGAGATACGCGACCGCTTCGACCCCGGCGGCGCGGAGCACGCGTGCGGCGACGAAGCCATCGCCGCCATTGTTGCCCGGTCCGCACACGACCGCGACGTGGCCCTGCCCCACCATCTCGAGCGCGGCCGCTGCAACGCCACGGCCCGCGGTCTCCATCAGTGCGATGGCGGGCAGCCCGACGTCCTCGATCGTCGCGCGATCGAGCGCGCGCATCTCCGCCGCCGTGACGACCGGCTTCACCGCAGTGCCTCGCTGCGCTCGGCCTGCGGTGCAAGCCCGCCCTGCCCCCACCCCCTCGCCTGCACAGGTGCCGGCTTCCTCATACCCTACATGCGTCGGCGATCGCCGCCGAGATCTCGTGGGCGTGCTGCGCGATCCGCGCTTCGTCGAGGCCTTCGATCATCACGCGGACCTTGGTTTCGGTGCCGCTGTAGCGGACGAGCACGCGGCCGTCATCGCCGAGCTCGCGCTCGATCGCGCGGATCACGCGCTGCACGTCCGGAAGCTGATCGAGCGGGATCTTCTTCCCGACGGCGGTGTTCACCAGCACCTGCGGCGTTCGCGTCATCACGGTCGCGAGCTCCGACAGCGGCTTGCCCTCGCCGACCATGATCGCGAGCACGCGGAGCGCCGCGACGATGCCGTCGCCGGTCGTCGCGTGATCGAGGAACACGAGGTGTCCCGACTGCTCGCCGCCGAAGTTGTACCCGTCGCGCCGCATGGTCTCGACGACGTAGCGGTCGCCGACCTGCGTGCGCACGAGCTTGCCGCCCACGGCCTTGAGCGCGCGCTCGAGGCCGAGGTTCGACATCACCGTTGCGACTAGCGTCTGCTTCGCGAGCGTGCCCGCCGACAGCATGCGGGTCGCGCACAGCGCCATCACGGCGTCGCCGTCGACGACGTTGCCATGCTCGTCGCACATCACGCAGCGATCGCCGTCGCCGTCGAGCGCGACGCCGAGGTGCGCTTCGTGAAGCTTGACCGCCTCGCACATCGCCTCGGGGTGCAGCGCGCCGGCGCGCGCGTTGATGTTCTTGCCGTTCGGGTTCGTGTGGATCGCGATGACCTTCGCGCCGAGCTCTTCGAACACGGCCGGGCCGACGCGATACGCCGCGCCGTGCGCGCCATCGACGACGATCCGCAGGCCGTCGAGCGTGCGCTCGGACGGGAACGTCGACTTGCAGAACACGACGTAGCGGCCGCGCGCGTCGTCGAGCTTGCGGTTGTAGCCGATGTCGGCGGGCGCGGCGCGCTGCGCGTCGAGCTCGGGCGAGCTCATCAGCTTCTCGATCTCGAGCTCGACGTGGTCGGGCAGCTTGTAGCCGTCGCGCGCGAACACCTTGATGCCGTTGTCCTCGAACGGATTGTGCGAGGCCGAGATCACGACGCCGGCGTCGCAGCGCATCGACGCGGTGATGAACGCGATGCCGGGCGTCGGGAGCGGGCCGGTGAGCCAGACGTCGGCGCCCATCGACACGATGCCGGCCGCGAGCGCGGATTCGAACATGTAGCCCGACAGCCGCGTGTCCTTGCCGATCGCGATCCGCGTGTGGCGGCCCGGCTGGCGTAGCCGCGCTGCGATCGCCATGCCGAGCCGCTGCACGGTGCTGCCGGTCATCGGCTCGAGGTTCGCGACCCCGCGCATGCCGTCGGTTCCGAACAGGGTGCGACTCATCGAGATCCGATTATCACGTTACGGCGGTGGCGCGGGCTTCGCGGGTGCGAGCTTCACTCGCTCCGGCGAGATTGTGGCGCCGATGCCCGGCGGCAATCCGTCGATCTGAACATCCGCATCGCGCGGCTTGCCGTCCTGCGCGGGGCCTACGAGCTTCACGTAGGCGACGATCGACGCCTTGGCCTTCTCGACCGCGAGCAGCGAGCCGGTGAGCGTGATGTTGACCTGCGACGGCGTGACCACCCACTTCGACGGATCGCCGTCGCCGCGGATCGCGACCGGCGCGCCGACGATCGGGCTGCGCACCAGCATCTCGTCGATCTGGACGCCCACCGACACGCGCGGGCTGCCGACGACGTCGACGCCATCGGGAGGGACCACGGTGGTCTCGGCGACGAAGCTCTCGGTGCGGCTCTCGATCGAGAGCGATTCGGTCGGCACCGCCGACAGCGTCGCGAGCGCGCTCTCGGCGCCGCGTACCTGGATCGTCGCCGGATTGGCCTTCGCGCTGGCCATGAAGAAGCCGTGCTGCGGCTGGCCGTCGGTCTTCGGATCGACCACGACGATCTTCTCGACGCGCTTGTCGAACGCGACGTGCACCGTGCGCGGCGTGATCGACGTGACGGTGAGGCCCGACGGGAGGTGGATCATGTCGGGCGTGATCAGCACGTTGCCGGAGTCGCCGCGGCGCAGGTCGATGTCGACGCGTGGGACCTTGCCCTCGTCGAAGTGCTGGAGCCGGCGACGCGGCCCGCGGATCGTCACGCGCAGCTCGTCGACGCGATCCGAGACCAGGACCTTGTCGTCGGGCAGCGTGTAGCCGATGCCGATCTTCGCGGTGATCTCCTGATCCTTGTCGGTGTTGACCAACAGGAACACGGTCACCGCGAGCACCATCGACAGAAACTTGAGGCCGACGTTGTCGAACAGTGCGCCGTGGACGAATCGGCGGACGGCGCCGCGCTCGGGCGGCGGATCCTTGTCGGGATTCGGCAGCGGGATGCGGATCGACGTACGCGCGGGAGCGCGGCCGAGCGAGCTGAGCGTTTCCGGGCGCGTGCGCACGGCTATGCGCCTCCGGCCGCCGGGTGCACGCCGGACCGCGACTGGGTCGTTTCGTCGGCGTTGCCCAGGCTCGCGAGCGCCTTGCCGACCTCGGCCGCGGCGGCCGCTTCCTCGGCCATGTTGTCGGCGCGCGTGCCGCCGAACAGGCCGACCAGCGCGCGGCGCAGCACGACCGGTTCGAGGTCGCGCGCGATCGAGCCCTTGAAGCACAGCGAGATCTCGCCACGCTCCTCGCTGACCACCACGACGACGGCGTCGGTGTCCTCGGTGATGCCGAGCGCCGCACGGTGCCGCGTCCCGAACTCGGGGCCGAGATCCGTGGCGCGCGACAGCGGCAACAGCGCGCGCGCCAGCTCGACGCGCAGGTTCTTGTTGATGACGACCGCGCCGTCGTGGAGCTCGTTGTCCTTCGCGGGCACGAACAGCGAGACGAGCAACTGGCGCGATAGCACCGCGTCGATCCGCGTCGCGTCGTCGACGAACGGCTCGAGCGCCGCGTCGCGCTCGAACACGACGATCGCGCCCATCCGCGCGCGGGCGAGCTGCGCGCACGCCGCGACGACCTCGTCGACGGTTTGCGTGGCCTCGGGCCGCCGGCCGAACACCAGGACGTTGGATCCGATCCGGCCGAGCGCGCGGCGGATGTCGGACTGGAACACGACGATGATGAGGATGATGAAGTAGCTGATGAAGTTGTCGAGCAGCCACGACACCGTGGTCAGCTCGACCTTCTGTGCGATGAAGAACGCCGCACCGATCAGCACGATGCCGACGATCATCTGCGCCGCGCGCGTGCCGCGAATCGTCAGCAGCAGGCGGTAGATCAGGTAATAGACCAGCGCGACGTCCACCACGGTCGTGATGACGTTGGCGACGGTGAGCCCGTCGAGGAAGCGCTCGATCGACGCGGTCACGGAGATCCTTCATTGTTGTACGCGGTCCACATGCGACCGGGCAAGGCAACGTTATCGGCGCCCGGCGATTTCTCGCGCGAGCAGCGCGACATTGTGGACCCGCACGGCGTGCGCGCCCGCACGGACGGCATCGAGGCATGCCGCGACGGTCGCGCGATCGAGGTCGAGCTCGGTCGGAGCGACGAGACCTGCGCGCAAGAACCGCTTGCGACTGGGACCGATGACGACCGGTCGGCCGAGCCGCTGGCCGAGGTCGCCTGCATGCGCGATCAGCGCACGGTTGGTCGCCGGGTCGCCGCCTTTGCCGAAGCCGAGGCCGGGATCGACCCACGCGCGTGCGCGGACCGGCTCGGGGAGCGCGGCGAGCCGCTCGGCGAGCTCGTCGGCGACCTCGGTCCACGTGACCGCCCGGTTCTCGTCGCGGAACACCTCGGCGAGCGTTCGGCCTCGGAGATGGCCGCAGATGTAGACCGCATCGCCGACGGCGTCGCCGATGCCGGGGTCGAACAGCCCTCCCGAGATGTCGTTGACGTAGCGGGCGCCGGCGGCGACGGCCGCGCGCGCGACCTCGGCCTTGGTCGTATCGATCGAGACCGCCACACCGGCCCCGACGAGCTGCTCGACGACCGGGAGCACGCGAGCGAGCTCGTCGGCCGCCGGAATCGGCGTCGCCCGCGGCCCGGTCGCTTCGCCACCGACGTCGACGATGTCGGCGCCCTCGCCCGCCAGCTCGAGACCACGCGAAACGGCGGCTTCGGTACTCGCGTACCGGCCGCCGTCTGAAAACGAATCGGGCGTGACGTTGAGCACGCCCATCACGAGCACCACGCGCTCAGCGTATCAGGGAGCGATGACCGTGCCGCTGACGCTCGCGAGGAAGAACGTGCCCGCGCCGGCGTACACGAGGTCGAGCGCCGAGGCGCCGCGGGCGACGATCGAGCCGCCGCCGTTGGTGGCGACGACGTTGCTCGCAGCGAACAACTTCGTGCCGTCGCCCGAGACGGCCGCGGTGTTCCACGACGACGACGAGGTCTGCGCGATCGACATCCACGTCGCGCCACCGTCCTGCGACTCGTAGATGCCGACGCCGGCCGACTCTTCTTCCTCGTTCTCGGAGACCGCGAGGAGCGTGTTGCCGTCGGCGGACGACGCGACCCGGTTCCACATGGCAGAGGGCGCCGCAGTCGGCGTCCACGTCGCACCCGAGTCCACCGACGTGTAGACCACGCCGCCGTCGGTCGCGACCAGCTTGGTCCCGTCCGCGGACGACCCGAGGGAGTTGATCCACAGGCCGCTGTGGACCGGCGTCCAGGTCGCGCCATCCGTCGAGCGATAGAGCACGGACCCGTTGTTGGTGAACGCGAAGAACGTGCCGCCGCTCCCCATCCAGACCTGATTGAAGTAGCTGCTGGGAAGCGCCGGCGGCGTCGTCCAGGTCGTGCCCGAATCCAGCGAGATGGAGACCGTGCCGTTCGTGGCGATGAGCTTGGTCCCGTCCGCCGACGACGCGAGCGAGTTGCAGTAGGTGATCGGCGCCGAGGTCAGCGTCCAGGTCGCCCCCGTGTCCGCCGAGCGGTACGTGCCGTTGTTGCCGCAGGCGACGAGCTGGCTGCCGTCCGCCGATGATGCAATCGCGTCCCACTGACTGTTGGGCGCCGTCGTCTGCGCCCACGTCGCGCCCGCATCAGCGGACACGTAGATGTATCCGTTGCCCTGGGCCGCGACCGTGTGCGTGCCGTCCGCCGACGTCGCGAGCCCGTTCCAGTAGGAGGACGGCAACGAGGTCTGCGCCCAGGTGAG
>Ga0268266_10004476_pt1 | contig 13361 bp, 10 predicted proteins | sample KBSS13metaG_FD_190356 | JGI IMG/M metagenome (GOLD analysis project Ga0268266, IMG submission 190356) | Switchgrass rhizosphere microbial communities from Kellogg Biological Station, Michigan, USA - KBS S1-3 metaG (SPAdes) (version 2) | ecosystem: Host-associated > Plants > Roots > Rhizosphere...
GTCCCGCGTCTACATCGAAGGCGCCGAGTTCACGAGCGTGAGCAATTTGCCCGGTGTGGTGCCGATGGCCGCGAGCCCCGGCTACTTCGATGTCATGGGCATTCCGGTCCGCGGCCGCGATTTCCGACTCGATGAAGACAGAAAGGAATCGCGCGCTGCAGTCGTCAACGATACCTTCGCGCGCCGTTTTTATCCCGGGCAGGATGCGATCGGAAAACGGTTCAACTTCAGCGGGCCTAACGACCCGTTCTGGGAAATCGTCGGCGTCGTCCCCGACGGCAAATACACCAGCCTCGGCGAAGATCCGAAGCCCGCCGTTTATATGCCGTTGTTCCGGAACTACGAAGGATACGTCACGCTGATCGCCCGCACCCGCGGCGATTCGCAGGCGGGGCTGAACGCGTTACGCACCGCCGTGCAACAGCTCGAGCCGCAGCTACCGATCTTCAGTCCGAAGACGCTCACCGAGCACATGGGCCTGTCGCTCTTTCCGGCACGCGTCGCCGCGATCGCTCTCGGCAGCTTCGGCGTCCTCGCGCTCATCCTAGCCGCAGTGGGCATCTATGGCGTCATGTCGCACGTTGTCGCCGGGCGCACTCGCGAGATCGGGTTGCGCATGGCCCTGGGCGCGCAGTTCTCCGATGTGCAAAAGCTGATCGTGCGTCAAGGCATGTGGCTGGCCGCGATCGGCTCAATCATCGGCCTGGCAGTCGCACTCGGTGGCGCGCGGCTCCTCAAGAGCTTTCTCTACGGCGTCAGCGCGACCGACCCGATCACCTTCACCTTCATCGCCTTCCTGCTCCTCACGATCGCCTTCCTCGCCTGCTGGATCCCCGCCCGCCGCGCTAGCCGCGTCGATCCGATGATCGCGCTAAGGGCGGAGTGACCGCGTAAAAGGCTTCGCCTCACGCGGCTCCAATCAGAGTGACCGAACGCCCCACTAATGAGCCACGTGAGGCGGAGCCTTTTACGCGGACGCGGCGTGATGTATCGATTATCAATATATAACTTGACGACAATCGATAAATAATTTATCGATAAACAATGAATAAATTATCCGCCGCGCTCCCAATCGCGCGTATCGTACTACGAATCCTCATCGTCCTGAACTGGCTGGGCGGTGCAGCGATCCTCGCCCTGCTGGTTGCCATGCCGAACGAGCAATGGATCATGGCCGCCTTTAAACTCTCTCCTTCACCCGACGCGGACCGGCTGATTATGGGTCTGCGTGCAGTCGCCGCGCTCGGCCTCGCCACAATCCCGCTGAACTACGTCGTCCTCAAACGGCTGCTCGCGATCGTTGAGACCGTTCGTGAGGGCGACCCGTTCGTCGCTGCCAACGCGTCCCGTTTGCAGACGATCGCCTGGTCGCTGCTCGCGCTGCAGCTTTTCAGCCTCGTCATTGGCGCGATCGGCAAGGCCGTTTCGACTCCGGCGCACCCGGTCCATCTCGATGCCGGCTTTTCGATCAACGGCTGGCTCGCCGTGCTCCTCACGTTCCTGTTGGCCCGCGTGTTCGCGGAAGGCACGCTCATGCGCGAAGACCTCAAAGGGACCGTGTAACATGGCGATCACCATCAAGCTTGACGACCTGCTTCACGACCGGCGGATGACGCTGACCGAACTCGCGGATCAGGTCGAAATGACCCTGGCCAACCTCTCGATCCTCAAGACTGGCAAGGCGCGCGCGATCCGCTTTTCGACGCTGAATGCGATCTGCGGGGCGCTCTCATGCCAGCCTGGCGACATTCTGCGGTTTGAACCCGGCGAAGAACGCGCGATAAAACAATGAGGTCGCGTGAGGCGTAGCCTTTTACGCGGCGCCGAATTAAAGAGTTCATAGTGCCATCGACGAAATGAGTGATCATTTTTGGCCGATGTAGATCTCCTGACGGCGCCTCAAAAATCCGTTGTATTCAGCTTCCATGGGCGAATAAGGCCAGACTGCTTTTAAGTTGGAAAGCGACGCGGATTGCCTGAGGCAAGGCGGCTTGCTTGCAGAGCGCGCGCGGGCGAGGCACAGTTCATTTGAACATGGGTATGAATCTCGCCGCGAAACTCGCCATTCTCGCTGACGCCGCCAAATATGACGCCTCTTGCGCGAGCAGCGGTACGACTCGTCGGAACTCCCGCGGCGGCGGAGTTGGTTCTACCATCGGCAGCGGCATTTGCCATAGCTACACGCCCGACGGCCGGTGCGTGTCACTCTTGAAAATTCTGCTCACGAATTTTTGCGTTTACGACTGTCTCTATTGCATCAACCGCCGATCCAGCGCCGTGGAGCGGGCGCGATTCACGCCAGAGGAAGTTGTTCAGCTCACGCTCGATTTTTATCGGCGCAATTATATCGAGGGCTTGTTTCTCAGCTCGGGAATTATTCGCAATCCCGACTACACGATGGAGCAAGTGGTCCGGGTCGCGCGCATTTTGCGAGTCGACCATCAATTCCACGGCTACATCCATTTGAAGACGATTCCGGAAGCGGCTCCTGAACTGATAGAGGAAGCGGGTAAATGGGCGGACCGCATCAGCCTGAATGTGGAGCTGCCAACGCAAGGAGACTTGGAAAGACTTGCGCCGGAAAAGAACCTCTCTCGAATCGAAACTGCGATGCACTCGATCAAGGTGCGCGTCGAACAATCGAAAGCCGAACGCCGTGAAAACCGCAAAGCGCCCGTGTTCGCACCAGCGGGTCAAAGCACGCAAATGATTGTGGGCGCGACACCGGCCAGCGACGCCACCATTTTGGCGCGCGCTTCTTCTCTCTACGGCAGGCAGGGGCTGCGGCGCGTTTACTATTCTGCGTTCAGCCCCATACCAGACGCGTCCAGTAAGCTGCCGCTCGCCGCTCCGCCGCTGGTCCGCGAACATCGTCTGTATCAGGCGGACTGGCTGATGCGTTTCTATGGATTCAAGGTGGCGGAGCTCACGACCCGCGCAGAACCAAATCTGCCGCTCCACCTCGATCCGAAGCTGGCTTGGGCCTTGCGCAATCGTGAAAAATTTCCCGTCGATTTGAACAAAGCCCCGCGCGAACTACTCCTGCGCGTGCCGGGCTTGGGTGTGCGCAATGTGGATAGGATTATTCGGATCCGTCGCTGGCATATTCTTCGACTCGCCGACCTGACCCGGCTCCGCGTTGCTTTAACTAAAGCATTGCCTTTTGTCATCGTCGTCGATCATTCGCCGAGGGTTCTGGAAAGCGATGCGGCCATGCGGCGATTCGCCGCCGCCGAACAACCCGATTTATTTGAGCTCGCGGCGTGAAGGAGCTGGCATCTCATCGCATTAAACGACCGATCGAACAGGTCACGTTTGTGCCGACTTTTCCCAGCTGGCAACAAGCCGCGCGTCGCGCGCTGGCTGATCAGCGTCCGCCCCAAAGCATCGTGTGGGAGGAGCTGAGCGACGTTCAGCCTGGCCTCGCGATGTTCGACGAACATCCGAATCACAACGGCGCGACGGACGGGCGTGCGCGCGTTCCGAAAACTTTCGTCGAAGCGGCCGCGCGTGTGGCCTGTCATCGCGACGCCCGACGCTGGGCGTTGCTTTATCGATTACTTTGGCGGCTGACCCACGGCGAGCCGCGATTGCTCGACATTGTGATTGACTCCGACGTCCACGATTTCATGTGCATGGACAAAGCTGTCCGCCACGACGCCCACAAGATGCGCGCGTTTGTTCGCTTTCGCGCGGTCTCGCACCAGAACGAGACCTGGCATGTGGCGTGGTTCGAGCCCGAGCATCACATTGTTGAACTCAACGCGCGTTTTTTTCGCGATCGCTTCGCGGGTATGAACTGGTCCATTCTTACGCCCGAGCGTTGCGTTCATTGGGATGGAAATAATCTCACCTTCACAGCCGGCGTTTCGAAAAACGAAGCGCCTACGGGCGATGCGATGGAAGAACTTTGGCGAACCTATTACGGCAGCATTTTCAACCCCGCGCGCGTCAAGACCAAAGCGATGCAGAAGGAAATGCCGAAGCGTTATTGGAAAAATTTGCCTGAGGCGGAAATCATTCCCGTGCTCCTGGAGGCTGCACCGGTTCGCGTAAAAAAAATGCTGCGGGAGAGTCAGGCGCAGACCGATCCGGCGAGCGAATACTCAATCGCGCAACCACCGACGACTGATGACTGGGGACACGTTCGCGACGCGGCCTGCGCCTGTCGGTCTTGTCCGCTTTGGAAGAACGCGACGCAAACCGTCTTCGGCAACGGCCCACGAAACGCCGGGATCATGTTGCTCGGCGAACAGCCGGGCGACATCGAAGACCGTGAGGGTCGGGCCTTTGTTGGCCCAGCGGGGCAATTACTCGATGAAGCGTTGCGCGAAGCTGGGATCGATCGCGCGAAGGTTTACGTCACGAACGCGGTCAAGCATTTCAAATGGGAACCGCGCGGCAAACGGCGGATTCACCAGAGACCCAACAGCCGCGACATCGCGGCGTGTCGTCCATGGCTTGAGACCGAACTGCGTCTCGTCCAACCGCGCGTTTTGGTCTGCCTCGGAGCAACGGCGGGGACGACGATTTTCGGCGCCGGCGTCCGCGTGTCGCGTGATCGCGGCCAGTTACTTCCCTCTAAATTTGGCGCTCGTACCATTATTACTTTTCATCCCTCCGCCTTGCTCCGCGCGCCCGATGAAGCGACGCGCGAGACGCAGTACGCCCAGTTTGTTTCCGATCTTCGTGTCGCGCGCGAAGTGGTCCGCGAATAATTCGCGGGTAGGGGAGTAGTCTCCCGCCGCTTCACGCGCCACGCGGGAATGCACTCCGACCCAGAATCAACGCCATCACCGGCGCGAAAGCGCACGAAACAGAACGCCGCAGAGAATCGCGGCCAGTCATTACGATTTCTTTTTTCCGGAATTGCGGGCGCGCTGTTCCTTAGCCGCATTCATGTTGTCGACCAGGCTCGGATATTTTCGGCCAGCCTTCTTGGCCGCGGCCTTGGCTTTGGCTTTGCTTCTTGCGGTCAACTCCGTGTGGCGACTTTTTTTAGGCGCAGGTTTGTCCCACGGTGGTGGTTTCTTTTTACTGGCTGGCATACCAGAGATTCGTTGGTGGCGAATGAGTAAACTAACTGTTCAAAACCGAAGACGACCTTCGATCGAATCGTCGAGGGTTTTACCAATGGCCGCGCCGATCAGCATTTTTACTCCGGCTACAGCCGTGCCGTGTTTGGTGTCCCAGTAATAACCGGAGTTAGGCACGACCTTGATGACCGTAATCCGGGGATCGTCTTTGCCTTCGGTAAACCAGGTCTTGATGACCGGTTCCCAAAGCTCGTCGATCTTCGTCTTGTCGCGCGAAAGGCTGGCGTCGCCATACAAGACAAGGAAATCGGAATGCGCAGAGCCTTGAAAATAGAGAGTAACGGAAGGATTGGCCGCGAGCTCCGCATTCTTATGACTGTCATCTGCGCTGAGGAACCAAAGGTTGCCACCCTCGTCCACTTGCTGGACCGACATGGGTCGGGTTCCGTTGGAGCCGGTTGTCCGGTTTCCCGTGCAAAAGAAGCACGTTTCGGCCTTGTCGATTAGTTCCCTTATCTTCTCGATTGCTCTCCCGCCGTTTAAGTCTTCTCGATTTTGTTCGGGCTGCTCTTGGTTAATTGAATCCATGGTTTGCCGGTAATTCGAGTTTGGGCTGCGATCCGGTCGCTATCTCCACTGCCCCCGCAGTGAGCGAAAGCGCTACGTGCGTTTCGAGCCGCGGAAAGAGGCTCCGGCGCCGCGCGGCTGATTTGTGGAGCGTCCGGGTATCACGATCAGAGCCGCGTGCGGCCGAACCCTTTACGCGGAGACGTCATCTGGTGCGACACTTGGCAGCCACCGAGTTTTCAGGAATAGTACTTCGGGATGGAGGCGGAAATTAAGAGCGAAGTCAAACTCGAGATCGTTCATGTGCTGTTTCTCGACATCGCGGGATATTCCAAACGGCTGACCGACGAGCAACAGGCGCTTGTTGACGAGCTTAATCAGATTGTTCGCGGTTCCAATGAATTCCAAAAGGCCGCGGCCGCGGATCGGTTAATCAGAATTCCGACCGGCGACGGAATGGCACTGATTTTTTACAACAGTCCGGAACAGCCCGTGCAGTGCGCATTGGAAATAAGTCGCGCTTTGAAAGGGAAATCGAATTTAGAGGTCCGCATGGGCGTGCACAGCGGCCCCGTGAGCGCGGTCACGGATTTGAACGATCGGGTAAATGCAGCCGGCAGCGGGATCAACATTGCCCAACGGGTGATGGATTGCGGCGATACCGGGCACATTCTGCTTTCGAAACGCGTCGCCGAAGATCTGCAACAGTACGGCCGGTGGCGTTCGCACTTACACGATCTCGGCGAAGTGGAAGTGAAACACGGCGAGCGCGTTCACGTTTTCAATCTCTATACTGATGAGGCTGGCAATTCAGATCTGCCAAAGAGAGTAATCGGCGCGGCGGTTCAGTCGCGAGCAGTTGTCGCACCGCCGGGAAAGAAGGCGGCAACGGAACAGCGCCCCTCCGTCTGTGTGCTGCCGTTCGCGAACATGAGCGGCGACCCTGAGCAGGAATATTTCAGCGATGGCATTAGCGAAGACATCATCACCGATCTGAGCAAGATCTCCGCGCTCCATGTTGTATCGCGGAACACCGCTTTCACCTTTAAGGGAAAGGCAGTCGATGTTGGCCAGGTCGCCGGTCAACTCAAGGTCAGCCATGTTCTCGAAGGAAGCGTGCGCAAAGCAGCCGGCCGGGTTCGAATCACCGCCCAGTTAATTGACGCGGCGAACGATGGCCACGTTTGGGCGGAACGGTACGATCGCGATCTGAACGATATTTTCGCTATCCAGGACGAAATCTCTCACGCCATCGTCGACGCTCTGAAGGTGAAACTTCTTCCGGACGAGAAAAAAGCGATTGAACAGCGCGGCACCGAAAACGTCGACGCTTACAATCTATTTTTGATGGCACGCAAGACTTTCGACACCGGGTTCGAGGGCGACGCTCGACGACTTGACGCCATTATCCGGATCTGCCGGCGGGCGGTGGAGATTGATCCTAACTATGCCGATGCCTGGGCTTTGATCGCGTTGGCGGAAGTGCTCTTGCGCGCGAGCGTGGGCCGGCAGGGCGGCGACGGCGGGCTGGCAGCGGCGGAACGATCACTCGCGCTTAATCCGGACCTGGCCGAAGCCCACGCGGTCAAGGCGCGAATTTTGGCCGAGGAAAATCGCTATGATGAGGCCGACCGCGAAATCAATATCGCCCTTCGGCTCAATCCCGAATCTCATCAGGTCAACCGCTTCGCGGGTGTGCTGAGATTCCGACAGAAGAAAATAGAGGAAGCCGCGGCATACTGGGAAAAGACGCTGACTCTCGAGGAGGGTGATTTCGGATCGGCTGGGATGCTGATTACCGTTTATACCGCTCTCGGCAAGCATGACGCGGTGCAGCGTGCTGCAAAAACAACGCTGGAGAGGTGTGAAAAGATCCTGGCCCGGGATTCGAATAACGGGGCGGCATTGGGCCACTCAAGTATTGCGCTGACGGTGTTGGGCCAGCACGAGCGAGCCAAGGAATGGATGGAGCGGGCATTGCTGGTCGATCCCGACAACCTGACCATGCGCTATAATTTTGTCTGTCTCCTGGCCACACAATTCCACGACAAGGATGCGGCTTTGAAGATGCTTCAGCCAGCCTTCGAACTGGCTGGCAGTGGCCTGATTGCTCACGCCAAGGTGGATCCTGATCTGGATAGGATTCGTGACGACCCGCGCTTCAAAGAGATATTGGAAGCCGCCGAGCGGCGACTCAAGTCTGCGTCGGGCTAGCCCCGTTTACTGAGCGAGAAGCTGGCGTCTGATCAAACCGGCGCCAAACTCGGAAAAGGAGATGGCCTTAGCGCTTGTGCCACATAAGCGGTAGCTCTTACGCCATCCTTTTCATTCATGACCGCCTTCTGCACGCGCGGAAATGAGCGCTTCCTTAGGACTGACCCTTTCCCGCTCTTCACGTGCGATCCTCTCCTCCAAACGCCGAGTGTCCGAAAGTCAGAAGTCGGAGCTTTGGACGAATTCGCGACGGCGGCGCCGAAACGATCTTTTCTTTCTGCTCCAGGATTTGTAGGCTGCGTCATGCAGTCGGTTCCGCTCACCTCGATAATCTCACTTTGTATCTTCGCAGTGTTCGCGGCGAAATCTGTGAGTTTGATCTTCAAATTTAGTTGGTCGGTGTCGCTCCCGAATCTCAGATGACGCGCCCGCGTGAGAGCGTAGCTGAGTTCACGCTTAAAGCGGTGGTGGCCGGCGCCATATTGGGCGTGGTATTTGGTGCGGCTAACGCTTACATCGGGTTGAAGGTGGGCCTGACGATTACGGCGTCGATCCCAGCCGCAGTGATGACCGTGGTGGCGTTCCGGGCCCTGCGCCTGCGCTCCACCGTCCTCGAAGCCAACATCTCGCAGACGATCGGGTCGGCCTCCACGGCCCTCGCTACCGGCGCGATTTTCACACTCCCCGCGCTTTTCCTGTGGGGAATCTTGCCGCCTTACATGCAAATCACGGCGCTCACGTTCCTCGGCGGGGTGCTGGGGATTTCGGCAATGATCCCGCTCAGGCGCATTCTCATCGTGGACGCACACGAGGAGCTTCCCTACCCGGAAGGCACCGCGTGCGCCGAGGTCCTGCAGGCCACCGAGAGCGGGACGCATCACGGCGCATGGATCTTCTGGGGGATGGCGCTCGGCGGTGCGGTAAAACTCGGCCTCTCCGCTGGCTTTCTCATCCCCTCAACGGTCGCGATGGCGGTGCCGCTGTTACCAAAGGCCGAGATCGCCTTCGAGCTTGCGCCGGCCCTGTTGGGCGTCGGTTACATCCTGGGCTACCGCCAGTCGGGTGTATTGGTCGCGGGTTCGATCGTGTCGGCACTGGCCTTGACGCCGCTTATCGCCATCGTGGGTGCGCACCTCGGTACGCCCCTGGCTCCGGAGCCCATCAAGCTGGTGTCCGCCATGACATCGAGGGAGATATGGAGCCATTACGTGCGCTACATCGGCGCCGGCGCGGTTGCCACCGCGGGAATCCTGACCGTGGTGGCCGGCATGCCAACCATGTGGAGAGCGCTCTTGGGAGTGTTGAAGGGGGTCGCGGGATCGCGCCCAGGCGGAGCCGATGCGGAAGTTGCCAGGACCGACCGCGACATGCCGCCCGTCGTGATCGTGGCGGGCGTTGTCTTCGTCATTTTGATAGCGGCACTGGTACCCGGCATATTCGGCGGCGCGCTTACGCCGTCGCAACGCGCTATCTGCGCGTCGGGCGTCGGATTTTTTGGGCTCCTCTTTGTGGCGGTGGCCGCGCGGATCGTGGGCATCGTGGGAGTGTCGTCACAGCCTACTTCAGGGATCACGCTGGTCACGCTCCTGGGTGTGGCAACGGTGTTTGCCTATCAGGGTTGGACCGGGCCCGGTGCCATGGCCGCGGTACTCACGGTGGGCACCGTGGTTGCAATCGCCGCGTCCAAGGCCGGCGACATCAGCCAGGATCTTAAGACCGGCTGGCTTGTAGGCGCGACACCGGCCAGGCAGCAGCTCGGCCAGTACATCGGTGCGGCCGTGGCGTGCTGGGCGGTGGCGGCTGTGATCCTTCTCCTGGGTAAGACCTATACGTTCGGCTCGGCGGAAATACCCGCACCGCAGGCGACCCTGATGAAGACCATCATCGAGGGTGTGCTGGCCGGCTCGCTGCCCTGGGCGCTGGTAGGTACCGGCGCCGGTGTCGCCATCTCGGCGATGCTCTGTGGTGTGAGCGGTCTGGCCTTTGCGATTGGTGTCTACCTGCCCTTGTCATCCATGCTGACGATCTACGTAGGCGGGTGCGCCCGGTTCCTGGTGGAGCGTCGGCGCACGGCTCGGGCCGGTGAGGGAAAGAGCGATCCTGGCATCCTGGCGGCGTCGGGTTTTGTAGCCGGCGAGGGACTGGCTGGTGTCCTCATCGCGTTCCTGGCGTTCGAGAAATGGATCCCACGGGAGAAGCCGCCGCTGGCGGGCGACGTCCCGGGTAAAGTGCTTACTCTGCTGGTGGCGTTGGCGCTATGCGCATTCCTCTACGTGGCGGGACGGAAGCGCGAAGAGGCCGCGACCTGATGTCGAGGTCTCGTTAGGCAGGTGAGCGTCGAACGGTGGTCGAAATGGGGGCAGTGTGCAAATCTTGACAAAAGGCATGGATTTTTGCGCTTTTGACAATCGAACGAAGCAAAGTCGGGGTTGACTAGCCTGTCTCAATTCAAAAACTGGTGGCTCGCTCGCGTCGAAAGAACCTTCTAAACAGGAAGGGATGAAACCGGGGAGATTCATCGCCGAACTGAAGCGGCGCAATGTTATCCGCGCGGCGATCCTCTATCTCGGCGCGGTCTGGGCGCTCGCGCAAGGGATCGCCCAGCTCGGCCCGTCGGTCGGTGCGCCGGAATGGACGACGCGCTGGTTTCTCGTCGCGGCCGCGATCGGGTTCCCTTTCTGGATTGTCTTTGCCTGGCTATACGAGTTCACGCCAGAAGGTCTAAAACGCGAAAGTGAGATCGAGGCCAGGTCGATCCCGCGTCACACCGGGCGCAAGCTCGACCTCGCGATCATCGGCGTGCTTACACTCGCGGTCGTACTCCTGCTTACAGACCGGTTCTTCCTTCGTCCCGTTCATGACACGACCGACGCGCCGATCGCGGAAAACTCGATCGCTGTTCTTCCGTTCGTTAACATGAGCGAGGATAAGGCGAACGAGTATTTCTCCGACGGTATTTCGGAGGAGTTGCTGAATCTGTTGACCAAGATGCCGCAGCTTCAGGTGGCAGCGCGGACTTCGTCCTTTTCTTTCAAAGGCAAGCAGGTCGAGGTTCCAGAAATCGGGCGACAACTGCATGTCGCCAATGTGCTCGAAGGCTCGGTGCGCAAGAGTGGCGATCGAGTGCGGGTTACGGCCCAGCTCATCCGCGCGGGGGAAGGTTTTCATCTTTGGTCGGAGACTTACGACCGCAAGCTCGATGACATCTTCAAGATTCAGGACGAGATAGCAGCCGAGGTGGTAAAGCAGTTAAAGGTAAGATTGCTGGGCGCAGCGCCGAGAGTGCGCCAGACCGATCCGAAGGGTTACATGCTTTACCTGCAAGCGGTGCAGCTTGGGCGGCAAAACACCCCGGAGGCATTTGCGCAGTCGGATGCACTCTATCGGCAGGTGATTGAGATCGATCCGAGCTATGCCCCGGCCTGGCGCGAGCTGTCGAGAAATTTCACCAACGAGGCTGACGCCGGGATGCTTTCGAACAGCGAGGGTTACGCTCGTGCGCGTGAGGCGGGCGAGAAGGCCTTGGTCATCGATCCAAACTACGCTTCGGCGCATTCCGGCCTCGGTTGGATCGCAATGGCAAATCATGACTTCGTTAACGCCGCAAAACATTTCGAGCGCTCCCTCGCGCTTGACTCGAGCGATCTGAGCGTGCTCGGCAATAGCGCTGCGTTCCTCCAGGCCCTGGGTCGGCTGGAGGAGGCGCTGGCGATCCAGCAAGCTCTCGTGCGGCGCGACCCACTGAACGTGACGGCGCTTTATAACCTCGGTTACACCCAGCGAGTCATGGGACAGTTTGATGCCGCGATCGCAACCTACCGCCGCGTCCTCGGTCTGAGCCCGGGTTACGCCAGCGCGCACTTTCAGATCTGTGTTGCCATGCTTCTCAAAAACGACGCACCTGCCGCGCTGGCCGAGATTGAGCAAGAGAACAATGAACCCTCCCGGCTGATAGGCCTGCCAATGGTGTATCATGCGCTTGGACGCAAGGCGGAGTCGAAGAGCGCGCTCGCTACTTTGATCGGCCGCTTCGAGAAGGACTGGTCTTACAATATTGCGCAAGTCTATGCCTTCCGTGGAGAAGCCGATAAGGCCTTCGAATGGCTCGACAAAGCGGCCGCTTACCAGGATCCAGGGCTCTCCGACATCGTGAGAGAGAACCTGTTTGACAACATTCATTCAGACCGACGTTGGCTGCCCTTTTTGCGCAAAGTCGGGCTGGCTCCCGAACAGCTCGCGAATATCCAGTTCAAGGTCACCTTGCCGCCATGAGCGAGAACCTAGGGACCGGGGCTCTCGCTGTCGCCGGGCTCACCAAGGAAGCGGGGGGCTGGGGAAATGAGAATGGGGTCAGAAAGAACTGGCGGCCACTCCCGGGAGCGATCCGAGGAAGGTCGCTCTGGCCCGGCTCTTGTGGCTGGACACGACGGTCTCACAAGTCTGGCTGGCGGAACGCCTGGCGATGCGGTCTGCAGCAAACGTCAGCCAGCAGTTGCGGCGTGTGGGAACGGAACCGATCAAGGGAAATGTGTCCAAGCCCCTGCGCTCTTTCTTGGAGCGAGCGATGGATCGAGATTAAGTCTGTCAAGATTTGCACACTGACCCCCACATCGACCCTCCCCCGGGAAGTCGAACGTCGTTAGGCTAACGAAAACCGCGATGTTGTTGTCTGAGCCGCTAGACCAGATGTTATGCGTTTTTGTTTCCGATCTTGCACCGATTTATTTTCATTTTTTTCTGCTCAGTTGTCTCGCCGTCGAGGCGGCGGCGCGCGCGGGTGCGATCAGGTTCGCGGGCCAGACGATCGTGCCGGGAGGAACGGTGCAGGCGCACCGCGACACGCCGCAGCCCGCTTTTGGAGTAGGCCGCGATCGATGAATCGCTGGTTTTCGCTTCATTCCGCGCGACCGCGGATTGGGCGATGTCGACGCCGTCGCCTGCCTATTTCACAAATCGTTTTCCATCCCCGTCATGGCCGGTTGGAGAATCGCCATGACCTCGGGCTGGCCGACTAGTTTGCCCATCGCTGCGGCTATCCGACTTTGCGCCGCCGGCATTTCTTTGGCCATCGATTCGGAGATCGCCTTGTCGGTCGCCGCGTCGGTTTTTACGCCCTTGGATCGTTTGGCGATGTCGCGCATGCTGGCGCGGACGGCGTCGATCTTGGGCACCGCGGCCTTGGCGCTGGCCTCGTCGTGAATGCCTTCGAGGATGCCCGCCATGATATTGAGGTTGCCCATCATCTCCTTGCTGAGGCTTTGCGGCGTGTCGCCGCCGCCGCAGCCGACGAGGACGACTGCCGCCAGAAGGATGATCCGCGAGGTGATTTTTTTCATGAAGTATCCTGACCTTTCTTTGTTCCGCATGGGGTCGAGTGACCCTCTTTCGCGAAAGGGGATTCTCCAAGCCCCTCGTCGCGTGATTGTAGTCATCCTATCGCCCAAAGGCAAAGGGCGAATTAATTCGGACATTTCTGATTTCTTACTTGCCGTGCCCGGCCCGATTCCTAGCATCTTCGCCGTCGCGCCCCTCACGCAGCCGCTC
>Ga0268266_10004479_pt1 | contig 13357 bp, 8 predicted proteins | sample KBSS13metaG_FD_190356 | JGI IMG/M metagenome (GOLD analysis project Ga0268266, IMG submission 190356) | Switchgrass rhizosphere microbial communities from Kellogg Biological Station, Michigan, USA - KBS S1-3 metaG (SPAdes) (version 2) | ecosystem: Host-associated > Plants > Roots > Rhizosphere >...
AAACTAAAGCCGCTTGGCAATGCGATTGCGATAGCACTTCCTTCGAACTTACCGTCGACACTCGAGGCACTCAGGCAGTTTGCTGTGAAAGCGAAGCTAGACACCGGCTTACTGGTCGACCCCTGGAACGTGCCTTACGGCGTGGAGGCTGGAGAGGGCTGGCATACCGACGTCCTTACTCTCCGAAGCGCCGGCCCCGACAAGCAATTTGGAACCGCGGATGACTTTGCGTTTGCACTTGTCCAGCGAAATGTATTCGCCGTTCCCGGCGCGCGACTGAACACGATACTCGATCAACGGGCCCAAGCAGGGAAACCTCTGCCTCGGAATGCTGGTGAGCTGAAAGCCCTCGCAAAGGAATCGGGTCTCGATCTCGATTCCGCCGAACAGCACACGCTTGATCGCAAGGGCAAACCGTACGTCTATGCGATCAATCTCGTTCGTCGATCGTACTTCATCCAGGTTCAAAGTGATGATGGACAAACCGTTTGGCAAAGCAACGGAATCGACTACTTCAGCCGAACCGCGGCAAAACTTCAAGCGGCGCTCGAGCAATGGGCTGCAGCCGGGCATACGTTTCCGGCAACAGAAGGTGACGCACGAAAAGCATTTGACTCGGCCGGCATTGACTTCAGCAGCCTTCGCGATCCTTTCGGTCGGCCATTCGCGCTGAGGACAAAGCGCGAGTTCTCTTATGCCCGTATCGACAAAGTTAAGGCGGGAGATTCAATCCAAGGCGGGACAGATAAGGTCACTCTACTGGCTCAAGTCATTCAGATACTGTGCACCGACAATCAGGGTGTTTCCTACGGAGATGTAGACGAAGTGGCGCGGTTTGCGCATACGGTCTCGCAGCAGAGCGGGAGCGATCTCAAGCCGGTCTCGGTTGACGTGGGGCTGTTTCAGGGGAATGCAGGTGCAATTGGCGGAACGGTGACGGATGTAACGGGCGCTGTGATCCCCAGAGCAGCTGTCCGCGTCGAGAGCATTGATGGCAATTCCGTAGTGAATGAGACGACCAAAGATGATGGCACTTACATCGTTTCGGATCTCGCACCAGGCTTCTATAAGGTCCGCGTCGATGCCAAGGGTTTCCAGGGCTTTTCATTGACAGACGTTCATGTCTCCTCCTCGGCGCTGACCAAGGTGGATGTCACGCTGCGCGTTGGCACAGCGGCTGAGACCGTTACGGTATCCGCTGAGGCGATTTCATCTTTCACAACAGCGAGTGCTTCAGTCGCTTCTATTGCTCCGGGGGTGATGGGCAAGAAGTCGCATGTGACTAGCCCAAACGGCAGCGCGACCATCACGGAGCAGATGATGACGCCGCGGTTGCGCCACGTTTTTGAAGAGACTGCGTATTGGACGCCTTCGCTCGAAACCAATGCATCCGGACGTGCGTCGTTCAACTTCGCGTTGCCGGACAGTCTGACAACATGGAAATTGCATGCTGTCGGCTCAACTGTGGATGGACGTCTCGCGGAAGTCGATCGCACATTCAAGACCTTTCAGCCATTCTTCGTAGACCTCGACGTTCCACAAGTGCTAACCGTTGGCGACGAGATAAAGCTCCCAGTGAACCTTCGCAACTACACTGCACATGCGATCACGCTTCCAGTCACAGTAGAGTCTGCCAACTGGTTCAGGCTATCAACTCCCACCAGAGCCCAAGCCACAATTCAGCCGAATGGATCAAGCCCTGTTCTGGTCGGATTGGACGCAGAGGCTGCAGCGGACGCGGGACCACTCCGAATCACTGCAGCCAACTCGCATCATGGAGATGCGGTCGAAAAGACTGTTAAGGTGCATCCCGATGGCGAGCCGCGCACGATCACAGCCTCAGCGCTCCTTCATGGAAATGGCACGAACACTATTCGATTCGAGTTGCCTCCGAATACTATCCCGGGGTCAGTTCATGGGTCGCTGCTTCTCTATCCGAATCTGGGCTCGAATGTGGTCCACGCAATGGGGGCAGTGCTGGAACGACCTTACGGCTGCGCCGAACAGACGATTTCAGCGGCCTATACGAGCCTTCTGTATTTGGAGCTGGCAAAAGCCGCGAGTCTCGAAGGAGCGGAGAAGAATAAGGCGCAAGCCTTCCTGGAATTGGGATATGACAGGCTGCTGGGCTACTTCAATTCAGGCGGCGGGCTGACGTATTGGGGTGGCAATGACACCACCGGAGACGCCGCGCTCACTGCGTATAGCATTGAGTTCCTGACAGACGCCGAGCTCTTCACGTCGATTGACCGTTCACGAATAGTCGGAGCAATTCAGTGGCTTCTATTGCAACAAACTCCCGATGGCTCCTGGAAACCTCGATATGGAGCAGCATCCGCGCGCGACACTCTCTTTATTGCGAACACGTTGCAGAGGGCAATCCACGCGAACGACTTTGCAAGCTCCGCGCCCGGCGATCTCCAGGCTCGCGTAAAACAGGCAGTCGACAAAGCTGTCGCCTACTCTGCGACGTCCGCGCTCGCTCTGCATGACCCCTATTCAAACGCCCTACGCCTACTGCTTGCAATACAGAATGGCGATTTGTCCGTCCAATCGCATGCTCGAGAGGAATTGATCAAGGCTGTGGAGCGCGCTAAGGAGGGGGCTTATTGGGAGTTCGATGGCTACTCTCCGTTCTATGGATGGGGCTCGGGCGGAAGGCTCGAAACCACTGCGCTCGCTTTGATCGCATTGCAGGCTGCAGGAGCCAAAGCCGACGGGCCGCTTGAAGACGACGTAATGCTCTATCTGCTTCAAAACCGAGATGAATACGGAATATGGATGAGCGGCCAGGCAACGGTACGCGTCCTCACGGCGCTTCTACCAGTCGCAATCCGCCAGCTTCAGGGCCCAGCGACCGGCAGCTTCTCACTTGCCGTGAACGGCCAACCGCTCAACGCAGCAGACACCGAAGCACTCAAAGTTGATCCACGGCTTGTTGATGCACCGCGCAGAATCGATCTTTCAACGTTCGTTCACGCTGGAACAAACACTTTGGAATTCAACGGGACCTCTGAAGCAACGTTCGCAAACGCGCAGATTTCAGCTTGGATTTACGTGCCGTGGTCGGAAACAGCCGCAGGAAAGGAGACAACCGTTCCCGGCAAGAACTTCGGCTTGGACTTCGGTTATAGCTGTGACACTGCAAATGCCAAGGTAGGCCATGCGATCACCTGCACCGTAGGTGCACGCCGTTTCGGATCAGAGGGGTATGGAATGATGCTGGCGGAAGTGGGCCTGCCGCCTGGCGCAGACGTCGACAGGGCCTCACTCGGACGGTTACTCGACTCCTGGACGATAAGCCGCTATGAGCTGCAGCCGGACCGAATCATCTTCTATCTTTGGTCAGCGAGTGCGGAGGGCGATAAGTTCAGCTTCCGTTTCACTCCGCGCTATGCGATCCGAGCAAAGGCAGCACCGGCGAGGCTGACTGATTACTACAACCCGATTCTCAGCGCGGTCCTCCCTCCTCAGACGTTCTCCGTTGAATCGATTCCGCAGCATTCGGCTGGTGAATCAACGGCAGCGAGATAGCGATGTCATCATTTGAGGCTATTGCAACTTTTCTCGGATTAGGGCACTATGGCAAATATGCTGCATCGAGCTCAAACCGGTTCCTCCTTTGATGCGAAGGTCTTACGGGCTAATTCGCCAAGGGAAGGTGTTTTGTGGCCACGGCTCGAGCGGAGAAAAGCATAACGTCCTCCGAAGGCTGCAGCAAGACATCGAGCCCCTGGCCAACCGGTCAGGGGTTTTCATTTGCGCATGATTGCGACAAGCCGATTTCGAAGAGAGGCTCTCGCCAAATTCCAACAGTATCTTTCATCGCCTAAACTGGTGAGCAATGCTTCTAACAGTTACTACTACGCACCGTCAGGCGACGGACCTCGGGTACCTGCTGCACAAGAACCCCGCGCGGGTTCAGACGGAAGAGCTTTCATTCGGCAAAGCTCACGTCTTCTATACCGAGGCCGTCGAATCGTGTTGCACAGCTGCCGTCCTGCTGGAAGTTGATCCGATCGCACTGGTGCGAGGCCGTCGCGGTCCAGCCGGAGAAGGTAGGCAACTCGAGCAATACGTGAATGACCGGCCCTATGGCGAAAACTCTTTCATGAGCGTCGCCCTGGGAAGGCTCTTCACGACTGCATTGAATGGCAAGAGCAAAGAGCGCCAGCTACTGGCCGATACAGAGATTCCGCTCGTAGCCAAGTTGCCAGTGATCGCGGCCCGCGGTGGAGAAGATCTGGTGCGCCGCCTATTTGAACCGCTCGGATACATTCTTGAGATCAGCCGCTTGCCTCTGGACGATCGATTCCCGGAATGGGGAGAGTCGCCCTACGTGACATTGGAGATTCGGGCAACGACAACCTTGCAGAAGCTTCTCACACATCTTTATGTGCTGATCCCAGTTCTCGACAACGAGAAGCACTACTGGGTCGGAGAGGACGAGATTGAGAAGTTGCTGAAGCGGGGAGAAGGATGGCTTGGGGCACATCCAGAGAAGGAACTGATCGTTGCTCGCTATCTCAAGCGCCAGCGTAGCTTGACGCGGGCGGCAATGGAGCGCTTGGCGGAGGATACACCGCCCGAAGAGGAAGCGACTGCAACGCGCGGAGACGAGGAGGAGGAGAGGGTCGAGCGGCCGCTCGGTCTGCACGAGCAGCGCCTGGGAACTGTGCTATCGGTTCTGCGGGGAGTCGGTGCAAAGCGGATTCTCGATCTTGGGTGTGGCGAAGGCAAACTCCTCCGACTGCTGCTGGGCGATCCGCAGTTCGAACACATCCTGGGCATGGATGTGTCTTGGCGGTCCGTCGAAATCGCTAGCGACAAGTTGAAATTGAATCAAATGGGCGAGAAGCAGCGCGGTCGTGTCGAATTGATTCAGGGTTCGCTCATGTATCGCGACAAGCGGCTTGAAGGATACGACGCGGCGGCTGTTGTGGAGGTTATCGAGCATCTCGATGGTCCACGCCTGGCAGCTTTCGAGCGCGTGTTGTTTGAGTTCGCGAGGCCGGGACACGTCATCGTGACGACGCCGAACATCGAATACAACCCGCTGTTTCCGACGCTACCACCGGGAAAACTCCGGCATCGCGACCATCGGTTCGAGTGGACGCGGAGTGAATTTGAAACGTGGGCGAGCCGCATGGGCAGTCGTTTTGGATACACCGTCCGAGTTCAGCCTGTCGGTCCAGTGGATGAAGCACTTGGTGCACCAACACAGATGGGGATCTTTACGCGTGAATGAAGCCCGCGCAATCTCGACTAGCCTGATCGTTCCGGTGGGAACGCAGGTCGTGCTGCGCGCTACAAAGCTAAAGCCAGGATCGACGGATGACTATCCAAAGGGAACGATCGCGGAGATTATTCAACCGCCCCAGGACGGCTTTCACTCCTATCGCGTGCGCTGTGCCGACGGTGCTGAATTCGCTCTTCGGCGTCAGGAATTCTCGATACTGAAGCAAGTCAAGCTGGGTCCGCTGGGCAATCCGTCCCAGGCGGCTTTCGAACGTGATTTGCGCGACTACATCATTTACGAGTGCGTCGTGGGCTCCCGGGCCTATGGGCTCGATCATGAGGGATCCGACACGGATAGAAGAGGTGTCTACCTTCCTCCTGCCGATCTTGAATGGTCCCTCTATGGTGTACCGGAACAGCTGGAGTACCGCGATTCCGAAGAGTGCTACTGGGAGTTGCAGAAGTTTCTGGTATTGGCGCTAAAGGCGAACCCAAACATCCTGGAATGCCTCTCTACGCCACTCGTGGTGAAGACGTCTGAGGTGGGGAACGCGCTGATCGCGAAGCGAAGTATGTTTCTCTCGAAGCTGGTTTACCAAACCTATAACGGATACGTAATGTCGCAGTTCAAGAAGCTGGAACAAGATCTTCGCACGAAAGACCAAATCAACTGGAAACATGCGATGCATCTGATCCGGCTGCTGCTGCAAGGGATCGCAATCCTTGCCTGTGGGCACGTGCCGGTTACGGTAGCTGAGCATCGGTCGGAACTTCTCGCAATCCGTGACGGAGCCCAGTCATGGGCTGAAGTAAACCGCTGGCGATTAGTGTTGCACCGCGAATTTGAGGCGGCATTCCGGAAGACGTCGTTGCCGGAATCACCAGATTATCTTGAGGCAAACAAGCTGCTGATTTGGGCACGCAGAAAGATGATCGAGGTGCGGATTGATTCCTGACGAAGTGCTAAAGGCAGTGCAAGGACATCCCTACCCGCTCCTGTTCGCCACAGTGAGCGGGGCGCATCTCTATGGTTTTCCGTCTATAGATTCGGATTGGGATGTCCGGGGAGCGCACATTCTGCCCGCTAAAAGCGTGCTTGGCTTGATGCCCGTAGAGGATACGGTTGAACTTTCGAGCAAGGAAGGTGTTGAACTCGATGTTGTCTCGCACGATGTCCGCAAGTTCTTTGGACTCTTGCTGAAGGCAAACGGTTATGTGCTGGAACAGCTGTATTCGCCGATCATTATCTTGACGAGTCCTGAACATGAGGAACTCAAAAGCATCGCCCGCGGATGCATCACACGGTTTCACGTTCACCACTACCTAGGATTCGCAGCCAATCAGTGGAAGCTCTTCATGAAAGAGGAGCCCCACCGCGTCAAGCCGCTTCTATACGTTTTCCGCGTGCTGCTGACCGGGATTCACCTTATGGACACGGGAGAGGTCGAGGCGAATCTCTGGGTGTTGAATGAGCGTTTCAGAATTCCTTTCATTCCGGATCTCATCGCTCGAAAAACTGGCGGAGTCGAACAGCAGGTTCTGGCTTCAGGCGAAATGGAGTATTTCGACCGGCAATTCACTGAGTGGGAAAAGCGGCTGATGGAAGCCGGAGAGAAGGCGCATTTACCCTCTGAGAATTCTGCGAAGTCGGAGCTGAACGACCTGCTCGTTCGTCTCCGACTGCGTTCCCTTTCGACAGTTGACATGCAATCAAGGTGATCCGCGCTCCTGAGAGAACTGACAAGATGAAGATTTCAATTCCTGAGTTGTCGTTGGTTGTCCTGATCGGCCCTTCCGGGTCCGGAAAGTCGTCCTTTGGTAGAAAGCTGTTTCTGCCAACCGAGGTTGTGTCATCAGACGCGTGCCGAGGGCTGGTCTCCGATAACGAGAACGATCAGGCAACCACTAACGACGCCTTCGATCTCCTGCACACGATCGTGCGGAAGCGGCTTGGTCGGGGCAGACTCGCCGTGATCGACGCCACGAACGTTCAACCGGAGGCGCGCAAGTCGCTTGTCGAGCTGGCACGCGAGTATCACGTGCTGCCGATCGCGATTGTTTTCGATCTGCCGGAGAAGCTATGCCAGGAGCGCAACGAAAGCCGTCCCGATCGTCAGTTCGGACCCCACGTGATCCGGAACCAGGCTCAGCAAATGCGCCGCTCCCTTCGCGGGTTGGAGCGCGAGGGGTTCCGGTATGTCTTCAAGCTTTCATCACCGGAAGAAGTGGACGCGGTTTCAATAGAACGGCAGCCCTTGTGGAACAACCGCCGGGACGTGCACGGTCCATTCGACGTCATTGGTGACGTCCACGGCTGTCTTAACGAATTGCTGGAACTTATGGCCGCGCTCGGCTACCAAGTCGATCGGCATGATGCGGCGCTTACAGTCGTGCCTCCCGATGGCAGGAAAGTGGTATTTGTCGGCGATCTCGTGGATCGAGGCCCTGCGACCCCGGACGTCCTGCAATTAGTGATGACGATGGTCAATGCCGGGCAGGCATTCTGCGTTCCGGGAAATCACGACATCAAGCTCGTAAAGGCTCTGAAGGGCCGTCACGTGCAACTCACCCATGGCCTGGCGGAATCGCTTCAACAACTGGAACAGGAGCCTGCAGACTTCAGAGCTCAGGCGCTGAAGTTTCTCGATGACCTGGTGAGTCACTACGTATTCGATGACGGCAAACTTGTTGTAGCGCACGCTGGCCTGAAGGAGTCGATGCATGGGCGCGGCTCTGGAAAGGTGCGTGATTTCGCTCTCTATGGCGAGACAACAGGAGAGACCGATGAGTTCGGGCTTCCGGTTCGCTACAACTGGTCCATGGATTACCGCGGAAAGGCGCTCGTGGTCTATGGTCATACGCCCGTTCCAGAACCGCTTTGGCTTAACGGTACCGTCAATATAGATACGGGCTGTGTCTTCGGGGGCAAACTCACGGCGCTCCGTTATCCAGAACGCGAGATCGTGTCGGTACCTGCAAAGGCCACGTACTACGAGTCGCGCAAGCCGTTCCTGCCAACCGAAGAACTTGCGCCTCGAGCAGCTCAGCATGCCGCCGACGACGTGCTGGACATAGATGATGTGATTGGCAAGCGGCTGATCGACACGCGCCTTTTGCCTCGCATCACCATTCGCGAAGAGAATGCAATTGCAGCTCTCGAAGTCATGAGCCGCTTCGCCGTTGATCCGAAGTGGCTGATCTATCTGCCGCCGACCATGTCGCCCTCGGAAACGTCGAAGCTTCCCGGCTTGCTTGAGCACCCTCAGGAAGCCTTTGCGTACTACCGGCACGAAGGCGTGCCGCACGTGATCTGCGAGCAAAAACATATGGGTTCGCGAGCCGTGGTCGTTGTCTGCCGGGACGAAGCAGTGTCGATGAAGCGCTTTGGCGTGATCGAGCCTGCACTCGGCATCATCTATACGCGCACCGGGCGTCGCTTCTTCAACGAGATTGCGTTGGAAGAAGAGTTTCTCGAACGCGTTCGGAATGCGGTCGATCGTAGCGGTCTCTGGGAAGAAATTAGCACGGACTGGATGTGCCTCGATTGCGAGTTGATGCCCTGGTCAGTCAAGGCACAGGAACTTCTCACGTCTCAATACGCGCCGGTGGGTGCAGCCGGAACGCAGGCGCTCACGAGCGCGACCACTTTGCTGGTCGAGGCGGCCACAAGGATCGATTCCTTGCAGGAACTCGCCAAGCGAACCGAAGCGCGCCTCGAGTCGCTGGCGAAGTATCGTGAAGCTTATCGACATTACTGCTGGGCAGTCAGGTCGATCGATGATCTGAAGCTTGCGCCATTCCATCTTCTTGCGAGTGAAGGTTCCGTGCACACGGATAAGCAGCATGGCTGGCACATGGAGAAGCTAACCAGACTCTGTGCTGAAGATGAAAAGTTGCTTCTGGCTACGCCGTTCAGGATCGTGGACGTGAACGACACCGCGAGTTGCGACGAAGCAACAGAGTGGTGGCGGACTCTGACGTCGGCTGGCGGTGAAGGCATGGTGGTGAAGCCTCTCGACTTCATCATCAAAGGCCGGCGGGGATACGCTCAGCCCGCAGTGAAATGCCGCGGGCCTGAGTACCTGCGCATCATTTACGGGCCAGAGTACCTGATGCCGGAGAACCTGGAGCGCCTGCGTTCTCGCGGTCTGGGCGCGAAGAGATCTCTCGCGAGCAGGGAGTTCGCTCTGGGGATTGAAGCTCTAGAGCGTTTCGTTCGTAAGGAACCGCTTCGTAGAACGCATGAATGTGTATTCGGTGTGCTGGCGCTGGAGAGCGAGCCAGTTGATCCTCGGCTGTGAAGGGGAAGCTATGGAATGCGTTCCAATAATAGGCATTCAGCCGGAACAGCTCTTCGAGATGTGAAGACAGTACGTGGTGGCGCAGATGATGCTCAAAGAGACCTAGCGCAAGCTCTTCCTTCCACCCAGTACTCTACTTCCTTCGCTTCAATCGGCGAAGGTACCTGCCAGCGATCCAGCATTCGTTCGATCGCTGCCGCCGGAACAGGATTCGACCGGTCGCGGTTTTGACGGAAAAGTGCATCGGGCGAGGCTTCAACGTAAACGATCCGGACTTGAGCGCGATAGGCCGTGGCCAGATCGATCAATTGCGCTCGCAAGTCTCGCGAAAGATTCGTAGCATTCCACACAAAGTCTTCGTGACGCCGAAGAAATTCACGGGCTCTTTCCCTAGCGGCCTGCACCACGCGCCCCTGGGAGCCTGTGGCTTCCTCGTCAAGCTCGACCCTCAGGGCATCTAGGCTTACGACAGGCACACTGGGCATGTGCTCCGAAACCCAGGTGTCCTTTCCTGCTCCCGGCAAGCCAGAGATTATCGTCACTCGGCATGTGAAATCCTCGTGCGCGAGATAGTCGGAACTGCGGCTCTCCGATCGAAAGTACTCAAATCGGCTATGGGCGGACGGGAAGGCACGCGGTGACTCCAAACAACCGTACTCCCGGCACAGCTCCTCGAAGAGCGAAATATTTGCGAGCAATTCATCCTGGTCGTTACAAATCCTGCCAAGAGCATCGACACGAGCCAACAGCGCCAGAAGCCCGCAATGCGCAGTCTGGCTAATCCGGAATGCGCGTCGCTGCGCATCATCGTGGTTGATGAGATGGAATGGCGCCTGGTGGTATTCAATGAGCGAACAAATCTCTTCTCGAATGGCAAAAGGCGCACGCATCTGCCACAGTAACTGGCGAGCGTCGATGGCTCCGCGTTGAGAATGACCTCGGCTTGTTATTTGCCCTTGGTCCAGCCGGGTGCACGCGGGCTTTGCGACATCGTGCAGGAGCGTAGCTGCAAACAAGATGAATCGTTCAGTCTCTGACAATCGCCGCCAAGCGTTGAATGATGCGAGAGCCTCAACCACCATGCGGGTGTGAATCCAGACATCACCTTCGCCATGGTAAATCTCGTCCTGCTGGCATCCTCGGAGCTGTTGAATCCATGCGAATGATAGGTCGATTCCGTCCCAGTCGACGCGCCAGTCTGGAGGAGTCGGGCAAAGGGCTGTCAGCGTCTTCATAGGGATCTCCCGCATTGATTCGCAAAGACATCAATGCCATCGCGCAATACATTTGGTTCGAGCGGGCGGTCGAGCCAATGAACACCCCCTTGTTCCACAGCCTGGGTGAAACCGTCGCGCACATATTTATAACGGCCGCGGACGCATCCGTCCTCTTCCCACTTGATATAGAGGCCTTCCATGATCTCCGTCGATGAGCAAGTCGAGCGTCCGATCAGACTCTCAAAACGGCTCAAGCGACCCTGGTCGAGTACCGGAACCGAAACTACTGGAGAGGAAGAAAGAAGCTGTCGTCGTCGCTGGGTACTTAGGAATAGATCCGTGTCGCGATCGAACACATCGAACTCCAGAAAGTAATGCGGCAGGCGGTCATAACGAATGGTATGCCTGGCATAAAGCCACTCTCCGTAGAGCATGTACCTGCTGCCGAGAACGCGCAAAAGTGCGCCGCGATGTGCGTTGGCCCAGCGCTTGAAGAGGTCGAACTGCCGTTCGCGCGGACCACCTGAGAGCACATGGCCACGACTCTGAAGAACGAGTGCCCCGTCCTCATCGAAGCTGATGGCGCTGTTAGCCCCATCGAGTTTCTCCTCCACAACCAGAAAACGCCCTTTGAGGTCCGTCGGCGAGACAATCGCGAGGTCCTCGTCGCCCTGTTGCTGGCGCGAACCGAGAAGGTGGGGCGTACGCGGGTACTTGAGAATCGGTTTCATCGCTTGATGCAAAAAAGAATGCGGTGATTGAGCACGTGCTCTATCTTTGGTTGAGCGCAGCCTCCGGCCACTGCCATATCTCTCAATCGATCCACTGTGAACAGATGCCTGTGCTCGGGATTGTCGTCAGGTGTGGAGGGCACGCTGGCAATCACAAACCGCCGCGCTACGCGCAGAGCCTGAAAAAGTGCCACCTCGGGATTTGACAAATGCTCCAGCACTTCAAGGATCGTGGCACCGTCGAAATTGGCGTCGGGAAATATCAGGTTGCAGACATCCATCTGGAAGACCTGAAGCCGCTCGATTCCTCCCTTGCGCACGACCTCCAAGTCTGCGATCCGTTGATCGAGCACATCGACCGCTGTAACGGCCACTTCAGGGAATCCAGCCATCAGAGGCCAGAGAAATGTTCCCCGGCCACTACCAATGTCGAGCAGCGTTGCTGGCGCCAATCCGCGTAGCAGACTCAGCACGCGCCGAACGCGTGCCAGATCCTGGTTTTGTTTGAATTTGTGCAGGCGCAGTCCCGCGGCGAGCCCATCATCTATGCTCGCTGTCGGATCACCTAGACGACCACGAACAAACGCGGTCGCCAATTCGCTGAAATAACGTTGCATGCTTTGCTAAAAGAATACAGGCTGAGAATTTCAGTCAAAGGCTTTGGGGGCTTTACCGTTTGCAGCGGAAAGCGGTCTTTCAATCAATGCTCTTCCGCACTCCTCAATGTGCGCAACTTCCCCGAGCGATATTCCACGTAGCCTCGCTGGCCTCCAACTCATTTCGTGTTCCGACAGTCCCACGTAAAATGCTCCGGTCCGGCGGCGTTCGCGTCGGTCGCTCGTCGTCGGTGTAGAAGCAGTTGGCAGATAAACCATGATTGAACCCCGCTTCTGCACCTCGGACTGACCGCTGAACCATACGAATGCAGCCTCCTTATCCACGCCCGCGATTCGCCTCGTAAGTGCCAGCATGCTTGCACACTCGATATGCAACGGCGGCCTGGCGACGGTCTCGTCGTAGTGCAGACCGGCAAAGACTCGCTCTCGAACCACTCGGTGCGGGACAAACGGCGGCACGTGCAATGTTACCTTATGAATGCCCGCGTAGAAGTGTTTTCCGACGGAGATCTTTCCCGCAAAGTGCATCCATTTCGGTCCAAACCAATTGTCGATTCGAACGACATACAGCCGTGCCGGCTGGTAGTCGTGAGCAACACCAACGACAAGCGCCTGCACCTTTCTCATGAACTCAGCCGAGTCGCCCCGCTGCGGCGAAGTGACATCTGTGACACCCTCAAACATGGTTGGCTCCTGTACCCCAGGTCTCCTAGATCTCGAGACCCGGGTAGTCGGGTTAATCGAGGAACGCGATTTGCGGAGCGTGCTTCGCAAATCGTTCCCGGTTCATGTACACGCGATGCCAGCACCAGAGATCGATCGTCTTGTGATCCTTGTGCCGGATCTCGCCACGCGCATAGACAGCGGCGTCGCGAACCATCTGACGCCAGCCGAAACGGCGGGCGTCTTCGTTGGTTGCAATGAGCTCGTGATAACTCGCGAGGCTCATGCCGGTGGGATATGCACGGCTCACCATCACCACTTCGCCGCCCTTCCTCATCGTCTGCTCGCAGACGTGAGGCTTGCTTCCGGCTCCGCGACTGAGCGGCTCGTTGCGCAGGATCACGGCGTCCTTGTCGTTCACGCCGGGTTCCGGAACAAAGAACCACTCGCCTTGCCGGATAGCCTCCCGTCCCTCGATTTCCGTGGGACGCAAGCTGGCAATCGCAGTCCGTACATCTCGGACAGCATCACCTGGCACAGCTGCAGCAAACCAGTGGCGTTCATCGCGCCCAAGCAGGAACTTGTGCTTT
>Ga0268266_10004480_pt1 | contig 13354 bp, 7 predicted proteins | sample KBSS13metaG_FD_190356 | JGI IMG/M metagenome (GOLD analysis project Ga0268266, IMG submission 190356) | Switchgrass rhizosphere microbial communities from Kellogg Biological Station, Michigan, USA - KBS S1-3 metaG (SPAdes) (version 2) | ecosystem: Host-associated > Plants > Roots > Rhizosphere >...
TTGCGATCTTCGGCACAAACACTATCGAACTGTTGCCACCTATCTCCGACGATCTCTCCGATAGCCCCCACTTTCCTATCCCACCCCAACAGATGATGATCGAGATGTCGCGCATTTGCGACAAATACGATCTCGATGTCTCCGTCTGGTATCCAGCCATGGCCAAAGACTACGGTGATACCAAGACCGTCGATGACGAAATTCGCGATTGGGCTGCTGTGCTGCACGATCTGCCGCGTGTCGATATTGTCTTTGTTCCCGGCGGAGACCCGGGCCATACCGACCCCAAAAATATGCTGGCTCTGCTCGAAAAACAAAAGGTCAGCCTGCGCAAGACACACCCGAAGCTACAGATGTGGATGTCTCCCCAGTCCTTCAATGCCGAATGGACCGCCGAATTTCTCAGGATGGCTGCCGACCCGCACGTGCAGTCGTGGCTCGATGGCATTGTCTTCGGCCCTCAGAATCGCCTGTCCCTTAGCGAACTCCGCAAGGCACTGCCTGCAAAATATCCCATCCGCTTCTATCCAGATATTACGCATAGCATTCAGTCGCAGTACTCCATAAGCAACTGGGATCTCGCCTATGCCCTCACCGAGGGCCGCGAGATCATCAACCCGCGTCCTGAGGCCGAGGCCGCGATCCTGCGTTCAGAGCTGAAGGGCACTGTCGGCTTCGTTAGCTACTCCGAAGGCGTCAATGATGACGTCAATAAGTTCGTCTGGAGTCTCATCTCTTGGGATCCGCAGACCACCGTTCCCGTCGCTCTGCGAGACTTCGGCAACTACATTATCGGCGCCCATAACGGTTCGGCTTATGCGCAGGGGCTGCTTGACCTCGAGCGCAACTGGGAGGGTCCGCTTGCGGCCAACGAACTAGTAGATATTACGTTGTCGAAGTTTCTCTCGATCGAGCGAAATGCGTCGCCCTTTGTGCTTGAGAACTGGCGCTGGCAACAAGCTATGTTCCGAGCCTGCTGTGACGGTTACGTGCGTCAGCGTCTGCTCTTCGAATCTGGCGAACTTGCCCGCGCACAAAGCGTTCTCGGTCGCATCGAAGACTTCGGCTTCGCCTCTGTGCCTTGGGGTATCGGAGCCAAACCCGCGCAAGAGCCCGCCAATGGCCTTGATCCGCAGAACCTCATCGACGAGGCCATCGAGATTATGCGGAAATGCTCCGTCACGCAGATTGCGCCCGCTGTCCGCACACATATCAGCGAACTGGGCTACGCTCTGCTGCAAAGCATTCGCCAGCAGCTAGCGGTCGAACGCTTTCAGGGCGAAGCCGTCGACCGCGGAGCTCCGCTCGACACCATCGACCATCCCGTCACCGACGGCCCCTACTTCCTCCAGCAACTCCACAAAATGAGCTCTATCGAAGAGCAGGAAGAGAAGATTGAGGCTATCCGCTCTCTGCTCAATCGCACCAACCCCGGCCCTGGCGGCTTCTACGACGAGCTCGGCAATGTTACAAACCGGCCGCACCTCGTCATCGAAAACGCCGAGGGCGACTTCGATTTCCGCCGTTCACCTCACGTCGGTACCAGCTACCCTGACCACTTCGGCGCCAATGCCCCTATGGCATGGAAACACTGGGCCGAGAGCCTCTATGAGGCCCCGCTGAAGATGCACTACACCGGCCTAGACCCCAACGTGGACTACAGCCTTCAGGTTGTCATCTCTGGTGACTCGCGCGGCGTCGAAACCCGTCTTGTCGCCAACGACTCGATCGAGATTCACCCGCTGCAGATGCGCCCATGGCCGCCTGCGCCGCAGAGTTTCATCCTGCCGCGTGCCGCAACGTCGTCTGGCGAGCTTCGGCTCACCTGGACGCGCGAGGCAGGCCTTGGCGGCAACGGGCGCGGTTGCCAGGTCGCCGAGGTAATACTCAGACCTATCGTCAAGAAGGAGGTTTAGCACAATGCCGGAAGAGTACGCTGCCGACCGGCACCCCTCCTCGCCTGACAGCTGGAGCGTCGTCCGCGAACGCCTGAAGGCTGGAGACTATGTGATTGGCATGACCGTGACTTCAAACAACGTCGAAGCCGGCGCATACGCTGCCACGCTAGGCTTCCACTTTCTCTGGAGCGAGATGGAGCACTCATCATTGTCGCTCGAATCGCTTCGAACCCTTGTGCTCGCAACCCGCGGACTGCTCACTCCAGTCTTTGCACGCGTCCCGTGGGCCGAGCTCTGGTTGGCCAAGCGCGTACTCGACCAGGGTGTACAAGGCGTCATCTTTCCTTTCATCTCCACAGTGGAACGCGCCCGCATCGCCGCGCAGGGATGTCACTATCCTCCGTTCGGCCGTCGTGGCTCCGGCGCAGGACTTGCTGTCACCACTTGGCCTGTCTCCGGCAACTACTACGACTCCGCCGACGCCAATGTTCTTGTGATCTGCGTAATCGAAGAAGCCATCGGTGTAGAGCGTATTGAAGAGATAGCCGCGATTCCTGGCATCGACGTTATCTTTATCGGCGTTAGTGATCTTTCCTTTTCGCTTGGTCTGCGCGGTCGACAGGACGATCCCGCGCTCGATGAAGCCGTTTCAAAGATTGTCTCTGCAGCCAAGCGACACAGCAAATGGCTTGGCCGGCCGGCTGGCAGCGCCGAAGAGGTCGAACGTTTTCACGCGCAGGGTTTCCAGTTCTTTCAGTCCGTCACTGAGCTCGGTCTCATGAAGCTCGGCGCAAAAGCGCTCCTCGAGCCCCTGGGCATCAAAGAGAAGCCGCGCGAGCAAAGCACCTTCTACTAAATCCATGCGAAAGCGATCCAGTCCGACATCTCGCTCGCCAATAAATCCTTCTACACCCAGGAGATCATCCAGAGCGCACCGCGTCTGAACTTCATCTCCGTGGGTGCTTTTAGTTACAGCCTCTTCGATATTGCCGAGGCGAAGCAGCGCGATCTCGGCGTCTCTAACGTACCCGGTTGCGGGACCAACGCCGCAGCCTAGTTCGTCGCATTTGCGCGGGACTAGAACGTCTTTAGATATTCGATTAATGCCCGCTTGTCTTCATCGCTCAGTGGAGGTTCTTCCGCAAAATAGCTGGTGCCAAAGTAGTGGCCTCGGTTTACGACAAGATCGGGACATTTGTTTAGCTCCATCAGGGGGCCTTGTAGATTCACAAATGCCTTTTTGACATCATCGTCCGTAGCGTCGGGCGGAAGATTCTTCAGCGCACTCTTGGCTTGAAGTAGGACATCAAGCACTCGCTTTTGATAGGCAGCCCGTTGGATAAGATCGTGAGTTTCAGGAACTACATTCAGATTTGTCAGCAGACCGACAGGAGTGCCTTTCGGAATGGGACCGATCTGGATGCCATCTTCGCCGAAGAGCCAAGGAGCAAATCGTGCGATAGGACCATGTAGTGCCTGTAGAAATTCGGGTAGATAGCCGTTTGCCACCCGAAGGTAGCTGCGGTCAGTGGTGCGATCGATTGTTCCCGGAACCTTATTACCCAGAGCAGAATCGGTCTGCCTCTTTTCGGGCCAAAGAAGCTGTTCGATAGAATTCTGGAAAGAATCAAGCCGCGCATCGACAGACGGGCTTGAATTGAACTTTCCGAGGCTGTTGTTCAAGAAGAATGGGGCAGTTGACCAAATACTGATGAGTGAAGGTGGACGGGTGTATCCTCGGCCCCCGGCAGGCAGTGTATAGGGCTTGGGTTGCCCCGTGAACGGATCATAGATAGTGATTGTGCCAGCTGAAGGAAGATCTTTGTAAGACTGCGAAGAGAAGTTGTCCCAGATGTTTCCTGCGAGGGCATTTGTAGCAAGTGGGCTGCAAGCGTTAGTTTGAAGGAGCGTAACGGGAACGCGCAACTCTGTTGACAGGAAGTTGCCTTGAGCAAAGTCAGCTGCGAGAACAATCTGACGCATTTTGCTTTTGTAGTCTTCCGTCTTAGTCCACGCCCAGTATCTATTCCAGCAGTCCATGTAGCCGGAGCCTGCGCAGTTCGCCGGATCGGCGTTTGCGGGGGGCGTGGGGTATTTACTGGAATGGCAGCGAGCGCAACGTTCAGCGAACGCAATTTTGCCTCGCTTGAGAACAGCCTGGTCCTTTGTGAGGTGCTCCTGGCCACCCGGAGCATCTTTCAACAGATGAGGATCTGTGCTCTTCAAAAAGAAGAGGGCCATATTGAGAGTCTGATTTTCGGTCGCTTCGTAATAAGAAGAGTTCTTGCGAGCATCGATGACTTTGATCGGCGTAATCTCCTTGCCTCCAATGAGAGCATTGAAGTGGAGAAGCCATTCCTCACTGAAGGTCCCGATATTCAGATAGACGCGGTTGAGGGCGGCCAGTGCTCCTACAGAGTCAGAACCATCTTTTAGGACACGCGGAGTCTGGACAATGTCGGGTGCAGTATAGAAGCGAGTCAACGGTCCGGACGAGACATAGTCGTTGAACTGCTTGTTGTCTTTTTGTCCATCGGCAAGATGTTCTTTGCCCCAGCGAAGGGCCTGATCGAGCCGGGGTCCAAGGCCGTAAACGGCATTCATGGTTCTCGGATTGTTGATGTTGTCGGTCGAGATAAGCGAAGTATCCAAAGTGCCAGGACGAGATGTATGGAAGAGCTGGAAGATGAAGCTGCTTGTCTCTGGATTCCAGTCGAAGATTCGGTCAATCCAGAAATACTGTGCTCCGACGTTGGAACTAAGGTTCTCCCACTTTGGATTGTTTGGATCGGCCGGCGGCTTTACGGGGTTCGGTCCAACGTGGCAGAAGCCGCATGACATGCCAACTCGATATGGCCGGATGAGATCTTTTGATAAGTAATACTTTGGATCAGTGTAATAGCGGTTGGCGTCCCATTTCTTTGCTGCAGCTTCATCGAAATCAGGGTTGGGGAAGAGCCGTAATCCGACGATTCCGGTGGCATATCCATAATAAGAACCGGCATCGATATTTTTACCGCGCGCTCCGATCTTCACGCCAGGATACTTCTGCTCATTCTCAAAGGGGTCAGGACCGCAGTTGGGATCGCGATGATCGAGCCAAAGTCCATAGCGCTTCGGGTCGGGTCCGGTGGCCTTCACCATGCAGGGTTCGTTCAGCAGGCCAAGATACTCCCATCGGTTATCGCGAGTTGCCTTAAGCGTCGGGTGGGAGGAGATCGTCTTTAGAAAGTCGAGGTTTCCAACACTGGTTTTCGTAAGAAAATCCCACATGCGATCATTGCCTGCGGTCCAGACGATCCATGTGTTCCGACCTTTGACTTCATCGGCGGTGAGCTGAATTCCACCATCCATGTCGTGGAAGTAATCTTCGTCGGCAGCAGGGAAGCTGCTTGCCGCGCGATTGGCGATGCGGGCCTCATCATCGACATGACCTGGAATCCCATGCACACCCGGGGTTCCATGGCATCCTTGTATCAGAGTAAGTGACGTAACGATTCCGAAGCCGATTGCCAGACGCACAGTCTGCCCGAGCAGGCCAGAAGAGACAACTTTGAAGAACCGATTACCGTAATGGCCTTGCATCCTATCCTCCATTTAAGAACTGCTGCCTGCACGCGCAATATATCGAAGCGCGCGAATGCCAGGCAAAAAGAAATACGCTCCACCACGGACCGTAATGAAGCGTGGAATATTTTGGATCTGCTGGCGCATGCTCCCTGTTGTTGGAAGCGAAAATTTATCGGCTGGACAACGCCCCAATGTCTCTCGGTTTCCCAGGAGAGGGTCATTTTCATCTCGCAGTCCGTCAAAAGCCGTGCTCTGAAGCCACGAGCCTTGAACGAATTCAAACTGCCGTCCAATGTTTGCGTTGAGGCAGATAAAGTGAAGGCCGCTTGGAGGTTCATCGGCCGCGGGCGGCCCCTCACGTTGATCATGCGTAAGCATGGGCCCATATTCACGACCCCGGCGAAGAAGACGATGAAATCGTGTCGATGCAACTCGGCCAGCACGCAGATCGCCAGGATCTTTATTAAGAACCTTGTCTAGCGCGAGAACACGCGAAAGACGACCCAGGAGGCTTGGAGGTGTTCCGGAGGGCAGGTCAGCGTTGCGTGGATTTGCTCGCCGGATATGGGCTCCGAAAGGACACGATAACCCATCTGAGTCCAGGTCAAATGTGAATTGGTTTCGACGAATGTCGTCGGCGTTGGGCCCGACGCCTTCAATGGAGTTCTGTGATTGTGGAAGGAGCGATTCGCCGGACATCCTACGGCCGACAAACCGTTCTGCAAGCTGTTGTGCGTAAGCGGCATCTCCGCCAGTCTGTTCGTGAAGAAATCGCCAGAATCCGTGAACGTCCTGATCGATCTGGCGAATTACCAGATAGGTTCCATTGCGGCCTAAATCTTTGAGGTCCGGCGCATCCTCTGCGTTTGGCAGGTCAGCTGATGAATTTTCCAATACAGGTCGTGTGGTGTATTTGCCGTACTCATTTGGGTAGCCGAGAACAAACTCGCCGAGCATGGATACGTTCTCATAGTTGAGCTTGTCGCCAGAAGGATCTCGTCTTCTCTCCCAATCGACTATAGGGCTGCTGACGCCATCAACAAAACCAAATGGTTCGATATCCCCCATGTCTGTAGTCGACAAGGTGTGAAATATGGTGAGTCCCGAGCTGTTTATCTGCGACTCGATCGTATTTTGCCACTCATCGAAAAGGCTCGATTCCGCATAGATTAATACAGCGATATCCGGCAACAAACCTGGAGATCCCCACGACCACTTGTCGGGTGAGTTGTCTCCTACATCTCCAAGTCTGCGAGAACGATTGTCTTCACCCGTCATGCCCGAGATGAATTCAGCCGAGAAGCCGTTGATGATCTTTTCGGGAAGTCCTAATGTCTGTAAGCCCTGAACGGTGAAGGCTATTTGCAAGGCACGAGCTGGCGGCGGGTTTTGGAGTTCGGCTGTTGCGACGGGTATCTGCTTCAGCCAGCTAGATGCAGCAACAGGATTGTCGATACGAAGCAACAAGAAACAAGCCTGGGTGAGCTTGCCGTAGCCAAAGCGAAGTAGACCCTGCATGTCACTGTAATCGGCGTTGGAGAGGGGGGCCACTTCCTTGTGCTACTCCTTCATCAAATTGCGATAGATCGCTATTCACAACAGACTTATCCACTGCTGTAAGGCTTTATCGCTAAGCCATGACTGTTCCAGACCTGAGCGGATTCGTGCATTTCGCTCTTTGTCGCACGCTGTCAGCTCAGGTGTTGCGTTATACCAAACTTGTGTCGGCAACTGATGTCGTCGCAGGTAGTCCTTGAAGGTCAGTTCATCCTTAGCCCCATCTTTAATCAACCAATTGGTCTTCGGATAGCCAAGACCGTTACTAAAAACAACGTTCAGCCCCCAGGCTACTTTGTTGATGAAGTCGCCCATATATGCTTCGAGGCTGCCGTCATAGTTGCTGGCGAAGAATGCGCGCTTATGGTCATTCAGGAAGACCCAGCGCGCAAAGTGAATCGTGGTGACACCTGCAAGAAATCCGCGATTGAAGATATGGCGCGCCGTATAGTCAATCGCAAGAAAGACCGCAGTAATCGTCCAACGGCGAAATGGGCCCGGCTTCAAATTACCGAATGCGCTGAATTGATTCGTGACAAGATGGTCTTCGAGCACAGAGAGATCGTGGCTATGGGCAATGCTGGGACGTGGAGCTATAACCGGATCAGTCTTTTCATGAATGCGAAGCTGGATAAGAAAAAAAGGCAGATAGAGCAGAATCAAGGGCGACAAGATAAGTAGAACGAATGGAATGCCGATGCCGTGCAAGATGTTCTTGATCCGCCATCCCCAAGGAGTCGGAGTTTCAGGAGTTAACGTGATGCGACCGGTCGTCTGTTCGTCTTCGACGAAACGTTTGAGTTTATTCCAAACTTCTCTTGCGCTTATATTTTCAACACCCAATGCCGCGATCTGCTCTTCCAGTAAGCGATGCAGAAGCTCTTCTTCACGGACCTGAACTACAGTGCGTCCTACCCAATTCACGTAGGAGGCAGATGCAGGCGCACTGCGGGCATGGAGCCATGAGACCAAGTTCGCCAACGAAGGTGGGGAAGAACAGCAAGAGAAGATGCGAATCAGACCTGGACCGACAGCGGACGCCATGCGATTGATGAAATGATCTGCTTCGCCATCAAAATCACATAACAATGCTAGGGATTTCCCGCTTGCAGCTAAAGGCTCTCCATAAGCGAGAAGATCCTCTCTGGTTGCATCCTCGAGAATCACAAATCGAGCGAAGTGAAGCGTGTTGATTTGCTGGAAAGGAACCAAGGCGTTTTCGGGATTATAGACACCGGGTCGCAGAGTCATTCCTGCGAGCAGGAATCGCAGTTCACTCTCGTGATTTGGATCTATGGGGGCAACGATCATGATGTTCGCTTGGGGAGTCATTGTGTTTATTCGGTCATATTCTCGTAAAACGAGGAGCCCGGGAAATCACAAAACTGCAAAGCTACACATGAATCGTTGAGCATTAACCAACCTCAATTCTGTTGAAGTCGAACTACACAAAGAGGCCGGACTTGATTGATAACAAAAGATATATTTGAAGCCGTTACTTGTCAATGGAGATTCAACATGCGTCACTTCATTTGCGCATCTTGAAGTATCGCGTCGGCTGCTTTTTCTGCAGCTATGTAGATGGCGCTTGCAATAAAGAACCCTGGAATACGTGGAAAGATAGAAGCGTCGACTACGCGGAGACCCTGTGTCCCATAAACCCGAAAGTCGCTTGAGAGGACGCCCAGGTTATCGCGTGGGCCGATCGCACAACTAGAGGAGGCGTGGTGACCCCAGGCGTGATCACGAACGAAAGTCTTGAGCTCATCGTCGGTTTGCAACGAGTCTCCCGGTATCTCTTCTAGTTCAATCTCTCCGATCCTCTTGAAATATTGAGTGATTTTGCGGACGAACCGTATTCCTTCGACAACTGCCGCGAGGTCGTTCCCGTGTTGATCGGTGCCTTCCTCGAAGTAATGAAAATCGATAAGTGGTGGATCTAGCGGATCGGCGGAGCGAAGCGAGACTTGCCCAGCTCGATTATTTGTGTGTGCTTTTAGCACAACCCAGGTCAGGTAGTTAAGGTTTTGAGCGAAGAGGGATGAGTAGCCGGGTTTGTAGCCTCGAAAGAGCCCGAGTATTGCCAGGCAAAAGATGTCAGGCGTTGCTTTCTCGGCGAACGATCTTCGAAATGCTGCGAGCACTGCTCCATTTGTGATGTATGGACCTTGTCGCATTTTCTGCCACTGCTTGAACTGTGGATCATCGGATGCGAAACGTGCTCCGCGAAAGATACGCCATTGTTTGAATCTCATTCGGTTGACGACAGGGACTTCATAACGATCTTGCAGGTTCCTGCCAACTCCTGGCAGATCAACCCTTACAGGAATTCCGTGTGCAGTGAGCTCCTTAGCGGGGCCGATCCCTGAGAGCATCAACAACTGTGGAGTGTTGAAGGCGCCACCAGCAAGTATGACTTCACGACTGGCATGAGCTCTTCTGGTCTCCCCGGGTTGATAACTAGGGCTGGCACTTGCGCCGTAGAGGTGACCTCCTTTGATGTACTCCACGCCGATTGCTCTATTGTGGTCGTCAAAAAGGACCTTAGTTGCTAGAGCATTGAGCTCGATCCTGAACAGATGAGGTGATTGACTGCGAACGTTCAGAATCCGCTCGCGCGTTCCTGTACGAGCATGATTGCGTGTCGTGAGAGGAAGGTATCGGGCGCCGCCGGCGCTTTCTTTTACAAGCCGCCAATCATTTGGATCGAATCCGCCCTTCCATAGCCACCGTAAATGGTCTCTCTGGCTGCCGGCGTTTTTGAATGCCTGCCATGCAGAGATGACCACAGTTCGAACCAAGGTCCAGTCGAAGATAGCTGACAGAGGGATAGCACGTTCTGTGGATAGCCAGCCGTTCCATCCGTGGCGTGTCGGATTGAAGCCGAACCAACTGAGTAAGCGATGAAACTTGCGATGATGGCAGTTTTCAAGGCGCTCGAAGTATCTTCGCATGTGCTCGGCTTTCCAGGAATCATCCCCGGTCAGCGCCGCAATTCCATCCCAGTCCTCGTTGTGCGGATAGACGAAGATCATTGCATTGTGAGCTGTACAGCCTCCAAGAGCTGAAGAGCGAGGATACAGCACTCCGTCAACACGCCTGCCGTTGTAACTTTCCAGGTAATTTGGATCGCGCTTTTGCTGCCCATCACTTGAGTAGTGACGAACGAAAAAATTCCAAGCAATCTCGGTATTTTCCGATGCATAGCCGTGAAAAACTGGCACGTCATAATCGTTGGGAAGACCGCCACTTGGGGAGTTATCTTGTGTTTGAGCATCTCTGGGGTCACCGCCAGCCTCGAGCAGCAGTACACTGTGACCTGACTCCGCCAACCGAGCAGCAAGCGTTCCGCCACCCGCTCCTGAACCTACAACGATGTATTCAGCAGTCGTATTTTGGGGGTCGTTGTTCAACAGCGTCTCAACTGTCAGAGTTGTATTTCGAGAGCCCGTTCGTGACTTCCATCGTAACTTTAGTTCAAGAAAAGCTAAAGCATCTAAATTACATTCCTCGCCCCGTTGGATTGACAAATAGGCGTCGCAAGGTCATAGTTGGCCATGCTCGCATAGGGCCATGATGTGGACTTAATTCCTGAAAGAATAAGGAGATTGCACGATGGCCTATACAGCCACCCAGTTACTGGAGATGCCGGACAAGCAGCTTGATGAACTCTTCTCAAGTAGCGCGGCCGGAGATATACCAAACGGAGAGGCAGATGGCACTGCAATTGTTGCGGCCGGCACGAAGTTCTCTCTTGTCATTGCATCTCTCATCAATATCTTTACGTGGAAAGGCAAGACGTTTGATGCTGCACATGGCACACTCACGAACCGCATCCTGGCATTTGGAATAAATGCCATTGTCGCGCAGGTCTATAAGTCAGAGAGCTGGTTTGATGGCAAAGAATGTATCGTTCTTGATTATTCAAAGACATCTTTGCTGGCCGAGCATGTTCGTGACGAGATCCGTCAGATTGGGCCTGGGCTTTATCTCGGGCTCGTCTATTGGAAGAAGGACAGGACGATCCATTTCGCACTTCAGTTTCCAACTTCATAAAAGTTGAGGGTTGGATACTTTAGTTCAGAGGTGTGTCCTTGACCTTAAATCCAGACCGACCAATTCCTAAGGCAAATACGGGATCGGCGTTACTCAACGCTCTTGCCAATCTCGCGATTAAGCTGGTGCAACTGGAGCGGCGTATCGATCCGCTCTTCCGTCCGGCATTCGATGCTGTCCTCCGCGATCCGTTGGCGAGAGCAGTTACTGCGCTTATCAATGCCAGACGACACGATGAGGGTTTGCAGATTGCAGAAGAAAAACTGCTGGCAGATGAGGAAGCTTATTTTGACTCGATCATCACGAGTTTCTATGCTCAGCTGCGCGGTTTATGGAAGCCCGGCGCCTTCGAGCGGGGAGGAAATACTAAGACTCACGGGATCGTACGAGCTGAATTCACGGTGCACGATGGACTTTCATCACAACTTCGCCACGGCCTGTTTGCAGAGCCTTGTACTTACAAGGCATGGGTAAGATTTTCGGGGCCTGGGCCGTACATCACACCTGATATCGACGATGTCGGCTTTATGAGCATGAGTGTAAAGCTCATGGGAGTGCCTGGCCCGAAATTGATGGACGAGGAAAGGTTTACGCAGGATCTGCTTGGCGTTTCTGTTCCTGTTTTTGTGAGCCCCGATGCGAGTGCGAACGCGCAGTTGCAAGTTGAGAGCCTGAAGAATGCGCAGATCTACTACTTCGTCAATCTACATCGTCCGCATATCCTGGACTTTCTTATGCAGTCGATCTATCTCAAAACCCAAACTAGTCCTCTGGAATCGCCGTACTTCGGCCAGGTTCCGTATTTGTTGGGAGAAGGACAGGCGATGCAGTATTCCTTCTGGCCTGTCTCTTCCATGAAGACTCGCATTCCTCGTCTACCGTTTCGCCCCCCAGATGACTATCTGCGTCAGGCGATGGCAGCTACGCTTTCGAAGCATGAAGCTGTATTTGATGTGAAGGTACAGCTTCAAACCAATCCGTTTTTGATGCCCTTGGAAAACAGCGCTGTCCTCTGGCCTGAAGAAGAATCGCCATATAGAACAGTGGCGACCCTCAGAATTCCGGCGCAGACCTTTACATCACAGGCCCAATTGGACTTTGCGAAACAGCTTTCTTATAACCCTTGGCATTCTCTTCCAGAGCATCGTCCCCTCGGAAACGTAAATCGTGCCCGCCGCCGAGTGTATGACACGCTGTCGAAGTTCCGGCATGAGATGAATGGCGTTGCCCTATATGAACCTACAGGCGATGAACACTTCGAGTGAAGGCTGGCCGTTAGGACATCTCACTGCGCTAGTATTCTTCAGATCAGAACATAGATCTGACCTACTCTGGAGAACAGCCAGGTCATCTGGTTCTATCGTTGATGAGGTCGTCTTGTTAGTGCATATTGTGGTAAAGCAGGCTCTGTCCCGTTACGTTAAGGCGGCTTCCTTATTTGCGCTTCTCGCCGCTGCCGCCCCAATATTCGCCCAGGTGGAGTACGTCGATCCTACGATTGGAAACGTCGGAATTCTTCTCGTCCCTACGCGGCCGACGGTCTACCTGCCGAACAGTATGGTGAGGATGTATCCGGTTCGGGTAGACGCTCTGGATGACAGAATTCACTCTTTCCCTCTGACCATCAACTCGCATCGCATTAGCGAGTTGTTCAGCATCATGCCCGGCGACGGTGAGCCAGCGGCTGATGAGCAGGAGACAACGACACCGTACTTCTACTCGACAAGGTTCAGGAGCTCGGGAGTTGTCACGGAGTTTACGGCCACGGAACGTTGCGGCTACTTCCGATTCAAGTTCCGAACGGGAAAGGCCAATCTTGTGCTGGCCAACCGAATCGCCGGAACGCTCGAGTTAAGTGATGGCAAAGCTGTTGCAGGGGAAGAAAGCTTCAACGATATGAAGGCGTATGTTTATGGCGAATTTAGTAAACCGGTTACCGCAGTGTCTTCTCTCAACGCCAATAAGCAGCGGCTGGTAATTACTGGGTCATCGGGAGTGCTCGAGTTTCGATACGGCATCTCGTTCATCAGCGTGGAACAGGCCAGGAAGAACCTGAGGCGTGAGATTTCATTGGCAGGTTTCGAAGCAATTAAAGAGTCGGCAAAGGCGCGATGGAATGAGACGTTGGGCCGCATCGCAGTGGAAGGTGGTACCGAGGCGCAACGCAAGGTGTTTTATACAGCGCTGTATCGTAGCTCAGAACGCATGATCAATATCACGGAGGATGGGCAGTACTACAGCGGCTACGATCACAAGGTACATAAGGACGAGCG
>Ga0268266_10004481_pt1 | contig 13353 bp, 11 predicted proteins | sample KBSS13metaG_FD_190356 | JGI IMG/M metagenome (GOLD analysis project Ga0268266, IMG submission 190356) | Switchgrass rhizosphere microbial communities from Kellogg Biological Station, Michigan, USA - KBS S1-3 metaG (SPAdes) (version 2) | ecosystem: Host-associated > Plants > Roots > Rhizosphere...
GAGTCAGCCAAGGATGTCCTTGAAGTTCTTCTGTGCCCGTCGTCCATGGCAGACAACAGCGATGATGGCAGTGTGCTTGTGCTTGTGCCGAATGTCAAGGTTTGCCCTCCACATCATGGGATGCCAGCTCCGGAGCCCTGCGAACACCCGGAGCTCCTAACTAAACACAACTTATGGTCTATCGGCAAATTTCATGCGCTAACATGCCAAGACAAGGACATTCCATGCGAACTCTCATCACCACGGTTTTGGCCTGCATGTTTGCGCCACCAGCCCTGGCCCAGCAGGCTCCTACTCCGGCTCCAGCCCAGCCGCTTACGGCTATGCCATACTCCCCCAGCCTTGATCTTTCTTCGCTGGATCGGGGTGTGGACCCCTGCGCGGATTTCTACAAGTTCTCCTGCGGCGGCTGGATGAAGAACAATCCCGTTCCTGCCGATCAGGCGAGGTGGGATGTCTACTCTAAGCTGGCGAATGAGAATCAGCAGTTTCTATGGGGGATTCTGGAGGAAGACGCCAAGGCCACCAATCGTACGCCTACTCAGCAGAAGATAGGGGATTACTTCGCCGCGTGCATGGATACGGCCTCGATCAACAGATTAGGAGCTGCACCATTGCAGCCGGCACTAAAGCAAATCGATGCTCTGGCTGACCGCAAGGCGCTCATAACCTACTTGGGACCGTTGAACAGGCATACGCCGGGTTCGTTCTTCTTCAATGCGGAGTCGACGCAAGACCCGGGCGATTCGAGCTCGGTGATCGCGGAGATCTCTGCTGGCGGTTTGGGCCTGCCTGACCGCGACTACTACCTCAAGACCGACTCCAAGAGCGAGGAGACCAGGAAGGCATACCTCGCCTACATCGAACAGATCCTGAAGCTGGCTGGGCGATCAGCAGAGAGTGCGCAAAAAGATGCAGCTACAATCATGCGGATTGAGACCGAGCTGGCGAAGGCTTCCTTGACCCGAGTCGAGCGTCGCGACCCGTACAAGCAGTACCACAAGATGACTGTCGCGCAGCTCTCAGCGACGAACCCCGTCGTCGACTGGAAGGAGTACTTGCGCGCTCAGGGGTTGGAGAGCGTCACGACCCTCAATGTGACGCAGCCGGCCTTTCAGAAAGAGGTTGATCGAGTCCTGACGAATGAGCCGCTAGAGAATCTGAAAGCTTATCTACGGTTCCATGTGATCACGGCAGCGGCTCCTTCGCTGTCGGAGCCCTTCGAAGAAGCGGCGTTCAACTTCTACAGCCGTCACCTTCGAGGAGTTCAGCAGCTTCCACCGCGATGGAAGCGTTGTGTCCGGCAAGTAGATCACGGACTCGGCGAAGCATTGGGACAGGAGTTTGTAGCCCGAACCTTCTCTGCAGAGACAAAACAGAAGACTTTGCTGATGACTTCGCAGATCGAGCAGGCGATGCAGAGCGAGATCGAGCAACTGGATTGGATGAGTCCGGCGACCAAGCAGGAGGCCCTGCGGAAGCTGCATGCAGTCCATAACAAGATTGGCTACCCCGATAAATGGCGTGACTATTCGAAGCTCGAGGTTCAGCAAAAGGACTATTTCGGCAATGTGCTGCGGGTTGCCGATTTCGAAACTGCGCGCGATTTTTCCAAAGTAGGGAAGCCGGTCGACCGCAATGAGTGGGGCATGACGCCGCCGACGGTGAATGCCTACTATGATCCGCAGATGAATGATGTGAACTTCCCGGCGGGCGTACTGCAGCCGCCGCTCTATGACCCGAAGTCAGACGATGCGCCCAACTACGGCGATACCGGCGCAACGATAGGTCATGAGTTAACACACGGGTTTGACGACGAGGGGCGCCAGTTCGATGCCCAGGGAAATCTAAAGGACTGGTGGACGAAAGATGACGCCAAGAACTTTGAGGAGCGCATAAATTGCCTGCGAGATCAATTCGCCGAATACATTGTGGTGGACGATATTCACATCAACTCGAAATTGACCAGCGGAGAAGATGTGGCGGATCTGGGTGGAACCCTGATCGCCTACATGGCTTGGAAGAAGGCCACGGAAGCTCAGCGACTGATGCCGGTCGATGGCTTCACTCCGGATCAGCGGTTCTTTATCGGGTTTGCACAGTGGGCTTGTGAGAATACTCGTGAGGCCAACAGCCGCATGCAGGCCACGGTTGATCCTCACTCTCCAGGCTTTGCCCGGATCAATGGGATCGTCACAAACCTGCCGGAGTTCGCAACCGCTTTCGGGTGCAAGGTCGGCCAGCCTATGGTGAAGGCGAAGGCTTGTAAAGTCTGGTAATCTCGCGCGAGCAGCTATGACCCGATACGGCACTCAAAGGACGACAGTTTCGGCGCTCTTGGGACGCGCCGTCTTCGATTCGCAAGGCTCTCTCCTCGGCCGCGTGCGAGAGGTTGCAGTTCTGGCGGGCGATCCATCGTCCGGTGTTCTAGGGCTGGTTCTGAAGCCTTCTGGAGCTCGCAACGGGATGTCCGGTGAGATGGCAGCAATTGCAGAGCTGGAACGATCGTCAGATGGTCTTCGACTCTTGACCAGCGCGAAGCTGCTTGCTCTTCCTCAGGATCAGGAGCTTCTGCTGCTGGAACGAGACCTGCTGGACCAGCAGATTATCGATGTCCATGGCCGCAAGGTCGTGCGGGTGAATGACGTAAATCTCGAGTGGGAAGAGTTACCCGATTCGAAACTGGCATTGAGGATCCTCGAAGTGGAGGTAGGGCTCCGCGGAGCTGTACGCCGCCTGCTCAAAGGACTGCCTCCGGGGAGCATAGAACAGATCGTCAGCCGGTTCAAACCGAGCGTAATTCCGTGGGAGTTCGTCGATCTCATCGACCCATCCAGGCGCGTTCGCCTGAAGGTGGATCAGGATCGTCTTTCGCAGATGCACCCGTCCGATATTGCCGATATTTTGGAAGAGCTTGCTCCTCCAGAGCGTCAGGCTCTATTTGAAAGTCTGAATGAGGAGATTGCAGCCGAAACGCTCGAAGAGGTAGACCCGCGTCTGCAGAAGTCGCTCGTCCAGGCTCTGGACTCTGAGCATGTCGCCGGCATTGTAGAAGAGATGGATCCGGGAGCGGCGGCAGACCTTCTGGCAGAACTTTCCGATGAAAAGTCTGAGGCCATTCTCGAAGAGATGGATCCGGAAGGGCGTCAGGAGGTGGAAGAACTGCTGGAGTTTTCGCAGGACTCTGCCGCCGGCCGCATGACGACGGAGTACATTGCACTTCCAGAGACGGCAAAGGTCACCGATGTTCATGCGGCATTACAGGATTTCGAGGGAGACATCGAGCTGATTACCGATATCTATCTGCTCGATGAACAGGAGCAGATTCGGGCTATTGTGCCGATTGTCCGGATCCTACTGGCAACTCCGGAAGAATTGCTAGCCGAACTCCCACTCGGGCATCTTGTTACGTGCCATGTGAATGCAAACGGGCGAAAGGTTGCGGAGCTGTTTGATAAATATAACCTTCGCTCTCTACCCGTCGTTGACGAAGAGCATAAGCTGGTCGGAGTCGTGCACGCAGAACAAGTGATTGCGCTGTTAAGGGAACAGTAAAGACGGCGAAGCAGCGGATGCCCGATAATTAATGGGAATGAAGATTCTCTATGTTGCGAGCCTTTCGCCGAACGACTCCGCACTGTATCGCCAATGGGCCTTGGAACGGTTGGGCCATCAGGTTATTGCTCTAGACACGATTCGTTATGCTTCCAGGAATTCCATGGTGCGCCGATTGGTTTTTCGGTTAGCCGTGGGACCTCATGTCGAGCGATTTAATCGGGACATCCTTCATCTGGCGAAGACAGAGAAGCCGGACCTGTTGTGGGCCGACAAGCTTCTGTGGATGCAGCCGCGGACACTCGATCGTCTTCGCTCCATGGGCATCACGACCGTCAGCTACATGATCGACAATCCGTTTGGTCCACGTCGCGATCCTGGCTGGCGGCTCTACATGAAGGACATTCCTCACTATGATCTTCATGTAGTCCAGCGCGACAAGAACATCGAGGACTACCGTTCGCGCGGTGCTCGCGATGTCATCAAGATTCAGACAGCGTATGAGCCGACCATTCATTTTCCTCCTTTGAAGGACTGGTCCGATAAAAACCGCAACCGTGATGTTTCGTTTATCGGAACTCCGTACGACGATCGCAATGCAACCCTTACGCGACTCTCCGATGAGTTCAATGTGGCGGTCTCAGGCTCGCAACGCTCGTGGCAGCGCGCTCTCGCGCCGGAAGCCTTCTCGCGACTTTATCGTGAAGGGGAACTCTATCGCGAGCAGTATCGAGAGGCTATCTGGCGATCGAAGATCAATCTGAGTTTCATTACGCACTCCAACCAGGATGAGTTTGTCCATAAGAGCTTCGAGATTGCGGGATGCGGCGGATTTCTTTTAGCGGAACGTTCCCAGGGGCACATGGACCGGTTTGTCGAAGATGAAGAGGCGGTCTTCTTCACCGGTTATGAAGAGCTCGTACACAAAATTCGTCGCTATCTTCCCGACGAAGCCGCACGCACAAAAATTGCAGCGGCCGGCTACAGGCGTGCAGAACGGGATGGCTATCACAACGATCGTCAGGTCGAGAAGATTATTGAGCGCGCGGAATCGATTATTCGGAGTGAGAACAGGAGCGGCAGCCCTACTCGCTGACTTTGACCAATCGGATTGCCGTGAGGTTTCTTACCCACCGCTGCGGTTTTTTGTCGGCGCTGGTTACGAGCTTTAGCTGTCCGTCATCGCCCAGCGGTGCTCCATCCATACTGGTGGCGACAATCACATCGGCCTCGTGCTCCGATCCTTCAATCTCCGTCGTGGAGTAAAGAACCCAGTATTTATCGGTTCCTTCGGCCGCGATGTAACTGCGCAACATGGCGCGATGCGAGGATGGTCCTACAGCGAAGCCGTACTTCGCCAGCAGATCACTCAGCAGAACTCCTGTGTAGGTTTCGTCTTTTTTGGTGTGTTCGTTGTGAACCTTCACAGACTTCTGCGGCATGGCTGCCAGCTCTTGCAAAGTGACGGTCGAGGTCTTGCCGTCCACCGAGATTTGTAGCTCGGTAGATGGGGCGGCCTTTGCATGCGAATGCTCCTGCATTGACTGGCCGTGCAGAGAGCAAACGCCGGTGGAGATGGCAAGGGCAAGCAAGACAGCTCGTTGGATGGACATGGCGCTATCGTAATCGCCAAAGCAGGCGCCGCCAATAGGGAAGCAGTCTGGTAGCAGAAGGAGCGGCAGCTCCTTTATTGGTCTTCGCAGGCTCTCCAGCTACAGGCTATACTTGCTGTATGTCCATCGTTCGCAATGCAGCCGCCATCGTCAAGGGAATGAGCGTTACGCTGAAGGAGGCATTTCAGCCTACCGAGGTGGAGAACTATCCTGACGGTAAGGGTCCCATGCGCGGCGCAAAGTTCCAGGAGCGCTTCAGGGGAAAGCATCAGCTGCAGCGCGACGAAAATGGTCTGGAGAAGTGCGTCGCCTGTTTTCTTTGCGCGGCCGCCTGTCCTTCCAACTGCATCTACATCGAGGCAGCAGAAAATACGGCGGAGAATCGCATCTCAAGCGCTGAGCGTTACGCCAAGGTCTATAACATCGATTACAACCGCTGTATCTTCTGCGGATACTGTGTCGAGGCCTGCCCTACCGACGCAATTACTCACGGACACGGCTTCGAATTGGCGTCCCTGAATGCGACAACCCTTGTGATGCGCAAGGAGGATTTGCTGGTTCCAACTCCTGCCATTCCCGATGTTGTGCTCTCCGACAAAGATAAGGCCGAAGTTCTGGCGTAAAAGCCGAAAATGCTCAGAAAGATGCATTTCCAGTGATCTCACTCGAGGTTGCTTATCGAGTAAAATAGTAGGTGCATCAATTTCACAATAATTGCTGACCTACCCTCTCTGTCCGCAGCTCGAACGTGGCGAAGTGTCTGAGATGTAGCCATCAGTTCGGTGAGCCGCTATGGATTCTTCACAAGTAAAACCATCTATTCTTCACGTCTGTTCTCGCGAGATGCTGCGTCCCTTGCGCGATCAGGTCCTTCGCGTCTCTGGATTCGAGGTCGACTCCGCGCTGAGCACCGATGGGGCGCTGGAGATGTTCTGGGGCAAGCACTACGACCTGGTGCTGGTGGATGTTGAGGGGGAATCGCGTGTGCCTCACGCGGAAGATCTTTGTTCCCAGATCAAGACCGCACAACCGGAGCAAAGGGTCGCTTTTGTCTGCAACTGGCGGGTCGCCCTCCTTACCGATTGTCCGGATGAAATTCTGCGCACAGAGTTTGACCCTGCAGCGTTTGTAAGCGGAGTACGCGACATTTTGCGGGAAGAGAAGTAACGGTTCTACCAGTTGCGGCTGGACCGCAGCTGTGTTACAAAAAGAGTGTTCAGTCTGTTTCCGGAGATTCCGGCCCCAGACGCGAATTTCATGAAGAGTGGTTGAGGGACGAGCCCTTTGACGCCACGACAACCGGCCTGAAACCATTATTTCGGGCGACCGGTGTCAACTCTCTCCTGGAAACGGGGAACATGAGATTCGGGGCGAAACCTGAAAAGTAGCCCCGCGATTTTCAATCCGCCCGCTTGCATGTGCTTTCAAGCATATGCAGGATTTCATGAGAGACGTCGAAGAACTTTTACCCTCATCCATTCGGAAAGAGCGTAATGAGCTATTCCTGTTCGTCGACGGCCTATGAGTTGAAGTGCAATGAGTGCGGCAAGCGATTCGGCAATCAGCCGCTGTCCGCCTGCCCCGACTGTCTTGCTCCTCTGGAAGTGACCTACGATCTTGATTCGGCGCGTGGGGTATTCACGCGGGAGGCGATTGCGCAGGGGCCAGCCAATATCTGGCGCTATGCCACTCTGCTGCCATTGCCGAAGGGGTTTCAGCCCGATCTTCCTGTCGGCTTCACTCCACTGGTTCGAGCGAAAAATCTGGGCCGCCGTATCGGCGCGAACAATCTCTACGTCAAGAATGATGCTGTCTGTTTCCCGACCCTGAGCTTTAAGGACCGGGTTGTCTCTGTAGCGCTGGCCAACGCGCAAGGCTTCGGGTTTGAGACGGTGGGATGCTCTTCTACAGGAAATCTCGCTAACTCTGTGGCTGCCCAGGCAGTGCGGCTTGGTCTGAAGGCCTGTGTGCTTGTTCCTGCTGACCTTGAGCCGGCCAAGATTCTTAACACGCAGGTCTATGGTGCTCGCCTGGTTCGCATCGATGGCAACTACGACCATGTCAACCGCCTGTGCACGCTGATCGCGGACGAATACAACTGGGGCTTCGTGAATGTAAATCTTCGGCCCTATTACGCTGAGGGGTCGAAGAGCGTGGGCTACGAGATCGCTGAGCAGCTGGGATGGCGTCTTCCAGATAACGTTGTCGTTCCAATGGCCGGGGGCTCTCTCATTCGCAAGATTCGCAAGGCATTCCAGGAGCTGATCTATCTCGGCCTGGTAGAAGAGAAGCCGGTTCGGTTCTTCGGCGCGCAGGCTACGGGCTGCTCGCCCATCTCACACGCAGTCAAGCAGGGCTGGGACTATATCGAGCCCCAGAAGCCGAACACGATTGCTCGATCGCTCGCTATTGGAAACCCTGCTGATGGCCCGGCCGCAGCCAAGATGATTCGGGAGAGCGGGGGATGGGCTGAAGATGTCTCGGACGTTGAGATCGTATCCGGAATTCAGGAACTCGCCGAGACCGAGGGCATCTTTACGGAGACCGCTGGAGGCGTTACGACGGCTGTAACGGCGCGCTTATATGCGCACGGCAGAATCTCTCCCGACGAGATTACGGTAAGCTGCATCACCGGGAATGGGCTGAAGACCACAGATGCCCTTACAGGTCACTATCAGCAGGAACGCGCTGTCCGTCCGCGTCTGGCTGATTTCGACGCTTATCTTCGCGAGTTGGACGGCATCGAAGAGCCCGTATTGGCAACAGCAGGAGGAAAGTGATTTATGGCAGTCAAGGTAACGCTCCCCACCGCATTCACCCGTCATACGGACGGTCGCAAGCAGTTCGATTCCACGGCTGAGAATCTCTCGGCGCTGCTGTCTGATATTGATCAGACCTTCCCGGCTCTTGCCACCCAGATCAAGGATGACGACGGCAAGCTGCGTCGTTTCATCAATATCTATGTCAACGACGAAGATATTCGCTTTCTCGGGGGAGAGACTTATGCTTTCCAAGACGGCGACGAGATCATGTTGATCCCCTCCATCGCAGGCGGTTGCTAAGCAGACCTAGATCAGAGACAAAACAAAGAGGGAGACACATTATGTGTCTCCCTCTTTGTTTTGTCTGATTTCCGACAGAAAAAGGGGCCACCAAGAAGCATGCGAAGTTCGAGAGTCGTTTGGCACCTCGACCGGGAGCAACGCTTCTCACTGGATAGGTCTCTTATGTTGTAGATGTAAAGCAACTTCTTGTTACAAGAAAGAAGGCACCTGCAATGTTCCTCGCCTTAGCTGTAATCCTGTTTATTGTCTGGATCGCGAGTTTCCTCGTCTTCAAGACCGCTGGAATTTTGATCCACCTTCTCTTACTGTTTGCAATCCTGTCGATCATCATGCACTTCATTAGTGGAAAGCGCGCAGCCTGATTCACATGAAGAAAGCCGGGCCTTGAGGCCCGGCTTCAGATTACTTCCTGCTGTTGATTACTGCCGTGCCACTGGCTGCTGAATCTCCATGTTGCCCTGGATCACGGTAGCAAGCGCCTCAGGCTTCTCCTCTTTCAGTTCAGGCAGCTTGCCCTCAAGAGCGATCTGCAGCACCTGATCCATGTCTTCCACGAAGTGAAGCTTCATCGAGGACTTCAGCAGCTCTGGTAGCTCGGGAAGATCTCTCTTATTCTCGTCTGGAAGAATCGCCTCAAAGATCCCCGCGCGATGCGCGGCCAGCAGTTTCTCTTTCAGGCCTCCGATGGGGAGCACCTTCCCGCGAAGCGTAATCTCGCCGGTCATCGCGATGTCGCGACGAACTTTGATTCCAGTCAACGCGCTCGCCAATCCCGTTGCCAGGGTAATTCCTGCCGAGGGGCCGTCCTTGGGGATCGCACCTTCCGGTACATGGACATGGATGTCTACATTCCGGTAGAAGTCCTTGCTTAGGCCAAGCTGGTGCGAGCGCGAACGGATGTAGCTCAGGGCAGCCTGGGCTGACTCCTGCATCACGTCGCCTAACTGACCGGTCGTGGTGAGCTTTCCTTTGCCGTCGAGAACCTGAACCTCGGTCTGCAGGATCGTTCCGCCTACCTCCGTCCAGGCGAGGCCGGTTACGAGGCCGATCTCACTCTTCTCATGAACCTGGGAATCGCGGAACTTCGCCACGCCCAGCAGCTCAGCAAGATTTTCTGCAGTGACGACCTCTTCATGCGAGGGGCCGTTCTTGACAACCCGTCGAGCCACCTTGCGGCAGACATTCCCAATCTCCCGCTCGAGGTTTCGTACGCCAGCCTCGCGCGTATAAGCGCGAATCATATGCCGGAGCGCACCATCTTCAAACGCGATCTGCTTCTCTGTGAGTCCCGTCGCCTCCCGCTGCTTCTTCACAAGGTATTGTTTGGCAATCTCCAGCTTCTCAAGCTCGGTATAACCGTGCAGTCGCAGGATCTCCATGCGGTCCTGAAGAGGGCCGGGAATCGTGTGCAGCACATTCGCCGTAGCGACAAAAAGAACCTGCGAGAGGTCATACTCCACATCGAGATAGTGGTCCTGAAAGGAGGTGTTCTGTTCAGGGTCCAGGACCTCAAGCAGGGCACTCGCTGGATCGCCGCGGAAGTCCGAAGCCATCTTGTCGATCTCGTCCAACATGAACACAGGATTCTTCGTCCCGGCTTTCTTCATGGACTGAATAATCTGGCCGGGAAGGGCACCGATATAGGTGCGGCGGTGTCCTCGGATCTCAGCCTCGTCACGAACGCCACCCAGTGACATGCGGACGAATTTACGCCCCGTAGCTTTGGCGATCGACATCCCAAGTGAGGTTTTGCCGACGCCTGGAGGTCCGACGAAGCAGAGAATCGATCCCTTAGGGTTCTTCACCAACTGGCGTACTGCCAGGAACTCAAGGATGCGTTCCTTAATCTTTTCAAGACCGTAGTGGTCTTCATTCAGGATTGTCTCCGCGTGGTCAATGGAGCGGATCTCCTTGGAGCGCTTCTTCCACGGCACGGCCAGTAGCCAATCCAGATAATTCCGCGAGACCGTCGACTCAGCTGACATCGGTGGCATCGCTTCAAGCTTCTTGAGCTCCTGAAGCGACTTTTCCTGAACGTCCTTGGGCATTCCAGCGGCTTCGATCTTCTTTCTCAGATCATCGAACTCCGACTTCTCCCCGCGCCCCAGTTCCTTCTGAATCGCCTTGATCTTCTCGTTGAGGTAGTACTCTTTCTGGGCCTTCTCCATCTGTCGCTTTACACGCGACTGGATGGTGCGGTCCATATTCAGCTTTTCAATCGCAAGATCGAGGACATCGCCAACCCGAGTCAATCTCTGCTCCGGGTCGAAGACCTCAAGGAGCTGCTGCTTCTCTTCAATCGGAAGCTGAAGATTCGCCGCAATCGTATCGGCAAGCTTTGCCGGTTCATCCGGCCGTACGCTCGCCGCCATCGTCTCGTAGTTCAACGATTGCTGCAGCTTCACGTACTGCTCAAACAGAGAGTGCACACGCTGCATCTGCTGCTCGACCTGGGGAGTCATCTCCAGTTGCGTGCGTCCGGTACGAACTGTCGCTACAAAGAAACCGTCCGAATCATTCACCTCGATCGAACGTGCACGTTCGACGCCTTCCACCAGCACCTTGATATTGCCGTCCGGCATCTTGACGCTCTGCACGATATTGCCAATCGTTCCGGTGGAAAAAATATCTTCCGCGGTAGGTTCGTCAACAGAGGCATCGTGCTGGGTTGCGAGAAAGATCTTTCGATCGCCGGAGAGTGCCTCTTCGAGAGCTCGTACGCTGGACTCGCGGCCGACGACGAAGGGCGTCATCATGTGAGGGAAGATGACCATGTCACGGATCGGCATCATCGGAAGTTTCTGAGTGCCGCCGCTTAACGTTTCTTTAGGTGAGTTGCTCATAGTTCTCCCCGATTAGACGCTTGAAAGAAGGCAAGGATGCACCTCCGAATTAAGCTTCAGGTGATTGTAATGCTTGCAATGGGATCATTTGATAGCGAAAAGTGGCAGAAAGGTCTGATGTCGTTCCTGACATTAGCGCGAACGAAAACCCCGTGCGGATTCTCGAAAAGAAGAGACGCATCTTGGCGCATCTTCACCAGAAGATTACTAGCCGAGCAGCGATCAGCCGGCTTTCTCAAGCAACATTGGAACCGTAAGGTCACGATTCTTTACCATCGCTTCAGTGATAGCAATCTCCTTGACCTTCTTATTTCCGGGAATGTGATACATCAGATCGAGCATCAGCTCTTCAATGATCATGCGCAGACCGCGAGCACCCACCTTACGCATCAGCGCCTCGCGCGCGATGGCTCTTGCGGCGTCGTCGGTAAAGGTAACCTTTACTCCCTCAAAGTCGAACAGCTTGGCGTATTGCTTGAGGATAGCGTTGCGCGGCTTGGTGAGGATCTCGATCAGGGCAGCCTCGTCCAACTCGTCCAGAATTCCCATAACCGGAAGACGTCCTACAAACTCCGGAATCAGGCCATACTTCAGCAGGTCTTGCGGTTCTGCCTGTCGAAGGAGTTCGGAGTCGCGTTGCGCCCGAATCGGAGTCACATCCCCGTCTGGCACCTCTGTCTCAGTACCGGCGCGGAAACCTAACGCCTTTTTACCTACGCGGCGTCCAATGACCTTCTCAAGACCAACGAAAGCCCCGCCGCAGATGAACAGGATGTTCGTGGTGTCGACAGCCGTGAACTCCTGATGTGGATGCTTGCGGCCTCCCTGCGGTGGAACGTTGGCGACTGTGCCTTCCAGAATCTTCAATAGAGCCTGCTGTACGCCCTCGCCCGAGACATCGCGGGTAATGGAGGGGTTCTCGTCCTTGCGGCCGATCTTGTCGATCTCGTCGATGTAGATAATTCCGCTCTGAGCGCGCGCTACATCTCCGTCTGCCGCCTGCAGCAGTTTCAGAATGATATTTTCGACGTCCTCACCCACATACCCGGCCTCGGTCAGCGTAGTCGCATCCACGATTGCGAACGGGACATCCAACATCTTTGCCAGGGTATGTGCCAGCAGGGTCTTTCCCGATCCAGTCGGGCCAACCAGAAGAATGTTGGACTTCGCCAGCTCAACATCGTTGCCGCGGGTCTTATTCATCTGGATCCGCTTGTAGTGGTTGTATACCGCCACGGCGAGCTTCTTCTTGGTGGTGTCCTGGCCAATGACGTACTCATCCAGGAAGGCCTTAACCTCTTGCGGTTTAGGAAGATGCGCCGGAGCAGCGCCAGGTTGTGCTTCGGTACGGTCGTCCTCGAGAATCGAGTTGCAGACCGCTACGCACTCGTCGCAGATGTAAGCTCGCGGGTAGTCGGATGGTGACGAGATCAGCTTAGCCACGGCATCCTGCGATTTATGGCAAAACGAGCAGCGAAGCGATTCCTCTGAGCCCCGGGATGTTTTCATAAATGCGACGACTCCTGACGAAGCAGGTGGAAACAACCCTGCTGTAACAATTTTACACCCGTTTTGTCCGCTAAGCGGCCGTAGGGGAGTATCTGCCTATGACCATCGATACAGTAAGGCCTGGGTTTTTACCCCAGGCCTGTTGAAATCCGGTTCCCAATTAGCTGCGTGGTCGGTCGATGATGTCATCGATGATGCCGTACTCTTTGGCCTGCGGAGCCGTCATAATGAAGTCGCGCTCTACGTCGCGCTCAATCCTCTCAAGCGTCTGGCCCGTACTGGCGCTCATCAACTTATTGGTGATCTCGCGGATTCGCAGGATTTCTCTGGCGTGGATGTCGATATCGGTTGCCTGTCCGCTCAATCCACCCATCGACGGCTGGTGGATCAGGATGCGCGAATTGGGAAGGGCAAAGCGCTTGCCCTTCTTGCCCGCCATCAGCAGAAATGCACCCATCGAAGCGGCCTGACCGATGCAAAAAGTTACAACATCGTTTTTGATGTACTGCATGGTGTCATAGATCGCCAGGCCAGCCGTAATCGATCCACCTGGCGAGTTGATGTAAAGCTGAATGTCCTTCTCCGGATCCTCGCCGCTCAGAAACAGCATCTGCGCAATGATCACATTGGCGATGTTGTCATCGATCGGAGTTCCCAGGAAGATGATGTTGTCACGCAGCAGACGACTGTAGATGTCGTAGGCACGTTCGCCCCGGCTCGTCTGCTCGATCACCATCGGTACAAGTCCCATAACGCTCTCTTTCTGTT
>Ga0268266_10004482_pt1 | contig 13352 bp, 9 predicted proteins | sample KBSS13metaG_FD_190356 | JGI IMG/M metagenome (GOLD analysis project Ga0268266, IMG submission 190356) | Switchgrass rhizosphere microbial communities from Kellogg Biological Station, Michigan, USA - KBS S1-3 metaG (SPAdes) (version 2) | ecosystem: Host-associated > Plants > Roots > Rhizosphere >...
GCTTACATGGCTTTGATTACGCGCATAGTATTCACATTCTTTATGGATTATCCAATGGGGCAAGGGATTTACCTTGGCTTGTTGGTTGAGTTCTCAGGTATTTTCTTAAACCTTGCCTTGTTTATTTGGGCAGGTATGCTTTTAACTCAAACACGTGTTATGGACTTGTTCCTTAATGTGCTTCGCCCATGGAACTTGGCACCAGAAACCTTAACATGGTTAATTCTAATTGCGGCTGCGGTACCGACAGCTTATACAGGCGCGTCAGGTATTTTCGTTATTGCGGCAGGTGCAATTATTTATAAAGAAGTTTGGAATGCGGGTGCTCGCCGTCAATATGCATTGGCTGTATCTGCAATGTCAGGTTCTTTAGGTGTGGTAGTACGCCCATGTCTACTGGTTGTTTTAATTGCAATGCTGGACAGTCGTCATGTAACGTCCGATGAGTTGTTTGGCCATGGTGTCTATGTATTTTGGTTAACAGCATTTATTTTCTTGGGTGTTTCATTACTCTTGGCTGAAGAAAAGTTCCGTGTAAATTCGCCAAAAGTTGCGATTCCAGGCATGATGCGCGCCTTTGTACCTGTAATTCCATACATCCTGATCACTGCTGTTGTTCTTGCTATTTATAAATATGCGTTAGACACAGGAATGAATGAATTTACTGCACCAGTAATTTTGCCATTAGTTCTGATCGCAATGATTTTGTATGACAAATTGGTCGCTACAAAAGAAACTCCTGCGATCAATATTCATGAGGCGATTGTTCGCGAACACGAACAGAAATCACCATTCCTTCGTGCACATGATCCGCATAGTTCTCAATTCCGTCTTGGTTTTGGTGGAGCGCTTCGTTTTGCAACTTCAGAAACTGTAGGCCATATTGGTGCACTAATTATTCTGATGGCATTGTCTGCAAGTGTTGGTGGTTTAATTGAACGTTCTGAAGTGGTTGAATTATTGCCGACTCATTTAGGCAGTATCTATATATCACTGGCATGTATTGCACTGTTACTTGCTATTATTGGTATGTGTACAGATCCATTTGGTGCTGTAATTTTAGTTGCTGCAACCATTGCGCCTGTAGCATACGAAAATGGCATCCATCCAATTCACTTCTGGATGATTGTGTTGGTTGCATTCGAATTTGGTTATGTAACTCCACCAGTTGCCTTGAACCATCTACTCACGCGGTTGTCCGTCGGAGATGATGAAGTGAACGCTGCCGATGCTGAAGCGAAAGAGAAATATACAAGCTTCTACTTCCGTTATGAGCGCTGGTTGCTACCAATTATTGTCTTGTTCTCATCACTAGTATTGGTTACTTATGTGCCATATGTATTTAAGTTATTCGGTTGGTATCATTAACTTAAATTAAAGTATCAGTTATATAAAAAGCCTTCCTAAATGGAGGGCTTTTTTATTAAGAAGATTCAATAAATTTAGGAAAAACAATGGCTGGAGTTATGAATTAAAATAAAAAAAGCTAAAGTTATCTATCTTTAGCTTTTTTATTTCCCATTGAAAAACTATTGCTGTTTGAGCTGAGCTTCAAGCAATTTAACTTGTTCTTCTTTGAGTTTAGTTAATTGATCAGCATCAGCATGCTGTGCTTTTAAAGTTGCTTCCTGATCTTTTAGCTGGCGATGAATGTCATCGAGTTTAGACACTTCTTCTTTTGCTAAAGACTCTTGAGCTGGTACAGGCTGTTTGAGTACATCTTCATTCACAAGCTGTTGTGAACTTGCAGCTTCTGCTACAGGTTCTGAACTTGATGATGGATCCGTGGTTTTAGCAGGAGCGGGTGTCGAAACAGGTTGAGGATCAACCATTGGTGCGGATGACTCGGTTTTTTTGAAAAACCATTGTGCAGCTAAAAAAAGCACTACAAGAATGCTTAAGCCCCCAATTAAAATCCACAATAGTTTTGAGTTTTGTTTTCTTTGTAGTGGCATCTCTAAGACCTTTAGTCAGGACGACGAGGCTTGAACTGTATTACTCCAACTTCATCAGGTACAGCGGGTGCTTCAGGCTCATCAATATGAGTCGGACGATTTTCACTATAACCGCATTCGATACATTCAATCCATTCGTCTTCAGCGGTGGTTAGCATGACAATCCGATCTGTTGCTTCACATTTTGGACATTTAGCCCCAGCAATGAAACGTTTTTTCATCTTTATCACCCTAACCACACGATCAATTTAGGCCCATAGTTTAAGCGGTTTTACTGTCATTCGTCCAACCTTGATGACGTAACAGTGCATCAATTTTAGGTTCACGGCCACGGAAACTCACAAATGCTTCAAGTGCAGTATCTTTACCACCCACTGCTAAAATTGCCTGACGGAATTCTTTGCCAGTTTGAGTGTTGAAAATACCTTCGTGTTCAAAACGATCAAATGCATCACTCGCTAAAACTTCTGCCCATTTGTAAGAGTAATAACCTGCCGCATAACCACCAGCAAAAATATGACTGAAGCTATGCTGGAAGCGGTTGTAGTCCACAGCTGGAACAACTGCGTACTGCTTACGAATATCATCTAAGGTCTGCTGAATTTGCTCACTATTTAAAGCAGGTGTTTTAGTGTGAATAGTCAAATCAAACAATGCAAATTCAAGCTGACGTAAAGTTTGCATACCAGACTGGAAGAATCGCGCATTTAATAAAGCATCGAGTAATTCTTGTGGCAAAGTTTGTTTGCTATCGATGTGTTCACTTAATACATCTAGGCTTTCTTTATCCCATGACCAGAATTCCATGAACTGGCTTGGTAGCTCTACTGCATCCCAAGCAACACCATGAGTTCCTGCAACTGAAATATTATCTACTTCGGTTAGCATGTGATGTAAACCATGTCCAAACTCATGGAATAAGGTGATTACTTCATCATGGGTGAGTAAAGCAGGCTGATCACCTACTGGAGGCGTGAAGTTACACACCATGTAGCAAATTGGTTTTTGTAAACCATGAACAGTTTGCATGCGTGAGCGGAAACCATTCATCCACGCACCGCCACGTTTACCGGTACGTGCATAGATGTCAAAGAAGAAGCCACCAATAACTTGGCCTTGATCTTCTAATTCAAAATAACGTGCATCTGGATGCCAGACTGGTGCTTGTCTTTCGATGATGCTAATACCATATAAGCGCTGCACGATCTGGAATAAACCCTGAATGACTTTAGGTGCAGGAAAGTACGGTTTTAATGCTTCTTGCGATAAGTTGAATTGTTGCTGTTTGAGCTTTTCAGAATAGTAGGTACTATCCCAAGGTTTAAGTTCGTCAACACCATCTTGCTTGGCAATCTCTTGAAGTTCAGCAATTTCTTGAAGAGCAGGGGCACGAGCATGCTCAGCGAGATCAACTAAAAAGTCATGTACCGTTTTTACATCTGGTGCCATTTTGCTTGCAAGAGAATATTCAGCATAATTGTTGAAACCAAGTAGCTTCGCCATTTCTTGACGAAGACTTAAAATTTCTTCCATAATTTTGCTGTTATCAAACTCAGTTTGTTCAGACTGATCAGATGCACGAGTAACATAGGCTCTGTAAAGCTCTTCACGCAAAGCACGGTCATCTGCATACGTCATGATTGCAAAATAAGCTGGGAAATCTAGAGTTGCTACAGCTTGATCGAGTTCACGTTGTTTACCGTATTGTTTTAATAACTCAACATTACTTTCTGGAAGACCTTTTAGCTCAGTTTCTGTAAGCGGTTTAAAGTATGCTTGTGTTGCATCAAGTACATGGTTAGAAAAATCAGAAGAAAGCTGTGAAAGGCGAGCAGAAATATCTGCATAGCGTTTTTTCTCCTCACCCTCTAAAGCCACACCAGAAAGTTTAAAATCACGTAAAGCGAGTCGAATAGCACTTTGTTGGGCTGCACTAAGAGAGGTATAACCCTGACCATCATGGATATGCTGATAAGTGTGATAGAGCGCCGTGTGTTGACCAAGTTGAGTGTAATATTCACTCAAAGCTGGCAATAACGATTGATAGACTTCTCTGGTTTCAGCATTGTTCATTACCGCATTTAAATGTGATAAAACACCCCATGATTCACTGAGGTTATTTTCAAGTGTATCGACTTGTTCAAGTACGGCAAGTTGTTGAGCGGTATCGGTAGGTACAGCGGTAAGTGTATTTAAAAATTCTTGGCCTGCTTGAATCGCTTGTTGGATGTCTTGTTTTAAATTTTCTAATTTAATTTCATCAAAACGCGGGGTTGGTAAGGTCGCTTGCTGTAAAGTCATTGCTGTTAGCCACATTATTTTTTAAACATGTTATTAGATGTAGGTCCTCTTAAGTCAGAAATCAAGTTTAATGTGCAAAATAAGCTTTCTAAGAAGAAATAAGTCCCAAATAGGGACTTATTTCTAGGCTGGCAACATCTATTGTTTAATTATTCAGCCTTTGATTTTGCATTGGCCTTTTTCTTTTTAGGCTTAGACTTTTTCTTTACTTTTTCTGGTTTACTTTCGGCTTTTGCAGAAGGTTTTTTACCAGACTTTTTAGTATAAGAACTCGCCTTGGCTTTTTCTTTCTTTTTCTGAACAGGTCTTTCACCATCACTACTTGTTGGTTTACTGAAAACTTCTTCAGTTGCCTGTGAAGAGGTTTTAGTTGTGCGTGGAGCTCGGCTACGAACGACTCTTCCTGCATGTGTGACTTGCTGAAGAAGCTGGAAGTCAATTTTACGTTCTTCAAGATTTACGCCAGCAACCTGAATTTTAACTTCATCGCCTAAACCAAAGACTTGACCACGATTTTGACCTACCAGATTTTGGCTCGCTTGGTCATAAATAAAGAAGTCATCGCCGAGTTGGCTAATATGAATCATGCCATCGACATATAGATCTTTAAGTGTAATGAATAAACCAAATTCGGTTACTGCACTTACGATACCAATAAACTCGTCACCCAAATGCTGTTGCATATAGTGACACTTCAACCAAGTTGTTACGCTACGAGAAGCTTCATCTGCACGGCGTTCAGTTTGAGAAAAATGTTCACCAGCATCATCAAGCGCGGCACCAGAGAGAGGGTAAGGCTTTTGTTTCAAGTGTGCTTTAATAGCACGGTGCAACAATAAATCTGGATAACGACGAATTGGCGAAGTGAAATGAGTGTAGGCTTCATAAGCCAAACCATAGTGTCCCGCATTTTTTGCGCCATAATAAGCTTGCATCATTGAGCGTAATAAAACAGCATGAATACTTGGTGCATCAATACGGTCTTTGGTCGCTTCAATAACTTTTTGATAGTCTGCCTGAGTTGGTTGATCAGGGAAGGGTAGACCAAGCAATTTCACAAAGTCTTTTACTTTTTGAATACGTGAAAACTCTGGAGCTTCATGCACACGATATAACATTGGAACATCATGTTCTAATGCATATTCAGCTGCAGCAACGTTAGCAAGCAACATACATTCTTCAATGAGCTTATGTGCTTCATTGCGTGTACGTGGCAAAATTTCTTTAATCCCGCCCAGCTCATCAAAAGTCATGTACGTTTCAATGGTTTCAAATTCCATTGCATGGCGGTCAGCACGCAAGTTTTTCAAAATTTGATAAAGCTGGAAAAGTGTATTTAAAGATTTATGAACATCACGATCTTTTGGAATCGCATCTGTTGCACCTTCAAAGTATTGCGCTACCTGTGTATAGGTCAAACGTGCTTTTGAGTGCATAACCGACGGATAAAAATCGTAACCGGTTACACGGCCTGAACGAGAGAGCTTAAGGTCACAGACCATACATAAGCGGTCTACATGAGGGTTCAGAGAACACAAGCCGTTTGACAGAGCCTCTGGTAGCATTGGTAATACAAAGTGTGGGAAATATACCGAAGTGCCTCGTTCCTCTGCTTCTTCGTTGAGGGCTGAGTCTAAGCGTACATAATGGCTTACATCAGCAATTGCGACGACAACGCGGTAACCACCACCCGGACGTTTTTCTGCATAAACTGCATCGTCAAAATCGCGTGCATCTTCACCATCAATCGTAACTAATGCTAAATCTCTTAAATCAATACGACCTTCACGGTCTTGAGCAGATGGCTCTTTAAAACTTTCTGCTTCTTTTAATACCTGATCTGGAAATTCATATGGCAAACCAAATTCAAGAATGGTTTGTGGAATGATAATTTCTGTATCAGCTTTGTCTGCCATAGACTGAATAATATGTGCTGTTGAAAACTCTTCACGGGTCGGATAGCTATCAATTGCAACACGTAGCATATCGCCAACATTCGCCCCAGCATGTTTTACGAGTTCTTTTTCTAAAGGAATAGGCTGATGCTGATTGGGATTGTTGGGTTGAATAAAATATTCACCCTCATGAACTGACAATTTACCAATTAATTGTTTAACACGATGCTGTAAAACTTCTGTGATAAAACCCCAAGGTTTACCTTTACGGTCTACTGAAGTCTGGCGCACTCTAACTCGGTCACCATTAAATACTAAACGTAATTCACGTTCAGGAAGTAAAAGATCAGTTTGACCATCAATATGTGCTGTACCTAAACCTTTACTATTAATATAAACAGTTGCTTCATATGTTGGTTGATCTGCCACCAACTGAAATTTAAAACCGTCTTTCATGATTTGACCATCACGAACCATAGCACTTAAACGATGACTTAACGCTTCGATACTTTTTTGGTCATGAATATTAAAATGATCGACAAGCTCTGCATGAGATTGTGGTGTTTGCAACTGTTCCAACGTATCTAAAATCAGAGTACGGCTTGGAATAGGATTGTCATAACGTTCAGCTTCAGCTTTCGCTTCAGGGTCAGCCCAGTTTTTTGTCATGTCGTTTTGTTTCACGCTTGGCAGATAAGTTTAGCATAAGCCATGCAGACCCGAACTGCACGTTCAGGTTTGCAATAATGTGTTATGCACTACAGTATTTTGATGAAGAAATAATATCTATCTTAACAAGCGTTTGATCTAAAAAGACGAAAATAATGAGGAAATTGCTTAAAAAATAATTCATTGAACTAAAAAACAAGAAAATTTCAGTATGATGACTTGAACAATGTGGTTTTAGTTTGTATTATGGCGGCTCGTTCCGGTGAGGTGGATGAGTGGCTGAAATCACTTCCCTGCTAAGGAAGCATACCTATTACTGGTATCGAGGGTTCGAATCCCTCTCTCACCGCCATTTACTTAATGCGCTCATAGCTCAGCTGGATAGAGCACTTGGCTACGAACTAAGGGGTCGGGAGTTCGAATCTCTCTGAGCGCACCAAGTAAAACAGAACGAATCGCTGAAAGGCACACAAGTTACGCGCTCATAGCTCAGCTGGATAGAGCACTTGGCTACGAACTAAGGGGTCGGGAGTTCGAATCTCTCTGAGCGCACCAACTTGAAGAATTAACCGCTTTTATAGCGGTTTTTTTGTGCTTATTTTTTAGTAATTTTAATAAATCTAAATTTATAACTTTTTAATTATATTAGAGATAATCATAAATGAACCTAGCTTTATTTGATTTTGATGGCACCAGCACTCATAACGACACGTTCAGCTTGTTTCTTAAATTTTCTTTAGACAGAAAAACACAACTCGTCGGTGGTATTCGGCTTGCACCCTATATAGCTGGCTATAAACTTGGTTGGGTAACGGATAAAACCATTCGAACTAAGCTCTGCCAAGTAGGATATGTGGGTTATGACGCGAATTCCCTAAAAGATATGGGGCAAGAGTTTGCTAAAAAGGTACTTCCTACATGTGTTCGTGAAAATGCTTTGGAGCGTATTCTCTGGCATAAACAACAAGGTGATCAGATTGTTGTTGTATCAGCATCATTAGGCGTTTATTTAGAAAGTTGGTGTCATTCTTTAGGTTTAGATGTTATATGCAATCAACTTGAAACACATAATGGTATTTTAACAGGCCATTTTATTGATGGTGATTGTGGTTATTTAGAAAAAGTAAATAGAATAAAAAATAAATATGATTTAAGCCAATACCCGACCATATATGCTTATGGTGATACTCCTAATGATTATGCAATGTTGGAATTAGCACATAAAAAGTATTATAGATGGCAAGAGATTGATTAGTATTAAATTAATATTTGAAACTATATTAAATCAGAAAGCCACTTATAAAAGTGGCTTTCTTTTAATGATATTAAACAGTATGGAACGAATTATCTAAGAAGTTATCAGTAAGTAATGACTGAGGTACGATAGTATGCGTTGTATTTGTTACGGTAGATACTGTAGAAGTTACGCCACCGAGTAGGCTGCCACTTGTTAATCCACCAAGTAAATTAGAAATGACATCTAAGCCACCTTGACCAGTCACCCCACCAGTTAAGCTACCCACGATATCCGTTACGATACCAATAGGGTTTTCTGTACCACCAGTAACGCCACCAGTTAAACCGCCTAGAAGGTCAGTCACTACACCGAGTGGACTATCACCGCTAACACTACCAGTTAAACCTCCAAGAAGATCAGTTACTACACCAAGAGGGCTATCACCACCAGTAACGCCACCAATAGTGCCTGTTACACCGCCAAGGATTTCTGTTAATAAACCAGTTGCAGTTGAGCCATTAGTAATAAGTGTACCGATAATACCAGTCGCTGATTCGGTTGCACCTTGAATATCACCACCGACTAAGTCAGATACAACTTCAAGAGCACCATTAACTGTGTCGCGAGAAGTTTCGAAAGTTAGTGTGCCGAGGTCAGCAATTTCAGAAACAGGATGTTCAGTTTGTGGAAGAATGCCAATGATTGTGTCGGCAACAGTGTCGATACCTGTATTGATAATTTCAGTTTTTAGGCTTTCAACGCCTTGAAGGATATCGATACCACCTTGAACTACGTCGATCACTGGGGAGATTGGAGATGTGCCGCCCCCAATACCACCTGTTACGCCACCGATAATGTCAGTTACGACTTCAAGAGGGTTACCACCAACGCCGCCTGTTACACCGCCGATGATGTCAGTCACAACTTCAAGAGGATTACCGCCAACGCCACCTGTTACGCCGCCGATGATGTCAGTTACGACTTCAAGAGGATTACCACCAACGCCGCCTGTTACGCCGCCGATAATGTCAGTTACGACTTCAAGAGGATTACCGCCAACACCGCCTGTGACGCCACCAACTACATCTGTAACACTTCCTACAACACCAGTGATAATACCAGCAGCAGTTGTACCATTATTGATAAGTGTACCCAGAATACCAGTTGCTGATTCAGTTGCACCTTGGATATCTCCGCCAACTAAATCAGAAACAACTTCAAGAGCACCATTTACTGTGTCGCGAGAAGTTTCGAAAGTTAATCTGCCGAGGTCAGCAATTTCAGAAACAGGATGTTCAGTTTGTGGAAGGATGCCAATGATTGTGTCGGCAACAGTGTCGATACCTGTATTAATAATTTCAGTTTTTAGGCTTTCAACGCCTTGAAGAATATCGATACCACCTTGAACTACGTCAATCACTGGAGAAATTGGAGATGCGCCGCCACCGATACCGCCCGTTACGCCGCCGATGATGTCGGTTACAACTTCAAGAGGGTTACCACCAACGCCGCCTGTTACGCCGCCGATGATATCAGTCACGACTTCAAGTGGGTTACCACCAACGCCTCCTGTTACACCACCGATGATGTCAGTTACAACTTCAAGCGGATTACCACCAACGCCGCCTGTTACGCCACCCACTACATCAGTAACACTTCCAACTACACCAGTGACAATACCTGCAGCAGTTGTACCATTGTTGATAAGTGTTTCAACAATTCCAGTTGCTGATGCAGTTGCGCCTGAGATATCTCCACCTACTAAATCAGAAACAACTTCAAGAGCACCGTTTACTGTGTCGCGAGAAGTTTCAAAAGTTAAGGTGCCAAGGTCTGCAATTTCAGAAACAGGATGTTCAGTTTGTGGGAGTGCTCCAATGATTGTTCCAGCAACAGTTTCAATGCCAGTGTTGATAATTTCAGTTTTTAGACTTTCGACACCCTGAAGAATATCAATACCGCCTTGAACGACATCAATGACAGGGGAAATTGGTGATGTTCCGCCAGTTACACCACCTGTTACGCCACCAATAACACCAGTGACTACTTCAAGGGGATTGCCGCCAGATACGCCTCCAATCAAACCACCAGTTACACCACCCACAACATTGGTTACTGTTTCTAATGGATTTGTAGAACCGACAGTACCAGTTACAGTGCCAACCACATCAGAAACTAAGCCTGTTGCTGTATGCGTAACTGTATTAGTTACTGTAGAAATAACATTTGAAAGTAAGCCTGATGTTGAAACGTGTGCATCAACAGAAGAACCCGTGTTTACAGTGGTATTTACCGATACAACATTACCCAAGTCTTGAGTAACTTTTGAGATCGAAGATACGAGATTTTTTAGTAAAAACATGTTGGTCTATTTCCTATATAATTATGTATTTTTAAGTAAGTATTATTTATTGCGCTACATAATTAATGAGATGTATATCTCAATAATTGGAATTTAGTATTGGTTAGATATCAAAAGCTGTCAATGTGTATTTTTAGTCACATTTTTTAATATTAAATAATATTTAAAGAAATAATAATTCATTTAATTTAGACGTAAAAATAATAATGGTTTTTATATAATATTTTTTTAATTGATTATATTTTTTCTTATATTTCCACTTATTTGAAGCAGTATATTAGATAAATTTTACTCAGGTCTATAATGTTAGGGCTTAGCTAGAAATATATTATTTCTATAATGTTGAGTGAAATGGTCGACTTTAGCTTTTAGATATGTGGCGAAATACGTCAAAAAGCCTATAAAACTTATTTGAAAAAAAATATTTCAAATACATCTTAGGTAAGAAAGTCTTCAATAATTTTAGCTACTATTTTATGTAAAAGAGGGGTGTGGCTAAGAACTAGACGGTTGATGACAGAAAGATGAAAAAAGGCTTCCTAAGCCTTAAAAAATGCGTATAATGCGCAACATCAAGTACGCGCTCATAGCTCAGCTGGATAGAGCACTTGGCTACGAACTAAGGGGTCGGGAGTTCGAATCTCTCTGAGCGCACCACTTGAAGAATTAACCGCTATATATAGCGGTTTTTTTGTGCCTATTTTTTTCACTTCTACTAAAAGCCAGTGCTCGTGGCAACCAGCTTTGAACAAAATTAAAAGTAGAAAACTAGCCAAATGTTTTAAAACGATTTTCATCTTCAATAAAAGCTTTTTCTCCGGCTTCTCCTTCGATTGAACCAAATACCAATTGAGCTCTTAATTTCCAATGAGCAGGAACATTAAAAGCAGCATTAATTTTCTCATCAATGATTGGATTGTAGTGTTGCAAAGAAGCTCCAATACCTTGTTCAGTCAGTACGTTCCATACTGCAAATTGTGCAATTGCTGTTGAGTGCTCAGACCAGATTGGAAAATTATCTGCATATGCTTCAAATTGCTCTTGTAGACCTTTAATCACGTGTTGGTCTTCAAAAAATAAAACTGTACCTGCACCTGCCGCAAAACTTTGAATTTTCTGCTCAGTTCCAGTTAGGGCTTCTGCTGGAATAATCGTTTTTAATACATCTAAAACAATATTCCAGAAATTTTGGTGGGACTGATCAAATAAAATCACAACGCGAGAAGACTGGGAGTTAAATGCAGATGGGCTATGTTTTACAGCCTCTTGAATTAATTTTTCAATTTCAGTTGGGGACTGTTTTAAGTTCTTTCCTATTGAATAAATTGAACGACGTTTTTTAATTAATTCTAAAAAGCTTGGTTCATTTGAAAGATTCGTCTCTTGAGTGGTGTGCGTAACCACATCTTTTGAGACTGTTGCTTTTTGTTTTAAGCCAAATAATTTTGCAAAAAAAGACATGAGACATTCCACTAAGAAGGTGATGCTCTTATTGTAGAAATTTTAAAAAGTGAAATAAGCTCAAAAAATATGAATCTACGTTCCATATATGCAACGAAAAATATTTTGCAACTGAACTATAACTGCTTCTTTTAAACAAAACAAAAAATAGCCTTTGATTCATTTTAAAGCTGAAATGAATATGCTCTAATAGTTTCGATTTATTGAGTATTGATGCATTGCAATGACTGAGCAAAAAACAGCTTTATCTTTACGTTACTATTTGAATTTAGAAGAATCACAAGATGGATTTTCGTTAGTAACATTTGGGAAAAAACAATTTACCCGTTTTCTAACACCTGCGATTAGCATTGCAATTATTATTTGGGGACTTTATTTAGGTTTCTCTGGGGTTGGCCGATATTATGTCGGATTAGGTTTGTTTTTTCTGGTAATGCAAGGGCTGATGCGTTATTGGCTTTTACCGATGTTATTTAAACGTCAATTTGTTCGTTACCAGTTCGGAAAGAGTGAGCAGGGAATCGACCTTTATCAAGATTATTTTGAGCTTTATTCCAGTGAACGTAAGCAAGTAGTGCAATATGCGGATGTGCAAACCTTTGCTAAAGGTAAGCTGACGTACATGCTTGAGTTAAAAAACAAAACTGTAATTATTGTGCCAAAGCGCGCATTTGCACAGGTTTCAGATCAAACGATATTTGAAAATACATTTAAGAAATAAATTATTGGAATTATTAGCCGCAACAACAAAGGAAGCCTCATGAATACACGTCCTTCAAAAATCGTTTGCGTAGGCAGAAGCTATGCTGATCATGTCAAAGAATTAAATAATGCTATGCCTGACAAGCCGATATTATTTATTAAACCACCTAGTAGTTTGATTGGTTTAAATGACGGTATTTCCTGGAATCCAGCTTGGGGCAGTTGTCATTTTGAGTGTGAATTAGTTTTACGCATTGACCAGCCTTTAAAAGGTGAAACAGATCCTGAAAAAGCATTAAAAGCGATTGGTGCGGTGACATTAGGTCTTGATTTAACAATGCGTGATTTACAGAATGATCTGAAAAGTAAAGGTCATCCATGGGAACGTGCAAAAGCTTTTGATGGTGCTTGTGTATTGGCCGATTGGGTAGATTTGAGCGAAATTACAGATTGGCAAGAGACCAAATTTACTTTCCATATTAATGATGAGTTACGTCAAGATGGTAATACGGCATTATTAATGTTTACCATTGGTGATCTATTAGCTGATATTAATCAGGTCTTTTCACTAGAACCAGGTGATGTAATTATGACAGGTTCACCTGCTGGTGTTGGGCCTTTACACTCGGGTGATCAGTTAAAAATGACATTAAAAGGTGCAACGCAAGATTTAGTATGGAAAACTTTTGTGAAAGCATAAGCCATTTCTAAATTTTCTAATTTTTAACCCTATTATTTTCCAATAATAGGGTTTTTTATTGTCTAGAAGT
>Ga0268266_10004484_pt1 | contig 13350 bp, 10 predicted proteins | sample KBSS13metaG_FD_190356 | JGI IMG/M metagenome (GOLD analysis project Ga0268266, IMG submission 190356) | Switchgrass rhizosphere microbial communities from Kellogg Biological Station, Michigan, USA - KBS S1-3 metaG (SPAdes) (version 2) | ecosystem: Host-associated > Plants > Roots > Rhizosphere...
GGCGCGCCGAGGGCGGCGGTGAGGGTCCAGGTGAAGAAGAGGTTCATCGATAGGCCGACGCAGTGGACCATCAGGAACTTGGCGTGCTGCCGCCAAGTTCCTGATGGTCTCTCTCGCTCGCGAAAAGGCGATTGAAGTTCATGAGGCCGCCTACGAAACGCTGCTGACCTTCAACGACGATCCTGAAATCTGCGACTATCTGTTGACCACGGTTACTAAAGACTCGGCGCGCCGTGGCGGCGTCGAAACCACGGCCATGCTGCTGGCCGTGCTGCTCAGTTCGGATCTGAAGGATGTCGAAAAAGACGTTCTGGCGCTGTTAGATAATCTCGGAGGCACGAACGACGGGCTCTATTCGGCCGAAAGTCTGGTCGACGGCCTGGGCGCGCACGCCAAGCCCGAAGACGCGGCGCGACTGAAGAAGCTGCTCAAGCTCAAGATCTACGATCGCGAATTTGGATTTCGCCGCGCCATGGCCGCGGCGGCCAGCAAGATCGAAGATCCGTCCGGTGTCGACGTTTTGGTCTCGATGATCACCGGCAAAACGCCGCTGAACGGAGAGATCGCGGCCGACGTCGTTCAGTATTTGGCAGACGCAACCGGCCAGAAGCACGCTAACGACGCCGAGGCCTGGGGACGCTGGTGGGAAGCCAATAAAGAGACGTTCAAGTATCCGGCGAGCGTCAAGCATAGCGAAACCCGCACCGTGGCTCGGCAGGGTGGCTCCGAGTACTACGGCATGTCGCTCTATGCCCAGCGGATGTTGTTCGTGATCGACGTTTCCGGCAGCATGGCAGGCCAACGCTTGATGGCGGCCAAGCGCGAGTTGATTCAGACAATCGATGGGCTCAGCCCGGACACGCAGTTTAACGTTATTGCCTACAACTCGCGGGTGAATCCCTGGCAGCGCCGTATGACCAAGGCCGAGCGCAACACGAAAGAGGCCGCGGGCCGCTGGATCATGGGGCTCGAAGCCGCCACGTCGACGGCCACCTACGATGCATTGGAGATCGCGCTCGAAAACGACGCCGAGGCAATTTATTTATTGACAGACGGCGCACCTCATGGCGGCAAGATCGATTCGCCACCAGAGATTGTCGAAGCGGTCACCCACCTGAATCGAGCGAAGCGAATGTCGATCTATACGATCGGCGTCGGCGTTAGCGCCGCCGGCCAGGCGTTCGATCAGTTTCTGGAATCGTTGGCCAAGGAAAACTGGGGCGCGTATCGCCGTGTCGATCAATAACACTTCGACGTGTGAGACCGAGGTGTTCCAGTTCGCCGCAGCTAGTCGCCAAGATCGCCTTGCTTACCCCGAATGTTGCATTGTGACGGTTTGCGTCTCGTCAGACGCCTGATTTCTCGAAGCTGGAACGGGCTCGCCCCTTGCCCTCGCCCGAGCAGCGCGTAAGCTACAGATAGAGTGACGGGAGCGATTGGGCGCACCGCAAGGGATTGCGGGGCGCAGCTTAAGACGGAATCGCAGCTCGAAAGCGCGTACGCCCTGAAGTCGTTCGATCCGCTGGGTCCGCTTCGCATCGGGTCCGGTGAGAACTGGCAACCGTAAACTTGGCCCGCTGTGAATTGGCAAATGGTCAGGTAGTTGGGCGTTACGTAGTTCAAGGCCTCCAGAGCTTGAGAGTTAGCCAACATGTCTTCTCCCGAAGAATCACGACCGGCCAAGCCGACCAAGAAGCGGCCGGCCCGCAATGAGCCATTTCCCAAGAGTCAGCTCGATTTTGACATTGGGTTTTTCGGCAGAATTCTGGAACGCAACGCCGACTTCGTTGACGTGCTCCGTTGCCAGGGAGCGCTGCTCTCGCGCAAGGGCTTGCACGCGTTGGCCCTGGCGGTCGACCGCCGCCTGGCGCAGCTCCTGCCCGACGATGGCGTGGTGCGCTACAACCTGGCCTGCAGCCTGGCGTCGAGCGGGCAAACGACTGAAGCGATCGAGGCCCTCCGCACGGCGCTCGAAAGTGGCTACGACGACTTCGAGTACATGGAACAAGACAGCGATCTTGATCCACTGCGCAAGCACCCGGCCTATCGCGCGCTGCTGCGCGATTTCGACATCGCTGGCTGAGCGGTTACGCCGGCGCGATATCTGGCCGAGTAGCGAACGGCTTGTCGTGTGCCACTGGCTACGCCAGTGCTCTCACTAACACTCGCCTAATCGTTCGCTCATGTCGCCTTTACGCGGGCGGGCACTCGGTCCAAAGCCACCCCTCGTCATTTCGCAGGCGATGAGGCATTCAGGCTTTACGATATTGGATCGCATCGCGTATCTTGCTTCCTCAAGTCCCGAACGCCTCAAGTCCTCAACACCTTCCCCCCGCCATGCTCCATCTCGCCGCGCAGATTCAACAGTCAGTCCACGTCATTCGAGCCAAGTGGCACAAGTCGCCGCGCGTGGGCATTATCCTCGGCACCGGCCTTGGTGATCTCGCGCGAGAGATCAAGGACCCGGTCGCGCTTCCCTATGAGGCGATCCCTCACTTCCCCACCTCGACGGCCACCAGCCACGCCGGGCAATTGGTCTGCGGTTCGCTCGGCAGCGTTGATGTCGTGGCCATGGAGGGGCGCTTTCACGCCTATGAAGGCTACTCGCACGAGCAGATCACGTTCCCCACGCGAGTGATGAAGGCGCTCGGCGCCGACACGTTGATTGTCTCAAACGCCTGCGGCGGCATGAACCCGCACTATCGCCACGGCGATATCATGGTCATTGATGACCACATCAACATGATGGGCGATAACCCTCTAATCGGCGTCAATGACAATACGCTGGGACCGCGTTTCCCCGATATGTCGGCGCCGTACGACGCCAGGCTGATCGACTGTGCGCTCGAAATTGCGCGGCGCGAGAACTTCGTCGCTCATCGCGGCGTGTACGTGGCCGTCACCGGCCCGAACCTGGAAACGCGGGCCGAGTATCGCTTTTTGCGGCAGATCGGCGCCGACGTCGTCGGCATGTCGACCGTGCCCGAAGTGATCGTGGCGGTTCATTCGAGCATGCGCGTGCTCGGGCTCTCGGCCGTGACTGACATGTGCCTGCCCGATGCGCTCGTTCCGGCGACAATCGACCACATCCTGGCCGCGGCGGCGAGCGCCGCGCCAAAGCTCCGCGCAATCGTGCTAGGCGTGCTGGAACGAATCGCCAACGAGCGATCGTAAACCCCTGGCCGAGTTATCCATTCGCGCGAGCCGTAGGGTACGCACTCCGTGCTTACCATAATGCGCCTCACATCGCGCGCAACGTTGAATGGAACAAATGGTTCCGGTACGCACGGGGCGCGTACCCTACGCAAAGATCCTTCTTCCGAAGTGCCCTCGCTGGCGCTTCGGGTTAGTGTGGGGTTACCGCCACGCATTCGTTCGCGGTTGAATCAGAACTGCGATTCCCAATTCTGGATTCCACCGATTTGCATGAATTGAATGGCGATTCACGATTCGTTTGCGCGCTTTGCATGTGGTGTAATCGCACTGCGCACTTCCGTGTGCGATCGTTAGCACGCTACTCACGCAAGCTTCGAAAAACAGTAGCAATTCGTTGGCGAGCATGTATAGAATGCGTGCGTCGCGAACGCACACAACGTCGCGGCGCAATTCCACTCGCGCGTTCGCGCACACAATTCTGTGTTCTACGAATCGGAGGCTTGCCATGTCGCCCTCGTTCGACAGTTCGGCGTCAGTCTCTTCATCCATTCGTCCGATCGTCACACTCGACGAAACTCGGCGCGTGCTTTTGCTCGCGCGATGTCGTGCACTGTTCTGCCGACAGCGCCGTCGCGATCGCCGGGATTGGCCCCGCTATCTCGTGGCGTTTGGTTCGCTGTTGGGCGCGCTCTGCTGCGCGAACGTTCTGCTGGTCCAATTTGCGACATTAAATTCCGCGCTCGAAAGTTCGCTGGTCTTGGTCAGCCTCGAGTTGTACGCCGTCGCCATGGGCGCGTGGATGATGGCCGTCATGCTGTGGGCCAGCGGTGAGCTACGCGATCGACTGGCCTGGCGACGTGTTCTGCGTGGCGATGCGCACGCCCGGTCGGCGCGCCTGTACTAACCAGCGCTGCGGCGCCGCGAGGGGCAGCGCGGCGCCGCAGCGTGTAGGATGGTGGGTATGCTTCCATCCCCCAGGCCAACCCGCCGCTGGTTACAGTTTTCGTTACGGACCCTGTTCGTGCTAGTTGCGGTATTGGCGCTCTTTTTGGGCTGGCTTAATTGGGCGCGGCGCTGGGATGTCGAGCGTAGGAAGATGGAGGATCACCCTGGCCTTAGGGGAGCCTACAGGGAATCGATCTATCCACACAAGAATAGTCCCTGGCTGCTGAAGCCCGTCGAATTTATTCTCTGGGATGACTTGGCAGCGTCTTCATTCGACGAGTTAGTGTTTTCTGATGAGACTCCAGCAGAGACGCTAGAAAATGCCCGACGACTATTCCCTGAGGCTGAGGTCTTACGCGAGAGTGAATTTCAAAAAAAGCCTCCGCACGTACGACCGAAGCAAGGCAAGATGGCGAGGTAGCTTCCGGCTTTGCCTTCCAGCACCACTCTGCTAGGACTCTCGCAGCCCCCGCCCTGCCCCCGGATTGAAAAAACTGTCCTAGCGTGGTCTACTCGCCAGTTCGTCAGCGCGCGGTTTTGGACTGATTTTGCCTCCTGTTTGATCGAATGTCGCCATGCCTTTTCGTCCGGTCCCTTCGAATGTTGATTTTCCAGCGCAGGAATTGCAGATTCTGGACGTTTGGAAGGATGGCCGGATTTACGAGAAGTCGCTCGAGCGCCGCGCCGACGCACCGCCGTTCGTCTTTTTCGAGGGTCCGCCCACGGCCAACGGCATGCCCCATCCCGGGCACTGCCTGACCCGGGCGATCAAAGACCTGTTCCCCCGCTACCGGACGATGCGCGGCTTTCGCTGCGAGCGCAAGGCCGGCTGGGACACACACGGCCTGCCGGTCGAAGTCGAAGTCTGCAAAGAGCTGGGCATCCACAGCAAGGAAGAGATCGAGGCCTACGGCATCGAGCCATTTATTCATCTTTGTCAGCAGAGTGTCTGGCGTTACATGCGCGAGTGGGAGCGGCTGACCGAACGGATCGGCTTTTGGATCCGCTTGGACGAGGCCTACGTCACCTACCATCAGAGCTTCATTGAGAGCGTCTGGTGGGCGCTCGCGAATCTGTTCAACCGTGGATTGCTCTACCAAGGACATAAGATCGTCTGGTGGTGGGCTCAAGGGGGCACCGCGCTCAGTAGCGGCGAAGTCGGCCAGGGCTATCGCGAAGTGGCCGACCCGAGCGTCTATGTGCGCTTTCCACTGGTCGACGCGCCCGGCGAACTGAAAGACGCCAGCCTGCTGGTCTGGACGACTACTCCCTGGACGCTGCCGAGCAACCAGTTCGCCGCGGTCCATCCGGATTTGGAATACTCGCTAGTCGTTGACGACCACGAAGGAAATAGCGCGCGGTTGATCATCGCGTCAGCGCTCGTCGAGGCGCTAGCGGCCAAGGTGAAGCGCGCGCTGCGCGTCGAGAAGAAACTGACCGGCAAAGAACTGCTCGGCCTGCGTTACCGGCCGCCGTTCGATCATTACTACAACGCAACTGGGGCCACCACGGGCAAATTGAAAGACGGCGGAACGCAGCACGTCGCCTGGCGCATTGTGCCGGCCGACTTTGTCACCACCGACAGCGGCTCTGGCGTCGTCCATCAGGCGCCGGCGTTCGGCGAGGCTGACTTCGACGTGCTAAAGGCCGAGCAGGCGAGGTTTGTCGAAGGCGATGGGCCCGACTTGATCTGCGCCGTTGGCCCCGACGGCAAGTTCACGCGTGACGCCAAAGAGTACGAAGGACGCTGGGTCAAGGATTGCGACAAGGACATCTCGCGCGAGCTGCGCCACCGGGGCCTGCTGTGGCATCAAGAGCAATACCTGCACGACTATCCCTTCTGCTGGCGCGCCGAACAGGATCCGTTGATCCAATACCCGCGCCGCAGTTGGTTCATTCGCACGTCGCAGTTCAAAGAACAGATGCTGGCGAACAACGCCGAGATCAACTGGCTGCCGGATCACATCCGTGATGGACGCTTCGGTAACTTTTTGGCGACGAACGTTGATTGGGCTCTCTCGCGCGAGCGCTATTGGGGAACGCCGCTGCCGGTCTGGCAATGCCAGCAAACGGGCCAGCACGAAGCCGTGCCGAGCTACGCCGAACTGCTCGCAAAGCCCGGTGTCTCGGGGATGGAAGTCTGGGAAGAGGCGCGGCGGCGCAACCCGGATCTTTCGGAACACTTGAAAATCCACAAGCCGTACATTGACGAGATCACGTACGACTCGCCGTTTGCCGCCGGCGCGCGGATGCGGCGCGTGCCGGAAGTGATCGATTGCTGGTTTGATTCCGGGGCGATGCCGTTTGCGCAGTGGGGCTACCCACACGGCGAGGCGTCGGTTGCGCGGTTCGAGCAGAACTTTCCGGCTGACTTTATCAGCGAGGCGATCGACCAGACGCGCGGTTGGTTTTACAGCCAGTTGGCGATCAGCACGTTGTTGTTTGGCGAAGGCGCGAGCACCGGTGAGGGCACGAGCACGGGTGAAGATGCGAGCACGAATCTCCCTCTCCCGGTGGGAGAGGGCCGGGGTGAGGGCCGAAGCGAAAACCAGGCCTCAACGCAGCTCGCGGCTCGGCGGGAGCCTCGCCCTCCCGGAGAGCGTGCAATAGTGGGCGCTGGCTCGCAAGCACAATCGACGCGCCAAAAGCCATACCCGCATCCCTTCCGCAACTGCATCGTCTTGGGCCTCATGCTGGGTGAAGACGGGCAGAAGATGTCGAAGAGCAAGCGGAACTATCGCACGCCGGGCGAGATCTTCGACCGCTACGGCGCTGACGCGCTGCGCTGGTACTTCTTTGCCGCGCAGCCCCCTTGGACGTCAATCCGCTACAGCGAGCAGTCGATCAAGGAAAGCATTCCCGAGTTTTTGCTCCGGCTTTGGAACGTCTATAGCTTTCTGGTGATCTACGCCAATATCGACGGATTCGATCCAGCCGCCGCGCTCGCAGGCGATGTCGACCAGCTCGATGCGAAAACATTATCGCGCGCCAAGGGCTACCGGCCGATTCGCGAGCGGAGCGAGCTCGACCGCTGGATCGCCAGCGAGCTCGCCCGCACCACGGAGTATGTGACCGAGCGGATGGACGCCTACGACAATTACGGCGCCTGCCAGCGGATCACCGCGTTTGTCGACGCGCTTTCGAACTGGTATGTCCGCCGCAGCCGAGCACGGTTCTGGAGCGGCGACGCGACGCAAGACAAGCAAGACGCTTACTGGACGCTGTACGAATCGCTGTTGACGACGGCCAAGCTGGTGGCGCCCTTTGTGCCGTTTCTGGCAGAGAACCTGTGGGAAAACCTGGTCGTGGCGGTCTTCGGGGATCGCGCGATCGAGAGCGTGCATCTTTGCGATTATCCAACGGCCGAGGCCGACCGCGTTGACGTGGCCCTTTCGGAGCGGATGCAACTGGTGCGCGATATCGTCTCGCTAGGCCACAGCGCGCGGATGGGCGCCAAGCTGAAGGTGCGGCAGCCGCTATCGAAGGTCGAAGTGATCCTGGTCGATACGACGCACGCCAACTGGCTGAAAGAACACGCGGCGCTCGTGGCGAAGGAACTGAACGTGAAGAAGGTCGAGTTCCCGGCGCGGGCCGACGAGTACATCAGCTACACCATCCTGCCGGACCTCAAACGCCTTGGCCCCAAGCTCGGCAAGCAATTGCCGGCGCTGAAAAAGGCGCTCGCCGAGCAGGACGCCGCCGCGCTGTTGGCTAAGCTCGAAAGCGCCGGCGTGGTCGAGTTCGCCCTCGAGGGTGGGCCGGTCTCGCTCGACTCGCAGGATCTGCAAATTCGCCTGCAGGCCAAGCCAGGCTGGGCCGCGTCGCACGGACCGGCGGCCGTGGTCGTGCTGGCCACCGAGCTGGACGAAGCCTTGATCGCCGAAGGGCACGTCAATGAACTGGTCCACGCAGTGCAAAGCCTCCGCCGCGATAGCGGTTGCGAATACACCGATCGGATCGAGCTGGGCGTGGTGACCGATAGCGTCGAGCTGACCGCCGCAGTCAAACAGTTTGCCGATCACATCCAGGCCGAAACCCTCTGCGAGAAAATTACGTTCGAGCCGATCGCCGGCTGCGAACCGACCGAAGTGAAAATCGCCGGCGAGATTGTCACGCTCTATCTCAAGCGGCTCGGCGCTTAAACATCCAGCAGGCAAGTTCGCATGTCTCCAAATACTTCGTCCCTGAGATTGGCCGTGCTCATCTCGGGCGGAGGGACGACGCTGCGCAATCTGCTAGATCGCAAGGCCGCCGGGACCCTCAACGCGGAGATCGTGCTGGTCATCTCCAGCACAGCCGGCGCCCGCGGGTTGCAGTTCGCCGCCGACGCCGGCATTGCCACGCAGGTTTGCGAATATCGCAGCTACGCTAATGACGAAGCGTTCAGCGAGGCGATCTTCGGCGCGTGCCGGCAGGCAAACGCGGGACTGGTCGCCATGGCCGGCTTCTTGAAGTTCGCGCCGATTCCGCCGGACTTTCAGAACCGCGTGATGAATATTCACCCAGCGCTGATCCCGGCCTTTTGCGGGCACGGTTTTTACGGCCACCGGGTCCACCAGGCGGTCCTCGACTATGGCGCCAAGCTATCGGGCTGCACCGTCCATTTTGTCGACAACCAATACGACCACGGACCAATCATCCTGCAACGCCCGGTGCCAGTCGAAACCACCGACACCGCCGCAACGCTGGCCGCGCGAGTCTTCGAGGCCGAATGCGAGGCGTTCCCCGACGCCATCAACCTCTACGCCGCCGGCCGGCTGAGCGTGGAGGGAAGGATTGTTAGCGTAACGTAGTCCTCACGGGCCCCGTGAGGACAGCAGCGAGCACAATGTCTGCCATCGCGAAATATCGAGGCGCAAGAACGCTCCGCTTCATTGCTTTGTCGTGTTGGACGATCATCTCGCGATGCTGTCATCACGGTTCCCGTAATGACTACGTTGGCGCCACTTTCGCAGTTGTCGCTAGAACAATTCTCCCAGCCACGGGAACGCGCACCAAAACAACCAGTAGTGCAGCACGGTACAAAGCGCGAGTCGCACGCCGAAGCTGGCTCCCCGGCGCTGCCAATGCCAACCGAGCCATAGCCCCGCGGCGAAGAGCGCGTTTGCAACACACATGCCAATGGTAAACGCCGGAGCATTGTGCTCGATGCTGTACCCCAGGGAGTTCGCAAACCAACCCACTGAGAAAACTGTGGTAAGTGACAGAAGTATTGGAAATTGCCACGGCAAGACACCAAAATGCGCCCGCGTGACCGGCCAGGACAAAATGAGAAACGTTAAGACCGGCACTACGCCACAAGCAAGCCAAGGAAACGGCTGCTGCCCCCAAATCCCAAGTTCAACGAAATACGGCAGTACAACCAGTAGCGGCAGTGGGGAGACAAGCGTTGGATTGCCTTCGATGATAGAAATCCACGCCGCACAGGCGACACTAAGTGCGCAGAGCAGCAATCCGACAATCCGGACTGCACGCGTGCCGCCTTCAGAATCCAATTGGGCGGTATTGCGCCCGCCCAAGACGCGTTCCGCGATCAAGCAAAACGGGACGGTGCTGACCACGATTGCGAAGAGCGGATCGATCAAGCGCGCCACGGCAAGCACCACGGCGCACATCGCGGTTAAGATCAGCAGGCTGGAAAGGCTGAATTGATATCGCTCGGACATCTGCCGCTGCCAGGGGTAGGGCGAGATTGAGGCGCTTCAAGGCGTTTAAGAATGATCGGGCCAACTAGCGATGCTGTCATCACGGGGCCCGTGATGACTACGTTGGCGCCGCTTACTCTGCGACTGGTAGCTCGTAGCAGATCGCCTGTTTGGCGTTGCGGACCAGCAGGTACTTGCCAGAGATCGCCGGGTTGTTCCAGGTGACGTCGGCCGACCACTGGTCGTCGTGCAGCGCCGGGATGCGGCCGTGTTCGATCAGCTTTTTTGGGTTTGGCTCGACCAGAATCAGGTTGCCGTTCTCAGCCTGCACGATCAGCAAGTCGTTCACCAGCAGCAGTTGGCCATGCCCGTAGCGGCCGGATTTCCAGCGGCGGGCGCCGGTCTCGGCGTTGACGCAGCTCAGCACACCGTCGTCGAGGCCGTAGATGTTGCCGTCGAAGAGCACCATGTTGGCGAACTTGCTCTTCAGGTTTCGCTTGTTCTTCTCATCCCAACGACTGCTGATCGGCTCGGCCGCGGCGCCCTCTTGGCGGACCGGGTTGACCATTACGCTGCCGTCGCCGTAACCGGCCGAGACGAGCACGTTATCGCCCACGATCAGCGGCTGCGAGCAGCGCGAGTTGATGCTGGGCCAGTCGAAGCGCCACAGTTCGTGGCCGTCTTTCACATCATGCCCAACGACGCAGTCCTGGTAAAAGACGACGATCTGTCGCTGACCGCCGAGCGTGCAGAGGTGGGGAGAGCTGTAGCAGGTGCGGTCATCGCCAGTGCTCCAGACTTGCTTGCCGGTATCCTTGTTGTACGCGACGAGCGACTTGCCAGCGCGTCCGCCGGGATTGACGACAACCAGGTCGTCGACGACCAGCGGCGAAACGCTCAAGCCCCAGTTGAGCCGCATCGTTCCGTCAGGGTTGAGCGCATCGTTCTCTTTCAGGATGTCGTGCGACCAGATCGCCGCGCCGGTGGCGCCATCCAGACAGTTCATGCGGCCCGTGGCGCCCACGGTGTAGACCAGGCCATTGTCGATCGTCGGAGTCGAGCGTGGCCCGGCGCCGGAGACGATTTCGTCGAAGCGAGTTTCGTCCGCGTGGGACCAAACCGGCTTGCCGGTCAGCAACTCGTAGCAGACGACAAGCTCCTTATCGCCGCGTTGTTCCTGTGTCACGGCGTAGTCGCCAACGATGGCAAATTGTCCCCAGCCGCTTCCGATCTCGCGCCGCCATAACTCGCGCGGCGGCGTTTTTTCCCAATCACGCGCGAGCGCCGGGCCGGCGACTGCGCCGGAGCGGTCTGGCCCCAGAAACTGTGCAAAGTCTTGCGGCGTTGTCTTGCGCAGATCGGCCTGTTCGCCGGTCAGGTCCGGCAGATCGGCCGAAAGCTGAAAGTCATGCTTCGGAGTCCACCGCCAGGCGAAACGCGGCACGACGTTGCCCGTCGTCCCTTCGACGCGCACCGTGGCGACGCCGAGCAGCACGAACAGACCGATGCCGAGCGTCACCAGGCCCTTGGTCACCCAACGCCAGGGAGCGGTGAGCAGCAGCCACGCGACGAGCAAAATCGACGCGCCGGCCAGCGTGGGCGCCGTGGTCAAAAAAATCTTCTGATCGTCGAAGTCGATTGTCAGCCACGCCCGCGCACAAATCGCCGCGGCCCCCAACACAATCACGGCGGCGCCACCGTAGCGCAGCCACCGCAGGCGATTACTGGATGGCGATGCAACGATCCGGGGCGCTACCGCATTGGACATACTTGTCTCCACGCGTGTGACTGCCAGCCGAGGAATGCAGACGAGCGCCTACTCGGTGCGGCTGGTGACTTCGAGCAAGTGCCAGCCGAACTGGGTGCGGACCGGACCTTGCACTTCGCCCACCGGAGCGCTGAACACAACCTTGTCGAACTCTGGCACCATGCGTCCCGGAGCGAACTCGCCCAGATCACCACCTTGCTTGCCGGAAGGGCATTGCGAGTGCTTGCGGGCCACCTCAGCAAAGTCAGCGCCCCCTTCGATCTCGGTCTTCAGCGTCTCGCAGGCTTCCTTCGAGGGAACGAGAATATGGCGGGCTTTTGCTTTCTTGCTCATGGTGTGCGTGCTCCGTGTTGGGAGGTGAATTGGTTCGGTCCCTGTGGACCGATCGGCTGACGAGGCGGCCTGCGCCGCCGACAAGCGGTGCATGCTTGCCTGGCGACATTGGTCCGCGCGACACGCAAATCATCCGCTTCAACGCCTGGGAGATCCGCTCAGAAGTCGCTCCCACAGCTTACCGCTGGGGCCCGTTTCCCGCCAGCGACCGCGGCCCGCCTACTTCCGCAAGCAGAGGTCGAAAATCGACCGGCCTTGACGGCAGAATTGCCCCCCTCTACGCTAAACTGACGCTCTGGATCAGGCGGAATGCCAAGGTCGGCGGTTTGCTCCCGGGCCAAATCCGCTGGCGGACGACGACCCTGCAGGTGGTGAACTTGCGAACCGCCGGAAGTGTCCGGCTCACAAAGTCACTTCGTAGGTTCCGTCGCGCCGTAATCTTTCAACAGATGCAGCGCGCGTGTTTCTTGGGGAATGGTGTAACGGTAGCACGACTGGCTCTGAACCAGTTAGCCTAGGTTCGAATCCTAGTTCCCCAACTCTCTTTTTGCTGTCGGGCGCCCCTTGAGCCAGCACGAGATTGAAGTTCAGGCTGGCCAACGGTTTGCCTTTGGCGAGAACTGGCAGCGGTTTCTCCGCGTGCTCGATGACGAGCGGATCGCCCGCGCTCGGGCGTCGCTCGAGACAATGCTCGACGTCAAGTCGATCGCCGGACGGTCGTTTCTCGACGTTGGCTGCGGCAGCGGATTGTTCAGCCTGGCCGCGCGGCGCCTGGGGGCTCGCGTTCACTCGTTCGATTTCGATCCACAGTCCGTCGCCTGCACTGCCGAATTGAAGCGCCGTTATGCGGCGGACGATCCAGATTGGACGGTCGAACGGGGCTCGGTGCTCGATAGCGCCTACCTGGCCGCGCTCGGCCAGTTCGACGTCGTCTATTCGTGGGGCGTGCTGCATCACACTGGGCGGATGTGGGAGGCGATCGACCACGCCGCGGCCCGTGTGGCGCCCGGCGGCAAGTTCTTCATCGCCATCTACAACGACCAGGGGCGATCGAGCCAAATCTGGCTGCGCGTGAAGCAGCTTTACAACGGCTTGCCTCGCCGGCTCCGTTGGTTGGTGCTTTATCCGGCGCTGGTGCGTTTGTGGGGACCAACGACCGTGCGCGATCTGCTACGCGGCCGGCCTGGCGTCACCTGGCGCAATTACGCGGCCGAAAGCATGCGCGGTATGTCGGCCTGGCACGACGTTGTGGATTGGGTCGGCGGACTGCCGTTCGAGGTAGCAACGCCGGCGGAGATCATCGCTCACTGCGAGCGACTTGGCTTTCGCGAAATTCGCCACACCGATTGCGGGCGAGGGCACGGTTGCAATGAATTTGTGTTTGAACGCGTGAATTAAATTACGCGTTATGACGTGGCTTGGGACCACGGAAGAACCCTCGCTGGCGCTTCGGGTTAGTGCGCAAAGCACATTGCCGTGCTAAAACAACTCGACGATTGGATG
>Ga0268266_10004487_pt1 | contig 13347 bp, 17 predicted proteins | sample KBSS13metaG_FD_190356 | JGI IMG/M metagenome (GOLD analysis project Ga0268266, IMG submission 190356) | Switchgrass rhizosphere microbial communities from Kellogg Biological Station, Michigan, USA - KBS S1-3 metaG (SPAdes) (version 2) | ecosystem: Host-associated > Plants > Roots > Rhizosphere...
ATCTTTTATCCTTATTCTACGATCGAATTCATTAGCATCGGGCGAAAGCGCCTCTAGTAAGATACGCCCCGTTTGTCTCCACTGAGCGCCTTCGCGCTCTGTATCCCGCGAAAAACGGTGTTGGCGCTTTCGGCCAGTCCCCGCAGTCCCTCGGGACCAACTAGCCATACGGAAAGCGCCAGAAATTCGAACATTACCCGGACCTTCCCGTACCTAAGAAACAAAGTCACTTCGCTTGAAGGTTTCAAATCCGCGGCGCTTCGCGATGCTTCGCGGTGCCTTCGCATGATGCCGGCCGCTTCGCACTTCTGACGTTCAATCCATCGCTGTGCGAGCCGCCTTCGCTCCCGCCGGAAGAGCGCGGTCACCTGCTGATCGCCTTCTTCCGCGACAAATTGTTGATCTTCGCTCGAAAAGACCCCCAAGACAGCGGCCGATGATCCTCTGCCTTCGTCACTCCAGCAATCGTCGACTCCACTCCCCATTCCGGCCCCCTGATATTCCTCACGCGCCTCGCGTGTTGAGCGAAGAAAGAAAACCAGGAAGAGCGCTATCCCCCCCAGGGCGGTCAAGACCAGAACGTATTCCATCACGGCAGGATGCTCTCCACGGCGCTTTTTGATTGCGCCAGTTGTTCGTTCGTTTCCTCGCAAATCGTGGAATAGCTTCTCGCTTCTACAGGCGCCTGCTTCACAACTGAAGCATAGGACCACAATGTGGCTGTCCAGATCAGCAGCGTCACCATATACGATGATGCTTGAATTCGCGAAGCGGCCGATTGTATCCGCTCGCCAAACACACCAAGAAATGTCAGGTTCGTCACGACCGTGCCCAAATAAAATCCGTATCCCAGGATAATTCCCTTAAGATTCCGGCTCATCGGAATACGGTAAAGCAGCACAATCGCCACAAGAATTGCAGTCGCTGCGATTTGCACAAATCGTATATCTCTTTCCAGCAAGAAAGTTAGAGCAGGCGTCCAGCCCTCCGCGCCTTGCGCCGCCGTAAACAACACTTTGCTGAACGTGAACAAAAAGGCTGCAATGAGCCCCGCTCGAGCCATCTTGGCGACGCCCGGATAGTTTTTCAGTCCTAGGCGGCAAAATTCAAAAACCACGGAACACCCGGCGATGATTGCGACGAATTCCGTGAACCAGTAAATGCTCGGATACCAGTCCGGTTTTAGGTGATAAACCGTAAAGCGTGCAGCGGACTGCAACAAAATGAACGAAATGTACGAATAGAAGATCGGGTAGCTTTTGAAGTAGTCGCCACGCAGGCTCCGCCCTATGATTAATATCTCCAGCAGGATCGTGGCGAACCAAATTGTGAAGTCAAGCATGAGGCCGACTGACCATCTTTTAGTAGTCGAGTTGGTGATGTTACCAGAAGGAGGGAAGAAGCAATAAGAATCTTCCCTCCTGATTGCAATACCGTCCGCGGTCGCTGGCTCTCGCTTCACGCCAGTTTGCGTGGAGGCCGGGGCATGGGATCTCCCCCGTCCGCCACCAAAACAGGTGCCTCCTGCTCCAATGCTATTGCCCCTCCTCGAGTGGGTTTGGGTAACGGCATGGGATCCCCTCCGTCCGCGACCAGCTGCGACCCCGCGACGACTTTCCGGTTGGCTCGTTCTGCGACATAGCAACTGCCAAACACTAAACCAACCGTTAACACAGCAAATAGAGATTTCCGAACCTTCATACATCCTCCTTAGGTCTGTCATGGTTTTGTAAAACCTGGGAATGGCGCGGAATTGAAGTACCACGCACCCGCGAGGATAGGTACTACGGCTCTTTTTCGCGGTCCGTGACCCGCTCTGGTTGGAATCGCAACCAAAGTCTGCCCGGTGACCAGTTTTCCAAGCGCATTCAGTGGTTTCCCGCGCTGGGTCACGCAGTTTCCGCGGGAAACTCAAATCCTGCGGACGCAAGCCTTGTTTGTCATCTTGCCGCCAGCAAAAAAGCTCCCTAATGTCCGTTCCCCTTTGGGCCAGTCTGTTACCTGTTTGGAATTCAGAACAATTTTCGTTTTGGCATACCACAAGCGTCATCCGCTTTCACAATCCCGACGAGACTGCCGATAGAGTTCGCCGTCGCGAGGCTCAGGAAGTCCTATGCGATTCAGAAAAGGTCATGTCTGGCGCTGTCTTAACAATGCTTGTGGCGCAGAGATTCTGGTTTCGCAAGACTCGGCACTTGAGGCCGATTCCAACCCGCGCTGTTGCTGCGGCAGCGGGATGAAGATGCCGTATTCGCAACCGCGGCTCCGCGATACGGAGGATTCGCAAGAAGTCCGCAAGCTTTTACAGCAGTTAGCGCACGTGCTGCGCTAGCTCATCAACGAGACCCCAGGGGACCAATAGAGGAATAAGGGAGAGGCAGCGGAGGTTCTCTGGTACAGATAGCGGCTCCCTGTGGCTGGGAAGGGAGCCGCTTCTGTCTTTCATGTACAGTTCAATACGCCAGATTTACGACTTGTCCGGCTTCTCCTTCGGCATCAGCTTCTTCATCGCCGCCTCGCCTTCAGGCGTCAGCGGCGCGGTCGGCAACTTGGCCGCTGCGGTGCTCGTGCTCGACCCGCCGTTGCCCGATCCGAAGAACCGCATCGCCGTAGCCGCCAGGCCTTCGATTGCACCGCCGCCGTTTCCGCCCCCGGCCACTAGCACGTCCGGCACGAACTTCGCCTTGCCTTCGGCCAGCGCCGCTACCACGTTGACGATCGCCGTCGCGTTGGAACCCAACGCTTCCACCTGCGCGCGATAGCCGCGAGCCCGCGCCAGTCCGATCGCTTCCACTTCCGCGCCTTTCGCCGTACCGGTCTGCCGGATATACTCGGCCTCGCCAGTCGCTTCCGCCACGCGCGCGTCTGCGTTGTTCTTCTTGATGTCCACTCCTACTTTGGACCGCGCCAGATCCGCCTGCATATCGGCCGTACCCTTGGCCTGTTCCATCTCGATGCGCTGTTGTTGCGCCGCCTGCTGTTTCTTGAACGTCTCGATCTCCTGGTTGGCCACTTCGCGGTGTGTCAACACCGTCACCATGTCTTCCGGCAAAACCACGTCCTGGATGTACACGCCTTTCGTCTCCACCTGGTATTGCTCGAGTTGCTGGCGTATATGATCGAACGCGTCAAGTTGCACCTGCTTCCGCGTTTCGATAAAACTGATCGCTGGCATGCTCTGCAGCGAGTTCCGGAAGTGGTTGCCCACTGCCGCCTGCAGCACTTCGTTCACCAGGTTCTTCATCGTCCCAACCATCGAAATTACCCGCGGCGCTTTTGTGTCCGACACGTGGATCTGCACCTGCAAGTCAATCTTGAAGACGAAGCCTTCCTTCGACTTCGCCACAATCTGCTGCAGTTGCGCATCCAGGTTGTGCGCCTCGCTGACCGCGTCCGCCCAATTGAGGTTCAGGATCGCTGTCGGCACAATCTCGGACTCGTAGCACCGCGGGTTCAGCGGATACTTCCCCGTGCGCAGCGGCTCTTGCCACACGCCGCGATGCCCCGGCCGTACCAGCGAACCGTATTTGAACTCCGCTCCGGAAGTATCTTCCGTCGCCAGTCCGACATACGCTTTCACCACTGCCACCTGGCCCTGCTTCACCACCATCATCGGAACCAGCTCCACGCCGACCAGAAACGGATTCAGCGCGTACGCTCCGTACAGTAGCGGATCATGCTGCAAGCCAATTCGGCCGCCGTGATCCAGGAACGCCTGGAAGTCTTGATAGTTGTTGTGCAGATTGTTCTTGCTAGCCAGCAGCGACTCGATGATCTGTGCATCGGTCGCTTTACCTTCGGTTTCCAGCTTTCCGACATCGGCAAATCCGCCCAGCCGGCTCGCGATATCGCCTGACGGCAGCGGGTCGCCTTCGTACGTCGTCACAATTCCGACAACGTCCAGAGTTGCGCCATCCTTTCCGCGCGGTTGCGGTTCGATGCGCACAAGTTCCAGGCTTTCCGGCCGCAGGCCCAAAGCCACCGGGCTCAGCTCACCGCCTCGCCCCATCTTGTTGCGGACATCCGGCGATACGGGCACTCCGTACACCCGGCTCCGTGTCAGCACCAAGAATCCCAGCGGATGGATCGGCACCAGCGATCCCGGCGGAAGCACTGGCCGCTGCACGCCTTTCTGTCCGCCGAGCTGCACGAATGACCGCAGGTCCGAAAAATTTGCGAATTCCTTCTTATAAACTGCCGACTTCGCGCCGATCGGCAGCGGATTGCCCACCTGCGCAATCACCACGCCGATTTCGCCAGCCGGCACCTGTACCCACGGATATTTATCCACTGAGTACAGAAAAAACGGCTTCCAGCGCAGTCCGGGCATCAACAGGTCAGCCTGATAACCGGCCTCTCCGTTGAACGCCACCGGATTGTCCTTGGCCAGCTTCTTGAACGAAAACCGCTTCGTCACCAGGCCAACTTCCGTCGGCCCGATCCGGCGCAACGACGCAATGAAAGACCACACCGCAGCTGCAATCAGCAAAATCAGCAGCGGGTTCGCAAAAAACAGTTTCGCAAGCCGCTCAACAACGAACATACACACACCTCCGGCGCTCCAGGCGCCACCCCGAATCCTGCCCGCTTCGTAGCCCAGCTCGCTCAAAACTCGTCATTCCGAGCGAAGCGAGGAATCTCTCTGCAGGTTTTGCCTTGTCTAAGGGAGTTACATGTTCAGACGCGCAAGAATCTGCGCGTCTGCAGTGCGCCTGTCAAGTAGAGCACCAGTACGCAACTTAAAGTCACGCATTTTCAATAACATACGCAGTTAACCGTCTGGACATGCAGTTTCCAGCGCCTCCGATGCTCGGTGGCCAAACGCGCTAACATTAACTCATCAGAGGTCGGCCCGCGAAACTCTCCCACCTTTTCTCTTGGTTCCGCGGCGCCTGAAGGAGTCTGCCATGAACCATCGTCTGCTTCGCATCTTCTTTGGCGCAACTCTCACCTTGGCCCTCTCGACCGTTCCCGCGTGGGCACAAGGCAACGGCAAAGGCAAAGCCAAGGGTCACGACAAAGACAAGAAAGACAAAGGCGATGACGACAACCAGGGCGAAGCCAAATACCGCTTCCGCACCGAGGATCGCGCGTACATCACGACTTATTACTCTAAACATGGCAAGGGTCTGCCACCCGGATTGGCCAAGCGTGATGGCGATCTCCCGCCAGGACTCGAAAAACAGCTGCAGCGCAACGGCACACTTCCCCCAGGCCTCCAGAAAAAACTCCAGCCCTGCCCTGTTGAAATCACCCGGCGCTTGCCCCCGCTTCCACCCGATTACCAGCGTAGCGTCATCGGCGCAAGCATCGTCGTCTTCAACCGCAACACCAACATCGTGGTAGACGTTATGGCCGACGTCGTCCGCTAAGTTTTTGTAGCTCCGGCGAATTGCCGGGTGCCCCAAGCTCGGTGCCTGAAATGTCCATTGCAGCGTCTCGAACCAGCTTGACTCCCTTCAATCCCGCGCCCTAGAATCCGCGCAGTCTTCACTGTGCTTGAACTTCGTCCCCGTAAGCCTCTGAAGGCAAGTCCCCGCTGCACCGAAATCGTTCTCCAAACTAAAGACCTGGAAGGTGACCATTGACCTAAAAACGAAGGAGAATTTCCATGAAGTCTTACAAAGGCTACTTATTTCCAGCAGCAGTCGTGTTCCTTGCCGCGATTTTCATGCTTTCCTTCCCCGTCCGAGAGGCAGCGCAAATTCCCCCAACCACTCAACTGATATCGCAGAGCGCGCTTCTCTCAGGCTTAGCTCCCGGCGCTGTATTTCCTTTCATCGACACGACGCCAAACACCATCTCCAGAGCACACGTCGCGATTACCGACGCAACGACTACCTGCTCTGCCGGAGCCGCTCCTCCTGACAACATCCAAATTCTCGTCGGCGAAGCTGGCGTTGCCCTCGTGAACGTGATGACCGCGGCGACGAACACGGGAATTTCCACCGTCACAGGCCAGTGCGTTTTTCATGTAACGTTCCGGCCCGGCGTGGCTGGCGTTCCTTCAACCATCACAGACATCGTCGTCCACAACAACGGCAGCTCCGCTCTCAGCGGAATCAACACCATAACGGCCTCCGCCGAAGTTCGTTAGAGCGACCGCGTCGGGGATAAACCTTTATCCCGATTCTCATGGCCAGCTCTCCGCGCTACAGTCCTATTGTGTTGCATGGAGGTTGCGATGGCTCGCCACACACACCAATTTACGATTGCCGACGACGACGCAGTCCGCGCCCTCATTGACAAACTCGTCGACGGAGGCTCCAAGGGCGTCCGCCGCGACAAGCTCCTGCGCGCCCTCGATGACGCCGCACGCCACTACAAAGACTCCAACCAACAGGTGCGCCGCGCCTTTTTCCACGGACTCCTAACCGGCTACGCCGTCGCACTGAAGTTGTCGTGATTGAGGTTTGAAACCTAGTGCCGCGGTCTCAGCGCGGCATCCGCCCTCGTTGCGAGGCACCAACAATCTGTGTTTCTGAGCCGGAGCGGATCGACTTACCGGGCGTGCACGAAGCTGTGATAGGCCAGCAATGCCCCCATAGCCGCAAATCCCAATACCAAAAAGGAAATCCCCAACATTAGCTCCCAGTTGAAGACGCGGGCCCTCTTCCATTCACCCATGCCGGCCTCTCTTCCCGCCTCAGCCGTGTTTCGCAGCACTCACACGTTGCGAGGAGCGTACGAGGCGGCGCCACAGGGACGCAATGGAGCAGTCGTATCAATTAGAGGTGGTACTTCCGTTCCAGGACCGCTCCGCCTAGCGAACTTTCTCAGCCGGTATGGGCTTCCTGTTGGCAGGGGCTTCTTTCGGATGTATTTCGGCATGCATTTCGTCCTTGAGCGTCACGGTAAATTCGAATGTCTCATTCCCGTCCTTCAGGGTGACGTGCAATGCTGAGCCCTCCAGCTTCGCGTAGCTGATCGGCACAACCTGTATCTAGGCCAGCTGGAAGCTACCGAAACCATGCGCGATGTTGAACTTGCGATTGAAAGCTTTCACGCTACTGTTCGCTGTCGCCCTGGTGAGTCTTTACCGCTTTGAGTACCGTGCCCCGAAGTCCCCGTAACTCTGTCAACTTCCTCTGATGCGAACGCGGCCTAACTTCGATTCTCTCGGGAGCTCGTTGGACGGACATCGTGCAACTGCAAGGCGCGACCATTCATCTTGAATCCGTTCAACTGCGCAATCGCTTGTTCCGCATCCTCTGCTGATCCGAGCTCCACGAATCCAAAGCCTCGTGAGCGGCCACCCTCGCGGTCGCAGATCACCCGCGCCGAATCAACCAGAAATCCTCTGAAACTGAAGAATTGTCGCAATTCTTCGCCTGTTACTTCAGAAGGAAGGTTTCCTACATAAAGCTTCGTCATATATCCGCCCCCCCGCTCTGTGCTCGAACATCGTAAAATGCCACGCGGAAACCGAATTCTCCGCAGGAAGACTGTCAGAGCTGCCGCGTGTAAACCCTTCGGCCCGTGGACAGCGCAGCCACAGTGGTAAAAAGCATCGCGCTGATCATGGCTACGAGGGTCACGAGAATCACTCCGCCGGGGCCGGAGAACCCTGCCGTGTGCGTCAGAAACCCGCCAACGACTGCACCACCAATGCCCATCGCGATGTCCATGAATCGACCGTGGCCTTCTCCTTCAAGGCTTCTTCCGGTAAGCCATCCGATTAGAAATCCGACGAAAACCCATAGGATCCAATACATAATGTCTCCTTGCCGAGGAAGTGCATCGCCGGTGCGAAATTTCGACGCGTGGCGGTGCCCCTAGGCGTACTTCCGACTGTTCATCAAGGCAGTCAGCGCCGTAAGTAGCGCGGCACCCAGAAGTGCCGAAACGCATGCTTAACGAATTCGGAATTCGGATTCATGAGCAGGGACAAACTCTGGATACTGAACGTTCCGATTTTTGCTCGTCTCCAGAGTGTGCTGCTTTACTGTTCTTGTCAAGTATAAGCTTGCAGGTTAAACTGCACTTTACTTTTGTAGTTAACTTGTTGAGGGCACATGGACGTTTGCTTGATCATCAAGCAGAGATTAAAGGCGCTTGGACTTGAACAGCGCGACTTGGCGGCTGCCGTTCAGGTAACCGAATCCTATATCTCTCAACTCTTGACCCGGAAAAAAGCGCCCCCGGCAGTGGATCGCACCGACCTTTATGAAAAAATGAACACGTTCCTAAGACTCCCGAAGGGGCAGCTTTCCGCGATGGTAAAGACCCAGCGGACCGAGGAACTGAAGAAAAAACTGGCGGACCCGCCTGCGCCGCTGTTTAAAGAAGTCCGCGGACTGATCATTGGGAAATGTGTGGCGGCGAACCGAGGCCAGATCCGGGAAATTTTTGAAAAACAAGCATTCGGCGAACTCGAGCGATTGCTAACGCAAAAATTGCTGGATGTCGTGAAAAGGATTGCCAAGGATGAACTGGGGAATGAAACGTGGTTGCGAAAAGTAGCCGGGTTGATCGGTCGGTCATACCAGGAAATGCGGGCAAGTACTCTGGAGTTTCTCGATACGGATGTTTTCAACGTCTCGCCGGATCACTGCAAAACCTTCCTGGATCCGCTCATTGACTCCTGGCAAATCGACTTGAAAACATTTGCCATACAAATCACTCTGAATCGGCGCCTCGTCTCAACGCAAGTCATGAAGCTTCGTTACGTGGAAACAGCAGCAGACGAAAATGTCGAAGAGGAGCCCGGTTTTCGGGACTTCCTTCACAACCCTGCAATGAGTGGCGACGCTTCCGAAGATGAAATGGATTTCTTGAAACGCCTCAGATTCAAACGCAGTCGCCCCAGCGCGCTCTACTACTACCGGGAACTGCAAAGTCTGCGCGATCCTCTCCATTTTCGCGAAGGCTCCGTTGCCCCGATGCACAAGCGCCGGGACGCGGAAGACATTGAGAAACAGATTCAGCTCGACTCACGAAAAAGAGCCATACGGCGCTGGACTAGAAACAAAAATGAAGCTCGTAAAGGCAACAATGGCAGGCCGCCGTCAACGCGGCCGCGACGGCCAAACGTCAAGTGAGATCTAGAGGTCTTCCGACAGGCGAATTGCCACAGGCGGGAATACGCATGGAAGCCGGCTGGCATCAAATGAAAAGGACATAACCTTCATGAAACTCAGCGACATTGGACCAGCATGGGTCAGAATCCTCCGCGGGCACAAACCTCTCCTTTCGATTGAGATCACCAAGGAATGCCCGCTTCGCTGTCCCGGCTGCTATGCCTATGAACCGGGCCATCTCGGGTCCAGCGGGCCACTTCGCCTGCTTAGCGATTACAAAGGCGAGGCGTTAGTTGCGGCTGTGCTGGCGCTCGTTCGCCGCTTCAGGCCGCTACACGTGTCGATCGTAGGCGGAGAACCGCTGGTTCGTCACCACGAACTCGGAGTCCTGCTCCCGAAGCTGGCCGACATGAAGGTCGAAGTACAGCTCGTTACCAGCGCCGTTCGCCAGATCCCGGTTGCGTGGCGAGACATTCCGGGCCTGCACATCGTTGTGTCCATCGATGGCCTGCAACCGGAACACGACGAGCGGCGTTCGCCCGCGACCTACGAACGGATTCTCAAACACATTAGCGGGCACCAGATCACCGTGCACTGCACCATTACTCGCCTGCACCTCCAACGTCCTGGCTACTTGGGTGAGTTCGCTGATTTTTGGTCTAATTGCGAGCAGGTTCGCAGCATCTGGTTCAGTTTGTTTACGCCCCAGGAAGGAGACGAAAGCCGCGAACGTCTCACTGCTCATGACCGTCAGACAGTGGTGGAAGAGCTAGCCCGGCTTCGCGATAAATTTCCGAAAGTCAAAATGCCTTCCGCGGTTCTGGACGGTTACGCTCACCCGCCCGCTTCGCCCAAAGAGTGCATCTTCGCGCAAACCACCACGTGTATTTCCGCGGATTTAACGACTTACATCACTCCTTGTCAATTCGGTGGGCGACCGGTCTGCTCAGAGTGTGGGTGCATGGCATCCGCGGGCCTGGCCTCCATCGGTAAACATAGGTTAGGTGGACTGGTTCCGGTCTCGAGCATTTTCGATGTTTCCAGAAGATTGGGAGCGCGGTTCGCCCAGTGGGCGAGCTAAACGCAAACAGAGTGCGCAATTGGCAGAAGGCCCGGCCAGTTCTACAAGGAAAATTGCGCGAGCACGAAGCTTTGAGGCAAGGAATAAGACTGGACTTCGACGTTGGAAGGTGTCCTAATCAAGACTAACAGGCCTACCCAAGATTGACCTGAGATAGAGATCACCGAAAGAGGAATACAATGCAGTTCAAGCAAATAGCAGTCGTGTGTGCCGTGGTGTGTGCGTCGCTGATGTTGAGCGTTGCAGCCAAGGCATCGGATCCACAGACAGGCACCTGGAAGTTTAATGCGGCGAAGTCGCTCTACAGCCCGGGACCAGCAGCTAAGAGCATTACGCTGACAGTTTGGGCCGAGGAAAAGAGCGTCAAGATCCATTCGGAAGGAATCGACGGAGAAGGCAAAACGACGAAAGTCGACTTCACGGCGAATTTTGACGGGAAGGATTATCCGGCAACGGGAATCGCAAATGGAGACATGGTTTCGGTCGAACGCGTGGATGGCAACACGCTTCGCGTGAGCACGAAGAAGGACGGACAGACGGTGATGACTGTGACCTCGGTGATTTCGGCGGATGGAAAGATGCGCACGTCCACGTTTGTCGGCAAGGACAAAGAAGGCCGCGACGTGAAGAACGTGGTGGTGTACGACAAGGAATAAGGCGCGACTAAGGCGGATGTGGTGGCCCTTCGGAGAATTGCCGGAGGGCCAGTTTTTATTGGGGAGCATATGGAATTCATTCCGCACCTACGCCCGCAACATCCGAACTCGGTGTCTTGCCGTAAGGCCAAGGTTTTAACTTCTTTCACTCTCCGGTTACCCCTGTCGGTTCAACCGGTCGATGCAACACTTCCTAAATGGTTGAACGCAAAATAGTTCCTAGTAGATTGCTCGCCTAACTGGCTATGCTCGATGCAACCTTAGCCAGAGGGATTTTTCGCGTGATTCAGGCCAAGTCGCCTGTCCTCAGCCGCTAGAGCCCTGACAAGAATTTTGGCTTAGTGTTGCATCGACCTAGCGAATCCACCCCGTTAATCAATCAGGGCACGTCGACGGCGTTGCTAAGGAAGCGTAAGAAATGACGACGGTTCAGATTAGCGCAACCCCCTTTACACAAGCTCAAAGTGAACCTTTTGGCCGCCGTGGTTTCGAGCTATTTGCCCGCACGTCGCGCCTCCGCGGTGAACCCAGTAGAGGCTCTGAGAGCGGAATGAATCGACACCGAAGTCTCAATCAACCTTGACGATTGTCGAAACTCTCTCCTCCGCTTGTCGAGATCGTTTCGGACAGCCAACTTTGAGTTTCTGTCTAGTTAGAGAAATTCGTCCTCGAACTGCCGTTTGAAAAAAGTTGTCTTTTTCAGTCTGCGCCCTGGTAAGTCATCAATCAGGCATGTTCCCGAATCACGCCATCGTGCTGGTAGTTTTGCGACTCGGCTCGATTGTGACTAAACTGCGTTTTTTTGCGTGATGGAGAAACCACTATGCTCATAATTCGACCTGCCATTATCAGCGATCTGCCGCTGCTGTTGAGATTCTCACGCGAACTTGCGAAGTACGAGCGCCAAACCGATGCCGTGGTCATTAACGAAGAGACGCTGGTCAGGGACGGCTTTGGGTCTCAACCAAAGTTCCGCAGCCTGATTGCGGAATGGGACGGAGAAGCGGTTGGCTATGCGCTCTTCTTTGGCATTTATTCAAGCTTGAAAGGCTCCGGTATCTTCTTGGAGGACCTCTTTGTGCGGGAAGCATTTCGGGGTCGAGGGATAGGAAGAGCGCTCCTGTGTCAGGTTGCTCGGATTGCGCGGCAGGAAGGCTGCTATGGCATGCGTTGGGAAGTACTGGATTGGAATGAGTTGGCAATTAAATTCTACAGATCATTGGGTTGCGAGTTTTTCAATGAATGGAGACAGGTCCTCTTACAAGCAGACGCCCTGAATCGACTCGCCGACGGATGACTGTCCAGAAATCTCGTTGCACCCTCAGCACTGGCAGCCAACCTCCTCATTAGTCAGGCGGATTCGATAGGTCGATGCAACACTAAGCCAAAATTCTTGTCAGGGCTCTAGCGGTTGAGGACAGGCGACTTGGCCTGAATCACGCGAAAAATCCTCTGGCTAAGGTTGAATCGACATAGCCAGTTAGGTGAGCAATCTGGAACTATTTTGGGTTTAACCATTTAGAAAGTGTTGCATCGACCGGTTGAACCGACACGGATTACCGGACATGTGGTCTTGGGGTGCTTTCACTTGTACGATTAGCGTTAATCGGCGGGTATGGCTACTCTCACAATCGCATTCGCAAAATTGTTAGCGTAGGTAGGTGAACCGCGCACTTCTTCGCCTTGATATGTAATCGGACCTGTCACAGTATTTTCTAAGCGTGCCACAGGAAAGACCGATATATCATCGACATCTCGTCCGGGTACGTAACGTTCACCAAGTACACGAAATCCCATGGCAGATTGGCAAATGCGAACAAAGCGGCCGCTCCGAGGACCGGTGCGCGAGGAAGCGGGCCCGACACTCAAAAACTACATCACGCCCGCTGGGTTGCAGCGACTGAAAGACGAGCATTTGTTCCTACTCAGTCGCGAGCGGCCCGCGGTGGTGGAGGTCGTAGCGTGGGCTGCTAGCAATGGGGACCGCAGTGAAAACGCCGATTACCTCTACGGCAAGCGACGGTTAGGCCAGATCGATTCGCGGATTCGCTTTCTCACGAAACGCATTGACGCGGCCGTGGTCGTCGATCCCGCCGCTCCGCGGCCAGGGTCAGTCGCTTCGCGCGTTTTCTTCGGCGCAACCGTAACCTACAAGGACGCCTCCGGCATCGAACACGTCGTCTCGATCGTAGGGATCGACGAGGTGGACCTCGACCGCGGCTACATCAGCTGGCGGTCGCCTGTCGCCAATGCGCTGATGAAGGCGAGCCCCGGCGACCGCGTGGACCTGCGCGCGCCAGCAAAGACGGAGCACCTTGAGATCATCGACGTCGAATACGCGCCGATTCCGATGGATCCTTTCCGCGAACCGCTAGGAGCTCAGTCGACGCCCAAGGTCGAACGTCCCTAAACCAAGCCGGCCGACTCCGTCGGAAAGGTTCGATCCAGTACCCACTTTTACCGGTTCTATAAAGGGGAGAGTCAAGAGAAAACACTGCTCTTGCGACTGGAAGGAGCAGGGACGTTTGCGTGCTCTCCAGCCCACGTAATGTTGGGAGGCTCTGGCTTTTTCTTTTTGCAGATCCATCGT